>Ga0182024_10024201_pt1 | contig 10806 bp, 8 predicted proteins | sample P32metaG_FD_120480 | JGI IMG/M metagenome (GOLD analysis project Ga0182024, IMG submission 120480) | Permafrost microbial communities from Stordalen Mire, Sweden - P3-2 metaG (Illumina Assembly) | ecosystem: Environmental > Terrestrial > Soil > Wetlands > Permafrost | place: Sweden: Stordalen...
CAATTTGTCGATCCCGAAGTGATCGAGCAGCGCGCGCTGGGTGGCGACGATGTCGCTGACCGTGATATCGGGAAACCGGGGCCCGTAGGGTTTGCCGGTCGCGGGATCGATACTCGCCCCGTTGGTCGATCCGTAGGACGACCCCAGCATGTTCGGACAGATGACGAAGAAACGGTCGGTATCGACCGCCTTGCCGGGACCGACGATCTCGCTCCAGCTTCCTTCGCCGGTCGGTCCGCCGGGATCGATCATCTGAGGTCCGCTGGTGTTGCCATGGGTGACCAGCACCACATTGTCGCGGTTCGGCGCAAGATTGCCCAACGTCCGATAGGCGATGGTTACGCTCGGCATCACCGCCCCGCTTTGCAGGCGGAAATCGTCGGTGACGAAGTTTTTGACGTCAGCCGCCTGAATTTGTGCCATCATTTTTCTACGCGATTCCCGATCGTCTGACGATGATCTCATCCGCGTGTCGAACCAGCAAGGCATATCCTGATACAAAGGATTTGCAGGCGTAGCTTACGGCGTTTAGATCGACGATAACCAGGAGGCCAGAATGGCCGTTTTTATCGTGTTGAAACGACCGGGACCGCCCACGCGAGAGGTTTTGGTGAACCTGGACCAGATCTTGATGGTCCAGCCCGGACAAGGCAGCGGGTCGGCCATTCTATTCGGCCGGGAGCACCTCGTAAGCTTCGAAGAGGATGTTGCGACCGTGATTCGCCGAATCCAGACCGGTCCCTACATCCAGGTCGCTCCAGCATCGACGCCGAAGTAGCGATCCATCTCAGCGTTGTCCCGGCGTTCGCCGGGATGACCAAATTTACCTCCTCAGCACCGCGATCATGCGGTTGGCAAAGGTGAGCCGCTCGGCCATCACCGAGACGAAATAGGTCAACAGTTTTTGGCCGAGCGCCGGATCGTCGGTTTTGATCTGTTCAAATTGATCGACGCCGAGCACGTAGAGAATGCTGGCGACTTCGGCCTGGATGGTGGCGCTGCGGGGCGACCGCGACACCAGGCCCATCTCGCCGATGGTGGTATAGCGGCCGAGGCTTCGCACCCGCGTGGTGCCGCCGTCGCCGGTGGGAATCATGATCCCGACGCGTCCGTCCAGGATGAAATGCATCGAGTCGGCGGCTTCGCCGGCGCTGACGATAATCTCGCTGGCGTCGACCTCGATGCGCTGGCAGCGGCGGATCAATTCCCCGGCGTCGTGCTCGGTCCCGAGAATCTGGGTGAACCAGTCGCGCAAGGACGCTTCTTCCTGCTCGAGGCCTTGATGCTGTACGATGACCTCGTTCTCGCACCACTCCAGCGCGTGGTCGAGTTCCGGCACGATACTGACCTCGTGCGTGATGAACTCGCTCGACCGCAAAGCCTTCTCGGCCGCGGATGGAAGATGGACCAGCACCAGTTTGATGCCGCGGTCCTGGGCGGTGCGCTTGATCTGGGCGAAACTGTAGGCCGCCGAAGAATCGATACCGGTGACGAGCTTGAAATCGAACACCAGGAACCGGCATTCCGGATGGCGTGCGAGAAGCGCCTTGACGTGCTGGTAAAGTCGGTTGGCCGAGCCGAAGAACAGGTAACTCTGCAGGTTAAGGCCCTGGATTTTGCCGCCATGGGCGGACAGCACCGCCTGATCGTCGCGCGAGCGATCCAGCGAACTGCGATATTCCGAGCCGTCGAAACTGTATTTGATGGAATCGATGCGCGACGCGCTCAAGGCAAAGGTCGCGCAGCCGATCACGACGCCGATCAGGATGCCGGCGATGAAGCCCCATTGCACGATGATGACGATGATCGCCAGCAGCGACAGATATTCGATCAACGAAAGCCGCCGCCGCGACTGCACGATCCATTTGTGAAGCTGGTCCGCTCCGAGATAAATCAGCAGGCCGCCGAGCACGAATCTCGGCATATAGCCGAGAAGCGTGGGAGCCGCCGCCAGCATCGATGCCGAAATTGCAGCGACCGTGAGCCCGGACAGCCGGCCAGTGCCGCCGCTGTTGAAGTTGAGCACCGAGCGGCTGACGGAAATGCAGCCGGTATAGCCCCCGAGCGCGCCCGACAGCATGTTGGCGATGCCGGTGACGTTTAATTCCCGTTCGAGATTGGCTTCGGTTTGCGTCGCGACCTCGATGCCCGTGGTATTGAACAGAGTACATGTCGCGGTGACGAAGACGACCGCGATCAAATTGCCGATCAGGTCCGGCAATGCGGACCAGGGATAGCGGCTGATTTCACCGGCGCTCCATGGCAGCATAAAATTGACGTTCGGCGGGGGCTGGAAGGTCCAGCCCGAGGCCTGGGCTTGCGCCGGGGAGATGCCGGCCAGCCAGAATATAGTATGCGCGGCAATCACGCCGCCGACGAGAATGGCCGGTAGTCCAAATGAACTGCGGGAGCGATGCCAGGTCAGATAGAGCACGAGCGCCATGGCGCAGGCCGCGGCCAATTCGGACAGCGTCAGGATATTGCCGAACTGACCGAGCGTCGCAAGTTGCAGGCGATGGCCGGTGATGACGCGAATCGCACCCAAAAGGATCAGGCAGCCGGTCGCGCCGAGAAACCCGCCAACCACCGGATAGGGCACATAGCGGATCGCGCGGCCCATCCGCGTCACTCCGAACCCGCACAGCACGATACCGGTCACGATGGTTGTCGAGGCAAGCGTGAGCAGGACCGGACCGAGCAGTGCTGCGGACGGATCGGCCGCTACCATTCGTTCGACCAGCGATGAGGCCAATATTCCCGTCATCGCCGCGGTGGAACTCTCGGGGCCGGCGACCGCGAACGGCAACGAGCTTCCGAGCGCGATAACGGCGGCGAGCACGGCCGAAGAAATGAAGGTCGCGGCGACGCCGTAGGACAGATAGGGCGCAAGCGGGCCGGCGAAGATCAACAGCGCGTAGGAGAGGCCGAACGTCACGGTCAGAACGCTGGCGGCGCTGCCGCCGAGCACGTCATTGAGCGCCGGGCGCAGCCCCGGACCGAAACTGACGGATTGACTGACCACGCGCGCGCCTACCCCTGCCACCCGGTGTCAGTGGTAAACGACTGCGGTGCTCGGGGACAAGATATTTTATGGCCGGTGGCGGACTGGGTGGAACCGGCACATCCAGTTGAATCTATCGGCGTTCGATACTGTCCGCGCCGAGCGCCACCAACGCTTGCAGCACCTGGTCGGAAGCGTAATTAGCCACCTCGCTAAAGGCCATGGCGGCGCCACGCCTGTCGGCTTCGTCGAAGACCGCATCACCGAGCACGCGGCGAACGCGAACGATCGCGTCAGTAAGCTCATGGAGAAATGCCGTCGATTCGATCATCGTGGTCAGAGCGCCATTCAGCGTGGCCGCCGCGGTCGCATGTCCAAGCCTGTCGAACAGCATGATCAAACCGCCGAGCCCATGCGAAACGAACATCAGGTCGGTCGACTGGTGCCACGAGTTCACCGTGTCAAGGAAGCTGCGCAGCGCACCCATCGGGTCGCCGCTACGCGCCTGCAGCGCCGCTGTCTTCGGAATGACGAGAGTTTCCCAGAAACGATTTCCGGATTGTCTTGCAACCGTACCGGCGCGCTCATACGCGTCCAAAGCCTTCTCAGGATCGGTTTCAGCAAAGACCTCGCCCCTGGCCCAAAGAGCAGCCGCGATCGAGCTCGGAACTCCCGTTGCTTCCACCTCAGCCAGAATCCGATCGGCGATCTTTATCGCCGCCTGGCTTTCCCCGATGGCCGCCATGAACGAGAGAAGCATGGCCGCGCAGAATCGATCATGTCGGTCGGCCGGGTGCTCCGCGCCCGTCCGTGCGAGTTCGACCGCCCGGCCAGCGTGGCCCTCGAAGGACGCAACCATCGCAAGATCGATGAAAGCCCAGGCAAACGGATCGAAATCCGCGTTGCCTGCCAGCGATATTGCTTCCGCACCGAGGAGTTTCGCTTGTTCGAGCCGCTTAAAACTCCACGCACTGCTCGCAGCCCAGGTCAGCAATACCGCGAGGCGGCGGTGCCGGACCCGTCGCGCCGCATCGACAATCTCGGCGGCCCAGTTCGCAGCCTCGTCGCGCAGGCGAAAGCGCGCCATGTCGCCGACATTGGATGCGATCCGGGCGGCGGCATCGATATCCGCATGGTCGCTGGCCCACCGGAATGCCGATCTCAGATTGTCGATCTCCCGATCGAGCCATTGATAGGCCGCGAACTGGCGCGGGCTAAGCCAGTTTTTGAAGTTGGTATCGGAGTCATCGGCAAAATACTGTGCGTGGCGGGTGCGGACCGCCGCGCTCTCGCCGATCGCAGCGAGTTGTTCTTCGGCGAACTGGCGGATGGTTTCCAGCAGGCCAAAGCGCAGCCTGTCAGTTGAACGATCGACCGTCAGCAGTGACTTGCGAACCAGTGAATCGAGAATGTCGAGAATGTCGTCGGCCACAATCCCGTCGCCGCTGCACACGCGTTCGGCGGCTTCGAGCGTGAAGCCTCCGGCGAATACAGAAGCGCCCGAGAGCACAGCTTTTTCACCGGGCGATAACAGATCGTACGACCATTGCACGGCGTGCCGCAGCGTCTGATGCCGCTCCATTGCCCGCCGGGATCCACCCGTCAGTAAACGGAAACGTTCATCCAGCCGATCGCGGATGTGCCGGGGACTCATGGCGCGGGTCCTTGCGGCCGCCAGCTCAATGGCGAGCGGGATGCCGTCGAGCCGGCGACAGATTTCGCACACCGCGTCGCTGTCGTCGCCAAGCTCGAAGTCCGGCGTGACGGCGCGGGCTCGCTCGACAAACAGTTCGACCGCCGGTGAGGTGCTTCCGTCGCGGAATCCAAGCGAAGCTACCGGCCAGATTTGCTCGCCGCCGATCGCAAGCGCTTCGCGGCTTGTTGCCAGCAGCACCACCTGCGGGCATCGGGTCAGGATTTGCTGCGCCAGGTCAGCGATTGCGTCGATCAGGTGCTCGCAATTGTCGAGCACCAAAAGCAATTGGCGCCCCGTCAGCGAAGCCGATACGCTCTGTTCGATGGTCTTGCCCGGCTGTTGTGCAATGCCCAGTGCACCTGCCACGGCGTGGCTTGCGGCGCCGGGATCGCCGACAGCCGCGAACTCCACCATCCATGTGCCATCCGGATAATTCGACGCCGCGTCCCCAGCCGCCTGGATTGCGAGCCGCGTCTTGCCGACGCCGCCGACGCCCGTGAGCGTCACAAGCCGCGCACCGCGCAGAAGTGCGGCTACCTCGGCCAGGTCCTTGTCGCGGCCGACAAAGCTTGTGGTCTGGGCGGGCAGGTTGCCGATGGCGGCGTTGAACGTTTTGAGCGGGGGAAAAACCTCCTTCAGACCTTCGGCCCGAAGCTGAAACAAGCGCTGCGGCTGGGAAAGATCGCGCAAGCGATGCTCGCCGAGATCCACCAGATCGAAGCCGGTCACGATGGCAGCGGTCGATGCCGCGACCAGAACCTGCCCGCCGGAGCCTGCAGCCATGGTGCGCGCGGCCCGGTTTAGGGCCGGCCCGAAATAATCATCGTCGCGGGCTTCGACCTCGCCGGTGCAAATGCCCATGCGCACCGGCAATTCGAGCAGGCGCTGGGTATCGATGGCGGCCTCCAGTGCCGCGCGAGGCGACGCGAAGGCCGCGATGACTCCATCACCGGTGTGCTTGAACAACCATCCGCCGTGTTTTTCGATCGCGCCGGCCATCAACCGATCGTGACGCGCCAGTGCGAGGCGCATCTCATCGGGCTTCTCTTCCCAGCGCCGCGTCGATTGCTCGATGTCGGTTGCAAGGAAAGTAATCGTTCCAGATGGTCGCTCAGCCATGTCCGCTCCCATGCTGGGACGCGATCCCTTCACGCCGAAGCATCAAGGGTACGTGGTCGCCGCACGAAAGCAAGAAGCTGGCTCCTTATCCCGTATGGTGCGCCCAAGCGCCGCGGCGTTGCTTTTCGGCCGACTATCCTTTCTGTTCACCGCCGAACGCGCCGTGACGTCCCACGCCCGATGCAAAGCGGGTCGCGCCGGACAGCGTTTCGCCTGAGGCAATGACCTCAAGCCCGCCGCGCATTTCGTTGGCGATGGCGTCTTCCTCTTCCAGATCCCATTGCCGCAATGCCGACAACCGGTCCGCGCGCAGGCAGGTCTGCGGAAAGCGCGCGATATCCTTTGCCAGCGCAATCGCATGCGCGCGGGTTTCGCCTTTGGGCACCAGACGGTTGGCGAGGCCCATCCGCAACGCCTCGGGACCGCCGACCGGACGGCCCGTCAGGATAAGATCGATCGCCTGCGAATGACCGATCAGCCGCGGCAGCCGGATGGTGCCGAGATCGATCAGCGGCACCCCGAAGCGCCGGCAGAAGACGCCGAAAGTGGCATCCTCGGCGACGACACGAATGTCGGCCCACAGCGCCAGTTCCATGCCGCCGGCCACCGCAAAACCTTCGACCGCCGCGATCACCGGTTTCGACAGGCGCAGCCGGCTCGGCCCCATCGGCGCGATGCTATTGTGGCCACCGATCTCGCGTTTCTTCTCGGGATCGCCGGTTGCCACGGCCTTGAGGTCGGCGCCGGCGCAGAAATAGCCGCCGACGCCGGTGAACACCGCAACCGACGCCTCGGCATCGGCGTCGAAGGCGCGGAATGCATCGAACAATTTTCGCGCTGTTGCGCCATCGACGGCGTTGCGGTTGTGCGGACGATTGATCGAGATGATGGTCACGGGCCCATCGCGTTCGACAAGCACTGTATCGGTGTCGATCATATCGGCGCTCCCAAAATTATTTTCTTGCCGGACTTTGCTTGATGCTCACCGTTCGATCACCCAGCGGGTTACGGCCTGGTGAAAATTGAGCGGACCAGGCACGGTCATATGGGTCTTGAGGTATTTGAATCCGGCCTTCTGCAGCGTGCGATTGGGCGCGACATTGAAGGCGTTCGGCTCGCAGAAAAGCCGTTTCAGCTTCAGCCGTTCGAAATAGATATCGACACTGCGCCGCACACATTCAACTCCGATCCCGCGATTTCGGCGCTCCGCATCTGTGACGTGCAGATGCATGTTGGCCTGCTCACCATAAGCGATTTGGCCGGAGGTCGAAAAGCCAATCGGCCGATTTTCCGACATCCAGATGACGAAAAACGTGGCTCGCTGCTCGATCGGCCGCGTATACTCATACCGGAAGCGTTTGCGCCAGCTTTCCGGATTTGGCAGACGTGTGGGATCGACGCCGAGAATTTCCAGATGCTCCGGCGTGGAACTGTGAAAGTATTCGATGATGAGATCCACTTCCGAATCCATCATCTCCCTGACCGTTAGTGGCATCAACCGGCTCCTGCAATCTTCAGCTCGGCGCCGGTGACGCGGCGATAGGCCTCAAGATAACGCTTGCTGGTGGCGTCGACCACGCTTGCAGGCAGCGGCGGAGGCGGGGCTTCGCCATTCCAGCGGCCGGCGCGGCGTTCCACGTCGAGATAATCGCGCAGCGGCTGCTTGTCGAAGCTCGGCTGCGGCCGGCCGGGTTTGTAGACATCCGCTGCCCAGAATCGCGAACTGTCGGGGGTCATCACCTCGTCGATCAGAATGATGCGCCCGTCGCCGTCGCGGCCGAATTCGAATTTGGTGTCGGCGATGATAATGCCCTGGTCGCGGCTGATTTTCTCGCCGAGCGAATAGACCGCGCGCGCCATGCTCTCCAGCGTATACGCCACCTCGTCGCCGAGCCGCTCGCGCACCGTCGCCACGGTGATGTTCTCGTCATGGCCGCTCTCGGCCTTGGTCGCCGGGCTGAAGATCGCGGGTTCCAGCTTGCCGCTTTCAAGCAGCCCGGGCGGCAGTTTCTCGCCGGCCAGGGTGCCGGAGCCGGCATATTCCTTCCACGCCGAGCCCGAAAGATAGCCGCGGATCACGCATTCGATCGGAAACACTTCCGTGCGCCGGCACAGCATCGCGCGCCCGGCGATCTCGGCGCGATGGGCCTGCAGCGCCGGCACTTCGCGGATGATCGCGTCGGCGTCGGCGCTGATCATGTGATGGGGGACCACGCCTTCGAGCTGATTGAACCACCATGCGCTGATTTGGGTCAGCACCGCGCCCTTCATCGGGATGGTCTCGGCCATCACCACGTCGAAGGCGCTGATGCGGTCGGTCGCCAGCAGCAGTACGCGGTCATCGCCGACGGCATAGATATCGCGAACCTTGCCACGCCCGATTCGCGGCAGAGGCAGGTCGCTGGCGAGCATCGTGGTCATCGGCCAAACCTTCGAAAGCATCGCCGTCCCGCGCAAACACGGGTAGCGGAAGGAGAAGAGAGGAGACAGCTCATTCCGGCAGCGGAATGAACTCGTGTTCGTTGGGAACATGCGCGAAGCGGCCGGTTTTCCAGTCCTGCTTGGCCTGCTCGATGCGCTCTTTACTGGAGGATACGAAATTCCACCAGATGTGGCGCGGGCCCTCCAGCGCATCGCCGCCGAGAAACATCATCCGGGTCGGCTTGGTGGCGTTGACCGTGATGCGGTCGCCGGGCCGGAAGATCAACAGGCGCGGTCCTTGGTAGCGCTCGCCCGATATTTCGATCTCGCCGTCGATCACATAGATGGCGCGCTCTTCATGGTCGGGGTCGAGCGGCACGCCAGTGCCTTCCTTGGCGGTTACCTCGGCGTAAAACCACGGCGACACCATCGCGACTGGCGACTTCACGCCGAACGCTTGGCCTGCGATAACCCGCGCGGTAAAACCGCGATCGTCGACCGTGGGCAGGCTTGCGGCGGCGTAATGCTGAAACGACGGCGCGATTTCCTCCGATGCTACCGGCATCGCGATCCAGCTCTGCAGGCCCAGCATCTTCTGGCCGTCGCGGCGCTGCAGGTCCGGGGTGCGCTCGGAATGGGCGATGCCGCGGCCCGCCGTCATCAGGTTCATCGCGCCGGGCTGGATTTCCTGGATGTTGCCCTCGCTGTCGCGGTGCATGATGCTGCCGTCGAACAGGTAGGTGACGGTGGCAAGCCCGATATGCGGATGCGGGCGTACATCCATGCCCTTGCCCGACATGAACTGCACCGGCCCGAAATGATCGAAGAAGATGAAGGGGCCGACCATCTGGCGTTTGCCGTGCGGCAGCGCGCGGCGCACCTCAAATCCATCGCCAAGGTCGCGGGTGCGGGGCACGATGACGAGTTCAAGCGCGTCGCAGGAACGGGCATCGCCGAGCACGGGATCGTTGGAAGGTTGCCAGCTCATGAGGTCTCCGTGGAAGTTTCGGCCATTATCTTGCGCCATCGCCGCGGTGACAAGCCGTCATCCTGAGGTACGAGCCCGCTTTGGACGCGCCTCCAAGGATGGTATCAAATACCGTCTTCTGCCATCCTTCGAGGCTCGCTGTCGCTCGCATCCCAGGATGACGTACCCGATGATTCCTCCAATCAAGCCAGGCACGACACTCGCTCAACTGAAGGGTCCCGTCATCGAGACCGGGCGCCTGAAGCTGCGGCAATGGTGCAGCGCCGACATCGAACCGAACACGGCGATGCTGGCCGATCCGGCCTCAGGGCGCTTCATTACCGCCGACGGCAAGCCCATCACCGATGCGTTCGTCGGATGGCGGAACGCGGCGATCATGGCCGGGCATTGGGTACTGCACGGCGTCGGCATGTTTGTGGTCGAGGAAAAATCCACCGGAAAATTTGTCGGACGGGTCGGGCCGTGGTCGCCGCCGACGTGGCCGGATTTCGAAATCGGCTGGGGCATCGCCAGCGATTTTCGCGGCAAAGGCTATGCCGTGGAGGCCGCCCGCGCTTCGATCGACTGGGCCTTTGCAACCTTTGAGATCGAGCAGGTCATCCACTGCATCGATCGCGAAAACACCGCGTCGCAGGGCGTGGCGCGTCGGCTACGGGCCGAAAAGCAAAACGAGATCGATCTGTTCGGCCATGTCGCGGATGTGTGGGTGACGCGCCGCGACAGGTGGGCGGCGCGGTCCGAAGCATGAATCAATAGCTACTGCCGTCCGAGCTGCGTGGCGGTCGCGACGCGGTCGAATCGTTCCAGCGAGAGGATCGCATCGGCGAATTGATCGGCGCGGGCATGGAGCACCGGGCGGGCGAGGGTGAGGAATTTCTGCTGCATCGCCTGCAGGTCCGGAAATGACGACGGCTCGCCGGAGGGGTCGGCATAGAGCCGCTCGTGGACGCCGTCGTCGGTGGTGATGCGCACGCGCGCGCCGAACGGATGGCTGCGCCCGACCTCAAGCCGATCATCCTGCACCACGTCGAATTTATCGGCGAGTGCGTCCACCGCGGCGTCACCGAGCCTTTGGTAATCGTCCCAGCCGAAGCGGCCCTGATCGAGCGCGACCGCGCCGGTGAAGAACATCGAGAACTGCCCGCCGACGATAGAGGTCGGATGCCGCTTGGTGGCGGCATCGCCGGTCAGCGTGATGCCGTTGCGATGCAGGCCGATCTCGACGCGATTGATCTGGTCCGGCGTCAGATTGTGCTCCCGGCGCATCGCGATCAGCGCATCCAGTGCTGCGTGGGTATAGCGGCAGCTCGGATAAGGCTTCACGCCGATCTTCATGGTCTCGTAGATCTCGCCGAGACCGGCGACAGCCTTGTCGGGATGGGCGTTGTCGCTATAGCCGACCAACAGGCCGTGCTTGCCCTCAACCGATTCGGCTGAACCGACAAAGTCATTGCGGGCCAATGTGGCCGCGATCACGCCGTTCATCGCGGCGGCGCCGACCTGATAGCGCTTGTTCCAGGCGCCGTTGACCAGGAATTGCAGCGAGCCTGCGGCCTGGCTGCCGGAGACGCCGAACGCCGC
>Ga0182024_10024202_pt1 | contig 10806 bp, 7 predicted proteins | sample P32metaG_FD_120480 | JGI IMG/M metagenome (GOLD analysis project Ga0182024, IMG submission 120480) | Permafrost microbial communities from Stordalen Mire, Sweden - P3-2 metaG (Illumina Assembly) | ecosystem: Environmental > Terrestrial > Soil > Wetlands > Permafrost | place: Sweden: Stordalen...
CTCATCGTCACGCCCGCGGTATTGATTCCGCGTCCGGAGACAGAGCATGTGATCGAGGCGGTGCTGGAATTGCGAGAGTCGGCGTCGGGCTTCCGGCGTTCGGCTCTCGGAAGCCAGAAGCCGAAAGCCGGAAGCCGAATTCTCGATGTAGGCACGGGTTCCGGCTGCATTGCGCTGGCTCTCGCGAAAGAGTTGCCGCAGGCCGAAATCTACGCCACCGACATTTCCGCCGCCGCGCTCGAAATCGCCCGGATCAACGCGGCCCGCAACCAACTCGAAAGCCGAGTCAAGTTCCGCGAAGGCGATTTGCTGGCGGGCTTTGAGGATGATTCCTTCGATTTCGTCGTCTCCAATCCTCCGTACGTGGGCGAATCGGAAGCAGACGATGTTCAACTCGAAGTCCGCAAATTCGAGCCGCGCAACGCCGTCTTCGCCGGACCGACGGGCGTCGAAGTGATCGCGCGTCTGATTCCGCAAGCCCACGCCGCACTCAAGCCGGACGGCTGGCTCATTACGGAAATCAGCGGGACAATTGCAGACGAAGTAAGAAATCTATTGAAGGATTGGAAAGAAGTCTCGATCAGGCCGGATCTGCAATCGATTCCACGCGTCGTGCAAGCGCGAAAATAATTACTGCGGCACGCTAGCCGGTAAAATCTCTTCCACGTCCACAATGCTCGTAGGATACTTACCGGTATAGCAAGCCGAGCAATAGGAAGTTTTCTCGCCCTCGCCGCAGGCTTTCTTGAGCCCGTCGAGCGAAAGATAGGCAAGCGAGTCGGCGCGAATGTATTCGCGAATCTCATCGACGGATTTATTCGCGGCAATCAGTTGATTTTTCGAAGGCGTGTCGACTCCGTAGTAGCACGGAGAAATCGTGGGTGGGCACGAGATGCGCATGTGCACTTCTTTTGCGCCCGCGCTGCGAATCATGCGGACGATCTTGCGGCTGGTGGTGCCGCGCACAATCGAATCGTCAATCAGCACCACGCGCTTGCCTTCAAGCAGCGAGCGCACTGGATTCAACTTGAGTTTCACCCCGAAATCGCGCACGCTCTGGCTGGGTTCGATAAACGTGCGGCCCACATAGTGATTGCGAATCAGGCCAAAGCGGAATGGAATGCCGCTCTCGGCTGCGTAGCCGACGGCGGCGGTTACGCCGGAATCGGGCACAGGGACGACGAGATCGGCCTCCACCGGAGCTTCGCGCGCCAACTGGCGTCCTAACTCTTCGCGGCTGGTCTGCACCGCGCGGCCAAATACCACGCTATCAGGGCGCGAAAAGTAAACGTGCTCGAAGATGCAACTCGATTGCGGCGCGGCCGTCGAATAAAATTGCGAACTGATGCCCTCCGGCCCCACCACGATCAACTCGCCGGGCTTCACGTCGCGCTCATAAGTCGCGCCGATCAGATCGAAGGCGCAAGTTTCCGAGGCAAAGACGATAGTGTCGCGCTTCTGGCCGTCTTTGTTTTCTCCACCCAGCGCCGGAATGCGTCCCATGGCCAGCGGCCGGAAGCCGCGCGGATCGCGCGCCGCGATGATGCGGTCGGGACTCATCACCACCAGCGAAAACGCGCCTTCCACGCGCCGCAGCGCGTCCGCAATCGCTTCGGGCAAAGTGTGTTCCCGAGAAAGCGCAATCAGATGAACGATCACTTCGGTATCGCTGTTCGTCTGAAAGATCGATCCCTGGCGTTCCAGTCGCCCGCGAACTTCCTGCGCGTTGATCAGGTTGCCGTTATGTGCGACCGCAATCGATCCTTTATTCGACTGCACCAGAATCGGCTGGGCATTCAAAAGCGCGGAGTCGCCGGCAGTCGAGTAGCGCGTGTGCCCAATGGCCAGCGTGCCTCGAATCTTCGAGAGCACGTCTTCCGTGAAGATGTCCGCGACCAGTCCCATCGCCTTGTGCACGCGCGAAGTCAGGCCATCGGAGGTCACAATCCCCGCCGACTCCTGCCCGCGATGCTGCAGAGCGTGCAATCCCAAGTAAGCAAGCTTCTCCGCCTCAGGATGCGCGAAGATCGCGACCACTCCACACTCGTCGTGAAATTTGTCAGAAGTCAGCATTTAGCCCTTAGCCCTTAGCTTTCTCTGCGAACTCCGCGGCAGTTCTCCGCAAACTCCGCGATTCACGCTCTTAGTCAGCCGCCACCAACTCCGTATCAGTCCGCAAACTAGATTCCAGCGCAGACTCGTAAGCCTGATCCAGATCCGCAACCGCCGCCGAAACAACCACATGCCCATCCAAAGAAATTTCCAGCCGCTCCGGAATCGTCTCGCCCAAAACATCCGCAGCGATTCCGTGCTCTTCCGCTGTCTGTTGGATTCGCGAAACGTGAGCCGGGTCGCAAGAGAGCATGATGCGGCTCGCATCTTCGCCAAACAGCGCGAATTCCGCAGGAAGCCCGTTCGACGCGAGATTCACGCGCGCGCCCACGCCCTTCGCGAATGCTTTTTCCGCCAGCGTGACCGCCAATCCGCCATCCGAGCAGTCATGCACAGAATCCACCAAGCCCTGCTGAATCAATTCGATGACTGCTTTCTGCAGCGCGGCTTCCTTTTCTAAATCGAGTTCCGGAGGATATCCCCACAGCGCTCCCAGAATTTCTTTGGCGTATTCCGAGGATCCGAACTCACTTTCTACATCGGTGATATCGGCTGCTTCGCCGGCGCGCAATAGCACGATCGTGCGTCCGGGCGCGGCGAAATACATCTTCGCAGATTTGCTGACGTCGTCGAGCATGCCCACCACGCCCAGCACCGGCGTGGGATAAATTCCTTCGCCCAGCGTCTCGTTGTAAAAACTGACGTTGCCGCCGGTGATGGGAATCTCAAGTTCCTCGCACGCTTTCGTGATGCCATCGATGGTCTGCGAGAACTGCCACATGATGTGCGGCTTCTCGGGATTGCCGAAGTTGAGGCAATTGGTTGCGCCCACAGGAGTCGCTCCCGAACAAGCGACTTTTCGCGCGGCTTCTGCAACCGCATGCATCGCGCCCAACCGCGAATCGAGATAGCACCAGCGTCCATTGCCATCGAGCGCCATCGCAAGGCCGCGCTGTGGCGAGTCTGCATTTGGATTCTTGATGCGAATCACGCCTGCATCGCCCGCGCCCGGCGCTTCGACCGTGTTGGTCTGCACCATGTGATCGTATTGCTGCCACACCCAACGCTTGCCGCAGATGTTTGGGCTTGCGAGAAGCTGCCGCAGACTTTGCGTAAAGTCGTTGCCGCTGTTGAGCCCAACGTGTTCCGGCATCTCGCGCGGCACAGGCGGTTCCCATCGCTCCAGCGGACGTTTGTAGACAGGCGCGTCGTCGGTGAGCGCCTGATTCGAAATCTCGGCAACGACTTCGCCGTGGTGAAGCACGCGCAATTTATTGCCGGCGGTGACTGTGCCAACTTCGACGGCATCGAGCCCCCACTTCTCAAAAACGCGGAAGACTTCCTGCTCGCGGCCTTTTTCGGCGACCAGCAGCATGCGCTCCTGCGACTCGCTGAGCATGATTTCGTATGCGCTCATGCCAGTCTCGCGTTGCGGCACGCGATCGAGTTCGATTTCGACGCCGACGCTGCCCCGCGCGCCCATCTCGCAGGTTGAGCAAGTGAGCCCAGCCGCGCCCATGTCTTGGATGCCGACGATCGCTCCCGTCTGCATGGCTTCGAGGCAAGCTTCGAGCAGCAACTTCTCAAGAAACGGATCGCCGACCTGCACGTTCGGGCGCTTGGCTTCTGAAGCTTCGCTGAATTCTTCGCTGGCCATGGTTGCGCCGTGAATGCCGTCGCGTCCGGTCTTGGCGCCGACGTAAATCACCGGATTGCCTTCGCCGGCGGCGCGCGCATAAAAGATTTCATCTTTGCGAACCAGGCCCATGGCGAATGCATTCACCAGCGGATTGCCTGAGTAGCAGGGCTCAAATTTGGTTTCTCCGCCGAGGTTGGGCACGCCGAAGCAGTTGCCGTAGGATGCGACGCCGCCGACCACGCCTTCGAGAATCGAGTGGTTGCGATGAATGTCGGTTTGCGTAGCGACGCTTGTGATCGGGCCGAACCTTAATGAGTCCATCACTGCCACCGGCCTAGCGCCCATGGTGAAGATGTCGCGCAGGATTCCGCCAACGCCGGTGGTTGCGCCTTGAAACGGTTCGATGAAGCTTGGATGATTGTGTGACTCGATCTTGAAGGCACAGGCCCATCCATCGCCGATGTCGATGATGCCCGCATTCTCTCCCGGACCTTGCAGTACGCGCTTGCCGCGGGTGGGCAGGCGCTTCAGATGCACGCGCGACGATTTGTAGGAACAATGCTCACTCCACATCACGCTGAAGATGCCGAGTTCGGTGAGCGTGGGTTCGCGATCGCCAAGAAGCTGTTTAATCTTTTCGTATTCTTCGGAAGTGAGGCCGTGCTGCCGGATGGTCTCGGCAGAAAAGGCAGGGGTCATGGAGGTGGTCATGGGGAAGTTCCATTGTAGCAAGTCGTTGGTCGTTCGCCGTTGGTCGTTGGAAAATACGGTTAGGGTTTCCGTTTTCCGTTGCCGGCCGACGGACCGGCGGCCGGCAGCTGAGTGTTTTCAATGACTTATCTACGAGCTATTAATAATTGGCGATCAGAATGCGGGAGCTGGGGTGCGAACTCCTTTGTTTTCATCGCGCAGTTTGCAAGTCGTTGAAAACCAGGTTGGGGTTGCAGGCAAGCAGGTCGATTTGCTCGGGCTGGGCCGCGTGCAGGATGCCTCTGGAACGCACAGATTTGGCTCCTGTGCGCTTCGGATTGCTTGGGTGGCGCCGAAGGTCGTCCGGGAATTTCGTGGGCCTTAAATCGCCTCTAATGCGAAATTCTTTGTAAGTCATTGAAATAGTTTGTAACTTGTTGAACTTATCCAGAAGCTATTGAAAAGATTGAAGCACGCTCGTGGAACCCCGAACGTATTCGTCCGGGGTGCGCTGCGGCCGCGCTTCGCGCAGGCCGGGCGGACGAGGCGTCCGCCACTCCATTTGTTGTTTCCGGTAAGATGCCAGCCAGATGAAATCGATCATTGTAGGAACGGCGGGGCACATTGACCACGGGAAGACGGCGCTGGTGAAGGCGCTGACCGGGATCGACGCGGATCGGCTCGAGGAAGAGAAGCGGCGAGGCATCACCATCGATCTCGGCTTCGCACACATGGATCTGCTGGCCGGGGGTGACGGGGCAAAGAATGACGAGACATTGCGGCTGGGCTTTGTCGATGTTCCGGGGCACGAGCGTTTCGTGCGCAACATGCTGGCTGGTGTGGGCGGGATCGACCTGGTGCTGCTGGTGATTGCGGCGGATGAAGCCATCAAGCCGCAGACGCGGGAACATTTTGACATCCTGCAACTGCTCGGGGTGCAGCGCGGAATTACTGTGCTGACGAAATCCGATGCGGTGGATGCGGAGACGCTCGAGGTGGTGCGGCTCGAAGTAGAAGAATTTCTGCGCGGGACATTTTTAGAAAACCCAAAGTCCCTGGACAACCCAAAATCCTTGAACGACTCAAATTCGATTGTCGCCGTGAGTTCCTTGACTGGTGCGGGATTAGAAGAGCTGAAGCGCGCGATTGTTGCAGCAGCGGCCGAAGTGCGGCCGCGGGATTCGCATGCGATCGTGCGGCTGCCGATTGATCGCGTTTTTACCATGAAGGGCTTTGGCACGGTGGTGACTGGCACGCTGGTAGCGGGGACGATTCGCCGCGAAGATGAAATGGAAGTTTTTCCGACGGGGCAGCGCGTGCGGGTGCGCGGCGTGCAGGTGCATGGGCAATCCGCGGAGTCGGCGGTCGCGGGCCAGCGGACTGCGTTGAACATTGCGGGTGCGAGCACGGAAGACTTGTCGCGCGGTATGACTTTGGCGCCTCCAGCAACGTTCGAGGTTACGCGGCGCGCTGACGTGCGGTTGCGATTGTTGTCATCGGCGCCGCGTCCGCTGAAGAACCGGGCGCGCGTGCATTTTCATTCGTACGCGATGGAAGCTGTGGCTGAGGTTGTGCTGCACGAAGCGAAGCAGATCGCTCCGGGCGAGGAGGCGTTTGCGCGGCTGAAGTTGCCGGACGCGGCGCTGCTTCTGCCCGGGGACCGATTTATCATCCGGCAATTTTCTCCGGTGGTGACGATTGGTGGAGGAGTGGTGCTGGACGCTGCGCCGATTCAGCGCATGCCGGGCCATGCCGATTTCTTGAAGACTTTGGCCGGCGGCGATGCCGAGTCGATTTTGCGAGCGCGGATTGCGCGCAGGCATCACAAGGGAATCTCGATCCCTCGACTGGTCGCCGAGACTGGTTGGACGAAGAACGCAATCGACACGCGACTGGCTCAGCCTCTTCGATTGGGGGAAGTAGTGCGTGCCGGCGAGCTGTTTCTGCACGGGCCTGCGCTCGAAGCCTTGAAGGTGCACATCGTGAGCACCGTTGCTGATTTTCATAAGAACAATCCTTTGGTGGCCGGAATCAGCAAGGAAGAGTTGCGGACGCAGGTGGATGCGACGCCGGAAGTGTTCGAGACAGCAGCCGCCATGCTGGTCCGGGAGAAGAAGCTCGAAGTGGTTGGGGAGTTAATGCGGCTGCCCGGACGCGGCGTGGCGATGAAAGACGAAGAGTCCGAGTCGAAAAAGAAGATCGAGGACGCGTTCGCCTCCGCTGGATTGAAGGTTCCAGCGTTGCAGGAAGTGATTGCGGGCCTCAAAGTGGACAAGGTGCGGGCGCAGAAGCTCGTGACATTGCTGCTGCGCGAGAAAGTTCTGATCAAAGTTTCCGACGACCTGGTCTTTCATCGCACGGCGCTCGAGGAGTTGCGGCGGCAGATGACGGCCTACAAAGCGAAGTCGGCGAAGATCGATGTCGCCAAGTTCAAAGAGATGACAGGTGTGACGCGCAAGTATGCAATCCCGCTGCTGGAGTATCTGGATCGCGAGCGGGTCACGAAGCGCGTGGGAGATGTGCGGGACATTCTTTAGGAATTGAGTCATTGGGCGATTTTGCGATTGGGCGATCGAAAATCCGGTGCCAATCACACAATGGCCCGATCACTCAATCGCTCAATTCCTAGATTTTTTCTTCGGGAAATTCCAGTTCCAGGCCCAGCGGGTCGGTTACGCGGTTGGTTAGGTTGGCCAGGCCGGCGAGCATGTGTATGTCGACGATCTCGGGTTCGGAAAAATGTTTCTTCAGTTCGTCGAAGTCCGTTTCTTTAATTTGGTGCGGAGCTCGGGTCAGCTTCTCGATGTAATCCAGCGCTGCGCGCTCTTTCTCTGTGTAGTGCGAATAGTTTCCTGCCTTGAGCGCGGTCCAGTCTTCAGCGGTCAGGCCGGCTCGCTTCGACGAGGCGACGTGGTGCTGTGAACAATAATGGCATTCGTTGATCAAGGAGACGCGCAGGTAAATGAGTTCATACAGCTTGCGATCGAGGGAGCGTCCTACGCTGGCATAGAAGGATAGAAAATTCTTGAGCATCTCGGGGCGGTGAGCGAGCGCCTTCTGGACGTTGCCGGGCTTGCCGCGAAGTGCCTTCTCGTAAATTTCCTTCACTTCAGAACTTGCGTCTTCCGGGCCAATCAGACTGATGCGTGCCATTGAATCCTCCGAGATGGTTAGCGTGTTCCCCGTTTCATCATCGCAGATCGGCTGATTTTTCGCAGAGGGGCGTCCACTCACGCTCCAAGCTCCTGATATCCTTCCTGCTGATGCTTCTGATTCGCGCAGCGACGGTGAATGATGTGGCGCTGTTGCGCACTTTAATCCGCGAACTGGCGGAGTTTGAGCGCCAGTTGGATCTGTGCGTGATCGAAGAAGCGGACCTGCTGCGGGATGGGTTTGGAGCGAAACCGAAGTTTCGCGCGCTGATTGCGGAGTGGAGCGGGCAGACTGCGGGTTATGCTCTCTTTTTTGGCTATTACTCGACGTGGGTTGGGCCTGGGATCTATCTGGAAGATGTTTTTGTGCGACCCGAGTTTCGCGGAAAAGGAATCGGGATGGCATTGCTCGCTGCAGTGGCGCGGATCGCCTTGCAGGAGAATTGCAGCGCGATGCGATGGGAAGTGCTCGATTGGAATGAGCGCGCGATTGAACTGTACAAATCTTTGGGAGCCGAGTTCCGCGATGAGTGGCGGCCGGTTTTGTTAACGGACGATGCGCTGAGAAGATTGGCGGAGAGAGCATTGTGATCTCGGGGATGTGAGTTTTCCGAAAAGTAATTCTGACTCGCTGGAAGAAAACGAACCACCGGCGACAAATCGTTTGGAGGAGACGCAAAATGAAATGTGCCGGTATCTTGATTGCCTTGTTGTGTGCAACAGCCTTGTTTGCTCTCGCGCAAGATGCGTCGGATTCCGCTACTCAGTCAAAAATTATCGCCATGGAGGGCGCATGGAATCAGGCGTACAAATCGGGCGACGCGAAGGCGCTGGATGCGCTGCTCGACAATGCCATCGTGCTGGTGAACGACGACGGCTCGGTGCAAACCAAAGTCGAATTTCTTGCCGGCGTGAAGTCGTCTCATCCGCAAGCCGGGCAGGAGCAGCAGGTCGCGCCCGAATCATTCTCCGTGCACGTGTTTGGAAATACGGCGATCGCTACGGGAATATTTCGCGCGAAGGGAGTCGAAGGCGGAAAAGCGTACTCGCGGCGCGAGCGGTTTATCGATACCTGGGTGGAAAAGGGCGGGCGTTGGGTGTGCGTCGCGACGGATGCCACTCCGATTCTGCACTGAGATTCTGTACTGAAATGATGAGCGAGGTTATGGAGTAGTGTCGCATCATGAAACCTAAGGTCAAGATTATCGGCGCGGGGCTGGCTGGAGCGGAAGCGGCGTGGCAGTGTGCGCGGCGCGGCGTGGCTGTGCATTTGTTTGAGATGCGGCCCGTGCGATCGACGCCGGCGCACCAGACGGCGGATTTCGCCGAGCTGGTGTGCTCGAATTCGCTGAAGTCCGACAGCGAGAATACGGCTCCGTGGTTGTTGAAGGAAGAAATGCGGAGAGCGGGGTCGCTGCTGTTGCAGATTGCGCGGGAGTGCGCTGTTCCAGCAGGGCATGCCCTGGCAGTGGATCGAGTGGCTTTTGCGGCGAAGGTGACGGAGGCGATTTCGCGCGAGCCAGCGATTACGGTGCGGCGCGAAGAAGTGAGTTCCGTTGATGAGTCGGATGGGGAGATTACCGTTATCGCGACTGGGCCTTTGACTTCGGAGGCGCTGGCTGGAGAAATTGCGCGGCTGAGCGCTGATCCCTCAACGGCGAATCCACATTTATATTTTTACGATTCGATCAGCCCGATTGTGGAGGCGGATTCGATTGATATGTCGCGCGTGTACTTGGCGGCGCGGTATGACAAAGGGTCGGCGGATTACATTAATTGTCCGATGACGGCGGACGATTACGGCCGGTTCTATGACGCGCTGTTGGCGGCGCAGTCGGTGGAAGAGCGCGATTGGGAGAAGTTGAATTACTTCGAGAGCTGCCTGCCGATTGAAGAAATCGCGCGGCGCGGGCGCGATACGCTGCGCTTTGGTCCGATGAAGCCGGTGGGGTTGAAAGATCCGCGAACAGGACGAATGCCATATGCCGTGGTGCAGTTGCGGCAGGAAAATTTGCGCGCCGATTCCTACAACTTGGTGGGATTTCAGAATCATTTGAAGTTTGGCGAGCAGGCGCGAGTGTTGCGGCTGATTCCGGGCCTCGAGAACGCGCGGTTTCTGCGATACGGGCAGATTCATCGCAACACTTATATCAATTCGCCGGCGTTGTTGCGGGGGACGCTGCAGATGAAGGAGCATCCGCGGGTTTTGTTTGCGGGGCAGATTTGCGGCGTGGAAGGTTACGTGGAATCGATTGCAACCGGGCTAATGGCGGGAATGCATGCGGCGGCGCTGGCGCTTGGGGGTGAGATTGCGCCTCCGCCGCGGGCTTCCGCGTTTGGATCGCTCACCCACTATGTGACTCGTGCCGACGCGAAGACTTTCCAGCCAGCGAACATCACGTTCGATCTTTTGCCGGCTCTGGAGAAGAAAATCCGCGACAGGAAAGAGCGGCACCGGTTGCAGTGTGAGCTGGCGCTGAAAGAATTTGACCAGTGGCTGGCCGGCACGGCGCTTGCGGCTGTTAAGCCTTGAATCGCCGAGGTCGCGGAGAACGGCCGCGGAGAGCGCAGAGTCCTGTTACCCGTCTCTACTTTGCTCTACTTTTTTCACGCGATATTTTGCTTACCTGTTCCATATAGCTCCGTGTCAGTAATTACCTGCCGAGGGAGTGGGAGCCGGGGTCAATTTGCTGGCGCTCACTTGCAAAATTCATTTGACCCGCTTCGCGGTTTGCAGTACCTTCGTCCCCATTCCACAGTGCAGAGGTGTACTCTTGCGATTTTCCGCCGTCGACGCGATTCATCCTGCCTTTGAACATACCAAGCGGCAACTTTTTCAGCCCTTTCGGCTCGGCCAGTGGTGGCGGCTCGCGCTAGTGGGATTGCTGGCCGGCGAACTTAGCTCCGGCGGATTTAAAATACCCAACCTCTCGAGCCTCAACCTTCCGCGGCGTCCGGGCACAGAGCATTTTATCGCTCCGGGTTTCGGTTCCCCGGACTTTGGGGGGATTGACCCGGTGATGGTCGCCGGATTGATTGCGGTGCTGGTGGTCGCTGCGTTCGTGCTGGGGATTTTGCTGATGTACATCAGCAGCGTGATGCGTTTCATTTTGTTCGACAGCGTGCTGGCCAAGGAATGCCGCATCCGCGCGGGATGGAGCCGGCGGCAGGCGCCGGGGTTTCGCTATTTTCTCTGGAAGTTGGTTTACATGC
>Ga0182024_10024203_pt1 | contig 10806 bp, 6 predicted proteins | sample P32metaG_FD_120480 | JGI IMG/M metagenome (GOLD analysis project Ga0182024, IMG submission 120480) | Permafrost microbial communities from Stordalen Mire, Sweden - P3-2 metaG (Illumina Assembly) | ecosystem: Environmental > Terrestrial > Soil > Wetlands > Permafrost | place: Sweden: Stordalen...
CCCATGCGCTGAAGCGGGGTGTTAATGAAAGGAAACGGTTACCGGAATATATGCGCCCGGCATATATTTATTATCCGGCAAACGGGGCGAAATTAACGCTCGGAAGAATTCTGTCTCACACCCAGATGGAAGTGCGTTGCAATTTGGAACTCAGGAAATCAGGAATTATTATTTTCCTGGGTTCGTGAGTTCCAGATTCCTTCCCAAGATTGGTGGCGCTCACTCCTCCGTTCCAACCTGTCAAACTAGGGTCACATCTTTCTCTTTTTGCGCCTGCGGAAGTAATTCAGGACGTGTTCTCCTACGAAAAGTCCAATCAATAAATAAGCAATCCACAAATATCCGTGCGAAAGGAGAGCATCACCTATGCTCCTGGCGTCGGTTTTCCAAAATACCAATTGCAAGGCCGCTCCGATTAAGCCGATCGCGCAGACCACCATTGTATTTTGAAAGTTCAAGTTCATGTGCCAAAGATGTTAGGGCAGTGAAATGCCGATAGCTAACCGAAACCTCGAGTGTTTTCGTTACTAATTCAATTTCGCCACTTCGGCTTCAAATAATTCGCGGGTCTTGGCTTGCAGTTCGTCCAGGCGCAGTTCGCCTTTGTCGAGTTTGGCCAGGAGGGCTTTTTGGGCCAGGTAATCCTTGTTCACGACGCCGGCTTTGCTCTGCAACATGCGCCAGGCTTTGCGGCGTTCGACGGCGAAGAGGACCATCTGCCGGCTCAGGGCAAAGTATTTTAGTTTGCCGTTCGTCTCAGTTTTGATGTAACAGCCGAAGTCGGGCACGTGGCTTCGGTGATCCTGATCGAACATGCGGCGATAAATGACATCGTCCTGCGTGATGAAAACCAGCATGTCGTCAAGATGAATCATTTCAGAGATGTCTTCTTCCTTGATGGCCTTGACGTGTTTGCGGAAACGGCCCTCCGTTAACGCCCAATGCGCCACGGTGAAATTATATTCCTCGCCGGTGGAGGCGTATTTGGTGCGCCACCAATCGCGATTGGGCGTGGGATTGCCTTTGAGGTCGAACGCTTCCTGCGCCGTTTCGCCGCGGCGCGGATTGAAAACGAATTCCGGCATGCCGCGACCGTCGCGAATGAGCTTGGCCTGTTCGGCGGACATGTTATCGGCGACGGCGTGTTCGGGCTGGCACGTGGTGTAAGCCTGGAAGAACGCGGTCCCGCGATATTCCAGTCCGTCCAGCATGGCTTTGTAGAGTTTGGCGGCGTTGGCCATGGAAACCTGCGCGACAAACGGCGAGCCGTGCCCGCTCGTAAACGCTTCGGCGACATTTTTCTTCTCGATCAGCTTGCCTTGCGAGGCGATGCCGAATTGGTTCATGTCGTAGCCGCCCAGCATGGTCGAAGAGTCTGAATTCTGGCCGCCGGTGTTGGAATAGACCTGCGTGTCAAGCATCAGCATTTTAATGTTGGGCCGGTTTTGCAGAATCACCTTGGAAACATTTTGGAACCCGATGTCGCCCAGCGCGCCGTCGCCGCCGATGACCCAGACTTTGGGCAATTCGCGAATTTCCTGGTCCGTCATGAGCGCGTCATCCAGATGCGTGAGCAGGAAGAAATCGGCCTCGGACATGGTTTCGTCCTGACCATCCAACAACGCATTGGCGAGGCGCTCCGGCACGACCGAGCGTCGGGAGTGGTTGAGAATGAGCGATTCGCCCAGGAGCCAACTGATGGTTGCGCCGTCCTGGAAAAGTGAATTCATCCAGGGATACGGATGAGGATTGGACGGCGGCGTGGAACCATACACGGTGTTGCAACCGGTGCTGGCGCCCATGATCATGACGCTCATGCCGTTGGCCTGGCGCCCGTCAATGGCCTGCAGGTCCTTGTGATTGAAGGCGTCCTGACGCATGACGGCCGCGATATTATTGACAATCTGTTCGTCGGTCAATTTGCCGTGTTTGGCTTCGTATTCCGCGATGCGCTTGGAAGTGTCCTCGCTATTTTCACCGCCCAAACCCATGATGATATGGGCCACGGCGCGAACAAACAATTGATACTGGACCGGATCGCGCTGGCGCAACGTCTCCAACTTGGAGGTGCCTTCGTTCTCCAGGCGGGTGGCTTTGCCGCGGAGCCGGTCGGCCTTCTTGTGATAAATCGGACGCATGTAGGCTTCCGTGACGCTGGCCGCCGCTCGCAGCACACTTTTTTCGCCACAACCGGCGCACGCGCCATCGCCGGAGACCAGCGCCTCGTAATTGCGGCGGACCATGAGATGGTTGCGCAACGCGGCCTCGCGCGAATTGGCTGCGTCGGCATCGTTGTAAAGACCGAGATATTTTTGCGGCGTGTCGGGTAGGAGACGCGAGAAGATTTGCGCGGTCGTCAACGAGGCGTTCAATTCCTCGGTTTCGGTCGTCATGCGCAGAGCATCGTGGTCGCCGCAAACCTGAACACATTCGCCACAGCCCTTGCACAGGTCGGAAACGAAAATGGAAAACAGCCCGCCCGCGCCGGCAGTCTTTTGTTCGATGGAACGGAAAATGGCGGGAACGTTGGAGTAGGCGAGGGGAAGCTTGTCAATGATGCCCGTGAATTGCGCCCGGGCGGATTCAGAAACAGTGGCAAGGGCATTCACCTCATCGCGGATGATGTCTTGGAAAGGAACGTTGGTCTTGGCCTTGACAGATTCATTCATCTTGACGCGGGCGCGTTGCTCCAGGCCCTTCAACTCGCCGATGAACTTGGTGCGCTCGCCCGCATCCGTGATGTAATAGGTCGCGGCGGTCCTCAAAACGGTGGAGACATCCTGCGACGAATTGGGCAGCGCGGTGTCCGGGCACGCGGTGATGCACTCCATGCATTGGGTGCAATTCTCGGCGATATACACCGGCGTCTCACGGCGGGCGACATATTTGGATTGCGTCGCGCCGCTGCCCGCGGCCATCACTCCAAGGGAAGCAAGCGCGCCGGCCGGCTGATGATAGCCCAGTCCGTTGCGATACTCGGAGTCGAATTTGCCCGACGTCTGAAAAGCATAACGGGGCGTTTGCTGGGCCGGAGTCGGAAGACCTGTCCCGCAAGCCGAAGCGCAGCCGGCAGTAGGAATGATCGCCGGACCGCCAATGGGTTTGTCGGGCGGATTGCGCATCGAAGAGCGATCAGGATCGTCGTACTGACCGTAAACGATTTCTTGCACGCGCGAAAAACCCTCCTTCATCACGGTCATGTTGGAGGTGACAACATCTTCGCCAAAGCGGCCGAATTTTTTCTGGTACTGTTTCCTGACGGTGGCGTCGAATTGTTCTTCCGAAATGCGGTGCTGCTTGAGGAAGGGCGACACGCGGAAAAACGCTCCTAGAAATGAATTGCCCTGCATGCGCAATTGCAGATCGCTGCGGGAGGTCGCCTTTCTGGCAATCTCGAACCCCGGCAGAATGTAAACGCGAATATTATTATCGCGGACGAAATTCCGGTATTGCGGCGGGATGCGACGCCAGGCCGTCTCCGGGCTGTCGCTGGATTCCCAAACCAGGCAGCCGCCTTTCTTGATACCTTCGAGCGGATTGGTATGAGTGAAAGCCTTGGGATCGCAGCACAAAACCACGTCCACATGGTTAAGCTCGCAATTGACCTTGATCGCTTCGGGGGCGACGGTGAGATAATAATTAGTCGGCGCGCCTTTCTTTTCCGAACCGTATTTCGGATTAGCCATGATGAAGAGTTTTTCCTTCAGCCGCCCGTCCTCGTCCAACTCGTGATCGCGCTGTTTAATGAAATCGCCAAATTCGCCCACGATTTCGCCCAGGTTCTTGCCCGTGGTAATCATGCCCCAACCGCCGATGGAATGGAACCGGACCGCAATCGCGCCTTCCGGCAGAAGGGAAGGGGAATCCTTGCTGATGACAGCGTAAGGATGGTCAATGCCGAGGGTAAAATAAGTCTCGCCATCGGCAGCGCCGCGACCGTCCTTGCGGCGTGTTTGGCCAAGGGCATATTCGCACGCGCCGAGAGTGTGTTCGGGGCGAAAATCACGGGAGCCGATGCCATAGCTTGCTCTGAAAAGTCGCGGCGTTTCTTCCGGCTTGAGCGCGGGCAATCCAGCGTGCGCAGGATATTTCGCGGCTTCATTGGCCTTGCCCAAAGCGACCCGAATGTCGCGTGCCAGCGGATTGTCGCCTGCCATGCCTTCATCGGTGCGTTCGATAATGATGACGTTCTTCTTGCCGCGCAGGGCCTCGATGACAGCGGCCTCCGGGAACGGGCGAATGACGTTGATGTGAATCGAGCCGACAAGGACATTGCGCTGCTCGCGAAGATAATCGCAGCCGGCCTCGATGTTGTCCGCGGCGCAACCGAGGGAAACGAAGACCGTTTCCGCATCCGCAGTTTTGTATTCGTGAATCAGCCCGTACTGGCGGCCCGTCAAGCGGCCAAATTCCGCGAAGGCGTCCTTGAGAAATTGAAGGATCGGCTCATTGAAATTGTTGCGCCGGGCCACGACCCCGTTCATGTGGTGTTCCTGATTTTGCACCGGACCGAGCAGAATCGGATTTTTAAGGTCCATCATTTCCGGGACGCGGCGGCGTTTCGGCCCGAACAATTCCCGTTGCGCGGGCGTGGGGCAGTCAATCATATCATCGGACGCGCCGAGAAATTCGCGCAGCAGAGCGGCTTCGGGCGCGAGGTAGGTGCGCTCGGAGTGGGTGGTCAACATGCCGTCCTGGATGTTCATGCCGGGATTGAGCGAAAGCTCATTGACCTTGCGAAGGATGATCCCCTGATCGGCGGCTTGCTGGGCGTCCTTGCTGACCAGCATGGTCCAGCCGGTATCCAGCGCGGCGTAGAAATCGTCGTGACCGCAATGAACATTCAGAGCGTGCTTGGTCAAAGCGCGCGCGCCCACTTCCAGGACCATGGTGGAGAATTTTCCGGGCGCATGATAATACTGCTCCATCGCGTAGGCGATGCCCTGGCCCGAAGTGAAATTGACCGTGCGACGTCCGGCGACGGCAAAGGCGGTGGCGCCTCCTTGCGCGGCGTGCTCGCCTTCGGTCTCGACGGCGATTTTCTGCTGGCCCCAGACGTTGAGCTCACCTTGGGCGTAAGATCCCTGGTAAATCTCGCCGCCTTCTGTGGATGGCGTGATGGGATAAAAAACTCCGCCTTCGGTGATGCGGGTTTCCACGTGCTGGGCGACGAGAGCGTTGCCATTGCAGGTGACGCGGACTCCGGGGTATTTTGGGCCGGGACGGCCCTGCTTGAGTGTCTGATCGCTTTGTTGTTCGGCCACATTCAACGTTTCACTCATAATAGGCTCGCTTTCAAATGCCGCTGGACGGGTGGTGTCCTCAGGCTTTGAACTTCAGCATAAACACTTTTCAATCAAGTGACAATGCAAATCTTGCGTTTGAAAAGGACAATTTATGGTTACAAAGCGGATGGCAGTCTCCTTCCCGAGAATTATCTTCGGTCCGCCCTGTTTTTCAAATTAGGACACTTCCAAGCGGAGTCTTAAGGAGGCCAGATGGGAACGTATTCACCCTGATTGACTCTGTCGGAATTACCCTCCACGTACAGATACGCAATAAGTCCGCCGACGATGCTGATGTCCGCAGTGACCGCGAGGGGAGTGAGGGCAATTTTTTCAATTCGTCCTTTGCCATCGTTATAAATCGGCAACTCGTGCGAGCCTACGGCTTGCTTGTCCCTGTATAAAGTGAAGGAGTGCTTGTCGGTCGCAACCACTGCAAAGAGGCCAGCCGGAAAAGTGACCTGAGAAGGAATGGGATGGTAATAGACTGGAATGGAGGGCCAATGCTCTTTCGGGTTAAAGGCCGCGAAATCGGGACGTTTGTGCTGCTCTACGAAGGTTTGGTTTTCGGCCAGCCAGTAAGCGCGAGTGTGGATGGAATTGTTGCGTTCGGAACCTTCATCATACACAACGAGAACATTGGTCTGAGGGCCTTCGAAGAGCCGAAGATTGATTTTGTCCGCCGGTTCTTTGCAAGCCTCCAAACGATCATTGTCCCAAAGAGCTTGGGTGGCACAGCCGCCACCAGCCAGCACCAGCAGAAGCGGCGAAAACAGAGCGATAACTTTGACTCTCGTTTTCATGCGAACCGGCCCTCAAAGTGCCACAGTCGAGCGAACATGGCAAGCCGTCTTCAGGCCATCGCGCACCTTCAGTTCGCTGGTGTCGCGCCGATAAGAATACGATGGTCCGATCGTGTCTCAACATCCTGTTTCTGTGCTTGCTCTGTGGCTGTGGCGAAAAGGCTGGCCGCATGGAGCGGTCGGAGGACCCGCATGGACGCTACAGCGAGCAGATTGCCGTGGCCAGACGGGTGCTGCAACAAAAGGAGAATTGGGTTGATCGGGCTGAGTGGGAAGTCAAGCAAAACGATGATGGCTGGATCATCATCGCCTGGCGCGTGGAGCATCCCGGAAAAAAAGGATCTGACCGGTACTTGCCTTGGGGCTATTCAGTAATTGAACTCGACCGCCGCCTGGTCGCGATACATTACTCTCAAGGGAAGAGCTAACGGCTGCGCGGTCCTGAACTTCCCAGCAGAGTAGATTATCGCTCATTTATTTGACGCCACTCGTCTTCCAAATTGAGGCGACTCAGCCAGTCGGTTAATGTTGGACGGTCGAGTTGCTCGTTCGAGACGGCAAGCATAGCGCGAACGTCGCGTAAGTGTTTATCCGAGCCGCCCTCGCGATGGTATTCCAGTTTGCGAAGGATAACATACTCCAGCGGAGCAAGTGTTATAGTATTTGGGCCGATGGTGTACCGTTTTGCGTGGCGAAAAGCCCAGGCATGCAGGTCGTCCCCGCCCGCGGGGTAAAGATCGGCTTTCAGCCCTGATTCGGAGTGGAGCAGGTTGAAATGGCCGCGGTGCGCTCGCGCCATTTCTTCGCGAATCACTGTTTCGGGCGGAACATAAAACTGCGGGCTTGGGAAAATCGTAGATAGCCGCGAGACATCCTCCGCGCGCAGGAAAACCACCATGTCTATGTCGTGCGTAACGCGAGGTTCCCCGTATAACATGGCGGCCACGCTTCCGGTCACAAGGTATCGGATGTTCGCTTGATTCAGCGGCTGCGCGAAAAGCTCAATCAAATCAGGTTCGGGCATGAGAAAAAATCTCCCGGACCTTCGTCTCGACCTCAGCCTCTGACATCTCTGGATGTTGACTACGAAGAAATGCGGCCTTGTGCCGGCGCATTGTCCAGTAGAGGCGGTGGGCGGCGCGCCAACGCTGCTCTGGCGTCATGCGTCGAAGCAAAATGACTTGGCGCGGATCCAGTTGCTCGTCCAACAGCATATGGCGGACTAAAGATGCCATGCCAACGAGCGGCGTCCAGTCGAAGTTATTCCCTGCTTGCTTTCCTGGACGCAGACTTTATTTCTGAGGCCGCAATTTAAACCGACAAATGGCTTACAAAAATATCACTCCTCCGGCGGGCGGCAAAATTTCCATCGCCCAGGGCAAACTCAATGTGCCCGATCAACCCATCATCCCTTTCATTCGCGGCGACGGCACCGGTCCCGACATTTGGGCCGCCAGCCAGCGCGTCTTTGATGCCGCCGTGCAAAAGGCTTACGGCGGCAAACGCAAAGTTTCCTGGTTCGAGGTCTTTGCCGGCGAAGAGTCCTTTAAAAAGTTCAATACATGGCTGCCGGAGGAAACGGTGGAAGCGTTCAGGGAATTTTTGGTCGGCATCAAAGGGCCGTTGACCACACCGGTGGGCGGGGGCATTCGCTCCCTGAACGTCGAGTTACGCCAGCAGCTTGACCTTTTCGTCTGCCTGCGGCCCGTGCAGTACTTCCAGGGAGTTCCGTCGCCTGTCAAACATCCGGAAAAGGTCGAAATGGTCATCTTCCGCGAGAACACGGAGGACATCTATGCGGGCATTGAATACGCGGCGGGCACGCCTGAATCGCAAAAGATGCTCGATTTTCTGGCCAAGGAATTTCCGAAGGCATTCGCAAAAATCCGTTTCGGCACCAAAGAGAAGGCCGAACAATTCTGGGCGGCGGTGGGCGCGAAGAATTTCCCGTGCGACGTGCGAGTCGGTGTGGGTATCAAGCCGGTCAGCTACAGCGGGTCGGTGCGGTTGATTCACAGCGCCATCAGCTATGCCGTCAAGTATAAGCGCAAGAGCGTGACGCTGGTTCACAAGGGCAACATCATGAAGTTTACCGAGGGCGCTTTTCGCGATTGGGGTTACCAGGTGGCCAAGGAGTACTTTGACGCGGTGGAAATCGACGGCGGCCCCTGGTGCAGAATTCCCGAAGGCAAGCCCGGCGCGGGCATTGTCATCAAAGACTCCATCGCTGACATTACTTTGCAGCAGGTGCTCACCCGCCCGGAAGATTTCGACGTGATTGCCACGCTGAATTTGAACGGCGACTATTTAAGCGATGCGCTGGCCGCGCAAGTCGGCGGCATCGGCATTGCGCCGGGCGGCAACATCAATTACATCACCGGCCACGCCATATTCGAGGCCACCCACGGGACAGCGCCCAAGTACGCCAATCAAGACCGGGTCAATCCCGGCAGCGTGGTATTGAGCGGAGAAATGATGTTCCGGCATTTGGGCTGGGTGGAAGTGGCTGACTTGATCATCAAGGGCCTCAATGGCGCGATTACCTCCAAGAAAGTCACGTACGACTTCGCCCGCTCGATGCCCGGGGCCAGCGAAATTAAATGTTCCGCCTTTGGCGACAACATTATTGCCCACTTCTAACCGCGCAGGCTTCTGCCCGAATCACCATCCGTGATGACGGCGATACATATTTGTCGTCACATCAATGGTGACAGGAGCAGAAGTGACTGAAGTGCCATTGTTGTCCGTCGCCACTGCTGTAAGAACGTTGCTGCCGACGGGAGCGTTCGCCCAGGTGAAGTTAAAGGGCAGCCCAATCGGACGAAACGGCGGAGCCGGGCTTGGCGGGAAAGGCGGACCCGAAATCGGGCGGAATGGCGGACCTGAATATCCCAGCGGTTGAGCGGCCTCAAGAGGTTCGGCCACTAGGTAGTTGGTGTCGGTGCCGAGGCCGGCGCCATTGGCGAAAAATTCCACCGTATCGACGACTCCGTTCATTTCTCCCGCCTCGGCCAGAATATGGATCGGGGTTTCGTCCAGGAACTTCGCGCCGTTGGCCGGATAGATGATTCGCACTTGTGGTGCGGGCAAATTGGTTGTCACCGTAATTTCCACCACGGCGGAAGTGCTCGCCAGGCCGGCGTTATCCGTCGCCACCGCCTGCAACCTGTAGTCGCCAGGAAGCACACTAGTCCAGACAAACTGGAACCGATTCAACCGATAGCCGGGCAGGATTGGCATCACTGAACCGTGCGATTCCCGCAAGACCAACGGCTGCAACCGGAAATCGTCGAAGGGAGAATTGCTGACCGTGCCGACACTGCTGCCGTTGGCCAAAAACTGCACCGATGTCACCCAACCGTTGGAGTCCGAAGCCGTGGCCGCCAGCAGAATGTTGGGCTGCGATAGGAACGAAGAGCCATTGGTCGGGCACACCAGAGTGACTGCGGGCGGGACGTTGGTATATTTGTAAACGATATAGACGAGCGCATGGTTCAATGCACCGACGATATAGGGCGGGGATTGGCCTCGTTCAACGTGCTCGCGACCCAGCGTCAATTTAACGGTTTTGTAACCGGCGGCGGCGGGTTCTTCGATGGGCGTGACGATGATATTGGAGGAATACTGCCCCGCTACCAAGGTGACGGTGGTCGGAATGCTAACATAATCCACACCATTGGACGCGGTGCCGGTGAGGGTAAAAGGAATAGTCAACGCCGCGTTGGTCTCGCCCTCGCGCGAAACAGTGAACATGCCCGGATTGTCACCCGGCTCGGACGACAGAGGATCGGCCGCCTGCACTGAAACGAAAGGGACATGGGGAAATCGTTGCGCCGCGGCCGTGTTGGCGAGGAAGATTCCGGCTGCGAATGCGGCGGCCAGGCTCCTTGTCCAAGGCCGTAGATTATTCTGCATCATGACCGAGTTTTTTTACCCCTTTTTCGGCAAAAGTCAAGCAGCAAACGGACACCTGTCGTGGTGCATTCAAATTTGCACTTTGTGTGCGATCAAAATTTCGCTAGCGTTATCTTTAACATAACCGCGCGAACTTGAAAATGGGAGTAGGTGTGAAGGTGGGTAGTTGCGCGCATCCCAATTTTTGTGCAGGTCCTGTTCGCTGGTTGGACATGTTACCGGCGGGCCAAGGCGTGATGTAGCGTAGCCGTCCGCGGCTGCGCTTTCCATCTCTCTCGCCCCGCGAATGCTTGAGCGGGGAGAAAGCCGGAGAGAGGGGCGGTCTATTTCGAAAATTCATTTATTAAGGGTAGTTGCATTCCCAATTATGTATGGTATTGTATCAGCAGGCCAAGCGCCCCGGCGCTCGTTCTTTGAAATTTGGGGAAGCGGGTCAGCGGCCAGCGGTCAGAAATTGAAACCGCCGGCAGTCCTGTCTGGTCGGTCGGCGCCTAAGGCGAAACTCACGCAAGTCGTTGATTTCCATGATAATTCCGGGAAATTCCGCATGTCTTTTTGGGTTGGATGGACCGGACTTCATTCCAGCCGATTCGCCAACATCAAAAGATCGCGAAATGCTCCCGAACAGCCGCCGATGTGGTATATTCATCGTTGGTCGTCAATCGGGGCGCATCCGGGCGCGGCCAATCGCACTCAATCATACCTAATCAAACCTACAGGGCTATCCTATTGACTCCACCGACCTCAAGCTGTAGTAGAAAGGCGTGGCTGAGGATTACCCGAGGACACTGTTAGAATTGGAA
>Ga0182024_10024204_pt1 | contig 10805 bp, 6 predicted proteins | sample P32metaG_FD_120480 | JGI IMG/M metagenome (GOLD analysis project Ga0182024, IMG submission 120480) | Permafrost microbial communities from Stordalen Mire, Sweden - P3-2 metaG (Illumina Assembly) | ecosystem: Environmental > Terrestrial > Soil > Wetlands > Permafrost | place: Sweden: Stordalen...
ATCAACTGCAAAAAAAAGAGCGAAAGCGCCCAGTTCCAGGGGCACAACGGCTTATCCGCAATGGGCCGGCAGGCGGGTAGCAGCGACTCCACGAGCGCAAAGCCTAATGCCCCTACGAAAGCTCCCGCGAATTGTTGTCCGGACGGCGCAGAAAGATAGGCAACCACCATCGCCAATGCCGCAAGCCATCCCCACAAGGGAGAAGATAAAGCCATGGCCAGCCTGCCGATGTCTGCGGACGGCGCAAATTGAATGGAACGATTTGGCACGGATGTTCCTGTCGGCGTATCAGATCCAGTTATGTGAGGTATTGAGACGGCGGTTCCACAAAAATAAAAGCAGTCCCGTCGTGACCAGCGAAAATGCGACGAAATATCCACCCGCCAATCCGATCGCTCCCCAGCGCGGGATGGCCCACACGGAGAAGCCCAGGAGCGCGCCTGCTAAGACAACGTCGAACGCCAAACGCCACCAAACGCCCCCTCTACTGATTGCCGCGTAACCCAGGATGTTGTTGACCGCTTCCGGAACTGCCGAGAAGGCCAGGATCACCAAAATCGGCCAAGCCGGCCGGTAGCCCGGGCCGTAGGCGGAAAGTATGGGAACAGAAAGAAGGGCGGCGGCGATTGCAGGCAGTGCAGTCAGGGCAACACACAAGAGGAGGTTGGCGTTTAAGATTTTGCCGTAACTCACATGGTCGCCCGCGCCGTGGGAATGCGAAAGCATGGGCAATGCCATTCCCGTCATGGTGGCCGGCACAAACAGGATAAGCAGTCTCCACTTGTCCGCGGCGGTGTAGAGGCCCATTTCGAGGTAGCCGTTCGGCCGGTTCACCAGCAAGGCGTTACAAATCCACATCGCAGGCCCGACAATGATCGACGCCAGAAAGGCCGGCAAGCTGAATCGATACAGAATCCTCCACTCTCTTGCAAAGTTGCGGAAGTCATACCCGATCCCAGCTCGCGAGCATTCTTCACGAATGGCGATATTGTTTAGCAACCAGTTGATGCCCAGCGCGGCTACCAGGCCCCACACGGCCCCATGTAATCCCCTGTACCATGCCCCACAAATGACCAATAAAAGGTTGGCGACTCCCGTCCACAGACTTATCTTGGCAATCGCCCGAAAAGCTTCGAGGCCGATTAACGTCCCGGTCTGCGCTCCGTTCATTGCGCCAAGAATCACCAATCCCGACGCGATCGCCAGGGGGCTCGCCAACTCCGGAGCCCCTAAGGTGTGCTTGGCCAAGAATGACGCGGACATGATCAGTAGCCCGGCCATGACGACGCCCGATGCCACGGCCACAATGGAAGAAAGAGCCAGGATGCTTCCCACTCGGTCCCTGTTCTTTGTGCGGTATTCCGAGACGTACTTTGTTGCCGTCAGGCCCAAACCAAGACCTGCGAAGATACCAAACGTTCCCGCCGTACTTTGGATAATCCCCAGCTCACCGAACGCTATTCTTCCCAATAAGCGGGCGCATCCCACCGATGCCACGAGGACCGAGCCGCGGGAAACAACCCCGCCAGCGAGCGACCAAAACGCGCCGCTCGTAAATCTTTGCCACAATGAATCTGCCGGCCGGAAATCGCTTTGCTTGGCTACTGTCCAAGTGCGAAGGGTTTCGATCATATCCGTGGTGGACCGAGAATCTCGACGCTGGCCATATCTACATGAACGAGCATCGAACGCCGGATAAGGTCGACGGAGAGAACCGCGTGGTACTTCCCGTTATGCCGGATTAACAACCCTTCGAGTCCGGCCAGCGCCCCGCCGGTAATCCGCATGCGCGTTCCCGCGGCAATGTAGGGGCACGGCTGGACCGCCGCGTTGTGCGTCAGCACTTCACGGAGTTCGGCAATTTCCTCTTCGGGAAGCGATGATGGCGTGCCCCCAAACCCTACCAGGTCCACGACTCCGGGAACTCGCAGTATTTGTAAACGGTTTTTCAGAGAGATCCGCACAAAAATGTAATTGGGGAACAAAGGCAACTCTAATGACTTCCGGCGGTCCTTCCACTTGTGCACGCACCGATAAAGAGGAAGGAAGTGCTCGACAGAACGGCTTGTAAGGTCGCCGGCAATGCACTTCTCATGGCGGGGGCGCGTGTAGGCCGCGTACCACTGTTTTTCCAAACCGGGGAAGAACCCTCCCTCCGGAATCGCGCCCTGCCTATCTGCAGCTATCATTCACGTGCTCCCGAGTTCTGGACATAGCTTCGCCATCTCAGTTACAGCCTCGTTTGCCCATTTGCGGCAATCCCTCGTTCTTATCGCGCTGCGGCCGTCGTTCGTTTTCGAAGGCTTGTCAGAATCCTATTGGCCATCCCGAGCGCGCCATCGCCATGGGGTGAGCCAAGCGGCGTCCTGACCATCGTTTCGAATACTTCCTGCGCGAACATTTTTCGCGGGTCACGCGGCTCGATGTCTCCCCAGGCCGCGACCGCTAGAAGCCACACGATGCCGCCGGCAAGAAACGCACAGGTTCCCACGAGAATGATTTGCATCCTATGCGGGAAGGATCTTTTCTCCGGGACGTTCGGCGGATCGATGATTTTGACGCTGGGCGTTTCCTTTGCTTCTTCGACTTTGGCGAGCTCGTACGCTTGCGTCAGTGTTTCGAAGATCGTTTCTTGTATCTTGGTGTTTCGGTACAGATCGGCGTAGCTGACACCGAGCAAAGGGAGTTCCCTGATCGGCGGATATAGGTCTTGCTGTCCGTCGACGACGCCCGCCGTGCCGTCTTGACCATTGCCGTCAAGCTTTTGCAGTTGCCGCTGCAGTTCGTCCACTTTCGCTCTTGTGGCTCGCACGCGAACGTTGTTGTCGCTATAGATCTGCTTGAGAGCCTCGAGCTCGGTCTTCCCGGCAATCATTTGCTCTTGGAGCTCCGCTGCCGACCCCAGCATGACTTTGCCTTGCGCCTCGATGTCGATGGCCGCGTTCTTGCTTGCAAACTCGCTGAAGCCTTTCTCTGCAGCCGCCAGTTCTAGCCGGACCTGTCCCAGGCGCTCCTCGAGGAATACTCGCTCTCTATGCGCTGAGGAGGTGTTCAGCAGGTTGACAACCTGATTGAGATCTTCCACATATTCCCCGGCGATGGATGCTGCCCGCCGGGGATCCCGATCCGTAACCTGAATGGTGATCATTCCACTCTTGCGGTCTTCGCTGATATCCGTATTCAGTCGTAATTGGTTCCGAGCGTCCTCGAGATATCTCTCGCGGTACACCCTTTGCAAAGCAAACTTGGCGACGATGTCGTCTTGTATGGTTCGACTTTCGAGAATCCCGATGAAAAGCCCCCCGGAGCTTTTCAGCCCCAGCAAATCGCCGGCGATCCCGCCCAAACCAGAACTGAGCCCGGAGCTCAAGTCGGAATTTCCTCTGCCTCCCGCAATCGCTGCGATCATCGCCATCCCGGAATTCATTTGCTCGGGAGGCATCAAACGCATCGTGGAATCAAATCGGCTGGGAATCAGGAAGGCCACCAGCGCGGACAACAGCATTCCAACCAGTGCCGTGCGCAGAACAAAACCTCGTCGCACCCAAATGTGCCGCAATTTGGCCAAGTCGCTTCGCGAGGCGGCGCCCTCCTCCGGCGCGCTGCTGTGATCGCGGCTTTCTTCTGCCGCATCTTGAGGCGCAGAATCGGGCACCGGCGTATCCGAACGATTGGGGAGCATTTATCTTTTTTCGCCTTTCACTTTTTCTCCCCGGGGGAGAATCCCAGCTCGACGATTGCCGTTATGTTTCGCTGGGCTGTGGCAAAGAGCGCCGGGTAATAGGAAATGTTTTCGTATTGCAGCTCGCTCTTCAGATAAAGCCCGCTTCTGCGATAGGTCTCATACTTCAGCGCGTAATCCTGCCAGTCTCCTCCCCCGGGAATGAAATCTGAAGCGACGCTATTGCTCCTAAAAATCAGTTCCACGGTAGTTCGAGGGGAATGCGAGTACGTGAACCAATATTGCATCGTCTTACCGTCCCGGCCCACGCTGTCACCGATCAAGAAACCGTCGCTCGTGTACCCTTCGCGATACGTCGCGTTCCAATAATTGAGTTGGCCGTTATTTCTATCGGCATGGGCAATACCAGGGGCTTCGGTGGACACTCCTTGCACGTGAAATGCAATTTTCGGAAGGCCGGGAAGCCTCGTCAGAAATATGCCCGGACGCCACGGATTTCTCGCTGGGTTCTCAATGGGCAGGATGTCATCGTCCGCATACGCGTCGCCATAAAGAACAATGTAATGGCGGATCTTCGGCACGTTAAATGTCCAATCCATCTCGGAATGGCTGTCTCCCGGCACCGACCCCGTTCGCGGATCGTCTATGCCGATAAAGCTGCGGACAAAATTGCCGCTGGTAAGGGGATCGCCCCCTTGGCCTCCCATCGTGACGGTGCGGCCCAGTCCGAGTTCGAAGATCGCAAAGGGTTTGAAGTTGATTTTCTGTCCGTAGACGAACGGTCCCGGAACGATAGTGTGACCTTCCAGCTGTCCCCAAAACTGATCCACGCGTACCGGCCCGATATGCCGAAGAGGACCGGGAAGACTAAACGGTTCGGGAGTAACCAAACGAATCATATTGATCGGCTCGATGTTGTCACTCCACAACAACGAGCCTTCCGTTTCAGGAGTCCAATCGAGACTCTGCTTCCCCACGGCGATTTCAACATTGTTCAGGTTTACCGCGGCATACGCATCGAGCAATTGAAAGCGGTTGATCGTGCCAATGGCATCGGTGGATACTTCCGATAGGGGCAGCAGATCGCTGTTCGCGATGATGGCGCGAACACCTTCGGAACGGCCGGGAGTGGGAGGCGCATGCTGGTATTCCGCGCGCACGTACACCGCCAGCGGCCCTGCCACTGCACTGGCGGATCCGCCGATTTGGCCGTTGGTTCCGCGCGAGAACGGCCGGCCAAAGTCATCGGAAATGGTCTGCCCAAAATGGAAGCTATCGGTTAGAGGCGGCCCGCTGATCGACACCATCCTGCCATAGACAGACTCGAGATTAGCCCTGAGGTTGTGTCCTCCGCCGAGCAGACCAATCTCATAGGAGAACTCCTCTTGCAGGCGAGCTTGCAACTCGCTGGCGTCGTGTTGCAAAGTCTTTTCCTGTTCCAGATTCTCGCCCGCTTCATCCGTGAGGCGGGCGCACTCCATCCGCGTCCAGGGTTTTAGACCCATGATCGCCGTCTGCACGTATCCCAGCCCCGCCAGCCTCTCGATCGCCGGATAAACCCAGCTATCGAGCGGAACAGATGGCGAGCCCATGTTGTGACGGTCGCGCTCCTGCTCGCGGCCTCCCGTGCCGGGGAGGTTCTCGACGGCGCCTCCGGCAATGTAGGGATCATGGTGGGCTCGGTAGACTTGTCGGCCAACCAGCCATCCCAAGGCGCTGCCCACGACGACATCCGAGGGGAAGTGCTGCTCTCCCTCAACTCTGGAAACGCTCACCGCCGTCGCTAGCCCGTAGACCAAGAGTTTGGTCCCCAGCCCCGGGTACTCATGAGCGATCACGCTCGCGGCCGACCAAGCCACCGCCGCATGGTTGGAAGGGAAAGAATCCCCACCATCGAAGAAGGCCGCTCGACTGGATTGTTGCGAGGGCCCTTCCCTTCCAAGCGAATATTCGAGGCCGCTCGACACAATCACGCTGTCGATGACCGCTTCCCCGGCGAGAAGGCCTGTCTCTTTTTGGTGGTCGTCATGAGAAACCTTGCCCCAGAGGTAAAGTCCGCCGCTGGCTCCCACTAGCGCCGCAACTCCGCCATCTGAAAAACTGACATAGCGGTCGACCGTGCGCGGATCACTCGAAAGAGAGTGAATGACCGATCGATCGGTGGCAAAAAAAGCGGCTGTTACCGTGGCCAGGGGGAACAACCATGTTCCGTCGGCCCAACGCAGGTGCATCGGACTGGTCCAGATGGCTTTCTGGTCCAACGCGACATTCCTTAGCAAGGAAATGCCCATGTGTGTTTGGGAGATATCGCTTTCTTGGGCAGGGGGCGGCGCTGTCGCAATCTGTTGCGATGGAGAGGCCGCTTCCGGTGATGCTTGTTTGTTTTCCGCCATATCTTGTGCGCTCAGAACTCGTGCCAGCATCGCCACCAAAACAACTAACCAAGGAATCCGTGACGTCGTATGCAAGGTCATGGATCGACAGGCTTAAAACTTGGACGCCACTATCGCCGACGTGGCCACGGAGGAAAACGTCGTGGCCGTTTGCATGATGCTCTTCCACCGCGAACTCGGTCCGAGGGCCTTGTCCGGCACAACCACCATGTCGCCCGGATGCAGAGCCGCGCTCAGCGCGCTTCCTCCCCACAAACTTGACCCTTGTTCGCCAACAATCGATCCATCCGCCCGGATCACAAAAATGGATTTCCGGTCCGCAAGCTGCGTAGGGCCACCCGCCTGCCCCAAGTACCAATTCGCGCTCCTTCCGGGCCTATAGGTGATAGCCGTCTGGTTATAGACCGCCCCGTATACCAGGACGAAGTTGGGCTCCTTCGGAACCGTCAACGAGTCTCCATCGCGCACCACGATATCGTTGGGCGTGCCTTCCCACTGTTTAAGATTGGAGCCAATGCGCAGCACCATTCGCCCGGTGGCCGCGCTTGCTTGCAAACGATCTTTGGTTATTTGCAACTGCTGTACGCCGGCCTGTTTAGCCTGCCTCTTGTCGGCATCGTCGTCGGGCGAGATCGCCAGTTGCGCTTCCTCGCCGCGGATCTCCTCAAGAAGCCCTTCGCGAGACTCTTCCTCGAGCCCTCGGACCTCGGGGCGCGTGAACACGGTGCCATCGGGATAAGCTTCCGGAGCGAAGCCCCCGGCCCGCTTGAGAACGGAACTCAGCCGTTCGCCCGGTTGAATTCCGTAGGTTCCCGGGTGCGCGACCTCACCCTGGAGAGTTACGGAGGCGCCAATGTCCTTCCAGCCGGAAAGCTGCTGGATGGTCAGCACATCGCCGTCGCGAAGAAGTAGGTCTTTGGCCGAATCGTTGGCCAGCGCGCCGCCAATGTCGATCTTGACGTGCTCGCCGAGTTTATTTTCTCCTCCCAAGCTGACATTGAAACGCGTCAAATCCGCGCTTTCGGTGAAGGCGCCGCGGCCAAATCCCCCGGCCAGATGAATCAAATCGGATACACGCAGATTTCCGGAGAGCGGGTAGCGCCCGGGATTGGCCACTTCTCCCTGGATGAGAACGGTCGCGGGATCGACGCGCGAGGGATTTTCCTGAATCAGAATGCGATCGCGCGGCTGCAGGAGCACGTTATCGACGGGGTCGCCTTCTAGCGCGTCCTTGACGTTCACGTTCAGAACCTTCAACGAGCTGTCCGGCATCACTTGCACGATCTGCGCAGATTCTCTCGAGGCGTCTGGCGTCAATCCGCCCGCCAGTTGGATGGCTTCGCGGAAGTGAATCTGCCCCGATGTTTGATACACGCCGGGATGGCGCACGGCTCCATTCACCGACACCGATGGGGGATTCTCAAAATCGTAGCGGCTAAAGATTCGCACGGTATCGAGCGGATGGAGCTTGGGCGCCGAAGCCGGATTCGCAAGCGCCGCGGCGAGATCGAAACTTTCCACGCTGGGGCGGAAATCCGGCGGATTCAGGCGAATGATTTCCGCATATTTCGTCGCCGGTTCCGGGAGCAGGTCGTTGTAAGAAGAAATGATGTCCGTCAGTTTCATATCCGGCTTGTAGGAATAGGGGCCCGATCGCAGAACGTGTCCCTCCAGATACACGGCGTCTTGATTAAAGGTGGCGATGGGGAAAATGTGAATCTCGTCGCGATCGTGGATCTCGAACGACGCCAGTTTCGTCTCGATGTCGGCGGCATTGCTCGTTTCGGAGATGTCCAAGCTGAGCATGGTCTTTTTCTGATGGGCTTCCAGGCGTTGCACTTCGATGTGGCTCAGAGCCGCCGTGGGAAGTATTCCTCCCGCTAAGTTGAGCGCTTGCGCCAACGTGGTTTCGCCATGCAATTCGTAGATCGACGGCCGGCGGACCATTCCATCGATCTGGACCTGTGCGCCGATGGGCGGCACCAGGAGCGTGTCCCCCGGTTCTAGGTGCTGGATGTCGGTGCGCACACCGCGCAGGAACAGGTCGTACAAATCCACCTGTTGCACAAGTACATCCCCGCGATAGTGCTTCACAACCCGCAGGGATCCGTCGGTTGTGGGTCCGTTGGCGGCGAGCAGCGCGTTGAGCGGGGTCGAAAGAGAGCTGATATCGTAGGCCCCCGGCCGGACGACGTCGCCGACGATATAAACCCGAACGGTGCGCAGCCGCGAGAGTGAAACGTCCGTCGAGATGTCGTGAAACTGCGTGCTCAGCACACGTTGTAAATTCTGCTGGACGTCTCCGAGGGTTTTTCCGCTCACCAGGACCGGCCCCACTTCGGGCAGAGAAACGCGTCCCTCGCGATCGACGGTGCGAACCAGGCGCTGGGAAACGCCCCCCCAAAGATCGATTGTCAACCCGTCCCCGGGACCCACGACATAATCCGGTGAGGCCGGAAGATCGATGGGCATCGTTCCTTCCGCTTCCGGCGCGTTTCGAAATATGTCTGCACCAAACCGTTCCAGCGGTTTTGGCGAGTCGGTGGCGTGCGAATAGATGTCATAAAGGGATGGAATATCGGAATAGGGTGAATTGCGCCGGACCATCGCCGATAAAGTTGGTAAACCTGTTTTGGCCTCCGCCCTGGCCGCGAGGTCGGCGGTTTTCTCCGGGCGAGGCGCAAGGGCCGGGTTCGGCGCGCTCACTTTTTCGGGCATGGACATGGACAAGGAATCGAAGCCCCCATCGATTCCGATTCCCATCGCCTCACTGGGCAGGAGGCCGTCGGTGTTTTGATCGAATGGGTTTCGGTCACTCTGGACATTCGCGAGGTTTGTCGAGGAGTTGTTGCCGAAGGTGGTCCGTTGAGGAGCGGCCGTGTTTATCTCCGTCAACGAGCGATTGGGATCCGCGAGATCGGTGGGAAGATTCCCGGAACCCTGGTCGGATCCGATTCCCCGGTATGGCGTATCGCTTTCCGGGCCTGAGACCAAGGATGTTGTCGGTTGCGGCCGTGAGCGTGGTTGTTCCGGCTCTTGCTGTACTTCACAGTCGAACCGATTCGCCGTGGCACACTGCGCAACGCCCTGTGACACGCTGCCGCCGGTGGTGGCATTGGTTGCGGCATTGGTTTGGTCCCGCTCTTGAGCGGCCGCGAGCATCCGAACGCGCTCCTGCATGAACAAATCCCGCTCATGGGCCTGTTCTGACTCCGGGTTCAGCTTGGGTACTAGATAGCCGTATCGCTGTAACAGGCGCGTGGCAGCCGCGCGAAACTTTTGGTCGCTGGCGAGCCGCTGGAAGATAGCGGAGTCGGCCAGATCCGAATCGATGAGCATTTGACCCCTGTCCGCGGCATCTTTGGCCACCCAACGCTTCAGCTCCACCAGCATTCCAGAGTCTTTCCGCAAGACCTCCGTAATCTCTGCTTCCGACGCCCCCACCCGTTCCAGATTATCGAGCGCCAAGTCGTTCGGAGGAACCGCGGCCGTCTGGCCGGCGACTTGTTTGGCGGCGGCTGCCGTGCCGAGGAGCAGCACGCAAGCCAGAACGATTCCAAATCGGTTGGCCGTTTTGGACCGCAGAACCGGCTTGCGGAAAGAAGACTCTAGGACTTTGTGGTACACGCTAACCTCCCCCAACGCCTGCATGAGAGCGCAGAGTATTGATAATTTCTTTTTCGGAAGCTTCAAAGACGCGAGTGTGAATCTCTACCGAAGCCCAATAAAAGACGGTCCAGGAACCATCGGCGCCCACAGCGAGTATTTTCATGCTCGGGCGTAAACGCAAAAGGGAATCGCATATCAAGGGGCGCATTTCCGGAGTGTCCAGTGCGATGATCAGAAATTCGGGTGACAATTCCTCGACCACATTCGCGATCTGCCCTTCATCCTCGATTTCCGCAACGATTTCGATATCCGGTTCGTCGCCGATGGTCGCGAGGATCAGCTCGCGCATGAGCCTGGGTCGATTGGCAACGGCAACGCGAATGGGTCTGTGCATCTCGCGCAGCACCCTAACAAGAATCAGCAAACGAGGGAACGTTCAAAAAAGATACAAAAACGGTTTATCCGGAAAGGTCCTGGCGATGACTTCTTGTTGGTTCCTGAGTACTTGCTGCAGAGAACCGAAGTCGGTACTCGGGCTGGGTATTTAAGCGTAGTACTTATGAATGTCTTTGCACTGCGAACGCACCTTTTCAACCGCGCTCATCCGATCGCTGGTGCCCACTTTGTGCAACACCCGGTGGATATGATTCTTGATGGTTTGCTCCGAGAGATTCAGCCGCGCGGCAATCTCCTTATTGGTCAGGCCCTGGGCGATCAATGGAATCAATTCTCGTTCGCGCCTCGTCAGTCCCAGCCGCACTGTCAGAGTCACGTTCAAGTCCGCCTTTACGTTTCCTGCGAAAGCCTTGCATAGCGTCGTAGAGAGCCGCGGCGGGAATATGGCCTCGCCTTGCATCACAGCGCGAATCGTCGTCAGAACGTCATCGGCGGAGGCATCCTTCATCAGGTAGCCGGTGACGCCCGCACGTATGGAACTGAGGAAGACGGACTCATCCTCATCCATCCCGATCATCACCACTTTGAGATGGGGAAGCGACGCGTAGACCTCGTTCAAGAAATCAAGGTTGAGTGGGAAAATGATCTGGTCGATCAGTAGAACGTCGCACGCCGTCTGGACGATCCGCGCGCCAACGTCAGGAGAGCAGCAGTCATCTCCCACG
>Ga0182024_10024205_pt1 | contig 10805 bp, 7 predicted proteins | sample P32metaG_FD_120480 | JGI IMG/M metagenome (GOLD analysis project Ga0182024, IMG submission 120480) | Permafrost microbial communities from Stordalen Mire, Sweden - P3-2 metaG (Illumina Assembly) | ecosystem: Environmental > Terrestrial > Soil > Wetlands > Permafrost | place: Sweden: Stordalen...
CCGCTTGTCCAAGGGAGTAGCTATAGGAGGAACTGCGGCCAATCTGGTTCAATGTAGCTGAGGAACTGACGGTAACTGCAAGGGACGTTGGTGGAGAAATTCCAATATTTCGGAGTTTGTCCCGGCTAACTTCCATGACATAGATATCTACCAGAACTTCTGGCTTCGACACGTCGAGGCTCGTGATGAGACTCTTGGCGAGCACAATCTCGTCGGGTGTGCCCCGAATCACAATCGCGCTTTCACTTGGGACGGCAAACATCTTGGCAGTGGGAAGAACATTGCGCAACGTCGTCTGTATGTCATTCAGATCGCTCTGCTGCGACACATTGGACAAGTAAAAAGTCTCGACTGCCACTTGTTGCAGTTGTGTGCGCTTTGCTCGGTTGTCTGTCGCAACGTAGATTGTATCGTGCGTAGAAGCCTTCCAAAAGCTGTTCGACAGATCACCAAGAATGCGCAGCGCCTCCAAAAAAGTGACCATCTTCAAATCCACGGTAACCCGCTTGGAAACGAAGTCCGGATCGATGAGAACGTTGATCCCTGCAGCTCGTCCGATGGTTTCATAGAGGGTGCTACTCTGCTCGGTCATGTGCAGAGTTAGCGGCTCCTGCGAAAGCGAATCGAGATGAACCGGGGGTGCTGGCCGATCCAAGTCATACGCATTTGGTGCATCGTCTTCCGACGCCGGCCTATCCTTCTTATCCATCTCGGCCTTGATCTTTTCAATGTCTTGTTGCGCCAGTGCATTTCCTGGATCAATATCCAACGCCTGAAAGAATTCAACGAGCGCCTCCTTCGTTCGATTTCTCTTCTCCATCGCTTCTCCGCGATGAACATGCCGTACCGCTACAGTGGCTCTGACTCTCTCCAAGGCGACCTTATAGCGGATTTCTGCAGGAGCTTGGCCCAACGCGGCACGATAGTCCTCAAAGGCGGTCTCCAGATCGTCACGAGTCTCGGCAGCTTCGCCAGCCTTGTAGAGTTTCTTGGCCGATTCGGCAGGTACAATCCGACAAAGAACCAATGCAGAGAAGAACAGGATCGTAATCGAGAGGCTGCGACTACGGATATGCAAAGTAATGCCCCTTTCAAGAAAAAATGCAAACCAGGATGCTGAGCCGAGTCGTGCCAATCGCACTATCGCAAACAGAGGAGCCGAACAATGTTGCCTCGACTCGGCGGACAATGGTTTGCATACTCTCCAAAAGACGAAGGAAGAGGAGTTACGCTCAGCGCTGCCGAATCGCTCTACACTTTTCGACATTTCTCATCCAAGCCATATCGCAAAGGCACTTCTTCGCTATTGGAAAATCTTCTTCATGACTCGCTCTAGCGATCAGAGGCGAATTTCAATAGGAGGTACAAAGCGTTCCGTGGTTTATTTGCGTCAATTCTATTGGGAGGACATTTGTCTTGAAACAGATACGTTTCATCCTATTCATGGCTGCGGCAGTTCTTGCATCTGCAGCGCAAGAGCAAGCACCGATCGGCTCCGGAGGCATTCTGAATACTCCCGTTCCGCGTCACCCCTCACAATTACAAGACATCCATCTTCGCGGCGACGTTCCTGAGGTGTTGGAAAAGGGGTTCGGGCTCTTTGGAATTCAAGTCGTTCTAGTGTCCAGCCCTGGCTCCATCCCGCACATGTTGAAGATTGATATTGACGGTGCCGATCTTAACGCCGCGGGAGCCGTCCTGAGCGCGATGACGCACTGCTTCTTTGTTACCCTGAATTCGCATCTGGTCCTTGCTATATCGAATAATAAGGTAAGTCATGCCTACTTAGGGCGTATCAGTACCGAAGCATTGGTGCTCCCCAACCTTACGACTGGGACCCCGCAGGACCGCAGTTCCGTGGTAGAGCTGTTGACGAGCGTCTTCGGAGTAGCAAGTCCGTTACTGGTAGGGAACACCGCCGTTGTAACCGCATCGCCCGAGGATTTGTACTCCATTAGAAAGACCCTGAGTACCCTATACCGACCCGAGCGTCAGGTGCTAATCGATGTCAAGACGTACCTGATCAGTCGAACGCACAACACAAATAGTGGAGTTCAACTTCCGCGGAAAGTAGTCATCTTCAACGTGTATTCCGCCGCCGAAAGCTTAATAAGTAGCAATAGTTCCATCGTGCAGGAACTGATTCAAGCCGGGCTTGTGACAGCCGGCGATACGCTGGGAATCGCCGAACTTCTCGTCGCCGAAGGATATGCAAGCAACTCCGTGTTAGGCACTTCCTCGGTGTATTTCGGCGGCGGCAAAACTGCTACTGGAGTGCAGTTCGATTCAGTGAGCGGCAACGCTAGTCTGTCCGTATCGTCCGTCAAGGAACTCCAGAACGCTACACTTCACTTGGTCGCAGGCCAATCTGGAACTTTAAGAGTTGGGCAACGCTATCCGATCCTGACTTCCACGACGACCTCGCTGGGATCTTCTTCCAAGGCATCTATAACACCGACGATTCAATATGAAGACTTAGGGTTGACACTGGAAGCGAAGCCTCAGGTTCTTGCCGACAAAGAAGTGCTGGTGCATTTGCATGAAACCATCCGATCCCTGGCGGGCACGAGTCTGAATAACATCCCACTTCTGGAAAATCAAGAAGTCTCTACTGACCTTAGCATTCCCGACGGAGTGACGACCGTGCTGGTAAGCAACCTGAACCGTTCTGAGACGCTTGCGACTCAAGGAATTACAGATGCGATCACGACTGATAACTCACAGGATGTGACAGAGTCACAACTGGTTATCACTATTACGCCAGCTGTAACCATGATGAATAAGCCTTAGTCCATGCGGTTGTAGTGTGCCCAGGCGCGCACGGTTGTTCTATGTTGGGATGCCTGACAGTCTTTCCATTCTGACTAGAGACGCTCACTCAGTCCTGCCTTGAGAGTCGCAGCACCGGAAAACCAGGGATAGCCATCCATCAGTGTCGCGATCAAGATCATCAAGACACTTCATTCGTCTTTCAAAGCTGCGCGCACCTTCTGCACCGCCCGACTAAGATGGCACTTCACGGCGCCTTCAGTTAGCCCCACAGTCTGCGCGATTTCACTTGTTGTGAGTTCCTCCACGAAGCGTAATAAAAAAACCGTCCGCTGCCGTGAGCTCAAGATGTCAAGGGACTTCCAGACGAGCATCACCCGCTCGTGGACTAATACTCGCTCTTCGAGCGATCTTTCGCGACTAGGAAGCTGTTCACTGGCGTCAAGGAAATCTGCCGCATTGCTGTTTACCGCTCTCCAGAACTGCGTTCGCCGGCTTCGCCAATGGTCCTTTTGCAGGTTGATGGCTATTCGCATAAGCCAGGTTAGGACACTCGATTCGTTTCGGAAGCTCAGCCAGTTCCGATGCGCCTTGAGAAAGCACTCCTGCGTTAGCATGTCGGCCAGATCCGGGTCGCGTGACGATGCCAAGAGAAAGCGGAATATCCGCGGTCGGTGAATCTCTGCCAGTTTGCAGAAGGCTTGCACAGGCGGCTGCGTCAAAGCCGTCGACCCGTTTCGCATTGCTACAAAGTGCTGCTCTTTCACGACCTGTTCCCGAAACATGAGTTACCCCTCTCATGGAGCGTGATTGTGATGCGGCGAGCTATTCGACTGTCAACGTGAATGTCGTCTCAGCCGTGATGCTGGAGTCCGATGTATCCGTTCCATCCAGCGTTAGCGTGTATGTACCTTTTACGACGTCGTTTGAAGTGCCGGACCCCGAGCTTGAACCGCCACAGCCGGTTGCGATGAGCGCTAATCCCAGCGGCGCCAGGCAAATCAGTCTGGTCCCGAACAGGAATCTTCTGCGCCGCAAGCCGATGATCAAGAGACCCCCAAATACGAGGGCGGTGCTCAGATGCATTGGTGCCGTTGCGGTGCTAGTGCCGGAACTGCCGGTGGTGGACTTCTGCGCAGATTGTGTAAAGTGGCGGCGTGACCCCTTGCTAATTGAGGAGCTTGTGCTGCAGGAGCTTTCCGCCGTGTACAGGGTAAGTGTGGTCGTAACTGTCTTATTCGCCGTTGCTGTTACATTGCTCACGTCGAAGCATCCGTAGTCGTTAAGCGATGTGCTGCTCGTCGAGACGGTGAAGCCCACAGTGCCTGCATAAGAATTCTTGGAGGTTACCGTGACAGTGGAGGTCCCGCTTTTACCTTGGGAGACAGTTATGTTGGTTGCCGCCAGCGTGAACGATCCTGTGGAGCCTGTGCTCGTGCCGCCCACGGTCACGGTCACGGAGCCCGTGGATGCGGCATAAGTCGTGTCGCCCGAGTAGCTCGCTAAAATCACATGCGAACCGCTCGTAGGCGACGAGAATGTATAGGTCGCTGAGCCGCCGGAAAGTGCCAGTGCGGAAGTTTCAGTTGTCCCGTCCACTTCAATCGTCAGCGTGCCCGTTGGTGTCGTGGTTGTGGAACTCGATCCCGACTCGACCGTAATGGTGATCGTATCGCTGGCGCCGGAGGCCGGAGATGCGGTTGCGGCTGTCAGCGTGGTATCGGACGCGACGAGCGACGTCGAAGTGGAGGACGGCCAGCTGTTCATAATGTTGTAGAGATCGACCGAGCCCAGGCCGGAAGCCTTGTCGTATCCCGTGCCGGCCGGGTACTCCGACTCACCGGTGCTGGAGCAGTAACTCGACCCCGCTTTGCACTCATTGCTTCCACTCGTGATGTCGTGGAAAGCCGATTCGTACGTGGTTGCATTTGCAGCTAGGGAGTAAAGTGTCGAATTGATCGTTCCCTGGCCGGTTGAGTTCTCTTTTTGGTTGATGATCGCCAGCATCCCCGCAAAGATAGGCGCCGCGAAGCTGGTGCCTCCAGCCACGGTGAGATACTCGTCGCTGCTGTCGCGGAACCCGTCTGAGCAACTACCGGTAATGCCGGTCGAGGTGGAGTCGCTGGAGCAATACAGATAGCCCGCATTGTTCGGCGAAGAGTCGAGGGAGATATCCGGTACCAGCCGATAGGATCCTGATGTGATTCCAATAACCCCGGTTTGCCAGCTCGGTCGGGCCGTGAAGGTGCTTACACCGCCCCCACCGGACGAAAGCCCATCGGAGGAAGAGTCGTCGTTCCAGACTTGCTCCGGGATGTAGGAGAGCGCAGAGGTAATCAGGTCGCTACTGCTTGCAGAATCCCAATAAGTCGAGTTCGACGAGGAAACGTCCGCGGAGGGAAACTCGGTGCCCCCCATTCCCGTGGCATACTGGCTGCTCGCGGGAAAATTGACGGTCAGCGCCTCCTGCTGAGCTGTCGTGAGACTGGTATCGCCGGAGCAACTTGTGGAGCCATCGTCACCGGATGCCACGATGATGCTCTGGCCCTGCGCTGCCCCTTGCTCGAGGATTGCGTTCAGCGTCGCGTAGTCGGTTGATCCAAGGTCGGTCTCGCAGTCGCCGTAGCTAACGCTGATGATCGGCGCAATACTTTCATCCACTGCATACTGGATGGAATCCCATACGCTGTAATTGGAGTTGTCACCCACATAGACGAAGTAGATCGTCGCCCCTTTGGCGATCCCTCCGGAATACTCAAGGTCGAGATCCGACTCAGCTTCGTCCCCGGTGCTTACTGCCGCAGTTCCCGAATCCGGGACCAGCACCGCCGTCGGATCCTTCACCGTGAGCCCGGCTGCGTTTTGGAAGTTCTCTATATCCGACAGCGCGACGGAAGACTGGCCAACGACCGCAATCGATTGACCAGTTCCGGTATAGCCTGCATTGTACGCGGCCTTGATGTCGTAGATTACAGACACATCGCCGGGTTGAAGGTAGTGGTTTCCAGATTGGCTGGATGTAAAATTGGCCTTTGGGGCCGACACCGCGGGCCTGAACCTGGCATAGGACTTAGGCCGAAAGCTCGACAGATTCATTACTGTTTGCACCGCGGATGCCAGCGCTCTGGGAACGCTCAGGTCCCGCGAGGGCGCAAATCCGGTTTTTCCGCCGCCCTTGTAATAATGCAATTCTGTGCCAAAGGCAGCCTCCGCCTGACCGGCCGTGCCTGTGAACCGGATGCGGTCCTTGCTGCGAGAAACACTATCGATCGAGAACCCCTGCTGCTCAAGCCACGATTCAACTTTTGCTATGTCTTTGTCCGCCATGCCAAACCGTGCGGCGAACTCATCGGGCGTGAGCCATTTATGGTACGACGACGAAGAAGGATCCTGCTGCGCTTTAATCAGACCTTCAAGTGCGGACTGCTGTGCGTGGGAGCGATTGAACACAAGCGTCATGCCCTGGAGTTTGGTCCCCGCCGAAACTGCGCCGACGTCACTGCTTAGAGTGGCTCTCGGAGAATGGGAGCCGCTGATAGCGACACGATCTGAGTTGACGATGTCTCTCGATATCCTTACAGCCGCCTGCTGGGCTGAAGCTGAGACCGACAACAATGAGAGAGCCATCATCCGGCAAATCGAGCGATGAAATCTTCGCGTGCTAGATGAGAATCGAATCGGTTTCATCATTCCTTTTCTCCTCAATATTCGAAAAACTCGTGATCGAGAATAGCGACTGCCCCGGCTTTTTTACGGGAACAAATTGCATTCCTTTTGTCTCCCAATCGCATAAGCAGGAGTTGGCGAAGGTAGCCAGATGGAAGAAGGTAGAAACCCTCCGGACAAAACCTTTCAACCCAGCACCGCGTCTGCAAGTAGAGACGCAGCGGTCGCTCGGGCGCTGGAGCCGGATACAATTCTCGACAAATGGATGGAGCCTTCCTAAGGCCCCAGCCGTCAAAATGCCAGGCAGGATGAAAATTGCGCGTGAATGTCCTGATGATCGACGACGATCTTTCCCTGACGATGCTTGTCAAGGAGTACGCTGCCCCCGATGGCTTTGAGGTAACGGGCGCTGCAAGCGGCGAATCCGGATTGCAAGCGTTGGTTGAAGAAGCATTCTCACTGGTCGTGCTGGATGTGATGTTGCCTGGCATCGACGGGTTTGAGGTTCTGAGCCGCTTGCGGCGAATCTCGAGTGTGCCGGTGCTTATGCTCACGTCTCGAGGCTCAATTGCCGATCGTATCCACGGACTAAGCGGCGGGGCGGATGATTATTTGCCCAAACCCTTTGAACCGCGAGAGCTCCTAGAGCGCATGCGGAGTATCCTGAGGCGCGTTCAGCCCCGAAATCACAGGCTGAGTCATTTGCAAGTGGATGACGTGGAATTGGACGAAAAAAGGCGGGTTGTCCGCTGTGGGGGGCGGGATTTGGAGCTGACAGGATCGGAATTCGCTCTCCTGCATATCCTGCTCTCAAGAGCTGGAAAGGTTTTGGCCAGGGAAGAACTCGTCGGTCAAGTTCTGGACCGGGGACTCTCCGTTAATGACCGCGGAATCGATAATCTGGCGAGCAAACTTCGCAAGAAAATGGGCCCCTCGACCACGGGGAAAGATCGGATACGGAGCATTCGCGGAATAGGCTACGTGTACGTAACCTCTAACGATGGGAGGCCGGAGTGAATATTTTTGCTCGAACGCTCCTATGCTTCTGGGTGGCCACCGCGCTGACGCTTGCCTTGGCGGGGGGACTCCTCGTCTCCAAACATTCATTTGACGATGTCCAAATACGCGAGATTCCAATGGAGCGTCTCCAAGCCTGCGCGCAACGCATGGTTGCGGATGTAGAACAGGGCAGCGGATTGGATCTTCGCAAGAACTTAACGAAATATGGTGAGTGCGGTGTTCAGTTCCTGGAATCTCCGACCGGACGGGAGTTGCTTGGCTACGACCTCCCGCCAGACATCTCGAACTTGATATCGGAGCACCCACTTAGCGGTAATATGCAACTGGTCGCGGTTCGTCCTGGCAAAACGATAGTGGTCTTTAAGGTGCAGGGAAGGGTTACCACCTTTTGTGCTGTCGCCATCTTGCCGCAGACCGCCCCCGGACCGCCGGCCGTCTTCTGGGTGCACCTATGTTGTGCAATCGCAATCTCCTGCAGCGTCTTCTGGGTGCTTGCCCGGCAGCTTACACTCCCGATTCGCACTCTGCAGGGGATCGCGGAAAGCGTGGCCCAAGGAAATCTGAACAAGCGACCCGGCAGGGCGTTGCTCAAACGAAAAGATGAGTTGGGAGAGCTAAGTGTCTCGATTGACTTGATGGTTCAAAAGATCAGCCAGCTTATGAGCTCGCAAAAGGCCTTTCTGGTTCAGGTCTCCCATGAACTCGGGTCTCCTCTGACGCGATTGAACCTGGCATTGGCGCTGGCTAGACGGAAAGCCGGTCGGGCGCTCGATTCCGAGTTTAACCGGCTCGAGTATGAGTCGTCAGAATTGAACTCAATGATCCAACAGCTTCTTCTTCTCGCGCGCTTGGAGAATGCCTCTGAACTCAATCATGCCCGGCAGCGGTTCTCCCTCGCAGGAATAGTTGAAGAGGTTGCCGCCGACGCCAAATTTGAAGCCAATCAAAATGACAAAGAAGTTCGAGTAGTACTGCACGACGCGGAGAAATGGCACGCGGTAGAAGTCTTGGGTTACGGTGACCTCATCAAGAGGGCTCTGGACAATATCCTTCGCAACGCGATCCGTTTCACGTCCGCGCGCAGCTCAGTCGAAATCAGCTGTTCGGTTCTTGGCGCTCAGGAGGTACAGATCACGGTCCGAGACTTTGGGCAGGGAATCTCCCCGGAGCAATATTGCGCGATCTTTGAGCCATTCGTCCGCCTTCCGGCGAGAGGAAATGGCCATGGAACGGGGCTCGGTCTTGCGATCGCCAAGCAGGCTGTAATCGCGCATGGTGGAACTATTTGCGCCAAAAATGCAGACACGGGCGGATTATCGATAATGATTCAACTGCCAGTCGCCCTACCTATAAATCCGTCTTGAACTGTAATCGGGCTGAACACCTCTTGGGAAGGGTGATGCGAATTATGGATATCCCGTGCTCCCGGTCGCTATCCGAGCGCTAGAGACGACAGTCGTTTTCAGGAACGACTGCGCGAGCTGGCAGGAGAGCATCCGCTCTTTGGCTACTGCGGCTGCAGTTGTTACCTCACACGAGGAAACGACGGTTAACCACAAGAAGGTGCGATGCGTGTTATCGACTGCTGGGCCTGAGCATGAAGCGCATGCGGTGCAAGCCACCACTGCCGGCGTTGGTGGCGCCCACCTGCCAGCAAGATGATGGCCGACTGACAGCGGTTCCCGCGTTCTGGGTGTCATCGACAGCTTCACCCGACACTGACTGACTGGTACTGAATGTGCCAGCAGTTTTCCTAGTCGGCGCCTGACGCGCATGCTTAAGACCCGATATGTTGTCGACGCGCGATCTTCGCAACCATCCTGCATTTCTTTGGCAAATTGCATTGCCGCTCGCGCGATTGCGGCGATATCCTACTAGGATTGAAGCCGCTGAATCGGGTTAATGGGCTGTCTGTCTGGAATAGAGTAACCGAGAGATCTCGGGATGCACGAAGTAAAGTGAGAATGACAATAACGCTCTGAAAGGTGCATTCCGATTGGAGGATCAAATTAGTTAAAATGCGGATGATTATCTTTCCCGGCGAAGATGGCCTCGATGTCGTCATCTGGGGCAAATGGATTCAGGGATCAATGCGGGTTCGGCACTTCGAAAACCGGACGAGCATGATTGCGATTCTAGAAAATTTACGGCTTCTTACCTCAAAGGATACTCAGGAGCTTGAGAGCTTTGCCTTTACAGATTATTGTCCACTCTATTCGTCGGAGATAGATGAAGAGATTCTTGCAGCGCATGGCTTTCGTTCGGTCTAGTCGCATCGCGACAAGCTTCTCTCCTCATAGTTGTTCTTCTTTCTCTTTTGCCTCTATCTGAATCCCAATTGAATCCATAACCGGGCAATATCTGCAGATGTATCCTCAAGAACAATTTCATCGACCTGCTTTAATCGGCCTTCGACCAAGTCGTAGCACTTCCATTCGGTTCCATCAGTCAGCACGCCGACGTACCGGAGGCCAGTTTCTCTCATCCGAAACTCGACATAACCCGCAAGCTGCTCTTCCGCCTCAAGCCTCACGCGCTCCCGTCAAAGGTCTCGTTTGACCTCGATGACCGTGGACCCCGCTTCTACGTCAATCCGTTTGCGGTCCCCTACGGGCGATTCCAGAGACACATCAGCAAGATCCCCTGGCTCAAGCTCGAAGGGCGCCAAGAGTATGAATTGACGAACGTCGGCTTGAATCTCGGCCTCAGTCCGTCGCGAATTTCTCCGCACAAGTCTTTGAAATATCTCGAACAAACTGTAAGTCTACTTGATCGTACCCATCCTTCGGGATTATCGGCTTGAGAACATGCCTCGCAATTGGTTGACCTGAGTACGTTGGCTATTGCACTTTGCGGGAGGAGTTTCCTCCCTGTCTTCGGCCGCAGTGGCGTCCTCCGCCACCCACCTCAGCGGGCCTGTGTCGAGACTGTTACGAAACTAAACCGTCATTAGCTCGAAGAAAATCGGTGTTTTCGATAAATCGAACGGACGTGGGCTTGTAGTCGAGTTAGAGCCGCTTCAATATGCGACCTCATCGATCATCCGCAGCTCCATTTTTCTGGAACAAAACAGCACCCTATGTAGTGTTCTATGGTTATCAGTAGTCGAGATCTCGAAGGCGCCGTTTACATGGATTTCGAAGGAGTTGTTTATGAAGCTGGACCTCAAGCTGAATGGGAAGACGCTGTGGGTGTGCGTGCTAGCGATCCTCTTTGCAGGCAGCCTGCATGCACAGGACATCGCAGGCAACTGGCAAGGAACAATTACGCCGCCACAGGGCAAACCGCTGCGCATGGTTCTGCGGGTCATACACGGTGACAGCGGAGCGTTCAAGGCAAAGATCTACAGC
>Ga0182024_10024206_pt1 | contig 10805 bp, 9 predicted proteins | sample P32metaG_FD_120480 | JGI IMG/M metagenome (GOLD analysis project Ga0182024, IMG submission 120480) | Permafrost microbial communities from Stordalen Mire, Sweden - P3-2 metaG (Illumina Assembly) | ecosystem: Environmental > Terrestrial > Soil > Wetlands > Permafrost | place: Sweden: Stordalen...
CCAAGACGCTCGCCGGCGAGCCGATCACGCAGATTCTCACCCGCGCGCCCGGCAACAATGCGCCCATCGGCGGGTTGAAGGTCGCCGCCGCCAACGGCTGGTTCGCCGCGCGCCCCTCCGGCACTGAGGATGTTTATAAAATCTACGCCGAGAGCTTCAAGGGCCCCGACCACCTGCGCGCACTTCAGGACGAAGCCCAGGCGCTGGTCACCGCCGCGCTGGGCGCGGCGGGAGTGTGAGGTGGAACGCGCTCTGCTGGCCAGCAGAGCGCGCGTTTGTGCGATAAATCAAAGCGTGCGCCGGAGCGCCCGCTCCACCTACTTGACCGGATATCCATCGTCATCCGCAAACCGGACAATTCCAGTATCTGCGCATCCTCCCACCCCTATCACTCCAGCCCGAGCTTGAGCCGGCCTTCCGGGGAGATCATATGGGGGGTCCATGGCGGGTCCCAGACGACATCAACTTGCGCGCCGGCGACGCCCGGCAGCGCCTCGATCCGGGCGCGCGCATCGTCCGCGATGACCGGCCCCATGCCGCAGCCCGGCGCCGTTAGGGTCATTTTAACAAAGATTTTCCTTTTGTCACTTTCGCCCGGTTCGACGCGCAGGTCGTAGATGAGGCCGAGGTCCACGATGTTGACCGGAATTTCGGGATCAAAACAGGTGCGCAGGGCGTCCCATACGCTCTCCTCGGTAAAGGCCTCGGCCGTCGCGGGCACGGGCGTTTTTTGCGCCGCCGCCCAGCCCTGGGCGCGCGGGCCCAGCGCATCCAAGTCGTTGGGGGAGATGCGGTAAAGGCCGACCGCATTGCGCACCGTCACCGCGCCGCCAAGGGCCTGGGTGACGGTCACGGTCGAGCCCTTGGGCAGCACGACCACGTCGCCGGCGGGAATGAGGGTGGCCGGGCAATCGCGCTGTAATTCAAAATCTTCGTTGACCACAGTGGCGCAACTTCCGCCATTAGGGCCGCCCTTGTCAAGGAGCGAACCGCACCGCGCAGTTGCCTAATTCACGTCCCGGGCTTATATTTTGGAAGGATAGTTCGATGGACATACCCCGTGCGAACCCAGCCAGGCGGAAAATTCGAATGCCCGTGCGCTTTTCGCTTGGCGTCGGTTCGTTTTCCTCTACACTATTGATTTTTACCCCCATGAACCGGAGTTTTTATCCGCTTTTTCTCGCGGCTTGTTGCGTGTTGGCTCTCCCGAGCCGAGCCGCCACGACCGCATCTAACGCAACGCTTTCGGACGCCCAAGTGTGGCGCTACCTGAATGGCGCCCAGCGCACCCAATGGCAACAGGCCGAGGCGCTCATCACCCAGGGCCAGTCCGACATTGGAAGCGGCAATTTTAATTTGGGCCTGACTTCCGATCAGCCCACCGGGAAAGGGATGAAGAGCCAGGACGTCATTGAGCAGCAGGATTTGCTTCGCGCGCACCAAGAAGGGCAACAGGAAGTCGCGCAAGGCCAGGCCGAGATCAAGCAAGGACAGGCCACGCTGGCGCAACTGCGCCAGGCGGCGCAAACGGCTTACGCCAACGTGGCCCAGATTCCGCCCACCATTTACAGCCTGGAGGTTCCCACGCAGCAATGGCCCGATGTCGCCGGCCAATTCGGCGCGGAGATGATGAAGACCCTCCAGGACCAAAAGTACACGCGCATTTACCTCGGCGACGTGGTCGCCTACAAACAATCGTAATACGCCCCCGTGCCGGCCCTGGCCGATTTGCTGCGGCAGAACCTGCTGACCTTCGACGGCAACCACTACAGCTTTGTGCCGACCTACGACTGGGCCTTCAAAATCGCGCGCGACCCGGACAATAACCTGGTGCTTGATTTCCCCGGGCGCGACCAGTTGCTGCGCTTCAACAAAGCCGCGCTGGTGGTGGCCGAGGTAATCGCGGAACCGCAGGGCGGATACGCTTTCGTGTCGTTGCGCGCGATGGATCTCGCCGATTGGCGCATCGTTTACGACCGGCTTTACGTGCTCTCCATTGACACCTCGCTGGGCAAGGTGCTCGGCTTGGCCGCCAACCAGATCGCCTCGCGGCGCGAGATCCCGTTGCCGGCCGGAGCCGCCGTAGCGGGCGCCCCGGCGCCCGCCGCGGGCCCGAACGCTGCTGGCACCGCCAAGGCGGCCAAACCCGCCGCCTCCGCCCCGGCCGAGTTATCCCTCAAGGTGGTGGACACGAGTAATTTCGTGGCTTCGCTAAAAGAGGCGGGCGGCAACTACGTCTTTCGCGCTGACAGCGCCGGATCAGACAACCGGTCGGAAAACCGGATTGCCTTGCTGCTGCTCAAATCCATCCTGGAAAACCAGTTTCCGGCTTCGCTCACGGACTACGATTTCCTCCAGCAAACGCTGGCCAGCGACGTCTCCCTCGACCACACCACCAACCCCATGGGCGTCAACGCCGCCTGGTCGGTGGCCAACCTGAACGACGAGACGCCTTCGACCATTGACCTTGATTTGTACGCCAACGAGATTGCGCCCAACGGCGCCGTCAGGGCGGCCGTCAAAGTGGGCGACTTCGATATTCAGCGCTCGTTCCCGACGCTCACGCCGCCCAGCGCCGAAGAGTTGGCCGCGGCGGGCTTCGATGTGACAACGCCGACCAACGGTGCCAATAGCAGCCAGACTGAAGTCGCCAGCCCGCCGTCGGGCACGCCGGTGCCGTCCTACGAGGGCGGATCCTCGAAATAGCGGCCCCAAAAGGCGCCGTCGGCGAACAAGCATTGCCGGCGCTTCGGCCCGCGCACGGCGATGGGCTTTTTTCCGGTTGCCATGAAACCGGTGCCCGGTTATGGTCGGTTTTTCTGTGCCACGCCGCCCCCGGCCTTCGCCACCGGTGATGAAGACACGGCCTTATACCCTGCTCGAGCCAGACACCCGCAACCCCCAGGCTGTCGCGGGGGAGGTTGAGAAATTGCTCCAGCGTCTCTTTCCGACGGAGGATTATGGCTATGTGCGCCCGGTGATGCGGCAAGTGGAGGAGATCTTCGCCGGCCGCTACCGCGATTACCAGGCAATGGATACGTCCTACCATGACCTGGAACACACCCTCCAAGCCACGCTGTGCTGCCTGCGGATTCTCGCCGGCCACCAAGTCGCGGGCATGACGCCGCGCCTGGACGCCCGGGATTTTCGCATCGCCCTCCACGCCATGCTCCTGCACGACACCGGCTACGCCAAGGAACGCGGCGACGACCAGGGCACCGGGGCCAAGCACACGCTCATCCACGAGCAGCGCGGCTGCGACCTGGCCCAAATTCTCCTGCTCGAACAGGGTTGGGAACAGCCCGACATTGACCGCGTCTGCTCGCTGATCTTGTGCACCGGGCCGCGCAGCAAGTTCAGCGGCACCAAGTGGGGTTCTCCCGCCCACCGCCTCCTCGCCCAGGCGGTGTGTACCGCCGACTTCCTGAGTCAGATGAGCGACCCCGGGTACGTGCAGAAACTGCCCGATTTGTTCGCGGAGTTCGCGGAGAGCGACCAGGCGAACCAGGTGCCGCTCGAAAAGCGCCTCTTCAAAACCGTGGACGACCTCTTCCGCAACACCCCGGCGTTTTGGGAGAATTTTGTGGTCAAAAAACTGGTCGAGGAGTGCGGCGACGTCGGCCGCTTTCTGGCCGATCCGTATCCGGACGGGCCCAACCCGTACCAGCTTCAGGTCAAAGAAAACATCGCCGCGGTGCGGCGGATTGTGGCGCTGTCGGACGGGCAATTGTCGCACCTGGCCAACTTGATGGGCTGAGGGGGCGGCGTTGGGCGCGGATCGCAATTGCCGCTTGACCGTACGGTTGCCCCCCGCACCATCGCCGGCGCCTGCCGCGAATGCCTCAATGAACCATGCCACCCACCGGAACGCCGATCACCCGCCCGGTTGGGCCGCGGCTCTGCTTCTTTTTGCCTTCTCGCTGGCGCTTTACACGCTGAACGACTCGTGGGCCTACACCCACAATCTCGTGGACGAATGGGTAATGACCGGGAATATTCTTGATTGGCACGATTACGCGCGTGAATTCCCGTTTAATTACCGTGGCGCCCGCGTGTCGTGGCTGGCGCCGGCGTGGCCTTTCCTTCATTTCCTGCCCGCCTTTTGGGCCAACTTGTCGTTGCGGGCTCTCCTTCTCGCCGGCGGCGCGGCGCCGGTACTGCTGACGTTGCGGCGATTGGGCGCCAGCCTCGCCGGGGCCACGCTGGGTGCACTCCTGCTAATTTCGAATCCCTATTTTTTGCAGGCCGCCGGATGGAACTACGTCAATGGTCCCGGCCTCGATTATGTCGCGTGGAGCTTGTTCTTTCTCAGCGCGGCCGCGCGGGCCCGGAAGCGCAGTTGGTGGCTGCTGGCCGCCGGAGCGGCGATGCTTTCCGCCGTCTGGTGCTACCTGATGGTGGCTTTCCTCGGCGGCGCGTTTGCGGTCTTTTATCTAGTCCAGCGCGGTTGGCCTCGGCTGGCCGAAGCCACCCGCGAAATCGCCTGGCTAATTGCCGGCGGCGAGGCGATCACCATCGTCTTAGGGTTGATTAATATGGCCATGGGCGGACCGTTTCTCTTCTTTGTCCCCCAATTTGGGGAAGCCCTGCGGATAGCGGAAGAGCCTTCTCTCTCGGCTCCGCTCGCACTCTGGCTGTCCAACGCAAGTTGGCTCATCGTACCCGGCCTCGGGGTGGTCGCAGGGGTGTTGCTGGCACTGCCTTCCACGGGTCGCCGGTGGGGCCTGGACCGCCGCGTCGTGGCCACCGGCCTGGCGCTTATAGTGGCCGCCGTTTCGCTCGGCCTGCTGGATGTGACGAATACGCGGGTGGCTCTCGAATACAATGCGGGTATTCACGCCGTGTATTTATTGCCTTTCGCCATCCTGCCTTTGGCCTTGCTCATTGACCACCATTTGACCGGACGCACTACCTTTTGGCAGGCAGGCGCGGTTTTAGCCGTGGCCGCGGTCCTACTTGTTTTTTACTACGCTCCGTTGGCCATTTACTTGCGAAAGGTGAAGATACCATGGGTACGGCCGTCCTCCTCCCTACTTGGCAATGAACATGTCTTTATCGTTTTTGCCTTCGTCGTCGGCGTCCTGGTCATCGCGCTCATCGCCAGTGTGAGCCGCCCGAATGCGATCAGTCTGACGGCTCTGGCCTTAGGGTTGAGCTATCTCAACGTCGTTACCGCACCCGGAACCAATTGGATCTTCCCGGCCCAGGCTCAAAGCCGGGACCGGTTCCTTCTTACCCTCGATGCCTTGGCCGCGCTGTCGTCCCTCAACCAGGATCACCAACTTTATCTCTGGTTTCGCAATGACGATCGCCACAATAACATCGCCGGCGATTACCTGGATGTCGCCGGACCGTTCTTTTGGCGCGAACGCGTTAGCAACCGCTATCCATCGTTCATCTATGACCCGACACCCCACAAGGCGTGGCAGCGCCGCGATATCCTGCCGGCCCTGAAGCCCGGCAGCCGCCTGGCGCTGCTAGGTGACCCGTCAGAGTTGCCCACCGCGGCCAGTACCATGGCCGGAAGGGGTCTGACCTTGCACATTGTGCAGCAACGCATTCTGCGGGAAGGGCAGGCCGCCGTGCCTCTTACCATCTTGGTTGTCGCGCCTGCGAATTCCAAACCGGGAGCGGCCGCCCACTAGGTCGCATCCTTAAATCTGGTCTGGGACGGACGGTGCGAATTTTCGCGTCCACCGGCGCCAACCAGCTGGCGCCGCGGCGCGAATAGTTTTGCGGTTGCCCCCGGGCGCGATTTTAAAGCAGGGCTCGACCCGTTCCATGAGCACTGCGAGCCCTCCCCCCGCCGGCCGCCGCGCCACCCTGGCCGCCTGGCTGCTCCTGCTGACCTTCCCCTGGGGCGTCTTCCTGTTGAACGATTCGTGGGTCTACAACCACACTTTTGTCACTGCGGGCGTGTACACCGGCTACTTTCTGCACTGGCCGGATTACGCGCGGGAATTTCCGAAAAATTATTCCGGCGCGCGTCTGACCTGGGTCGCCCCGGGCTGGTTGGCCTACCACGTCTTTCCGCCGTGGTGGGCGAACCTGGGGTTGCGCGAACTGGTGCTGGCGGGAACCACGGTTCCCCTTTGGCTGACGCTGCGGCGGCTGGGCGCGGGGGTGGCCGGAGCCACGCTGGGAGGGCTCGTGATGCTGTCCAACCCCTATTTTTTGCAGGCCGCCGGATGGGATTACGTGAATGGCGCGGGTCTGGTTTACATTTCTTGGAGCTTGTATTTTCTCGCCCAGGCCGCCGCGATGCCCCGGCGAGCCGGCGGGCTCTTCGGCGCCGGCGCTGCGATGATTGCCTCGGTTTGGAATTACCTGATGGTTGGGTTTTTGGCGCCGGCGTACGCCTGGTTTTATTTGCGGCAGCGCGGCTGGCCGAATTCCCGCGAAGGCGCCCGCGAGTTGGCCTGGCTGTTGCTGGGCGGGGCCTCGGCCACCGCGTTGCTCGGCACGCTCAGCGCGGCGGCGGGAGGAAGCTTTTGGTATTTCCTGCTGCAGTTTAAGGCTGCCGGCGCCCAAGTGGAAGCGCCCGCCAACCGTTACGAAACGCCCGGCGTTTGGCTGGCTTACACCAGTTGGCTGGTTCTGCCCTGCCTGAGCGCCTTGGCGGGCTTGCTGCTGGCTTTGCCATCTTTACAGCGGCGCTGGGCGCTGGGCCGGGTGGCAGCGGCGGTGGGCGGAGCGATGCTGCTGGCGCTGGGCATCATGGCGACCCTCGACCTGACCGGCACCTGGGTGGCGCTGCATTACATGGAGGGCATTCACGCCACTTACCTACTGCCCTTCACCGTGCTGCCGCTGGGCTTGATCCTCGATCGGCACCTGGTGGAGCGTTCCGGGCGCGCCCAAGCCGGCCTGGTCGCGGCAGCGGCCGCCGTGCTGCTGCTGCCCTACGCCGGCACGGTGGGCGCCTCCTTGCGCAGCGGCCATCTTTTCTACCGAATAACTCATCTCGGGTTATCCATCGTCGTACCGGCGGCGAAGCCGGAGTGGCTGCCGGAACTCGCCAGCGCGGCCGGATCCACCATCGCGACGGGAATTGTGATCGTTGGCTTGATGGCCGCCGCGCTGTTGCTGGCCCCGCGCCGGGCCACGCTGGCGGGCCTGGCGGTGCTGATTCTCGGCGCCGGCTGGCTTAACCTGGTCACCGCCCCGGGTCTTACCTGGCAATTCCCGGCCCGGCCCGCCGCGCGCGACGAGTTTCTGCTGCTCTTTGATACGATGGCCAAGGTGGACGCGCTCAATGCCGACAAGCAGCTTATGCTCTGGTACAGCCGCTCAAAAGACGGTCCTGAATCGGAATTCATCAACTACCTCGATTTGACGGGTGCTTTTAATTTTAGAAAAAAAATGGTGGTGGATAGTTTCCCGAACTTCCAAAAATCGCTCCACACCGCTTTCTTCGATTCCCGGCTCGATTTACGGTCCCAACTGCACCCCGGCACCCGCGCCGTGCTGCTCGGCAGCCCCGCGCAAATTGACGCGGCCCGCGCGAACCTGGCCAAAATCCATCTCCGCCTGCGCGTCGTCCACCAGGAAATCGTCCAGCATGGAGACGCCTCCGTCCCCCTGACGGTGCTGATCGTTGAGCAATCTTGATCGCCTCATCAACCGACCCGGTATTCAGGATGGGCCGCGTTGTAGGCGGTCACAAAGTCGCGAAAGGCCCGCTTCAGGCGCCGCGCCAGCGTGTTCGGGCCAGTGGCGAAGGCCTGTGCCCCGATGACCCCGACTGGCACGATGTCCTGGGTGGTCGAGGTGACGAATACTTCGTGGAAGCGGGGCAAATCGGCGGGAGTCAGCGAAGCTTCCCGTAACGTCACGCCCGCCGCCGGGCCGACGCTTTCGAAGAGCATGCGGCGCGTCACGCCCGCCAGCAGGCCGTCGCCCAGCGGCGGAGTCAGCACGACATCGCCCTCGACAAACCAAAAGTTGCGCACCGAACCCTCGGTCAACTGGCCATCGAGGTTGACCATCAGAACCTCCTGCGCGCCCGCCGGGAGCACTTCGCGCAAGGCCTGGAGATTGTTGAGGTAATTGCCGGTTTTGAGACCGGGTGGCAGCGTGTCCGGATGATTGCGGCGCACGGTGGTCGCCAGGCCGACGCGCAGTCCGGCGTCCAATTCCGTCTCCGTCAAATCCGGCTGGGGCTTGACCAGCAAGACCCAGTTCGCCGGCGCGCCGGCCAAGCCGGGGTCGAGGCCGATCGGACCGCCGCCACGGGTGACTTGGAGGCGCACGTAATGGTCGCCCGCCCAGCCGGTCACCGCCCGGGCGGCGGCAATGGTCCGGCGGATTTCCCCGAGCAGATGGCCGGTCTCCAACGGCAGACGTAAGCCCAGTCCGGCGGCGGACGCCGCCAGCCGTTCGGCGTGTTCGCGCAGTCCGAAGAGCACGCCCGCGTAGGTGCGCCACACTTCGTAAACGGCATCGCCATATAAAAAGCCGCGGTCCAACGGACTCACCGACGGCTCCCGGGCGTCGTGCAGGCGCCCCTGGGTGTTGGCCTGGATATAGGTGGACGACATGGCGGGAGGGCCTTTACAAACGCACCGCCCACGGCGGGAGCGAGCCTTTTCGCACATCCATTTCGCGACGGCGAAATAACCGCGGCCGACGGCGGAAAATTTGACCGCTTTTTTACCCCGAATCCGGTTTCGATTCTCCACCCAGAGACAAATTCTACCGCTGATTTAGCGAGATTTTTACAATTGACAGGCTGGCGGCTTTTTCAATGGTACTTAACCAAGCGCTCGTTTTGGGGGGAAAGCCAGCTCCATCTTTCACTTGCCCATGAACGGTACCGACGAAAAACATAAAGGCATTAGCAGGATTGATTCGGGATCAACCCACGGTTGGTTTGTCCGCGGCTACCGGCACGGGAAGACCTATTCCCGTCTGTTCAGCGACAAAAAATGGGGTGGCCGCGAGCCGGCGTGGGCGGCCGCGTTGAAGCACCACGAACAGTTGCTCGACGAGCTGTCCAAGATCCCGCCGCGGCCCCGGCCCCGGCGATTGGTGCTGCGCGACTCCCGCAACACCACCGGGGTGCTCGGCGTTTGCCGCACGATCAAGCGGAGTGCTTCCGGCACGTTGAACGAGTGTTATTCGGTCAGTTGGCGCCCGGCGCCGGGCGTGCAGAAATGCACCTCTTTTTCCATTCGCAAGTACGGCGAAAAGAAAGCCTTTCAACTGGCGGTGCGGCACCGGCGCGAAATGCTCAAGCAAATCTACGGTTCGGGGGTCATCCGGAAATTGCGCGCCCAGGGAGCCTTGGACGTGCGATCGTCCGAGTCGTCCCCGGCGCCCACTCCGGCCGCCACTCCGGCGTGAGGCGTGTCATCCGCCATTCGACCCCAACGCCCACGTCCGGCCCCTGCGCCGGGAGGTGGTTTTTCCGGAAGGCAGAGCGACCGGAGATGCTCTGCGCGCGAATCGGAGCAGCCGGGGTCATCCACCCGGCCTTTGGATGGAAAATTTTGCAGTTGAGCACCGGACGGTATAGTTTATGGGAATAGAGATGAACCCCCCTTCCCTTCCGGCCCGCCCGCGCCGGGCCCGTGGCTTTACCCTGATTGAGCTGCTGACGGTCATCACGGTGATCGCCATTCTGGCGGCCGTGCTCGTACCCACGATCGGCGCCGTGCAGCAACATGCGGCGAAAGTGAATACTTTGATGCTGTTCAGCAAAATCACGGACGCTTTTGACGCCTACAAGCTCCAAAACGGCCACTTCCCCCTCTCTCCCACGGAAATGAGCCTGTCCCCGCCGGACAATCTCGGCAATGTGCAGTTCCTCCTGAACGTCGGCAGCAATTTCCTTCGCCGAATTCTGACCGCCGACATCGGCCCGCAAAGCTACAAGCCCGCCGACGCCATCTTCAACCCCAAATCCACCGTTTACCTGACCCTGCCCGACGGATTGCTCTCCAGCACCGCGAATAACAGTTCCCCCACCAACGAAGCCATTGTTGACGGCTTCGGCAACGACCAGATTGGCATGGTCATCAACCTCAGCCAAAACGCCACCATTCCGCAGAGCTTCGGCTTCGACTCGGTGCTCTGCTCCGCGGACGGTGGTTCCGCCCACCCCGTCAACTCCAGCCACGCCTTGCCGCTGCAGATCGCGATCTATTCGTGCACCAATTCCAACACCCCCACTTTCATGACCAACTGGGACTATACCTTGTACCAGTAGGCGCCTCGCTGGCGCTTTCCAAAACGCCCGGCCGGATTTCCCTTTCCCCATGACCATGCCCCTCCACCGTCCCCTCCCGCCCGGCCGGCCCCGCCGCCCGGGTTTCACGCTGATCGAGTTGCTGACCGTGATCACGATCATCGGCATTCTCGCGGCCATTCTGGTGCCGGTGGTCTCGACCGCCATCATCTCGGCGAAAAAGAACAAGTCGCTGGCCCAGTTGAACAATCTCGTCACCATGGTCACGATGTACAAACAGGCCTACAAGGTCTACCCCACCCTGGGCGAGGGCGCGGTGGGCGCGGACACGGCCCTGTCGCTCAAGCAGAGCGGCGAGACCTTTTATTATGTCATGACCGGCAACACCACCCAGGGCAGCTCGGTGAGCACCTACAACAAGCAGGGCATCCCCTTCGCTTCGTTCAACGACAGCGACCTCGACACCGTTGACGAGGACTATCCCGTCATTGTGGATGCCTTCGGCAACGACGACATCTATATCTGCATGGATACGAATTACGATAACCAGATTGATGCCTCCGTCGCGGCCGTCACCATGACGCCCGGGACCGTCAAGGACCCCGGCTCCACCTCG
>Ga0182024_10024207_pt1 | contig 10804 bp, 12 predicted proteins | sample P32metaG_FD_120480 | JGI IMG/M metagenome (GOLD analysis project Ga0182024, IMG submission 120480) | Permafrost microbial communities from Stordalen Mire, Sweden - P3-2 metaG (Illumina Assembly) | ecosystem: Environmental > Terrestrial > Soil > Wetlands > Permafrost | place: Sweden: Stordalen...
ACAAACTGGTCCCGCGTCGGCTCCGCGCAGCAATACCAGGGCTCGGTGAAATGCGGGATCGACGGGCGCGAGGCCATTGCCGGTGGCGGCCACACGACCGCTGCGCCGTCTTGGCTCGACAGTTCAGATGTAGCTCGACAGATGCGTGTAAACATATCTGCGCGCGAGCGCTTCAGTTTTTCGCCTGCGCTGGCAAGATTTTGCACACGCTCAGCGAGTGCGTCCAGGCGCGGATCGGCGTGTTTCCACGGATAGACGAGGGCGGCCGGGTCGAATGGGTCGACATTGCGGCGCACGTAGTCCAGCTCGAGCAAACGCGACCTGGCTGGAATGAGTAGGCGGATGCCAAGTTGGATCGGCGCGATGTTTTCGACGAGATCCTGCTCCGCCACGACGGTGAGCAGATCGCGGTATCCTGCAAGAGTCGTCCAGGGTGTGAACGGCACGAACGTAGGCTGGAGCACCAGGCCGAGCCCGCGGAAACGCGCCACTACCTCCAGGAAATCGGCGCGTGTGTGTCCCTTCGCTAGCCGCGTGAGGATGGCGTCATCCACCGATTCGACCGCCGTCGTGACGAACAGGCAGCCGGTATTTCGCAGTTTGTCCAGATGCCTGGCGTGGCGCAGCAGGTGCTCAATTTTGATGGTGACATCGTAACTGAGCCTCGGGAATTCGCGGTGGAGCACCTCGGCGATGGCCAGAGCATGGGCTGGGCCGTTGAAGAAGTCAGGATCGCCGAAGGTGATGTGCTGAGCCCCGGCTTCGACCTGACGGCGAACGTCTTCGAGTACGACGTCGCGCTGCACGACGCGGAAAACGCCGCTATAAACTGGCACAATCGGACAATGACGGCAGAGATGCTTGCAGCCGCGGCTCGCCTCCGTGTAGCCTGCGACAAGGTATCCGCCCCCCGGCAGCACAACCTGCGCATACCGGCGCAGCGGCGGCAGGCCCGCGCGGTCGGGAACCATGAAGTTGAGACGATCAAGTGAGATCACCGACTCGGGGCGCTCAAACGCCACCGTTCCACCGCCGCTCGCCGCCACCTCAAGCCGTGCGACCAATTCCACGAGGGCTCCCTCGAACTCCCCGCCCAAAATCGTCTCCACGCCGAGCCCGCGAAAATGGGCTTCGTTGATCGGGGCGTAAAGGCCGTAGCAGCACAAGTGCGCCCGAGGATTCAATCGTCGCACTGGCTCAACGAGCTGCGCGGCGAGCCGCGTGGCCGTGTGCATCGGAACGTAGAACGCGACCAGGCCGGCCTCGCGGACAGGCTCCTCACGGAACGCCTCGCGGGAGAGGTCGAGGCACGTGACCGCTGCGCCGCGGGCCCGAAGCCACGCCGCTGGCGACGCCAGACCGAACGGCTGGTGGCCAAGCTCATACGTTGAGATGAGAACAACCTTCATAGTCGCCGCCCGCTCCGGATACACCATTGTAGATGATGAGACGAACGCTTCTATCCACTAATTTAATATGCGACTTGCTTCTTCCCGTGACGAAATCACATTTGCCCACGACGGCAAAGTATTTCGGGAGCGACGAAACAATCGATTTGGCCTCTTAGTTCGGATGGCGATGTGGAAAAAACACTGAATGTTCCTTTTAAACGAGGCGGAGAGAGATGAATGAAAAAGGCTCGATCAGCATGATGGGTCTCCTTCCGCCAGCTTCGACGAAGTCACCGAAATTATGTAACCTGAGTTCCCGCATGGAATCCGGACGCAACGCCGAAGCTGTCGAGTCTGCGTCGCAACTCCGATTTTGCAGGCTGCGACCACAACATATTGTGGAAAGCGAAAACCCCTTCTCACAACTAATAACCACGACTTCCGGTTGCGACACAGACTCTGTCGGGCTGGCGAGGTAAAGTCCAGGCGGTCGTGGCTGATTTGTATGCTCTGCGCGCACGAGTGGGCTTTTCGACGAATTTATTGTCCGACGTGCGGAGAAGAGAGAGAGCCGCAGATGGCGTTCTATTCCGCGCCGGAAATCGCCCACGTTCGCGTGGACATTTGCGACACATGCCATACCTACCTGAAGAGCATCGACTTGACGAAGACGGGGCTGGCAGTTCCCGTCGTGGATGAGCTGGCGACAATTCCCCTGGACTTGTGGGCGGTCGAGCACGGTTACAAGAAGCTGCAAATCAACATGCTGGGAATTTGATCAGACAAACTGGAAGCTGCTCTTGCTGGCTACCGCCGCCCCATCATCCCTGAGGCGTTGCTGACAACAGCCATTCCGGCCATACCGATCGTAGAGTCACGCTTGTTTTCAACTACCGCGGGCGAGAAGTTCGTTGCCGACCTGATTCTGGTAGACCAGTGTGCGAAGAAGCACATCGCCAAGAAGGTTGAGTTCCACATTTCGCAGTCATCCGGCAAGGAAGTGAGTTTCCGTTAGACCCATCAAAGTCTAACTAACGGGCGTGCTGTCCGCAGTGTGGGGTAAGGATGGAGAAGGTGCCCCAGCTGCCTCTCAAGCGGCAGAAATAAAGCGAGTTGTCCGGACCAAGGGCACGGTAATTTCGGGGACATGCCCGAGTGGGCAGAGCGATTTCATTTTTTATCTTTTTTTTATGCCCACCCAACGAACGGCGGTAGTTTTCGAGTTGGTGACCATCCGTTCGCAACGAGTCCGAATCCGGCGGTACGAGCCCTGGATCGAATATACCGAAGCGACCTACAATGAGACCTAGCTCTGCGCGGCCTTAGCCTGTTTTGCTGCAAGCTGAGCGCGGATTGCCTTCAGTTGTTCGCGAGCTGCTGCGGCCCGCTTCCGGCCATCCGGCGTTGCGTCAATCAGCTTTTCTAAGTTGGCGGAAAATTGTGGTCCATAGGTAGATCGGATTTCGCCGAGCAGCTGCTCGAATTTCGCGAAGACCCCAATGTGCTCGCCGTTGGTCTCATTGAAGAGCTCCAAGCTGATAGCTCCGTTGTTGACGAGTGCTGCCGCCATGTCCCAATAGGATGCGACCATGCGCAAATAACCGCTATGCTCACCAAACATCGCATTAGTGAAATCTGCCATCGATTGCGGATTAAACTCCCGAAAATACCAGTCGCGCGCTTTGCGCATAGTATCTTCGCGACGCAGTTCGTACAGTTTGAGGATAAGACCGGCTTCTTCTTGTTTCGACATGGACAGAGATGCTCCTTTTTAGTGGTTTCCGGCGCCCACGCGGCGTGGCTCGCTGTGAGTGTAAGAGCATTTTCAATCTGTATCACCAAGCTCCACATGCGTGCCCTGAACTCGGCCCCCAAAGTGATTATGACGGCGTACTCGGAAGTAAGGATGTGCTTCTCGGAGAGTGGAGCGCGAGGATGGCTAAGTTGTCCGGCCCAGCGCCAAAGGATGAGGGGGACACCTTTGAGGGCATCGCGAGCAACATTTTAGTTTTTCATTTTTTATTTTCGGTCAGCGGTGGAACGGTCCGATGGCAACACGCTCGCTCATTGCAGCTTGGCGTACTCCGCCTTCGCAGCGATGAGGATAGGGATGTCGGGGTCGGCGTCCTTCCATAGAGCGAAGAAGTCCTGGTAGGCGCTTTTCGCTCTAGCGGTGTCGCCCGATAGCGCGTAGGCGCGACCAAGCCCGAGATGCGCGAGCGCTCCCGACCAGCAATTCCAGACGATGCCGCGATGGTCCAGCAACTTTTGAAATTCCGCGGTCGCCGGCGCGCCCTGCTTCGTCTGCAGATACGCCTCACCACGCAGATAGACCTGGTTCATACAGGAGTAGTTGAGGCTGCCGATTAATTGGCCGAGCTCAAGGCGCGAAGACGGTTGCAACAGTTCGATCGCCCGGGCGCCACCTCCGCGCTGCAGCTCGAGTTCTGCGTCAATGGTTGGGAGCCAGGCGGTCTGGATCAGTGTGTTCAGCGGATAGTTCTTCTTGAGATCATCTGCCAACGGGCGGACGCGCGCCGAGTCTCCCGCGCGAGCCAAAGCAACCGCCGAGAGGGTCTCCGCGTCGCGGCTGCCGGGCGAGAGCGCAATCGCCGCGCCGGCGTCATCGCGAGCATGTTTAGCGTCGCCGAACTCGGCGTCGCGCACCGCCGCAAACGCACGCCAGAGTGACCCGGTTTCCTTCGCGCCATTTCGCACGGCCGATTCCGCGGCCTGGATGGAAAGCTCCCGCGCTTTCTGAAAACGCCCCGAGTACGCTTCCGTATCGGCTCCCAGCGTGAAAATCAGATCTTCAATACCGGGCTTACCAATTGCCCAAGCTGCGACGTCCTGCATTGTTTTGACATCGCCGCGAAGAAATGCCAGTCCGTATATATTTTCTCGAAGGAAAATGTCGTCAAGCTTCTTGGACTCGGCCTCGTTGATTACGGTCTGCGCTTCGTCGAGACGGCCCAGAGAGATGTACGCCGCTGAGAGATCATCGTAGAAAATAATGTCATCCGGCTCCAGCTTGAAACCGGCGAGCACTTCGTGCAGGCCCTGATCGTACTGGCCCAAATTCGTATATATGACGCTGAGATCAAGGTGTGCCTGGCCGTCCCGCGGGTATGTCTGGATCCACTCGTTGTAACTGTCGATCGCCTTGTCGATCTCGCCCTCGCCGAGATCGTAATAAAACGCAGAAATATGCAACTGCTCGCGTTTGGTCACGCGGTTCCGTAGCTCGAACGCCTTTCCGATTTCGTCCTTCGCGACGCCGATCTCGTTCAGGTTGTAATATTCGATCCCGAGACGAGCATGGGCGAGCGCGAAATTCGGATCCAGCTCGACCGCCTTCTTGAAATAAGGAACGCTGGCCAGAGATCCTCTATCGCTCAGTACCTTCAAGCCCGAGCTGTATTCCTTCAGCGCTTCGAGCGAAGTCGTTGTGGCCTCGTCGAGCGGCGCATCAAATTTCTGAATCGAAGCCAACGATTCTCCGAGCTTGCCGCGAAGGTGCGTTGCCGCGTCGCTCAACGTCGTGAGAACTTTTTCCTTGCTGCTCGACTCCGATTGGTCGCGCGCGACGGCATCGCCGGTGGTGCAATTGAAAGCGTCGAGCGAGAGCACGTAGTGGCTACCAAGACTCGCGACCGCTCCGGCCACGTACACCTTCCCGCCAGCCCGCTCGCAGATCTCGCGCGCGTCGTCTTTGGTCAGGTGCTCGGCGCGCGGCCGGCCCATCAGCCTTAACGTCTCGGTCGTTTTCTCCTCCGACAGGATATTGAGGAATGGCGACTGGCCCAGATCAACCGCGAGCGCCTCCTTCAGCGTAGGTCCGTCGAATACCGTTTCGCCCGTCGTGTTCGAGAAGTCCGTCAGAACGATCGTGTCCTTTTCCGTCAGAATCGGCGAACGGTGAAAATGATAGATGCCAAAGGCGATCGCTCCGTACCGGCGCGACTTCGAGGTCACCCGTCCCGACGCGGGTTCGGCAGCTGTCGAACCCGGCGTTACCGCAGACGGACTCGCCATCGAAGCTACCGGCGTCGCCGTGGGCGACGATCCCGATCCTGTTGCTGCAGCTCTCGTCGACCAGACTGACCTACCCGATTCCGTTTCGCGTTTCAGCCGCTTCAGGTCGGCTCGCAAATCCGCGGCGTGCTGATAGCGCGTCTCGCGGTCTTTCTCCAGCGCTTTATTGATGATGCGTTCCAGTTCAGTTGGCACGTCGTGATTCAGCCGCACCACCGCCACCGGGGCACGGTTCACGATGGCTTCACAGATCATCGCCGAACTTTCTCCGTGAAACGGCAAGTCGCCCGTCGCCATCTCGTACAGCACTGCCCCAAACGAGAAGAGATCGGTACGCGCATCCAACTCTCTCGCCCGCACCTGCTCCGGCGACATATACGCCACCGTTCCCATCATGGTGCCCGGACTGGTCAGATGCTCCGCGTCCACCGAACCCGTCTGCGTGTTAAGAGACGCAATGTTGCTCGACGAACTGCCTGCCAGACTGACCTTCGCCAGACCAAAGTCCAGAATCTTGGCGTGGCCGTGCTCGGTTACAAAAATGTTCGCAGGCTTGATGTCACGGTGAACGACGCCCTTGGCGTGCGCCGCGTTCAGAGCGTCGGCAATCTCAATCGCCAGACCAAGTAATACCTCCGTCTCCATGGCCTTTCCGGCGATGCGGTGCTTTAGCGTCAGCCCGTCCAGAAACTTCATGGCGATGAAGGGCTGTCCATCGGCCTGCCCGATCTCGTAGATGGTGCAGATATTGGGATGGTTCAGCGCCGAAGCAGCCTGTGCTTCTCGCTGGAAACGAGCCAATGCCTGGGAGTCTCTGGCAACCTCGTCAGGCAGGAACTTCAGGGCAACAAATCGATGGAGGGCTACGTCCTCAGCCTTGTAGACAACACCCATTCCGCCGCCGCCTAGCTTCTCGACGATGCGGTAGTGCGAGATGGTTTGGCCGATCATGGCAGGCGGGCAGCTCCTGGCGGTGCATATTAGGCCGTGCTCTAGGGCAAGTCAACGTGGGCGGATCAGATGAAACTTCGCTTCGGACTTAATCCCGATAGCGATGAAAATGCCGTACTGTTGACCGAGCGTATCCACTCCCGGATGGTAGCCCGCTCAGAAACTATCCGGAGACGGATTCGAGTAAATTGACTCTGTGCTGGCGATTTGGAGCCGAGGAAGGGGCGGCACGGGGGAGCATGTCGGCGTTGCGAGGGCGTCGAGCCACTGGCGGATTGTCGCTCGAAGCGGCGCGACCGCGACTCCAGCAAAGGTTTCGGGGTAGGTGTCGAGGCGGCGTAAAGCTGAGCGGAGCAGCGAAACGGTACCCGCCAGGTTGCCGCGCTGGAAATGGTGGAAGGAAGCAGCAACCTGGATCAATCCTTGCAGAAAGGTCTTTTCCGGCTCTGGCGCCACCAGCCAGACAGATTCCCAGTGTTCGTGCGCCTCGAAAAATGCGGCGGAATGGAAGCAACGCAAGCCTTCATGCAAATCTCTTTGGGTCCAATCGAGTGACATGCCACTTCGCCTTGCTTTCATAGTAGCACTGAGGACACCTGGCAGCATTACTCGGGAGTATTCCTATCAAAGCAAAATCTGCCGGGTGGCACATGACCGCATAACGCGCTACGTAGAACGGGCGTTCGCCCGGCACATTCCGCGTGTATCGTCGCGGACTCGGAGACTATGCGGGAGGGGAGCTTGAGGACGGGCCGATTGGGTAATCCGCGCGCTTCCTCGAACGGGGCTCCGAGACCGGTCCTCGCCAGTACGCCGGCGGACCTTGCAACAACCGACTCCTCTAAGAGCGGGTCTGGAGTTCTGGCGCTAGATCCCTGATAGTGCCTGGAGGGCGTCGGGTATGAGCGAGATCGCGCTATTGGACATAGATCAGTATCGGCTGTTGGTTGCGGTCCGCTATCTGAATGCGAGTGAAGACATCTGCAAGGGATTGCAGCGCCAGCGGGGAGTCAACGATTTCCATTTCCTCGTCACCCTCAGGAGCTTCATCGAATACACGCGACGGGGCATATGGTTCCTAGTTTGGGCCAGTGAAGAGATCCTCAAAAAAACGGGGGACCTCACGTTTGAGCGAGCCGGTAGCCCAAATCTGGCTAGTATGGATGCAATGCTTCTAGTATGGATGCAATGCTTAACGAAGCGCTCGGCATGGGCAGGGTGTCACCCCTGATGGACAAGATGCCTGGTATCAACGAACCGTTCCTCAATTGTCTGCATGCTCTTACTCACGGCAATCCGAACTCGGTACGGATGACTACGTTCGGGCTCGACAAGATTTTCAACACAGAAGGATTGTTGGCTAAGGTGGAACTGGAGTTGGGCATCTTCGTCCTCTACAGGCGAACGCTCGGCGAGGACATCAATACCATATGGAAGATGCTCGCCACGATTCTCGATCGGCCAAGCGATGTGCAGGCGAACGTACTGATCGCTGCGCACCCGCTCCGCCAGTCTGGCAAGGCGGCCCCGTCACTAGGGTACCAGCGGCCGTAGCTCGTTCGGCTAACGGCGGCATCGTGGCGTAAAAGTCATACTCAGGCTCTCTTCAGTAAGCGCGTAATCCCGACCAATATCACTGCGCCAACAAATGCCACAATAATGGCGCCGATCATGCCACCGTCCGGCCAGATTCCCAACAGCCCGAAGACCCAGCCGCCCACAACGCCTCCCAGGATACCGAGAATGATGTCCACTAGTACGCCGTAGCCACCGCCCTTCATAACCTGCCCAGCAAGCCAACCTGCGATCAGTCCAACCACGATCCATGCGAGGAATCCCATACCCATTCTCCTTGCCGCCGCTCTAAGTCGGAGTCTCCGTTTCGGCCTCCTGGCGGGGTTGAAAATGTACACGCGGCCCCGTCACGCTGCGATGCTCAGTCAGGTTTTCTGACTTCCGAGCTTAGGCAACGCCGGCAACGCCGGTGGTGGAATTGCATGCCATTTGGCAGGGCCTGTATAGTTCCAGGAGGACTGTCCTATGCGAGGCCCCCTTACATCCAACGAACACCTCGATTACGTGGCCGCACTCCTAGACGACATGTGGCGGATCCCCGGAACCAAGATTCGGTTCGGTCTCGACGCCTTGGTTGGATGGATACCCGGGATCGGAGATGCCATGGCTGGCATCGCATCGTGCTTGATTGTTTTCGTGTCTTGGCTTCGCGGCGTGCCGTCGATCACTCTGGTTCGGATGGTGGCTAACATCCTCCTGGAAGCAACACTAGGGGCAATACCGGTAGCCGGTGACATCTTCCACGTTGTGTGGAAGGCGAATAGACGCAATTATCGTCTGCTGATCCGGGAGAAGGAGCAGCCTGGCTCCCACACGGGGCGGGATTGGATGTTCCTCGCTATCATCGCATTCACAGCCATTGCTGCCGTGGCATTTCCGGTTGGCGTATTGATTTGGATGCTGCGATTCCATTCAAGATAGAGTGCGCGAAGCGTAACCGCAACTTCCGCTTGGGCCGTCCGATGTAAACCGTTTGGCGAACATAAAGCGAAGATGTTAAACTGCTGCGCTGGACGGAAGACCTTCGCCAGCACGACAAACGGCGTTCACGGAGTGCATCAACCTTGCGGAAGAATTGCTGCGCCGGATAGACGAGCGGTGGCCTGCTAACCGTGTTCCAGGCAAAAGTTGAACAGTTCATACAGACTTGCCAATTCTGACGCGGGCTGAAAGTGATGCTATAGAATGCGGGCGGCTATTGGTGAAGGATCGATTCGGCGGCCAAGTAACGGTCCGACGGGTGGGCCATATCGGTAGAAGTAGATTATCCCAGTCACCGTTCTTAATGTCGAGATCAACGACATCTCTTTCGTGTTCGGGGAATAGCCGAATTGCAAAGACGTTCGCGTAATCGACGATCACACCGCTGTGCTTGCCAGGGAAGACACGGTTCGCGCGCGCAATCGTTTGCATCAGCGTGTGATTACGGACAGGCTTGTCGAGATACACCGTGGAACAACTCGGCGCGTCGAACCCGGTGAGCCACATGGCGCCATCGACCAGCTTTCGCGAGGTGACATACGCCGCTGCAATTCGCGCCAAGCTCAACCCAAATCCGGCGGACATTTCCAGCGTGATGGGTGACATCAGCTTCTATTTGTACGCGATTCACCCATTCACTAGGGCTCGCCGGTCTCGGCTTGTCCCCGCTAGCAAGCAGTCGGTTTAGATTCGGTTTTGCGTCAGCGTAAACTCGCGCAAACTTCTTTTCTCGGTCTTGTGATTGTTTGCGCTGTGTTCCGGAGTCGCCGTCGTCGACCTCTTCCTGAAGTGCGGTTTCTCTTTCGGCATCGGTGAAGCAGACACCAACCTCGTGCCAGTCGAACACCGCAGCCGACTCAAACCGCTCGACCATCCTGCTCATGATTTCGTCTTCGATTTCCAGCAAATAACCACGTGCTAGCAGCCGCTTGCACACGCGCAGCAGCAGCCGTCTTCGATTTGGGTCGCGGGTTCCATAGATTTCCAATAAGTTTGTGTACGTCAACCTGACGTGGAATTCTGATACCAGCACCGCGATCCGAGAGTCCGAATTAGGGTCGTCGACCAAGTGGTTGATCCCGCTCGTATCGAGCATCACGATGTCTTGATTATCTATTTCCGAAACTCCTTGACTGAAGCTAGGGGCTGACGCCCCAGCACTTCCCGCTTCGCGCGCAAAACCACGCAAAGCCGAATCCGTCCGGTCGCCTGTACGCTACTCACCCTCGCCCTTTCGGGATGCGCCCCGCAAATTCCGCAACGCCATTTTTTCTGAGTCGCACGGCCCGGGTTTCGAATCTCGATGTCCACGATCGCGCGCCCAATTGCCGCCGGAATTATATGTCCTGCCTTGACGTTTTAGTTAGGTGAAACTACCCTTTACCATGCAGTGTGCACCGCAGGACCTCTCGTGGCTGAGAGGAATGCTCCAGTCGGCGTTAATGCATCGCAGGTGACAAAATGGAGGCGTTCTGTGGAATATCTGATTGTTGATGTCGGCATGCCGGAACCTCACGGAAAGATCGTTTGGTCTCCGAGGATGGAAAACGCTACGTCGTTTTCCAGTTCGGAAAGTGCCGCGGCTGAAAAAGACGCCGTAGCCGGCGCGACAGGGATAACCGAGTTCGAGGGCAAGTGGTACGTCGTCAAGGAATCCAAGTAGCCAAGCGTGCTTCCTTAAATCACTTGTTTTTGCCTCGCCGTAAATCGCTCAGTCGGCTGGTGACCCGAAACGACTTGCGACGCTCGCTGAACTGAGGTTTTTGCCCACCCTAGCCTGCATTATTCACGAAAGTACAACGCTCGAAGAGTTTTTGTGAGAGCGAGACAAAGAGTTGACAAGGGCACAATGTTGTCAGACCGGAGGGCTG
>Ga0182024_10024208_pt1 | contig 10804 bp, 5 predicted proteins | sample P32metaG_FD_120480 | JGI IMG/M metagenome (GOLD analysis project Ga0182024, IMG submission 120480) | Permafrost microbial communities from Stordalen Mire, Sweden - P3-2 metaG (Illumina Assembly) | ecosystem: Environmental > Terrestrial > Soil > Wetlands > Permafrost | place: Sweden: Stordalen...
AATCGGACGTGGAAGAACAAGCCGGCGTTGAAGTGATCGCCACCGAGGGCGTTAGCGCAGACCGGATCATCCATGAGGAAGCGCCTACCAGCGGTTTTTTCGGGCGCATGGTTCGCTTTTACGAGCGAATCATGCAGGGCGTGTTGCAGCGACCCATCACCCTGGTAGCCAGCTCACTCGTGGTCATCGTGCTTTCCATAGTGTGCTACCACTTCTTGGGCAGTGACCTGCTTCCCGAAATGGACGAAGGCGGTTTCATCCTGGACTACTACACTCCGCCGGGAAGTTCGCTCGCCGAATCCAACCGTATCCTCCAGCATATCGAGCAGATCCTCCGTGAGACTCCCGAAGTTGAGAATACCTCGCGTCGTACCGGGCTGCAACTGGGCCTGGCGGCAGTTACAGAAGCGAACCGCGGCGACTTTACCGTAAGACTGAAGCAGAAACGCGATCGCGGCATCGATGAAATAATTGACGACGCGCGCGCCAAGATCAAACAAACCGAACCAGCGGCCGACGTGGAGTTCGTTCAGGTCCTTCAGGACATGATCGGAGATTTGACTAGTGCGCCCGAGCCGGTGGTGATCAAAATGTTCTGTCAGGATCCGCAGTTGCTGTTGAAATCTGCCCCGCGTGTGGCCGATGCCATCGGAAAAGTTCCTGGCGTCGTGGATGTGCTGGACGGAATCGAAAACACCATCAGCGGGCCTGCGGTGACGTTCCAAGTGGATTCCGCGGTGACGGCGCGCGCTGGATTTACGCCGGAGGAAATCGCCATCGACGCCTCCGCAATTCTGGAAGGGGAGCCCGCGGCGACGCCCGTAGTGTTGAACGACCGGGCCTATCCCATTCGCGTGCGCTTTCCGGCAGAAAACCGCGCCTCACTCGATCGTATGACCAACACACTGCTGGCCAGCTCCACGGGACGAACGGCGACGCTGGGATCGCTCGCGGTAATCACGAACGACCCGGGCCAGACCGAGATCCGCCGGGAAAATCTGCAGCGCGACGTAGAAGTGACTGCGCGCCTGGAGGGTGTGGACCTGGGGCGTGGCGTTGCCGCGGTGCAGAAGGCCGTGAGCGATTTACAATTGCCTTCCGCGATTCGCCTCGAATATGGCGGCGCTTACCAGGAGCAGCAGAAATCCTTCCACGATCTTTCAACAGTCTTGTTCTTAGCGTTGCTGCTGCTGTTCGTCGTCTTGCTTTTTGAGTTTCGCACCTTTTCGGCGCCTGCTGCCATTCTCGCCTCGGCGTTGCTCTCCACCTTTGGGGGCTTGCTCGCTCTTTTAGTTACCGCCACCACGTTCAACGTAGCGTCTTTCATGGGCATGATCATGGTGATCGGCATCGTCACAAAGAACGGAATCCTGCTTCTGGACGCCGAGCAGCGCTTCCGTGAGATGGGTCTTTCCCCGCGTGAGGCGATGATCCAGGCGGGACGCCGCCGTTTGCGCCCCATCTGTATGACCGCCCTCGCCACAATTGCCGGCATGTTGCCCTTGGCATTGGCAATTGGCGCAGGCTCTCAGATGTTGAAGCCGCTGGCCATCGCTGTGATCGGCGGGCTGGCAAGCTCGATGGTGTTGTCGTTGGTGTTTACACCGGCGATCAACTATTACCTCGGTGCAAGAAAGCCTTCCGCAGCTTAGCTGACCGAAACCATTCTCGTGCAAAGAAGTGAGATCTGAATGTGAAAATGCTGGTCGGACGAAGCGATCACGACTTCCGATCTCACCTTCTAGGTCGAGCGTAAGGTCTGACGCCAGGAAACTAAATCGCCGTGGCACGAACTAGCACGGTGTCAGACCGTGCCAAATCGCCATCGCGGTTCTGTTGATGTGAACCGGTCTGCGGCACTACGAAGACGTACGAAATTTTCGTTTAAAAGCCACGAAGCCTCTGGCCGCCAAGTATTCGAGCCCAGAGGCTTCTCTTTTTGCGATTTGCGGCGCGCTGCTATTCCTCTTGAAGCTCCGCGATCTTGAGGCCGATCGTATTAGTAGCGATCGCCGTCGCTATCGCGATCTTGCGGTGCGAATGCCACACCGCGAAGAACTTCTCCGGCCTGGGCCGAGCGAATAGTCACGAAGCGGCCGATGCCAAAGAAACCGTTAGCTTTCGGCAGCGTGGTCGCTTTCAGGATGTCGGTGACCTTCACGAGCTTGTTGGGATCGGCACCCTGATCTCCGCTGAAGCTCACGGTCGAAGTCACCGCGTAAATGTCCACGGTGCCATCGCGGTGGACTGTCCCGGTGATATTGCGGCAGCCGTCCGTTGCGGGATTGAGTGACGTTGGGTAGTTGGGAATACTGTAGGGAATACCGATAGTTAGGCCATTCTGCAAGATGTAATCCAGGTGCCAGGTGCCGCCCACCAAGCTCCATTTTTGCACGCCTGCCGTGGCGAGGGTCGCGGCGTCCGCGACATTGCCGTTCACTGCGGGAGTGACGAGCGTCCCGTCGCCTTCATCGCAAACGTACAGCGTCTTGGCATTCGCGAACCAGATCCCGAAGGGAAAAGCGATCGGGGCCGGGTTGCCGTTCTGATCCACACCGCCGGCGAGCGACGTAGGGAATCCCGGAAGGATGGTGATTGGCAGCGCCGCGAGTTCCGCTGTGGTCCCGGTGGGAAGCACGCCGGCGTTGCCGACCTGATAGACGGTATTAATCCCATTGCTGCCGCTACCTTTGGTGACGTACATCGTGTTGTCGAAGATCGCTAGTCCGCGGAAGTTATTGTCCTTTCCAGCCTTGTCCGCCGTCGCGTAGCCGACCTGCGTAATCTCAAAGTCTCCGATCTTGTTGATGTCGGGAGGCAAAGGCGGCGTTTGGCCTGGCACAAGAAGCTCGGCGCCAGTGGAATTGATGAGGTTGACGCCAACCTGCGTCTTGGTGAGTTGGCTTTTGGACAGGCCGCCGTTATTATTGTTGCCGACCATGTAATAAGTCCAGTTTGCCTTGATCGCCGCACGACCGTTGTTCCCACTGTAAGCATTTTCACCGGTAATTTGCAGCCGGCCATCCGCGTCCACTTCCGCCACAGCGCGGTAGTACTGCGAAACAACCGGATTACTCGGATCCACTACGCCTGGAGTGTTCGAATTCGACACATCCAACTGGTTCGGCGCCGTAACGAATCCCGGACCGCCGCGGTACCCGACAAAGGTGATCGACTTCCTGTCCACCGAGAGGCTTAGTGCCAATTCCGATTTCGAGCTGAAGCTCGTCACGATCTGGTCGTTGGGGATGTCCAATGTTCCAATCCGCTCACCGTCCGTCGTGATGTTATCGAGGAAAATTGGCGACGTAACGCCGAAGCTGCCATCCGGCGTATCATTATTAAAGACTCCCGGAAACGTCCCGTCCGCTGTTGCCGCAGCGCATGTGACGGCCACGGACGTCGTGCCTCCCGCAAGCAGAGGCAGCGTAATGTTGCCCGCTACACACCCCGGCGGCAAAGTCTCTCCTACTGTTACGGTCGAGGCGTCCCCCACATACACGCTGCGGCTGACCACCAGAGTCCCTGGCCTGAATTCGAATCGATCCGAACGATCATGATCGTCCGTCTTGGCTTGCGCCCTGCTAACGAATGCTCCGGCTGCCAGTGCAGCCGTTGTAACTGCAATAAGCGTTGTTGCAATCAAAAATTTCTTCACGTTTTTCGCCCTCCCGAGCGGATGCAAGGTCATACACTGGGCAGAATGCACTCAAATCCCGCGCCGGCTGAACCGGCGCGGGACTTTTTGTTTCTTGCGAACAAGGCTGGCTGGATGCTGTTTGGCGGGTTCGGACCTTTGTTACCAGCCCTTGATACGACCCCGCATCACCGGCCCTGCTACAAATTACTTCTTTCGACTCCGTTACCAGTTCCCGCCAAATTCCAGCGGCACACCGGGGAGAACTGGGGTGTGCTCCTTCTGAACGGCTTGGAGCCGGTTCGGATCCAGGCCGAGAGCTTGCAGAATCGTGGGAGCGATTTGAAGCGTTTCAACCGGTGTGGTAACGGTCTTGGGTTCAATGCTCGGGTTCGACAGCAGCAGCATGACGTTAACGTCGTCATGCGCGAAACCGCCATGCTCGGCGAGTTTCTTGGTGCTGCCGGAGTAGGTGGTCCCGATATTGGGGGTAATGAGGATGTCCGGCGTGCGTGGATCACCAGAGGGCGGAAGACCGGGCGCGTTGAAAATTTGGGTGATCCCCTGTCCCCAGAAGATCTGACCGATTCCTGCGATATTGGCCGTCACCGGCGACTGTGTTTCGAGCAGATTCACTGCGCTTGCCGTGGTGCAACTGCCGTTGAGCCAAACAAGAGAGACGTCGTCTTCAGTTGCCCCAATGCCAGTGGGGTTGGACGGCGATTCCGACAGCGGTATGCAACCGGCGCCATCCAAAATGGTGGCTGGCGATGTCGTCACCAGACCACTCGCCGTGATACGGGTGTAGCGGGAGGAATCAACGGGACTCTGGCCGTGCTTGGCCGAAATCACGATCAAGGTCGAGTCGAGAAGGCCGCGGGACTTGAGAGCCTCTACCATCTTGCCGATCGAAGCATCGGCGAATTGGATTTCGCTGAGCAACGGAGCGGTTGGACTGCCCTGGACATCTAGATAGCCACCGGTCTCCGCAACCGATTTTTCAATGAGCTTCTGGCCGACGCTAACCACCTGGAAATTCATTCCGAACAGTGCGGGGGTGGGGGCAGAATGCGCGCCGTTGTGCGTCCTGCCATTGATTTCGTTGAGAATTGCATTGACCTTGAGCATGTCGTAGCACTGGATGTTCTGGAAGCTGTCAGTCCAGGCATTCGACGCAGCGACCGCGGTCTGATCGGGGAGTGGATTGCAACCCGGCACACCTGGCAGATTCACGGGAATGGAATTGATGTCGGGCGAGTAGTAATCATCCACGTTGGTGCCGTTGCCAGGACCGCTGACTGCGGAGTATGACGGATGCTTGTCGGACCATGCGGTGTAGCCACCCGCGGCATGAATCACCCCGAAAATTGTGTTGGTGCGGACGAAGTTCCAGGGATAAACCGGCGCGCAACCGTTTGCAGGGTCGCGGACGAGTCTGCTGGGATCGATCGATGCAATGCCGCCGTCTCCCGTGGGTGCCCCGCCGTTAAGCTTCGTCTGATCAATATCAATGCCTTCGTCATATTCGGTAGTGGTGCCGGGGAACACACCGGGGGTGCATGTGCCGCCGGCGAGCCCATTGCCGGTCGTCTGCTTTGGGGGAGCGAAGCTACGGTCATAAGCAACGTCGTAGAACGCGCCCACCGTGCGCGGAGAACCGCCCGTCATAAGCGCCATTAACCCGGGAAACGAGTCCGAGGGCTTTGAAGTGGCGGTATCGAAATAATTGACGCCCGTCTCAGCTAGTTCGGCGAGATTCGGGCAATACGATTTGCCGCCGTTCACCTCGCCGATTCCCTTCGAACAATTAATAAAATCGAGAGCGTGCATGCCGTCAATGCTGATCAGCAGAACATGACGAATGTGCTGGTTGCGGTAATCGTCTTGCGCGTGCGTTACAGGAACTGTGAACGTCGCCGCGAGCACTGTGCTCGCAACAGCGAGTACCCACTTCTTGCTTTTGCCTTTCATAAGAAACGCTCCTTGTAAGATTGGTATTCTTCATTAATTGAGCTGCGGAAAAATTGTCGCCAAGCCCTTAGTCGGAAAATTCATCCAGTGGATGCGGGACGATTGCCAGTGCGAACACGTCATGGCGCACTTTAGGGACGGCTCTTTTCTGAATTCGAGCGCGATCGCCAGCCAGAAGCAGCGGGGTGCGACGCGCGCGCGAAGGGAGCTATGTGACTACCAGGCTGAGGCGGCAACTGTAGCGGACGGATCATGCCGAACGGTAAACGCCACATGAACGCCCCGCAAAAAATAGCTGAAAAAACTTCAGCTAACTGGCATTCCAACGGGAGCACCGCAGTGTCAGTTGGAAGTAGCAAAGTAGCGGAGATTTTACGGACTAGTAACGTTTGCGTATTGTTTGATCGCTCAAACTGCGACGCCCTAATTCGGTTATGGAGGCACTGATGAAGGCGAAGAGACTAATGCTTACGGGAGTTGCTGTGGTGACGATGCTGGCGTCGTGGGCGCATGGAACCGCGGGGGATACCAGCAAAGTGGGAACGAAGCATGTAAAGCATGTGCTGCTAATCAGCATCGATGGCATGCACGCGGTGGATTTGTATAATTGCACACATGGGATTGCGGGCGCGAATGGCGGCGATCCCTACTGTCCGAACTTAGCAACGCTGGGTGAGACAGGGATCAACTACGTGGCCACCACGTCGTCGAAGCCATCGGACTCGTTTCCCGGACTGGCGGCGCTGGTTACAGGAGGCTCGCCGAAGTCAACTGGTCTTTATTATGACGTCGCTTACGACCGGTCGCTCGATGGGCCAGCGCTCGCGACCGGCACGGGCCTAGCTGCGGCGTCGTGCACGCCGTTTGGGGTACCGAACGGAACGACGACCGACAACGACCAAGGAATCGAGTTCGACGATACCAAACTGAATGGCGGCGCGCCGGGGGCTGGGTTGACCGAGGGCGGCATCGCCTCGATCGATCCGAGGAAGCTGTCACGGGATCCGGCTGCGGGTTGCGCGCCGGTGTATCCATGGAACTTCGTCCGCACGAATACGATTTTTAACGTAGTGCATGAGGCGGGCGGGTATACGGCGTGGATCGACAAACACGCGTCGTATTCATTTACGGCAGGGCCGGGCGGCAAGGGTTTGAATGATTATTATTCGCCTGAGGTGGACTCGAACGTGGTTGCGCTTCCTGGCGTGACGACGTCGGAAGGCGCTTCGTGCGCGACGATCCGCGACACGGCGAGCGAGTCAGGGTGGAACAGCAGTTTTAAAAACATTCAGTGCTACGACGCGCTCAGGCTGAATGGATTGCTGAACCAAATTGCGGGCAAGACGCACAAGGGCGCGCCGGCGGAGGTACCGGCCGTTTTCGGGATGAACTTCCAGGCAGTGTACACGGGAGAATCTGTAAATGAGCCAGGCGTCGGCGAGGGCGGTTACCAGAACGCGGCTGGCTTGCCGAGCGCGGAGTTGCTGAAAGAGATCGAGTTCGTGGACGCGTCGATCGGCGACATCGTCAGCGCACTTAAGAATCATGGGATTTACGAGGACACGCTGATCATTATTACGGCGAAGCACGGGGCGTCGCCGATTGACCACACTCTGTACGTCGCGAACGGCGCGAATACGCCGGCAACTCTGCTGGGGAGTGCGATTCCTTTCTCGGAGTCACCGCTGAATTCTGGGGGTATTGGCGCGACTGAAGACGATGTGTCGGTGTTGTGGCTGAAAAAGGGTGCGAGCGTCACTGCGGCCGTGGAATTGCTGGAAAAGAATGCGGCGGCGATCGGGCTGGGACAGATTTACTACGGACCGTCGCTGGCGCTGAACTACAACGTGGGCGGTCTTTATCCGGGTGAGGATCCGCGGACGCCGGACATTATCGTGACACCGAATGCCGGCGTGACCTACTCGGGGAGCACGACGATGATCGCAGACCACGGCGGGTTCGCGCATGACGATACGAATGTCCTCCTGCTGGTAGCGCATCCCGGCTTTACGGCACGGACGGTTTCGGCCCCAACGGCAACCACGCAGGTGGCGCCAACGATCGTGAAGGCGCTCGGGCTGGATCCGGATGCGCTGGACGCGGTGAGAGCGGAAGGCACGGCGGTGTTGCCCGAGGTCGAAGCGCAGCTCGCAAAGTGAATGCAGCAACTCGACGAGGCCGTATCATCCAGTCTTTAGCGATGTCATCTAGCGTGTGATGTGGGGCTGCGATTGTTCCCGTTTCGTTCTTATGTGTTCAGCTGAATCCGCTTGTGACACGGCGGTAATGCACCGCTACGAGAATTGCGGGCTATACCTGGCCTGAAGTTGCCGCTGCGATGGCCGGTATGCAACACTTGTTTCTGGCGCTGCATCTGGTTCATGGTAAAGCGGGGCCGGAGCTCCGACGATGGCTCTTTCACGCGGTGTGTGTTCTCTTTTTTTGGCGTGTGCGTGCGTGGGATCGGCAAGCGCCCAGGACGCACTGCCAGATCCAACTCGCGATTCCCGGCTACCCTCTGCTTCCGCTGACGCCAATCAGGCCCCGTCTGCGCCACCTGAGACAGTTCCTCTCATCGTTCCGAAGGGCATGGCTGTTCAGATTGCGCTCGATAAGGAAGTTCGAATCCGCAAGATGGGGCAGCCTATCAATAGACATGTCATCGAACCCGTGTATGCGTTCGACAAGCTCGTTGTGCCAGTGGGCACAACCGCCAGCGGCCACATCACGAAAATCGAAGACATCTCAAACGATGTATTGCCGATAATGCGTTCGAGAGTCTCACCTTTAGGTTTCCAACAGGAATAGTGGCATGCTTCCTTTTGGAAAACAACAGGAAGTTTTGGACGCTCTTTCGGCGACAAATCCAGAACGGCCGTCGGGAAACAGCCGGGACACTGTTCATGGAAGACGGGTAGTTTGATTTCTAATGAAAAGTCGCGCTGTAGGAAATTATCTCCGCGCTTGGCATCGATTCCGGACAAATTAGTCGCAATCCCGAAACGGTTCGATATGCCAACCCCATCGGGCAACGACACCAAAGATTGTTCCGGGACACGGCCCGCTCGGCAACAAGACGGACCTCACGAAATTCCGTGACATGCTCATCACTGCGCGCGACCGCGTTGAGAAATTGAAGTCCGCGGGAAAGTCCGTCCAGGAGTCGGTCGCGGAAAAGCCGTTCGCCGATCTCGATCCAGTAGGGGCAAAGGCGTCGTCAACGGCGACCAGTTCGCGCAAATCGTTTATTTGACGTTGTTAATCCTCCGGGTGAGGATTTCCTGCCGGGCGATCCGTCAATTCGAATGTGAGCAGGAAAGATTTTTACTCTCCGTGGAATTTAGACACAACGAACTTGCGGAATTCCACTGCACTGGCCGGAACGTAACGATCGGCGATCCACCCTATGCCTAACGGTCGAATGGGGCGCGCCGGCGACAATTTGATCTCTACGACGCCCGCAAATCGAGCGGGCGCGGGAGGAAGGAGCCCTATGCCGAGCCCCGCAGCAATCAATCCACGCAGCGTCGCAACATCCATCCCCTCAAATGCGATGTTTGGCAAGAACGATGCGTCAGCACACACCCTGTCAAAGATGATGCGCAGGGTATGGTCTGGGCTGAGAACGAGGAATGGCTCGGATGACAGTTCCCTCAAGCTTAGGGTACGCCTTGCCGCCAACCGGTGCATCTGTGGCACCGCGATCAACAATTCTTCGTCCAGAAGATGATTCCAGCGGACGTCGCTCGGCCCAAACATTCCCGGGACGGACAAGCATAGATCGATATTGCCTGCGGCAAGCTCTTTCATCAGCATCTCTCCTGAGCGCTGGACAAGGAGCGTGAATTGAATCTTGGGATGTTTCCGGCAATACTCTTTGATTAGTCGCGGAACCATTTCAATTCCGAGTGAGTGTAGAAAGCCAAGCGATACGGTTCCGGATTCTTCCCCGCTCTGTTCGCGGAGCAAACGCTTTCCGCTTTCAAGGATACTGAGTGCCCGATTGACATGCTCCAGAAATAGGCGCCCATAACGCGACAGCACGACCGCGCGTCCCTGGCGATAGAAAAGTGGGACTCCCAGTTCCTCCTCCAATTGGGTAACAGCGCGGCTGATCGCAGACTGAGAAACGAATAGCTTCTCGGCAGCGCGTGTCACATGTTCTCGCTCGGCTACTTCGCGAAAATACTTTAGCTGTTGCAGTTCCATCGAGCCCTCCCCATGTCACATTCGTTGCGCACGGCGCATCGTAATGATGAATTCATTGTATTGGACGCGGCACGGCGAATCCTACCTTGGAATCGGTGGGGAACAGTCGCCGAGTTCGAACGTGCGCCGGGCACGTGGGAAATCGAGTGGCTGATTTTACTGAGATTTTCTGCCCCTTGGAGGAAGAGGAGAGTGACGGGCCGTGCTAGACATTATTTTGAGCGCACTCCTGCCAATGGTCGTCACGTTCCTGCTCGGTTTCGTGGCGGCGCGGCGACACGATTTTGGTTCGAAGGATGCCCCAACCCTGAATCGGATGGTGCTGCAGTACGCCGTGCCCCTGGCGCTTTTTGCTGGAACCGTCACGACGTCACGCGCCGCACTCAGTAAGGACATCCCGCTGGTGATCGCCTTGTGCGCAGGCATCATTGGATTCTATGGTGTGGTGTTTCTGTTCTCCCGTATCGTTCTTGGCATGCAAGTGAGCATGAGCGCACTCGCAGCGCTCACAGCCTCCGCGCCGGCGGTGCCGTTCGTAGGGCCAGCTGTGCTCGGCGATTTGTTCGGGGGGCTCAGCGCCATTCCGATCGCGCTCGGCAGTCTCGTCATTAACCTCACCGTCGTGCCCATCACGATTCTGCTTCTCGCACTGAACTCGACCGGGAGAGAACCAAGGGAAAACACTCCCGCCGCGCAGGGAGGGGAGCAATCGGAATCGTCCCCCAGGTCGTACGTTTCGGTATTCGCTGCCAAACTCGTGGAAACTGTCAAAGAACCGATCGTATGGGCACCTGTTATTGCTTTCGTTATCGTGCTCATTGGTCTTCACATTTCTCAAGTCATCGTCCACTCACTTTCCCTGCTGGGCCAGGCATCCGGAGGCGTCGCGCTCTTTGCCTGCGGGATCGTGCTTGCATCCGGCAAAATCAAAGTCACCCGGCAGATCTTGTTTTTCGTATTCCTGAAAAACGTCATACAGCCCGCGCT
>Ga0182024_10024209_pt1 | contig 10804 bp, 9 predicted proteins | sample P32metaG_FD_120480 | JGI IMG/M metagenome (GOLD analysis project Ga0182024, IMG submission 120480) | Permafrost microbial communities from Stordalen Mire, Sweden - P3-2 metaG (Illumina Assembly) | ecosystem: Environmental > Terrestrial > Soil > Wetlands > Permafrost | place: Sweden: Stordalen...
GGGCCAAACTCGAAGCCTTCGAAGGGCGAAATTTTTAGCCGTTTCGCGCGAGGAAACCGACCCTCGATTCGGTAATGCGCCCGGGGGGATAATCCATCTTTAACGCGCGGAGCCTAGCCTTAGGCTGGGCCCCGTGGTCCGAGTTATTTTTCCCCCATACCAGAAAGGATGCTCCGTGCGAGCTCTCTATCGAGCGGCAGCAGTTTTGGCGTTCAGTTTTGTCAGTCTTGCCGGACCCGTCCGCGTGGCGGCAAGCCCGCAGCAGATCGCCCAACAGCCGCCTGCTGCGCAGGCCACCCTGAGCGGAGTCGTTTCCGATTCGCGCGGTAACCCGCTCTCCGGCGCGACCGTTACCGCGACCGGCGCCACAACCTACACCGCGACGACGCTTTCGGACGGCTCGTATTCGCTGAAGGTCCCTGCCGGCGTCTACACGATCTTGGTCAGCCACGGCGGCTACCAACAGTCGCAGAGCGATCCGGTCCCCGTACTCGCCGGCGCGACTGCGAACGCAAACGTGACGCTGAGTGAGACGAACCTCCAGTCGCTGCAAATCATCGGCCGCACGGGCACCTCGGCCGCGGCGCGCAACGGTTTCAATGTTTCGGAATCCGATGTTGTGGCGCTTCCGCCGATCGAGATCGCGATCAAACAAAACGTGACGCTGACCGACACCGTCGCAACGCTGCCGGGCGTCGTCGCGCAACGGACGTTCTCGGCCACGCCGAACACCAACTTCGACGTGCGCGGGGCCGGTTTACAGACCCGCGTCACGGTCGACGGGCATCCCATCAGTTCCGGAGCTTCCGGCCAATGGAACACTAACTATGCCAACTCGCTGATCTTTCAGGACGTCGAGGTCGTAAAAGGCCCCGGTCTGAACGGTTCGATCGCCGGCGAATCGGCCGTCGGTACCGTCAACTTGCGGACGCGCGATTTTACGCGCAACAATACGGCCGGCGTGACGATGGGGTTCGACAGCTACAGCGGCGGGCTGTACAACGTCTTCGCCGACGTGAATTTTCTGCCGAACAACCGCGCCAGCCTGATCGTGCAGAAAGTCTACACCGGCTTCAACGGTCCCTGGGGCGGGACGACGCAGGTTCGGTCGGGCACCACCAACGTCAACACCTTCCCGATTGCGACCGGAGTGGCCCCGAGCATTGTCGGCCTCTCGCAGTGGAACGGCGACTTTTCCAACAACTACTCGCTCGAAGCCGAGCTCGCGAAGCTTCGCTATCGCTTCAGCGAAACGTCATCGGTAACGTTCGAGTTCTTGGGCCTTCAGGGCCAGTACCAGCCCCAGGGCGGCTCGTACGCCGCGTATCAGGGACCGATGACGATTCAAGCCTGCGCGAATGGGTCGTCGTTCCAGCCGACCCTGGCGACCTGCACCGCCACCTCACTCTACACCGCGCCGTACACGCTCAAGAACGTCGGCAGCACGGTCAACGCCTACACCTGGTTTCCGAACTCCTACATCCAAAACAACGAACCGCAGTCCTCGGCTGAGTTTCGCACCAGCTTCAAGAACGACACCGTCATCCTCCGTCCGTACGCCGCCCTGATCAACCGCTACATCAGCGGCACGTGGGAGAATCATTATCCCGGCAACGGCGGCGGGTGGTACGCGATCACCAACGTCGCAAATTGTCAGCCCATTTCGGTGACCCCGACCGCATTGATTCCGGCGAAGGGTCCGTGCTTCCCGGTGAGCACCGGACCCAACGGCGCGGCGTATATCGGCGCCGGCGGCTTCCCGGTGCAGTTCCAGACGACGAGCACGGCACCGACATGTTCGCCGACGCCGCCATACACGTGCTTCATGACGCCGACAAAGGTACAGAATGACGGCACCATCGGCTACTCGACCCCATTCAGTCAGCCCGAACTCGACCGGCTCAACGGATATACGTTCAGCTATGTCCATCCGGTCGGCGACAACACCTATAACTTCAGTTACGACTATCGCAAAGACTACTCGCAGTCGAGGACCGGCGACACCAGCGCCGCCGCACCCGGGTGCTACTACGTCATCGGGTCGGTCACGGGCGCGGCGAATCCGCTGAAGTTCCAACCCGGCTGCTCAACTGCACAGATCGCATATGCCGGGGACCAGCAGCTGCCGCGGTCGCCGATCGGCACCCCGCCAACGGTATCGCAGTATGGCGACTTCGCGTTGACCGGCACGTTCCAATTGATGCCGAAGCTTCGTTTGTCGCTCGGCAACTACTTCGAAATCTACAAACTCAACGCGCAGATCGAAAATCCCGCCGTTCTGCTCAACTACGCGCAGATGGGTCTCGCGGCTGCGGCGCCGGTTGCACTCGTGGGGCGCGGCCAGACGTACAACCACTATGACCCGCATCTCGGCCTCGAATTCCGCCCCACCCGGGATCTGAGTCTGCGGGCTACGGCCGGATCGTCGATCACGCAGCCGTATCCGGCGCTCGTCTCGGGCTTCGGGTCCGTCTCGATCCCGAATGCCGCGCAGTCCAATTACGTCAGCACGATTCCCAACTTCAACCTCAAGCCCGAGACCACGGTCGTGTACGATGCCGGCCTCGACCAGCGGCTGAGCGATGGCGGTGTCCTCTCGCTCGACGTCTACGAACAAACCGTTCACGACGTGTTCCTCACCAACACGACCAACATCGGCTCGATCGCTACGCTCTGTGGGCCGGGTCAAAATCCGGCCTTCCTGAACGCTCAATGCCTGCAAACCAACGCGATCAACGGACCGATCCAGCGCGGATACGGTGCCGAGCTGTCGGTTACGAAAAACCCCGTCAACGGCCTTGGGTACTACCTCTCAGGTACGCTGATGCGGACGTACCTGGATCAGTTGCCGCTGAGCATCTACGCCTCAAACACGACGCCCACGAACGGCAACTTCAACATCAGCGGCGAGCAGCTCTTTGGCTTCCCCTTCTTCAAGGCCTACGGCCAGCTGCTCTACAACGATCTGCGCGGGAACACGTTCGAGGTCGGGGCGGACTATGAAGGCAGCAACAACTTCACCTTCGGTCCGCCGTACACGATCTACGACGCCGGCGCGCGCTTCCCGATCATCCAGCATCGCCTTCGGCTCCAAGTCTCGGTTCAGAACCTCTTCAACCTGAATACGGGATCGCTGCTGGGCCGAGTACTCGCCAACCAAGGCAATGCGGAGCCGACCGTCTACGTCCCCAAGGGCACCACGCAGATACGCGCCGGTAACAGCTTCACGTTCACTGGGAACGGGTTCACGAACCTCAACGCGCTCCCGCCCCGCAACGTCCGCCTGACCCTGGACTTCGGCTTGTAGTTCCGGCCGGTCCAACGACCACGGGAGTCCGCCGCCAGGCGGGCTCCCGTTCTTTTTTCGGCGAAAGCGCCGCGCGTGCCGCGGCATTGGCTGTTCAAGACCGAACCTGAGGCCTTTTCGATCGCCGACCTCGAGCGGGTGAAGCGCGAGGAGTGGTCGGGCGTGCGGAGCTTTCAGGCGCGCAACATCATGCGCGAGATGAAGCTCGGCGATCTGGGCTTCTTCTACCACTCGAGCATCTCGCCGCCGGGCATCGTCGGGATCTGCGAGATCGTCGCCGAGGCGCACCCCGATTCGACCCAGTTCGACCGCAAGAGCGAGTACTACGACGGCAGCTCGAAGCGCAGCGAGCCGAAGTGGTGGTGCGTCGACGTCGGCTTCGTCGAGGCGTTCGCGCGCATGATCCCGCTCGACGAACTGCGGGCCGTCCCCGCGCTCGCCTACATGCCGCTGCTGCGCCGCGGTCAGCGCCTCTCGGTGCAGCCGGTGACCGAGCAAGAGTGGAAGCGCATCGTGGCGCTTTCCCGGAGTCAGACGGCCTGGTAGCGTTTGAGGAAGATCTGCTGCGTGTCGACGCGGGGCTCGCCGGGCAGGACCGAACGGCGTTCGTAGCCGCCGTCGGACTGCAGGACGCGCGCCTTGACGTTGTCCGCCAGATAGACGTCGGCGATGTCGTCGCAGATCATATCGCACAGCAGGGGGTCGAAGACGGGAACCACGGTCTCGACGCGGCGGTCGAGGTTGCGTCCCATCCAATCGGCGCTGCCGATGTAGATTTCACGTTCGCCGGCATTGGCAAAGATGAAGATCCGCGAGTGCTCGAGGAAACGGCCCACGATGCTACGGACGCGGATCGTATCGCTGACGCCGGGAATGCCGGGCCGCAGCACGCACATCCCGCGGACGACCAATTCGATCGGCACGCCGGCCTGCGAGGCGCGATAGAGCGCCTGCACGATCCCGGCATCGCTGATGGCGTTTAGCTTCGCGACGATTCCGCTCGGACGGCCGGCCCGCGCGTGCTCGGTCTCACGGTCGATGAGCGCCTCGAAGCCGCTGCGCAAACCGGTCGGTGCCACCATCAGCTGCTCGTAGCCGTCGGCTTTTGAAAAGCCGGTCAGCGCGTTGAACAGCTGGGTCGCGTCTGCGCCGAGCTCGGCGCGGCACGTAAACATGCTCAGGTCGGTATAGATGCGCGCCGTCTTGTCGTTGTAGTTGCCGGTGCCGAAGTGCATGTAGCGACGGATGCCGTCGGGCTCGTTGCGCACGACCAGCGTTACCTTGGCATGCGTTTTGAGACCGGCAACGCCGTACACGACGTGCGCGCCGACGCGCTCCAGCGTGCGCGCCCAATGAATGTTGTTTTCTTCGTCGAACCGCGCCTTGAGCTCGATCAGCGCCGCGACCTGTTTGCCGTTCTCGGCGGCCCCGATCAACGCCCCGACCACCGGCGAGTTGCCCGACGTACGATAGAGCGTCTGCTTGATCGCGAGCACATCCGGATCTTGCGCCGCCTGCTGCACGAACTGCACGACCGGATCGAACGACTCGTACGGATGATGGAGCAGCAGATCGCCCTCACGGATCACCGCGAAGAGATCGGTCTGACCGATCAACCGCTTGGGAATTGCGGGCGTAAACGGCGGATCGTGAAGCGCGGGCTCGTCGATGCCGACCAGCGCCCAGAGACTCTCCGTGCCCAGCATCGCGTCGACATCGTAGCAGTCGGTGCGATCCAGTTCGAGCGCCTCGGCCAGCTTGTCGCGCAGCGCCTCGGGCATATGCGGCACAACCTCGAGCCGCACCGGCTCGCCGAATCGCCGCTTGCGCAGCTCCGATTCGATCGCGCGCAGCAGATCGTCGGCCTCGTCCTCCTGCAAGTCGAGGTCGGCGTCGCGGGTGACGCGGAACGCGTACGACGCGGTCACCCGCAAACCGGGGAACAGCGCTTGGAGGTTGTGCGAGATGACGTCTTCGAGCAGCACGAACCAGCGCTGGCCGCTCGGTGCTGATTCGACCGGAACGAAGCGCGGCAGGGAGCCCGGCACTTTCACGCGCGCGAAATACGGAACCGGACCTTCAACGCTGTCTTCTTCAAGCTCGACGGCCAGCGAGATCGAGAGGTTCGAGATGTACGGAAACGGATGACCGCGGTCGATCGCCAGCGGCGTGAGCACCGGGAAGACGCGCTCGTCGAAATAACGGTGCATGGCGGTTTTCGCCGCCGGATCGAGCTCGGCGTAGCGCAGGACGCGAATCCCTTGCCCTTCGAGCAGCGAGAAGAGCCCTTTGAGGCAAGCCGACATCCGCACCAGCGAACGCTGCACGCGCCGGCTCACGAGCGCGAGCTGTTCTTCCGGCAGGCGCCCGTCGTCGGAGCGTTTGTGAACCTCGGCGGCCATCTGCTGCATCAGGCCGGCGATGCGGATCATGAAGAATTCGTCGAGGTTGGTGCCGTAGATCGCGATGAACTTCAGCCGCTCGAGCAGCGGGTTGTTTTCGTCGAGGGCTTCCTCGAGAACGCGATCGTTGAATTCGAGCCACGACGTCTCCCGATTCGTATACAGCGACGGGTCGTCGAGTGGTATCGGGGCGGCAACGCCCACCGAGCGGAGCTCGGACTCGACTTGCGAACCGGTGAGCATGGTTTCTCCGAGGTTCGGCACGTAAGCGTGGACTTCATGGCGCACCTCGGGACGCACGTCGTCCTGGCGGGGTCGGCGGTGATCCTCGCGGTTCTGCTGGGCGTTCCCCTGGCCGCCGTGGCCGCCGACCGGAGCGTCCTGCGTTCCGGCGTCCTCGCGCTTGCAGGTGGGTTTCGCGTCGTGCCGTCACTCGCGATTTTGGCGCTGGCGATTCCGCTGCTGGGACTCGGCTTTGCGCCGGCTATGCTGGCGCTCGTCGTGCTCGCGCTGCCGCCGATCGTCGTCAACACCGACGTGGGCCTGCGCGCCGTTCCCGCCGCCACGCTCGAAGCGGCCCGGGCGACCGGAATGACTCCGCGACAGGTCGGACGGCGCGTCCGCTGGCCGCTCGCCCTTCCGGTCGTCGCGGTCGGCGTTCGGACGGCCTCGGTCGAAGTCATTGCGTCGGCGACGCTCGCCGCGTTCATCGGCGGCGGCGGGTTGGGGGATTACATCGTGGGCGGATTGCAAGGCGGTGATTTCGGTGAACTCGTTCTCGGCGCAGCTTCAGTTGCGGTCCTGGCCCTGTTGGCCGATGCGGCGCTCGGCGCGGCGCAGCGCCGGCTGACGGTATAAGCGTTTGTCGCTCACCCGTTTGCGTCTGCTCCGCCTGCTCGCGGCCGCGCCGCTGGCGTCGTGCGCCCCGCGCGACGCGCTGCGCGTCGGCTCGAAGAACTTCACCGAAGAACTGGTCCTGGGCGAACTCTATGCCCAGGCGCTCGAGCACGCCGGGCTGACCGTCACGCGGCGATTCGACCTCGGGTCGACCGACATCGCGATGGCGGCGCTGCAGCGAAACGAGATCGATCTGTACCCCGAGTACACGGGAACCGCGCTGGTCAACGTCCTGCATCTCCCGCCCGACAGCGACCCGCGCCGTTCGTACGCGACCGTCAAGTCGGAATACGCAAAGCGTTTCAACTTGACGTGGCTCGCACCGGCGCCGATGAACGACACGCAGGCGCTCGCAACGACGCAAGACGTCGCCGGTCGGTACGCGCTGGGCACGCTGAGCGATCTGGCCGCAAAGGCCTCAGAACTGCGGCTCGGTACCGTGTCGGAGTTTCTGAAACGCGCGGACGGACTGCCGGGCCTTCAGAAAGGGTACGGCGGCTTCCGTTTCAAGGCGATTCGCATTCTCGACAATGGACTCAAGTATCAGGCACTGCAGCACGGCGACGTCGACGTCGTGGTGGCGTTTTCGACCGAGGGCCAGCTCAAAGCCGAAAACCTGATCGTCCTCGAGGACGACAAGCATCTCTTTCCTGCGTATCACGTCGCGCCGGTGGTACGGAACGCCGCGCTCGCCGCCAAACCGGCACTGGCCCCGGCGCTCAACGCAGTGAGTGCGCTGCTGACCGACGACGCGATGCAGGATCTCAACCTGCAAGTCGACGGCCCCCAAAAGCGTGAACCGGCGGACACGGCGCGCGACTTCCTCAAGCAGCACGGGTTGGGATAGTGAAAGCGCCGGACCACGCACCCGGCGCGCGGGTCGAATTCCGCGCCGTCAGCGTGCGTTATGGCGAGGCCGCGGCCGCCGCCGTCACGGACGTCGACCTGACGATCGCGGCCGGCACCTTTGCCGTGCTGCTGGGCCCATCGGGATGCGGCAAGAGCACCCTTCTGCGCACGATCAACCGGCTGGTCGAGCCCACCTCGGGAACGGTGCTGATCGACGGCGTCGACGTGCGCGAACGCGAGCTGACGAGCCTGCGTCGCGGGATCGGCTACGCCATCCAAGCCGTCGGTCTGTTCCCGCACTACAGCGTGGCTCGCAACATCGCCGTCGTTCCCGGCCTGCTCGGCTGGGAGCGCGCGCGCATCGATGCGCGCGTCGACGAACTCCTCGCCTTGATGAGGCTCGAGCCGTCGCGCTATCGCGACCGCCTGCCGCGTGAACTCTCCGGCGGCGAAGCGCAGCGCGTCGGCGTCGCGCGCGCGCTCGCGGCGGAACCGCGCGTGCTGCTGATGGACGAACCCTTCGCCGCCGTCGACGCGATCGTGCGCGCCTCCCTTCAGGACGAGATCGCACGGGTCCATAGCGAGCTGCGCACGACCATCGTGTTCGTCACCCACGATGTCGACGAAGCGCTGCGGCTCGCCGACCGCGTCGTCGTCATGAACGCCGGCCGGGTGGTCCAGGAGGCCGCGCCGGCCGAGCTCCTGGCCGGGCCCGCGGACGACTTCGTGCGCAGCCTGGTCGGTGTCGACGCCGAAACGCGCCAACTGACGCTCGAGCGGCCGTTGATCGAGCGATGACCTACCTGGTCGCGCACTCCGGCCGCGTCGCCGCGCTGCTGGGCCAGCACGTCGTCCTGGTGGCCGTGTCGCTGGCGATCGCGCTGACGATCGCGCTGCCGCTCGGCGCGCTGGCGGCGCGGCGGCCGCGCGCCGGCACGATCATCCTCGGACTGGCCGGCGTCCTCTATACGATCCCTAGCCTGGCACTGCTCGCGCTGCTCGTCACGGTGCTGGGGCTCGGTCCCGTGACCGCGGTCGTGGCCCTGGTGGTGTACGCGCAAATGGTGCTGATCCGCGGGGTCGTGGCGGGGCTGCGCGGCGTCGATCCGGCGCTGGTCGATGCGGCCCGAGGGCTGGGCCTCACCACCCGGCAAACGCTGCTGCGGGTTGAGTTTCCGGCCGCGCTGCCGATCGTGCTGGGCGGCGTGCGCGTCGCGGCCGTGACGCTCGTCGCGCTCGCGACGGTCGCCGCCTGGATCAATGCGGGCGGGCTCGGGGTGCTCCTGTTCGAGGGCATTCTCACCCAGAACGACGACAAGATCATCGCGGGCGCGCTGGCTGCCGCGGCGCTCGCCATCGTCGCCGATCTCGCGCTGCGCGCAGGCGAGCGCGCAGTTCGGCGATGACGCCGCTGTTCGGTTACGGGACGTTCCGCCGACCTGCTTGGCGGCGCGCGATCTTCGGCGTCGATTACCCCGCTCGGGACGCGTGGCTGCACGGATGGCGTCGCGCGGCGCTCGCCTCCGGCTACCTGACGCTGATCCGGGATGAGCAGGCCGCAGCGCCGGCACCGGGCGTGCTGCTCGATCTCGATGACGCCGGCTGGGCGATCGCCGATGCGTGGGAAGAGGTCCCGCGCTATCAGCGGCTCACGGTTCGCGTCGAAAGCTCGCGCCGGCAGATCGATGCGGTCGCATATATCGCACCGGCAGACGGCGCCGCGCGGGCGCTCGCCGACGATCGCCTCGCCGCAATCGAGGATACTGCGGTCGAAGCCGCGATCGCGCGCTTCATCGCCGCCGGCCGACGGCCTTAGCTAGTCGACGCTGAAGATGCCCAGCGCGTACCGGCCGCCCGAGTCGGTGTAGGTCGTCTTCTCGCGGAGCCCGCAGTCGCGAGCCAGCTGCGCGATCTCTTCGCGCGTGAACTTATAGGACGACTCGGTGTGAATCGTCTCGTCGGGGGCGAAGACGATATCCAAGCCGGCCGCCGGAATCCGCACGCGCTGGCTGCGTTCGCTGACGAGAAAGGATTCGACGGCGCCGCGCTCTTCGTTCCAGCGCGCGGCAAAGCGGAATCCGCGCAGGTCGAAGTCGGCGTTGAGCTCGCGGTTCATGCGCGCCAGCAGGTTCTTGTTGAAGGCTGCCGTCACGCCGGTTGGATCGTCGTACGCGAGTTCGAGAATCGTCGGGTCTTTCTTGAGGTCGTAGCCCAGTACGAGACCGTCGCCTGGGCTCAGTGCGGCCGCGAGCAGCTGCAGCAGCTCGCGCGCGACGGCCGGTGTGAAATTGCCGATGTTCGAACCCAAGAACAGCGCGACAACGCGGTCGTTGGGTGTGAGGAGCTTCTGACGCAGCAGCGGGAAGTAGTCACTCGCGTACGCGATCACGTTCAGGCGTTCGTACGAAGCCGCGAGCGCCAACGCTGATTCCGTCACGGCGTCGGCCGAGATGTCGATCGGATGGTAGGTAAGCCGTTCTTGGCGTTCGAGGATCGCATCGATCAGCAGGCGCGTCTTCTGCGCGCTGCCGCTGCCGAGTTCGACGAGTTCGAGCGGCCCGTCGAAGCCGGCGACGATTTCGCGGCCGTAGGTCGCCAGCAGATCGCGTTCGATCCGGGTCAGATAGTATTCGGGCAGCCGCGTGATGGCTTCGAAGAGCGCCGACCCGAGATCGTCGTAGAAGTATTTCGGGGAGAGGCTGCGTGGCTGCGCCCCCAGGCTCGAGCGGACATCCTCGGCGAACGTCGCTACCCGCGTCGGATGCGGATCACGGTGAAGGGCAAAGCGATCTGAGAACGTTCCGGAAGCAGTCGAAAACATCTGCTGTGCCTAACCCCCGCCTTCCTCACGCGTTTGCAGCACTTTAGGAGGTCGCATGGTCTCTCAAGAGGTCACCGTCGACGTCGCCGGCGCGCCGATGCCGGGCTATCTCGCCCGGCCCGACGACGCCGCGGGGGTTCGCCCCGCCGTGATCGTGCTGCAAGAGATATTCGGCGTCAATACCGAGGTCAAACGAATCACCGACCTGCTGGCCGGAGCGGGCTACGTGGGGCTGGCGATCAACTATTACCATCGGACGGACCCTGACCTCAACGAGCCCTATACCCCGGAGGGGCTCAAGAGCGGTTTCAAGGCCGCCGGCGCGGTCACCAAAGGGTCCCTCCTCGCCGACGTCGCCGCAGCGATCGATTGGCTCAATTCCCAGGATTTCGTCGAATTCAACCACATCGCGAGCTGGGGATTCTGCTTCGGCGGGACGGTCGCGTTCTTGAGCGCGACGCTGCCGGGCTTGAGCGGGGCGATCTGCTTCTACGGCGGGAGCATCGCCGCGCCGCTGCCGTCCGGCGA
>Ga0182024_10024210_pt1 | contig 10804 bp, 8 predicted proteins | sample P32metaG_FD_120480 | JGI IMG/M metagenome (GOLD analysis project Ga0182024, IMG submission 120480) | Permafrost microbial communities from Stordalen Mire, Sweden - P3-2 metaG (Illumina Assembly) | ecosystem: Environmental > Terrestrial > Soil > Wetlands > Permafrost | place: Sweden: Stordalen...
CGGTGCGGCTGGAGGTGATGGTCTCCATGATGCTGGCGGAAAGAACGGCGCTGCGCACGGCGTCGAAGCCGAGCAGCACGACGGCCCGCTCAATGCTGGTGATTTCCTGGCCCACGCCCAGATCGGCGCGGTGAACGAGTTGGAGAATGCGCGCCGATAAACCGGGATCAGCGGAGATGGCGGTGGCGAGCACGGAGAGCGACACGTCGGAATCGTTGCTGGCTTCCAGGACGCGCAGCGCGACGGCCGGCAGGGTTGGCAACTGGTCCAACTGCCGCAGGATCAGTTCCACGCGCTTGGCTTGAAGCTGCTCGGACATCAGTAAGCCCGCCTCCGGCGACGGCGGCCTTGTCTATCCGGCCGCCATGCCCAACCTTGTTTTCCGGCCCCGTCAGACGCCCGGCAAAATCAAACTCCCAGCAACTCGCCGATCCGCTCGATGAGCTTTTCAATGTTGAACGGCTTCTTCACAAACTCATCGGCCCCGGCCTTGAGCAGATCGTTGATCTCTTCCTGATTGACCACGCCGGACACGATGATGATCTTAATGTGCTGCAGCGCCGGGTTCTTGCGGATGGTCTGGCAGACCACATTGCCGTTGATGTCCGGAAGCATGTAATCCAGGATCACCAGTTCTGGTCCGAACTCCTGGGTGATGACGCCGGCGTCGTATCCGGTGCTGGCGGTTCTGACTTCAAATCGGCCGTCCCGCTCCAGAACGTCCACAAACAACTCCACAATTTCCGGATCGTCGTCGACGACCAGAATCTTCTGCTTGCCGCCGTCGAGGGCATCGGGGGGAATCGAGTTGTCCTTCATGAACTGAATGAGCGCTTCCCGCGGAATGCGCCGGAAGCGGCTGCCGGGGACGCGGAACCCACGCAAACGGCCGCTGTCGAAACAGCGGATGATCGTCTGCTGGGACACTTTGCAGATTTCCGCTGCTTCACCGGTTGTGAATACAGACTTCATAGGCGTTACCTGTAGTCCCATCCTAAAACCACCGCCAGATTAACGATCTTATCCAAATTTCCCATTTAACCATCGACGGGTGAGAATGGCAACTTGAATAGACTCGGAAGGTCGGAAAAAAATACCCAGATTGAAATACCTGGGCATGGATAGGTCCGATAATGTCGCGGGCCGATCAGCGATAGAACTCGATGATGAGGTTCATATTGACCTCAAAGGGCACGTCCTGAACGGTGGGAAGAGCGTTGATTTTGGCGGTGAGCTGCACGGGCTGCCATTCGAGCCAGTTGGGGACATTGTGGCCGGCGTTCTGCTCCATGTTTTCGCGCAAGACCTTGTGAATGCCTTCTTTAAACGTGATCGTCTGTCCGGGTTTGACGAGGTAGCTGGAGATGTCGGTCTTTCGGCCGTTCACAATGACGTGGCCGTGGCCGACGATCTGCCGGGCCGCCCAGATGGTTCTGGCCACACCCAGGCGGCGGACGACGTTGTCCAGCCGGGTCTCCAGAATCTGCATCATGCTGTTGGCGGTGTTTCCCTTAGACTTTTTGGCCATGTCCATGAAGCGGCGGAACTGGCGCTCCATCATTCCATAGTGGAACCGGAGTTTCTGCTTTTCATTGAGACGGACGCCATATTCGGTGTTGCGGCGGCCGCGAAAGCCGTGCATGCCGGGCAGTTCCAGATCGCCGGACGTATGTTTGGGGATGTCGGCAATGGGAACGCCGACGCGACGGGAGAGCTTGACCTTCGGACCCAGGTAACGGGCCATGACTTCTTCACTTTCCATCCCGAACGGGTCGGGACTCAAAACATGCGCCGCGGCCGACGAAAGCGGGACGACTTACGCGCGGTGGCTCGCCGACATGGTTTTGAGGCATGTCGGCAAACGCCGGCCCGAAGGCCAGTGCGAGGAGTATAGCCGGATCAGACGTTGTGGCAACCCCCGGAAAGCCCACTGGAAATGCAGGCTGGAAATGCAGGGTGGGAATACACTCCGATGGCCGCTGCTTGCTTCTGCGTCGTCGCACCCGTAGGTTTTGGGCTTTAGAGCGTGTCGCTGTTGGACTGTCAAATGGTTGGTCAAACACTCGGCCACTACCACATCACCTTCCAGCTCGGCGCCGGCGGGATGGGGGAAGTCTACCGCGCTCAGGACACCAAGCTCGGCCGTGATGTGGCCGTCAAGGTTCTGCCAAAAAGTTTCGCCTCGCAGCAGGAGCGGCTGGGGCGGTTCGAGCAGGAAGCCCGGACCCTCGCCACGCTGAATCATCCCAACATATTGGTCATCCACGACTCCGGAGTGCATGACGGAGCACCGTATCTGGTCAGCGAGATTCTCGAGGGCCAGACTCTGCGCGACGCGCTCAAGAACGGGCCCTTACCGCCGCGGCGGGCAATGGAATATGCGATTCAGATCGCTCACGGCCTGGCGGCCGCGCACGACAAGGGCGTCATTCATCGCGATCTGAAACCGGAAAATCTTTTCATCACACTGGATGGTCGAGTCAAAATCCTCGATTTCGGATTGGCCAAACTTCAGGAGCGTTCCGACGGCTCGGCCGATTCGACGACATTGGCCCCATCCGCCCAGGCCACGGTGGCGCGGCAGGCGACCGAGCCGGGGCTGATCCTCGGCACGCCGGGGTATATGTCGCCCGAACAGGTGCGCGGGCTGCCGGCGGAGGAACGAAGCGACATCTTTTCCTTCGGTGCGGTGCTGTATGAAATGCTCTGCGGACAGCGCGCATTTGGGGGGCAGGCGAGCGTTGAGATTCTCAACGCGATATTGAACACCGAGCCGCAGGATTTGTCAGAGCGCATGCCCAACGTGCCGCCGGCGCTGGAACGGGTGGTGCGGCGATGCCTGGAGAAGCGAGCGGAGCAGCGGTTCCAGAGCGCGGCCGACCTGGCGTTCGCGCTGGAGAACAGCGTCTCCAGCGGCGGCTCGATTCTGCGCGGGCAGGCTGTGGAGGCGAAGCGATCGCTCAGTGTGGCGCGTTTACTGCCGTGGCTGGCGGCGGTGATTGGGATTTCGGTTGGAGTATACGGTCTCGTCGCGGCGTGGCGCGCTTCGCACAGCGTGGCGGCCCAAACGCCTCCAGCCCCAATGCTGCCCGCGCCGACGCTGCGGAAAATCGAAATTGACGTCCCGCCCCCGATCAAGCTCCCTCTATCGCCCGTCGTTGAAAGTTTGTCCATCTCTCCGGATGGCAAAAAACTGGTCTATGGCAATGCCGATGGATTGTGGCTGCGGTGGCTGGACCAGACGGGGCCGGCCGTGCTGCTGGCGACGCCGCGATTATCTCGGAACATAGGCAAGCCGCCGCTTTCGCCGTTCTGGTCGCCGAACTCCGACGAAGTCGCCTATTTCGATGGTCAGGAGATGTGCCGCGTTCCGGTGGCCGGCGGCCTGCCCAGATTGATCTGCGCCACTTACATTCCGTCAGAGAATCGGATTGTTGGCGGCATCTGGTATCCCGACAACCGGATTCTCTTCACGAGCCTGGGCACGGGTGCTCACGTAGCGGCGGGCCTCTATGAGGTGTCGGCCGACGGCGCTGAGCCTGCCATGGCATTGGCTCCCAGCGCTGACGAGTCGGATTTCCACGAGATCAGCGTTCTACCACAAGGACGCGGCATTCTGCTGGTTGTGAATCGGAAGAATACGCCGGGGGTGGACACGATTGCCGTCTGGACAGGGACGGGTTCCCCCAGAGTATTGTTTCAGTTGCCCGACAGCTATTTGGGGCAATTATGCTATGTGCCGTCAGGGCATGTGGTATTCGAGCGGCTGGATAGCACAGGGGGGATCTGGGCCTTCCCATTTTCGCTGGAGAAACTGGAGCGCACTGGAGATATGTTCTGCGTCGCCGAACAGGGATCGCTCCCCAGCGTTGCCAAGGACGGAACTCTGGCGTACAGCCCTGCCGACGCCGGGCACACCGTTGTTCGGCAGATGGTCTGGGTGGATCGATCGGGCAAGATCGTCGAGCCGGTTGGGCCGGCCATGTCCTCACTGGCGTCGGTGCGACTCTCTCCCGACGAACGTCGGATCGCCGCCGTAACCACCGGCGCCGACGGCGCCGACGCACTGTGGGTTTTCGACACAGTCCGCGGCAATTCCATGCCCCTGACACAGGCAGTGAAGTTCCAAAGGGTTTATAGTCCCTTCTGGTTTCCCGACGGGAGCCAGTTGCTGTTCTCCGGGGCAGGAGCGACGAATTGGACTGTTTTCACCCAGCCTGTCGATGGATTCAGCGCTGGGGAGCGGGTCGTGATCGGCTGGCTGCGCGAATTTTCCCGCAGTGGAAAATACCTGTTCGTGCGTGCTCCGCTAACCTCGGTGCCCGGATCCTCGGCGGCCGTGGCATCGCCGGGATTGGGAAACGTGTGGGCGTGGGCCGAAATGGCCGGCAAAGATACAAAGCTTCAACCTTTTCCCCAGGGGCTTGACCCGCAGGACGTGGCGCTGTCGCCGGATGACAGTCTGCTGGCTTATTCATCGAACGAGACGGGACAGGATGAAGTCTATGTTGTGAATTTTCCAGGTTTCACCAACAAAGTCCGCATCTCCAGCGACGGTGGCTCTCGGATGCAATGGCGCCCCGACGGCTCGGAATTGTACTTCCTGACTCCGGACCGCAAACAACTCTGGTCCGCCAGTTTCACGAAGTCGGGAGGTCTGCAAATCGGCGCCGCAGCGAAAGTGTGCGATCTGCCCGCCTCCACCTACAACAGCGCCGCGGCGGCTTCCTCAACACTTTTCCAAGTCGCCGCCGACGGCAAGCGATTCCTTATGTTGCAAACGCCGCCCCAGCCGTCCGACGCAGCGAACAACCAAAAGCCCGGCGTGGTGCTCGTCGAAAACTGGCTCGAAGAATTCCAGCAAAACCACTGAAGCGCGGCCGCGCTTCAGGCGTGCGTCTCCCAGCGCACCAGCGCCACCGTCGCGTCGTCGCTCAGGCGGTCCGTCCCGGCATGACGGATCACCGCGGCGAATACATCGGCCACTTCATCGGCCGCTGCGCTGCCTATTGCCTCTTTCAATCCGGCCATTCCAAATTGCCGGCGAACCGTCGCATCGGCCGGCGGAGCATTGAATTGTTCGATGATCCCGTCGCTGACCACCATCACCCGCGCCCCGGTTTCCAGCGGGACGGTTTCGCACTGGTATTGGAACTGCACATCCACGCCGATCGGCGGTCCCGTGTCCTTGTCGAGTTGTTCGATGCTTCCATCCTTGCGCCCAAGGATCGCGTACCCATGTCCGCAGTTGACGTAGCTCAGTGTCCCGGCGGCCGCGTCGAGGATGCCGACCCAGAGCGTGATGAATTTTTCCGCCGGACGCCGTGGAAAGATGAAGCGATTGAGGCGCATCACCGCGTCAACGGGATCAGCGCTTTGCGCCAGGGCCGCGTGCAGAAACCCCTGCGCGGCGGTCATCAGAACCGAAGCGACGACGCCCTTTCCCGACACGTCTCCCAGCGCGATCGCCAGGCGATTCCCGTCCAGCGGCACGATGTCGAAAAAATCTCCCCCCACCAACTGGCCGGGACGCATCTCCCCAATCGTCTTGAACACGCCGAATCGCCCGTCGCGCGGCGGCATGATCCATTTCTGCGCCGCCGCCGCCGCCGTCAGCTCCGCATGAACGGCGACCGCCCGCTTTTCCATCTCCAGACGCTTGAAGTTCGTCATCGCCAGGCTCGCCATGCGCCCCAGCGCGACGCAGAACGCCGTGCTCCCGGTTCGGAACGGGCGGGTGCGGTTTCCGCGCGCGTCCAGATAGAGATACGCCACCACGCTCCCCCCCAGCATCAGCGGCACGCAGATCGCCGACGTGATGTTGAGCTGCATGACGCTCAGCGCCATGTTTTCAGGATCGCCCCCTTGAATTTCCGCCGCCTCGCCTTTCGACGCCGCGGCGATGAGCGAGCGGCTGAAGCTCGCGCCCGACTCCTTTCCCGGCCGGGCGGAGCGCGATGCGATGACGTGCACATTCCCCGCATTGTCGAGCGGCCGCAGCATCACCGCGTTCTCAAGCCGTGTTCCCTTGATGGCCGCGTCGAGCAGCAACTCCGCAAGCTGGGCCTCATTGGTCGCCGCTCCCGTCGCCGCCGTGTATTCCAGCAGCAGCGCCAGCATTTCTTCAGCCAGCGGCCGCAGCGGATCGGGCTTCACCGTGCGCACGTGCGTCTGCCCGGTGTCGTTGTCAACCTGCGATCCCTGCTGCTGCGCCTGGGAATTGACAGTGAATGTCCACGGCGTGATCCGCACCAGATCGCCCTCCCCCAGCACAACCGCCATCTGCGGAGTCAGCTTCATCCCATTGACGAAAGTCCCCCAGCGGCTGCCCAGGTCGGCGACGTTCCAACGGACTCCATCGTGACTGATGCGGGCATGGTGTCGCGAGACCTCTTCGGCGTCGGCCGGCAGGCAAACATCGCACCGCTCATGGCGGCCGAGGATGATTCCACCGGGTTTGCCCGACAATTCGATCGGGGCCATCGCCGGTCCCGATATGGGCACGAGAAACCATGGTTTTACCGCGGTCGAAAGCGCCATGACGGCATGGATATAGATCGCCGCGAGTCGGCAGTCAAAGATGAATCAACGACGCGATGCCGCATCGTCCGTGCCTGTGGAGCGGCAATGTGGATCGCTTCCACCCGCCGGAAATCCCCGGCCCAGCGTCTGTCATCACTCAGGGCAGCCGCATTCTAAGTCTTGCTCCATCTTCCGGTAATTCGGCGGAGGGTTGGGGTGAGGACTGCTCGCCAGGACTCAAGATAAGACCCTCGCCAGCGCGGCGCATGGAGCGGACGCCGAAGGTCTTGCGCAGGTTTCCCTCCATCAGCCACGCCAGATCGAAGACGTAGATCGCAATCACCACGGCCCCGACAAACGTCGCCCAGCGCCCCGTCAGCATCAGATTATTCACGCCCCACAGGATGAACGCGACGGCGATCAGAACCTGCTTGATCAAGTCCATCGTCGCGGGACGGTCGATGACGAGCCATCCCAGATAAGCGGCGCCCACCAGCAAGAGCGGCAGCGCCTCGGCAACCGCGCGGCTGATGGGGATCGCCACATGCGCGGCAATCGGTGAGTCCACGATCAACAGAACGACGCCCGAAATAACCGCCAGAACGCACAGAAGCCGCGTCGGCGCAACCAACGCCAGTTCTTCCTCCCTGTCGGGCGCCGCGCGCTTCGATTTGATCTCGCGCCGCCACTTCCCCAGGGCCGCGGCGCCCCAAACCCCCGCGGCAATTTCGATCGGCCAGGATCCTTGCACAAACCCGTATGCCGCGCCTGTCCAGCAGGCCGCCGCGAAGGCGAGGATAAAAAAGTGCGAACGATTCTCCAGGCTGTAGAAGATCACCATGGCGGCGACCGCCGCCAGTCCGAACCAGCTAATGCCGTCCATTTGGAAAAGCCTGTCGATCATTCGCGCCGCGACGCGCTTCACCTCTTTCACGGATTCGAGTGAGGAGATCGTCGCCGATAATTCCTGACGCGGAATTGGAGCCGCGTTGAGCGCCGCCGGCGCGCTCTTCATAGCGGCGCCCATCTTCCCCGCGTCCGTCGCGGGCGCGGACGGCCCGGCCAGGGGCGCGCTCGCCGCGCGCTCGGTCGCCGGCTCGCTCCCGCAGCCCGCTCCAAACATGAGCGCGACAACAATGACCCAAGCCGCCGAGGCGGTCGTGGAAAAAATACAACGCATGATGCCTTGCAAATCGTTCCTGTATCCTGGGGCCGGCGCCGGAACCCGAATCCTGCAACGAACACGAGCGCCTCCCGGCCTCGCCATGCCGCATCATAGGATTGCCGCCCGCGGCCGGGCTATCCGTTTTTTACTGCCAAACCCACAACTCGGCAAACCCCGCAGCCCGCCCCGCAGCCCGCCGAGTGGAGTCCGCCTGCCCATTCGGCATTCCCCCGCGAGCTATGCTAGAATTATTCTCCCATGGCCAAGCGAGACTATTACGAAGTACTCGGCGTGAGCCGCACCGCCAGCGCCGACGAGATCAAAAGCGCCTACCGCAAACTGGCGCGCAAATTCCATCCCGACGCGACCAAGAACGACCCCAAACTGACGGAAAGGTTCAAGGAAGCCCAGGAGGCGTACGACGTTCTGGGCGAGCCGGGCAAGCGTCAGAATTACGATCAGTTCGGTCACGCCGGTGTCGGCGGCTCGCCCGGCGGTGATCCGGCCGAGGCCTTCCGTCGCGCCCGGGCTGCGGCAGGCGGCGCCAACGGCCGTCGCTCCTGGAACGGCGGGCCGGGGGTCAGCGTCGAGGAATTTGATCTCGGCGGCGGCGACGTCGGCAGCATCTTCGACCAGCTCTTCGGCGGCCGCGCCGGCGGCGGTTCCGGCCGTTCGCGCTCGCGCGCTCCGGCTCCGCGCGGGCAGGACATCGAATATCGCGCCACCCTCACCTTCGAGCAGGCGGCGCTCGGAACGCATCTCTCTTTGCAGCTCAACCGCGACGGCCAGACCGAGACCATCGACGTAAAAATTCCCGCGGGCGTGAAGGACGGCTCGCGCGTCCGCATCAAAGGCCGCGGCCAGCAGGGCGGCGGCGAACCCGGCGACCTGTTCATCATCGTTTCGGTCGCTCCCCATCCGTATTTCCGTCGCGACGATCTGGACGTGTATGTGGACGTGCCTGTCAGCCTGTACGAGGCGCTGCTCGGCACGAAGGTCGAGGTTCCGACCCTCGAAGGGAAGTTGACGCTGACCATCCCACCGGGAACCGGCGGCGGAGCGAAGCTGCGCATCAAAGGCAAAGGCATCGCCCGCGGCGCCGAGCACGGCGACCAGTTCGTGGTGGTGAAGATCACACTTCCCAGGCTGGTGGACGACGCGGACAAGGAGATCATCCAGAAACTGGCGGCCAAACATCCAATCGACGCGCGTTCCGACGTGCCGTGGAAGTGAGTCTTTGCGACCCATCCTTTTCACCCTCGCGCACCAAGGCCGCACACGTGCCGGCCGCATCTACACGGGTGTTATTGCGTATCTCCTTTGCTTCGCCGCTTTGCTGCTGTTCCTGGCCCATTACTCTTTGCCCACTGTGATGCGCGGCGCGCACAGCGCCAACCCCGAGGTGCGGCTCAAATCGCAGGCCATGGCGTGGCTGCTGTTGACGGTCACCTTGGTCTATCTGCTGGCCGGATTGATTCTGACCTTCCGCATCAGCCGCTTTTTCTTTCCCCGCCCCACCTCGCCGCGCGTCCGCACGCCGCACGTGGACATCTGGGCCGAAGCAGGCAAACGCGCGTCGGCCGGCGACAAGACGCAGGACGAATAGATTCCCCGCCCGCAGCGCCCTATCATCCGTCGCTTCCATTGGAGCCACAAAATGAGCGCAGCCCATCCGGCCATCCACACTGTCGGCGAACTCAAATCCAGCGGCTACCGGCCCTGTTCCGTCAAGGATGAGCTGCGCCGCAACGTGATCCGCAAACTCAAGGCCGGCGAGGAAATCTTCAGCGGCATCATCGGCTACTCCGACAGCGTCATTCCGCAGATCGTCAATGGCATCCTCTCGCGGCATGACATGCTCTTTCTCGGCCTGCGCGGCCAGGCCAAAACCCGCATGTTGCGGATGCTGCCGCGATTGCTCGACGAATGGATTCCCACGCTGGCGGAGATGGAGATCAATGACGATCCGATCTCTCCGCGCACCGCCACCGGCCGGCGCATCCTCGCCGAGCAGGGCGACAAGGCCCGCGTCGAGTGGGTGAATCGCGACGACCGTTACCATGAAAAACTCGCCACGCCCGACGTGACGATCGCCGATCTGATCGGCGAAATCGATCTGGTCAAACATGCCGAGGGGCGATACCTGTCGGACGAATCGACGATGCACTACGGCCTGATCCCCCGCAGCAACCGCGGCATTTTCGCCATCAACGAACTGCCGGATTTGGCCCCGCGCATTCAGGTGGGCCTGTTCAACGTCCTGGAGGAGCGCGACGTGCAAATCCGCGGGTATCCGCTGCGGCTGGACCTGGACATCTGCCTGGTCTTCAGCGCCAACCCCGAGGATTACACCAACCGCGGCCGCATCGTCACGCCGCTGAAGGATCGCATCGGCTCGGTCATCCGCACGCACTATCCGCACACAGCGCAGGAGGGAATCCGCATCTCGCAGGAGAACGCCTGGCTGGTGCGCGACAGCGGCGTGAAGGTGAACATTCCGCCGTTCATGTCGGAGATCGTTGAGGAAGTGGTGCGTCTGGCCCGCGCCAGCCCGCACGTCTCGCAGGCGTCGGGCGTCTCCGTGCGGGCCAGCATCGCCAACATGGAAACGCTGGTCTCCAACGCCGAGCGCCGCGGCCTGCTGACCGGCGAAAAAACCGTCGTCCCGCGCATCTGCGACCTGAACTATCTCATCGCCAGTTGCCGCGGCAAGATCGAGATGACGCTGGCCGACGAGGAATCCGCCGAGGAGAAACTGATCCGCTCGCTGGTGGGCGAAGCCGTCAAGTCCGTCTTTGGGCGCGTTGCCGACCCGGCGGATTTCGAGAACATCACCGAGCAGTTCAAGGGGAACCTGACCTTCCCCGCCGGTGATGATCTGTCGGCGGAGGAATTCGTCGCCAACATGAAAGCCGTGAAGCACCTTCCGCAGCACGCAGCGGAACTGGCCCGGCAATTTGAACTGGACGCCTCCGACCCCGGCATTCTCGCCAGCGCCGGTGAACTGCTGCTGGAAGGTTTGTACGTGAACAACCGCCTCAGCAAATACGCCGCTCGGGGCAAGACGTTTTTCAAGCGGTGAAGTGGGGCGTCAAACGCAAAGATAAACATATCCCC
>Ga0182024_10024211_pt1 | contig 10804 bp, 4 predicted proteins | sample P32metaG_FD_120480 | JGI IMG/M metagenome (GOLD analysis project Ga0182024, IMG submission 120480) | Permafrost microbial communities from Stordalen Mire, Sweden - P3-2 metaG (Illumina Assembly) | ecosystem: Environmental > Terrestrial > Soil > Wetlands > Permafrost | place: Sweden: Stordalen...
AGATCGTCTTCCCCATGTCGCCGGTCAGGAATGGCCATCTCCCGTTCCGCGCCCCTTCGCCCTTGCCGGTGTATATATCCGATGTTCGGGATTTGAGTTCGACGAGCGGGGATTTGCGCGGTTCCTCGCCGCCGTGCAGAGAGATACCCCGCTCAAAATGTCAGAAATTTGGAGTCTGAAGCCGCTTCTGGAGCTTCTCCTTCTCGATCAAATCGGCAGGGATACGGCTCAGACCGCGATTGGCGGCGGAGTGCGGGAAGTTCCGCTGGGGCCGGCAGGCGGCGGCAATGCGCGCCGCGTATCGTCCTGCTTGAACAGCCTGCTGCGCATTTCCGGCATTGAGTGGAAAACATTTTTCGAAAAAGCGTGCTTCACGGAAAAAATCCTTCGCACGGACCCGCGATGCGCGTACGAAAATATGGACTATGAAACCCGCGACGCCTATCGCGCGGCCGTAGCGGAGTTCGCGGCGAACTCGAACTGCACGGAAATACAGGTAGCGCAAAAGGCAATCGCCCTCGCCCGTGCTGCTGAACAGACTCCCTGTTCGGATGAGAGAGCGAAAGAGAGACGGGCCCACGTCGGCTATTATTTGGTGGATGCGGGACAAACCGTCCTGAAAGATGAAATCAAATATCGCCCGCCGCTCGCCATGCGAATTCGAGACGTCATCCTTAAATGGCCCGACTACTTCTATTTTCTCAGCATTGAACTTGCGACCTTCGGAATCATCGCCCTGCTGATTACTCTCCTGCATGTGAAGCCTACCAGCTTATTTGCCGTGGCGCTCTTCATGCTTCCGGCGTTGGAATGCGCGGTGGCGACGGTCAACCTCCTTGCAACTCATGTTTTCCACCCAAGAAGGATTCCGAAACTTGATTTCTCCAAGCGCATTCCGAGCACGTGTGCCACGGTCGTCGCGGTACCGGCATTGCTGACAGGCGAAGAGCAAGTGCGGCAAGCCGTTCAGGGGCTGGAAGTCCGATTTGTCGCCAATCGAGACCCGAATCTTCATTTTGCTCTCCTTACCGATTTGCCGGACTCGACGCAGCAGTTCGATGAAAGGGAATCGCTGGTCGAGTTATGTTCGCGGCTGATGGGTGAGTTGGATGAAAAATACGCGCGAGAAAACAAGGGGCGATTGTTCCATTTCCACCGCCATCGCATCTACAACGCGGCCGAAGAATTGTGGATGGGCTGGGAGAGGAAACGCGGCAAGCTTCTCGATTTCAATCGCTTCCTGCTGCATCAGGACGATCGGTTTCCCGTGAAGACAGGGGATACGTCCCTCCTCAAAGACGTGCGTTACGTCGTCACGCTGGATCTCGACACGCAGCTTCCCCCGGGCGCCGGGCACAAGCTCGTCGGTGCCCTGGCGCATCCGCTCAATCGCGCGGTCATCGATCCCGCAAAAAATACTGTCGTGGAAGGCTACGGGATCCTGCAGCCGCGAGTGGACATCAGCGTCAAATCAGCGGCACGATCCCGTTTCGCCTCCCTGCTGTCGGGAGATACCGGCTTCGATATTTATACCCGGGCTGTCTCGGACGTATATCAAGACCTTTTCGGCGAAGCGATTTTCACGGGGAAGGGGATCTATGAAGTTGAATCCTTCCAGAAAGTTCTGGAGCACCGATTTCCATGTAACGCGGTGCTAAGCCACGATCTGATCGAAGGCGTGTATGCACGAACGGGTTTAGTATCGGATGTGGAAGTAGTCGACGACTATCCGTCGCATTTCAGCGCGTTCAGCCGGAGAAAACACCGCTGGGTGCGCGGCGACTGGCAAATCATGTTCAGCTTGCTTCCTCGCGTCCGGAACTATTTCGGGCAGGTGGTGTCCAATCCCCTGAGCCACATCTCGCGATGGAAAATCTTTGACAACCTGCGGCGCAGCCTGTCGGAGTTCGCGACGCTGCTGCTGTTTCTGTACGGCTGGATGCTCTTGCCGGGAGCCGCCTTGCACTGGACGCTGGCGGCCGTTGCCGTCCTGTTGCTTCCCACTTTTTTCCATTTTCTGCTGACCGCCGTTACGGTTGGAAAAGCCCTCATTAGAGCCGATTTCTGGAGAAACCTGTTCTCGGATTGTGCCGGCGCGCTTGCGCGCATTTGCGTCCGGCTGGCGTTTCTTTGCCATCAAAGCTTGATCGACCTGGATGCCGTTGTGCGCGCGATGGTCCGCATGAAGTTCACCCATCGTCGGCTTCTGGAATGGGAAACAGCCGCCGACGCGGAGATGGCGGACAGTGGCAACACTCTCGTGGATGAATATTTGAAATGCAGCTTGCTGATCACGGTCGCGATCGGTCCGATTATTTATTTTCTCCACCCTCATTCTCTCGGGATCGCCATGCCGTTCGTAGTTCTCTGGGCGGCGTCCGCGTGGATTGGTGAATGGCTGAATCGGCCGCAACGCCCCCTGGCAAGCCGGATCAAGGCCAAAGATCGCGCGGTGGTCCGCAATGCGGCCCTGCGCACGTGGCGCTTTTTCCACGAATTCAGCAATCGCGAGGAGAACTGGCTGATTCCCGATATCGTGCAGGAGGCGCCGCCTCTGGTTGCGCATCGCGTTTCTCCCACGAACCTCGGATTGCTCCTGAATTCCAGGCTGGCGGCGCACGACCTGGGTTACTTGACCACTCAGGAATTTATTGGAGCTACGGAAAGAACTCTTGAAACCGTGAGCCGAATGCCGAAGTGCAGGGGCCACCTCTATAACTGGTATGCGACGGACTCGCTGGAGCCCGTCGCGCCCCTTTTTGTCTCGACCGTGGACAACGGCAATCTGCTTTGCAGTTTGTGGACATTGAAACAAGGCTGCCTGGAGATGATCAAGCAGCCATTGATGCGTCCCGCTTTATGGGAAGCGCTTCGCGACTACGCCGATATACTCGCCGAGGCCGTCACGCAAGATTCCTCGAGTAGCGAACTTGTTCCCACCGTTCTTGAATTGAAGCAGTCCGCGGAACGGCTTGTCCCGGCAGACTTGACTCAGATCGAAGAATTGAGCGCACTGGAGATTGACGCGCTACTAGTTTTCAATCGGATATCCAAAAGCAACAGGAGCCAGGAAGTAACGTGGTGGGGAAGGGAGTTGTCCCAACGCGTGGCCAATCTGTTGAGAATGATGGAAACTTTCGCGCCCTGGCTGGACGCGCAATTTGAAGGTTCCTTCCACTTGTCGGAATCAGAAATCAGGCTTTTTAGACGCGAGCTCACCTTAGAATCGATCCCACAATTGTACGGAGATCTTTGCAGGAAGCTCGACGCGGGCATCGAAAACATGGACGTGAATTCGTCCGCGACGGCAAGACATTTCCGGGCTGCGCTGGAGAGAGCAATTCATCTTTCGGAAAGTATCGTAAAGCACTTGACTGCTCTTGCCGCTACAGCCCAATCTATGGCCGAAGAAATGGATTTTAGTTTTCTTTACGATGAAAAGAGTAAGCTATTTTCGATTGGATATGAAGAAGCCGAAGGAGGGCTGAGCAAATACAATTACGATCTGCTTGCCTCCGAGGCGCGCGCGGCTGTGTTCGTCGCGGCAGCAAAAGGCGAGGCTCCGCTCGAAAGCTGGTTTCATTTGAAACGGTCCTACCGTTCCTACAAACGCGAGGACGTACTGCTCTCCTGGAGTGGGACCGCGTTTGAATACCTGATGCCGTGTCTCTGGATCCGCGCTTATCCGAACACATTGCTGGAACGAGCCGTCCGTGCGGCCGTTCGGGCGCAACAAAACTTTGCGCGCGGAAACGGGATTCCGTGGGGGATTTCCGAATCTTCCTGCGCGGAGAGAAATCCCGACGGCCACTTCCGGTATCACGCGTTTGGCGTGCCGGGTTTGGCTCTGCACACGGACGATTGCTCGGGTGATCTCGTTGTGGCCCCATACGCGACATTTCTCGGTATGATGTTTGACACGGAAGGCGCCGTAAGGAATCTTCGCAAGATGAAAGAGCTCGGCTGGCTATCGACGTATGGATTTTACGAAGCGGCGGATTTTTCGCCCCGGCGCATTCGCGAAGGGCGTGAACATGTCGTGGTTCGGAACTGGATGGCGCACCATCAGGCCATGAGTCTGGTCGCAGCGTCGAACGTTCTCTGCGGCTCGGCCATGCAGCGGCGCTTTCACGCCGAACCGCGAGTGGCAGCCATCGAGCGCCTGCTGCACGAAAAGCGTCCGCGAGTGTTGCCCATCGAGGAAGTCGCGGAAGCGATCTCGGAATCGGCGCCTACACTGATAGATGTTGCAAAACAAATGCCGCATGTCGGCTTCCGGGATCCTGTGTCCACCCTCCCATGAGAAGGGAGGGCAGGCAATCACGCTTCCGGGCAGGCGCGCTGTGCTTGTGCGCTACCCTCTCTTTTCTTGCTTGCGACGTTGCGACTCCGGCATTCGGCCAACTTCCGCAAAAATACATCCCGCAATCGGAAACGTCGTCTGAAACCATCAACGTTGACTTGTCGGCGCCCGCCCATCCTTTCCCTCACTTTTGGGAACAGATGTTCGGTTCCGGCCGCGCCATCTTGAGCTTGCGTGAAAGCTATCGCCGGGATTTGCGTGACGTGAAGCATGCCACGGACTTCAAATATGTGCGTTTTCATGCGATTTTGCATGACGAAGCCGGGGTGTATGACGAAGATGCGCGGGGCAATCCCATCTACAACTTTTCCTACGTTGACCAGATTTATGACGGCTTACTCGAGAACGGTGTTCGTCCATTTGTGGAATTGAGTTTCATGCCCGGCAAACTGGCCGCGGGCCAAATCTTCCAATCGTTCTGGTACAAGCCAATCGTCTCCCCGCCGAAGTCGTGGGAAAAGTGGGGCGACCTCATTTCACATTTGGCGCAGCATTTGGTGGATCGTTACGGAATCGACGAAGTCTCGCAGTGGTATTTCGAAGTCTGGAACGAACCGAATCTGGATTTCTGGGCGGGAGATCCCAAAGAGCAGACGTACTATGAACTTTATGATGCGGCGGCTCGAGCCTTGAAGTCCGTCAACCCGCGGCTTCGCGTCGGTGGGCCGGCAACCGCACAAGCCGCATGGGTCGATCGCTTCATCCGCCACATCTCCGAAAATCACGTTCCCGCCGATTTTGTCTCGACTCACGTTTACGGAAACGATTTGTCAACGGATGTCTTTAACACGAAAGAAGCGATTCCCCGCACCCGGATGGTTTGCCGAGCTGCGCGGAAAGTGCATGATCAAGTCAAGTCTTCAGCCGAACCCGATCTGCCAGTTTTCTTCAGCGAATACAATGCGAGCTATAAGAACGAACCGGACGTGACCGATTCCGAATTTATGGGACCCTGGCTGGCGGACACGATTCGGCAATGCGATGGGCTTGTCGACATGCTCTCCTATTGGACGTTTTCCGATGTTTTCGAAGAGCAGGGGGTAGTCAAACAGCCGTTCTATGGGGGGTACGGCCTGATTGCGGAAGGCGGCGTGCCGAAACCTTCCTTTAATGCGTTCAAGTTGCTGCACAAGCTCGGTGAACAACGAATTGCCACGGGTTCGGAATCAGCCCTGGTCACAAAACGGCCGGACGGAACATTTGTCATGGCGGTATGGAACGAGTGGCTGCCCGAAGAAACCGGAAAATCCAAAGATGTCACGATCAAACTGTTGAAACAGACGGGGAAGCTGCGTGCAACGATATACCGTCTGGATTCGACTCACGGATCAGTGTTGCAGCGCTATTCGGAAATGGGGAGCCCAAGAAACCCGACTCCCAAACAATTGGACGAGCTTAGACGGTCGGCGGAGTCGCCGTCGGCTGAACCGAAATTGTTTTCGCGCGGGGAAATCAGGATCACTCTCCCACCGCAAGGTCTCGTTGTCATTGAATTCAAGCCTTAATAGATGAACTCTTGTGACAAAAGCGAAACAGAAAGCAACGATCATCCCTTTCTGGTTTCGATGCCCTGATATGTTTTCAATCCGGCGCGTTCCATGCCGTGCCGCGCTTCCGGATTTTTCATGAAGGTTTGCCAGACAAATCCAGTCCGCGCGTTTTCAGCCATTACCATGGTAATTCCCGTGTCGATCCCGACGACGTCTGAGTCGTACCAATTTGTCAAAGGGTTGAACGCGTCCACGAAGCCGTAGTTGCTCCAGGTGTGTGTTCCATATCGATCTTTAATCGTGCGTAGAACACGCATGGTTTCTTGCGGAAGGAAGGGCATCGACCCGGCAGCGGCGCAAGGCACAACCGAGCCATCGATCGGCCCCATTGCAGGAGGCCCGCCCCATGCGGTGTAGCCTTTCACGGAATCGGAAGCCGTGATACCCCATAAATCATCACTGTAGTCGGGGAACTGTTTGCTCAGGTCCAGGCAAAAGCGGCGATGAACATCCGTGGCAATGATCGAATTCTGAAAGTAATCGGCGTATTGATCGCGTTTGCCGCGAAAATCAAACCACGCCTGGGAATACTGGTGCACGAACAAGGGAGCGAACGAACCGATATACCGGATGCCGTCGTATTCAAACTGCGATCGCTTCCAGGCATCCCAGGCGTTCGGAGGCAGCGGGTGGGTTGCCGACCCGAGACCTAGCAGATACATCATCATCATTTCGCTGTAATTGTCCCACCGGTATGGCAGGAAACCGGTTTCGGGCCTCCACCCGTGCGGCAGAATGAGCGTGTCTTCCGAGAGCCAACTCCAGTCCACCCGGTTATAAATCTCCGTTGCCAGCTCTTCAATTTCGAGAGAGGGAAAATGCTGGCGGCAGGTGAGAATCCCACAAAGCAGGATAGCCGTGTCGACGGAGGAAACCTCCGAATCCCACAGCCGCTCGCCTGTATTCACGTTGGCCCAGTGATAGAAGAAGCCGCGATGGTCCGGCATTTTCTTCCATAGAAAACGAAGTGTGTTGAGAGCGCGAGCACGCGCTTCGGCATGGGACACGTAACTGCGCTGGTCACCGATACAAAGCGCCGTCAGACCGAAGCCGGTCGAGGCGATGCTTCCCAAATCGCTTTTGTTCGGCTGGCGTATATTGCATCGATCCCGCACCAGGCCCGTTTCCGGGTTGGCCTGGTCCCAAAAATATCGAAAATTTGCTTTCTCAAGTTCTTCGAGAATTGCATCGTCGCTGGCGGAGAAGGGGGGTTGAGCGCGGGGCGCGGCCGGATGGTTCGTCTGGAGGGGCCACGGTTGCGAAACAAATAAATTTCTCAGGCCAGTCCACGGAATAGAAACCATCGGCCAGGCGACTTGCTTTAGCAATGCCCGGCGTGAAATTCCTTCGTCGATGCCTGTTCTTCTACGCATCATCTGTATTATAATCTTCTTGGAACATCGTTGTCCCAGCCAAGAGCAAACCGGAAATCATCGAGCCCGGATCTGGAATATCTTTTAGTAACGGTTCAAGGCGCCTGTGGTGACCAGTCCAAACAAGCAGCCGCCCAGCCCTCTTATTCGCGAGCCGTCAATCGGACGGGGAATCATGCATGGAGCATAAACGGAAAATTGCGGCCATTGCGAGTGCAATCGCGATGCTCGGTGTCATCCTGAGCATCGCGTTCTTTTTCGTTCGTTCCCATCGAAGCAAGCGGCGTCCCAATACGATCCAGGGCGCCATCGTAAAACATAATGTCGACACCAAGAGAGAATCCCCTATTGAGAATGTTGAAATCAGCGCGGAAAACGGCGTGGCTGCTCAAGAAGCCAAATCCGATTTCTCAGGTTTTTTCCGGTTGACCTTGCTCCCGCAGGTTGAGCCGGGGCAATCCATCGTGCTCAATTTCCAGCACCCGGATTACCTGCCTGTGAAGATGCAGGCGACGGTTGGAGATCATTTGTATGTGGTGGAGATGGCGCCGGTTCACGGCGAGGTGGAAGCTTCTCTCAACGAAAAGGAAGTCATGGTGTCGGACGTCCTGGTTCGATATTCGATCGCCTCCACCTCTTTTGAGAACGTCGGAAGCGGAGTAAAAACGTTTCAGGTGACGAATCAGGGAAATGTCCCTTGCCAGGGGCAGAAGCCGTGTTCCCCCGATGAAAAATGGAAAGCAGCGATCGGCTCCGCATCCCTTGATTCGGGAGATGGAAACCTTTTCCAGAACGCGAGAGTTTCCTGTATTGCCGGGCCTTGCCCTTTTACGCGGATCGATTCCGACGGCTTTTCCAAGCCCGCGCGGACCATTTCCGTTTCCGTTCGCGACTGGTCGGACACGACCACTTTCTTGCTTCAGGCGGAGGTGTACCGGTCCGTGGCCAGCAATCTGATCCGCGTGTCTTACCCGGTAATTTTCGGCCGGTCCTTGAATTTTACTTTGCCGGCAGACGCCGAGGGCACGAGCCTCGAGGCGGAAATGGATGGATCGCAGATTACTTTCCCTTTAGCGCCCGATCCTGTTTTGAGTTGGGCCGACTGCAACGTGAGAGTCGAAAAGAAACAAGCGAAAGACTATCGATGCGAGCTCAAGTCGGGATTTAGCTTTAAATAACTTGAGAGCGACTTACACCCCGGAGGCTGATCATGCCTCAATTAAGAAAAACATTTTGCGCCGCATGCCTCATGCTAGCCTTGGAAACCTCAATGATCATTCCTTCAGGCGACGCATTAGAAGCTGAACGACAATCTCAGAAGCCTCGCTCTGGGGAAATTGCGGAGCCCCTGGACAACATCCTTCGTTATATCTCCACCGGTTGGGACTCCTTGACGCGATCACTGGACGACTGCAAGACATTCGAGGACGCCAAGACAGATGGAAATCCTATTCTCTATTTTCCATCTGATTTGACAGTCTCGCCGGCAACGCAAGAACTGCAAAATCGCTGCTCCGTCCAGATCTCGCACCTCCCGACTAAGATCGTCCGCCTTGGCCCGAGTGACTTTGGCCCAAGTCAGACCCAGGGGCTGCTCTACCTGGAACATCCTTACGTCGTTCCGGGCGGCCAGTTCAATGAGATGTACGGGTGGGACAGTTACTTCATCATTCGAGGCTTGCTGAGAGAAAATCGAATCGACCTGGCGAAGGGGATGGTTGAGGATTTTTTCTTTGAAATTGAAAATTACGGGGGAGTCCTGAACGCAAACCGTACGTATTACTTGACGCGTTCGCAGCCACCCTTCCTCAGTTCCATGGTTCTGGCGGTTTATGAAGCGGAAACAAAGCAAGGTCATCCGGACCTTCCCTGGCTCCAGAGGGCGTATGGCTTAGTGGTTCGGGATTACGAATACTGGAATCGGCCGCCACACCTCGCCGGAGAAACGGGACTTTCGCGTTATTTTGACCAGGGCGAGGGTCCGGTCCCGGAAATCATGGGCGATCCAAGCCACTATTATCGCGGCGTTGCAAACTATTTTCTGACGCATGAAGGCGCGAAAAGTCCGCACTTGATTTTTCTCGACGCGCGGAATCGTTCTCCGAATACCGTTGGACCGATTTTCCCAACACTGGCATGCGATCCGGACTCCAATGCGTTTGAGGTTTCGCGGTGCGCGCCTCCGGACCGCGTGGCGTTGACGGCTGATTTCTATAAAGGCGATCGGAGCATGCGGGAGTCGGGCTTCGATGTTTCTTTCCGCTTTGGACCCTTTGGCGCGGAGACGCATCATTACGCGCCTGTCTGTCTCAATAGTCTGCTCTACAAGACTGAAAAGGATTTGGAGAACATGGCCGGCGTTCTAGGCCGTGAAGAAGAGGCTTCGCGTTGGAAAAAGAAAGCTCTCGAACGAAAACAGTTGATCGTAAAGTATCTGTGGGACGATGGACGCGGTCTTTTTTTCGACTATAACTTCATGACTCGTAAGCGGTCTTCGTACGAATATGCCACGACCTTTTACCCTCTTTGGGCAGGATTAGCCTCCCGGGATCAGGCGAATGCGGTGGTGCAAAACCTCGCCGTATTTGAACAGCAGGGCGGCCTTGCGATGAGCCGACAAAACACTCAGGGGCAGTGGGACTACCCCTACGGCTGGGCTCCGATTCAACTCCTCGCCGTGGAGGGCCTGCGCCGCTACGTCTATCGCCGGGAAGGTGACCGGATCGCATACAATTTTCTCACTACTGTCTTGCGAAACTTCAAGCATGACGGGACGATCCGTGAAAAGTATGATGTCACTACGGAATCCTCGGATACGCACATCAGCGCCGGATACGCGCAAAACGTAATCGGGTTTGGATGGACGAACGGAGTATTTCTGGAACTTCTCAGTCAGCTGCCACCGGAGTTGGTTGCCCAACTTAAACAAGCATCAAATCTCCCTATGACGCATAGTGGAGTGGATTCTGTCAGCCCCCAGCCATGACGGATTGAGTGCGGACCCTGCCCTCAAGAGAGAGGCGAAGCGATGAGCACGGCAAAGATTCCGCAAACGATCGCCGTACATTCCGATGTGCAAGGATCCAAATTTGTTTATATCGCTGCTGCGTTTGCCGCGTTGGGAGGGTTGCTTTTCGGTTACGACACCGGCGTGATTTCCGGCGCCGAGCTCTTCTTCAAAAATGATTTCACTCTTTCTACCTTCGCCCTGGAGGTGATCGTAAGCGGAGTGTTGGCTGGAGCAGCGACGGGGGCTCTCGCCGGCGGGCGGCTCGCGGATTTGTTTGGCCGCCGAAAGCTGTTGATCGTTACGGCGGTGATTTTTGCCGCGGGCGCGATTCTTTGCGCAGTAGCAACGTCCGCCGCCATTCTCATCGTGGGAAGAATCATTGTCGGCCTCGGAATCGGCCTCTCTTCCGGCACCGTTCCAGTTTACATCTCCGAAGTCTCCCCGGCAGAGGCCCGAGGATGGCAGGTCTCACTTTTCCAACTCGCCATTACATTCGGAATTCTTCTGG
>Ga0182024_10024212_pt1 | contig 10804 bp, 11 predicted proteins | sample P32metaG_FD_120480 | JGI IMG/M metagenome (GOLD analysis project Ga0182024, IMG submission 120480) | Permafrost microbial communities from Stordalen Mire, Sweden - P3-2 metaG (Illumina Assembly) | ecosystem: Environmental > Terrestrial > Soil > Wetlands > Permafrost | place: Sweden: Stordalen...
CATTACGTCAGCATTCCACTCAATGAGCGAATTAACTGCCTTTAGCAGCTTGACACTTAGCTCGAACAGCGATACCACGTTTTTTAAGTACTCGTCACTAGGCTGTTTCCAGTCGTTGGACGGTCCCGGGCGACACTGTTCGAAATATTCGTGCCAGAGCCCGAACATCGCTTCGTGAACTTCCGCCCTAAGCTGCTCAAGTTCGCGCTCGCGCAAACAGGACTCCCTATTAGACGGCGACGAACTGTTAGAGAGGACAACAGCGGGGCGCTCCTCAACCGGGGCGCTCATTTCTTTTCTCCCGCAGCGACACGTTCCAAATAACGGTCGAAGGACTGCTGCGTAACGAAGTAAAGGCGCGGACCGGCTACGAGAGCGTCTAGCTCTTGCCGCTCTATCAGACGCCAAACGGTCTTTAGAGATATCCCCAGGCGCTCTGCGACTTCGGCGCATGTTAGGCCGGGTTTGAGTTGGACTAATGCCATTGTTAACTCCGAAGAGCAGTCCCCACGCGACCTTGCAAGTCGGAGACGCTCGATTCGGGCAGCCACGCCCAGGATGCTAAAATGCGGTGCGGCTTTGCTGCTTGTCTAGTTTAAGTTCTGCTTTGTTAAGAGTGCGTTTGCGCGGCGCTAGCCGGATTCAGAACGCTTTTTCTCTGTTTATGTTGTTCGTGTTCGACGCTTGTACTCCCTTGTTTTTCGTCGCTAAAGCGTCCGCAGGTTTCACACAACGAAGTTCGAGAGGAAGCGTGTTTAGCACGCCTCCTCCTCCGACTCGTCTATCTCAGCGTCTTTAGCGCGAACCATTTCTACCAAGTCGGCCCTCCCGAGTGCCTGCAGGAGTTCAAGCAAGTCGTCGTGGCAGTCGGGGCAGAACGCGATTCTGTCCCAAACTAACTCTTCGATAGATGCGCTCATGACGCTATCTCCGTCGTCGTTTGAGTCGCCTCTTTGACCATTTCTATCCGTTCAGACAGAGTTGGGGTGTCTGGGCCTTCTTCTTGCACCAAGAAGTTGAAATGTTGGTTCAGCCCACCTAAGGCCGACACCGCGGCCCAGTACTCCAGGCTTTGCTTCCCTTCGGTTTCGATTAGCGAGCACGCATGGTCTAGTACAGCGTGGACCTCTTCTAGAACGTCACGTAATGCCTCGGTGTACGGAACCGATTTGCGGCTATGTTCACCGACCTGTCCGGTAAGCTGGGCTCGCGCGCTCATGCCGCCACCTCCGAAATCGTCGCCGGGCGACGGGAATCGAGTTGGACGACGTTGTTCGACCGCCGGAAGCCGGAGCTTCCGTTCGTTCTAATACGCGTACCCGCGGGCAGGTGTTCGCGGCACGCGGCAACGGCGTGACGACGTTCCGCCTCGACCCACGTCGAGGCGTCGTAGAGAATTCCAATTGCGGGCCGTCCGCACGCCGAACGCGTGCAGCGCGCGACATGGGTCGCGTTTACGGGTTCGAACCAGCGATTACTCACGCCGCCACCTCCGCCGCCGCCGGACGGCGAGAATCGAGCTGCACGACGTTGCTCACGGTCTGGTATCCCGAAATATAGCTATAGGGACCGAACTGCGGCGCGGAATTATACTGATAATTCCGATGGCAAACTCGGCACCGGGTAAGGCTTCCCGGCTTCGGTCTTTTCGGATTCCCGAAACAAGGGTGAGGAGGGTACTGCTTTTTTCTAGCGTTTTTCATCGAATTTGTTTTCCTTCGCCCCCGAGGGGCAGTTCGGGCCGTGATTTAGCCCCCTTTTCTATTCGACAAAAGGAACGCAAGTTGATGGCACTAAAGAAGTAACACGGTCATAAACCCTGTACCAGCGTCTTATTTCTCGACGAGTTGCCGGAGTTCGCGCGCAGCGCCATCGAAGTGATGAGGCAGCCGTTGGAGGAAGGAACCGTAACTATCGCACGCGCTGCGGGGACGTTTACGTACCCAGCGCGCTTCCAACTCGTCGCGTCGATGAATCCCTGTCCCTGCGGTTATCGCGACACGCGCAGCGCAGAATGCCGCTGCGACGACGCGATGGTCGCAAAATACGTCAGCAAGCTATCCGGACCGCTGCTCGACCGAATCGACCTGCAGATCGACGTCGCGCGCGTACCCTTCGACGACATGGTCCGTTATGACGGCGGCGAGCGCTCCGCGAGCATTCGCGGCCGTGTCGTCGCCGCTCGTGAGATTCAAGGAAACAGGCTTGGCGGAAGCGCGCTGACCTGCAACGCGGAAATTCCCGGCAATGCGATGCGCCGCTATTGCGAGTTGAACGAACACGCGCTGCGGCTGCTGGCGCATGCCAGCGCGAAGCGGCAGTTTTCCGCGCGGGCCCTGGATCGAATTACCCGCGTCGCCCGCACCATCGCAGACCTTGCCGGCAACGACGCGATTGCGCCCGAGAACGTAGCCGAAGCGATTGGGTACCGCAGTTTGGAACGGCTCGGCTCAGCCGCGTAACTCCACCGACGCATCCGTAAGCAGCTTACGGGGAACCAACCGAGCAAAAAGACCCTAATAACAACTGACGACTATAGCGAAGACGTCGGCTTTTGGAAATACCCGGCCGGAGGCGCCGCCTGGAAGACTCTTACAAATGCCGGTCCCGATATAAATGGCATTACGGTAAGTAATCCCCCAAGGTAACGAGGAGACTCTACGACTCCGGTATGTCGAACTGCGGAATCGCGTCGCCGTCGAGGAAGGCGGAGAACTCGCCCGGTGAAAACTGCAGACCGGCCCAAAACGGGCCGAACTCACCGTACCGGGCGCTGGCTTCGTCAAACCGCATCTCGTAGACGAGCTTCTTGAAAACCAGCGGGTCGTCGGCGTAGAGATCGACGCCCCATTCGAAATCATCGAAGCCGACGGAACCTGAGATCACTTGCGTGACGCGCCCGTGATACGAGCGCCCGACGACGCCGTGTTCGCTCATCATCTTGGCGCGCGCTTCAAAGCCGAGCATGTACCAGTTTTGCACCTCGCCGCGCCGCTTGCTCATCGGATAAAAACACTGATACCGGCGCGACGGAATTCTGGCCCACAAGCGCGGCTCGATGTACGGGCTCTCGCCTTGCTTGCGGACGAGTTCGTCGAAGGCCGCGAGCCATTCCGGCGATTGCGGCGGCAGCCCGCGCTGGTTCAGCTCTGCGTGAATCTTTCCGGTCGCGTCGTAAAGCCCAATCTCCAGCACCGAGACGTACGATCCACGCGGCGCGAGAAATTCGCGCAACTCGAGTTTGTCCACCAGCGTCTGAGCGTAGGCAAGCCCATCAAACGTTCGCGCGTAATGGGTGAGCATGAGATCGCCCTTATGACCGACGATCTGTGCCAGACCGACGTCGCCGTCCTCGCTTCCCTTGAGGTGGTCGACGAGATCGGCCGCGTGGCCCGCGTATTTGTTGCGCCGCTTCTCCGGCAGCGAGTCCCAGGCGCGCCGGTCGAATGCAAACATGCGATGGAGAATCCACCAACCTTCGAGCGATTCTGGAACGTTCGGGTCGCGCATCTTCTCTGCCGGTTCGGGCTAGCCCCGAGCTAATACTTTCGCGCGCTTCACCTCGGCTTCGACTTCGGCCTCGAGGCGGTCGGGATGCTCGCGATACTTCGCCCAAAGGGGCGGGGTATGCGCGATGTCGTTGAGGACCCGCGCGTATACGGCATTGACGGGCACCGGCACGCGATGCTCCAGGCCCGCGACCGCGACGGCCCCATTGAGCACGTCCACCTCGGTCCGAGGCTTGGAACGCCGCAGGTCGATCAACAAAGAGGGTGGCTTGGTTCCGCGCGCGCCCGCGATGCTGTGAGCCAAAAGGGTTCGCGCGACCGGACTGGGCAGATTCGCGACGCCGAAGAGTGCGCGGACCGGATAGCGAGGCAAATCGATCGGTTCGATCGTTAACGCCTGCATCACGGCGCGGACTTCACGAATCATTCGAATTTCCAGCGTGAAGATTTTGTCGAAGTGGACGAAGCGGTTTGGCAAGACATTGAGGATTGCGCAGCTGGCATTTGCGACGACGTTGAGCGCGAGCTTGCTCCATTTAAGCGAGCGCCAGTCCTCGACGACCTTCACGACTAAGCCGGTGCTCGCAAAGGTAGCGGACAGCCAGTTGTACGCATTGGAGCCGATCGGCGCGAGCGCCAACCCTCCGTCCTTCGTCGCCCGTGCGTTACCGTCGCGGTCCCGGCCGACCGGCGTCGTCAGCGCTGCTGCCACCACATTGTCGGCGCCGAAGGCCACCGCCAATTTCTCCTCGTTGCCAACGCCGTTCTGCGGCGACACGAAGACGCACTTCTCGGGATAGGCGATCGCTTTGCGCAGCGTTTCGATTGCGCCGTCCGTATCGTACGCTTTGGTCGCAACGATCGCAACGTCGGCATCGTACGGCTCGACTTTATCTAAGGTGCGCGGGGCGTAGCAAACGTCGACCGAAACGGCGCGCAGCAAGTCTCCGAGATACGTGCCGACCGCACCTTTGCCGACGATATAGATCTTCACGAAAAGACGCCCGTGGAACCGAAACCTCCCTCACCGCGAGCGGTCGGCGGCAGTTCGTCCACAACCTCGAAGGAGGCGCGCGAGACCGGCGCCACAACGATCTGCGCGATGCGGTCGCCGCGTTCGATCCTCACCGGCAGCGTCCCGAGATTCGCTAAGACGACGTGGACTTCACCACGATAGTCCGCATCGATCGTGCCCGGTGCGTTGAGACATGTGACGCCATCGCGGATCGCCAAGCCGCTTCGCGGACGCACTTGCGCCTCGTAGCCGGGCGGCACCGCGATCGAAAAGCCGGTTGGAACCAGCGCCCGTGCTCCAGGCAGCAGTGTAAGTTGCTCCCGAATTGCGGCGCACAGATCGGCACCCGCCGCGTGCTCGCTCATATAGGCCGGCAACGGCAGTCCCTCGCCCCGCGAAAGACGTTGGACGCAGACGCGCACCCGCTCCATTTAGCGGCCGATAGCCATTAGAGTTGCGCGAGCTCTTCGCGAAAGCTTTCGATATCGCGAAAAGACCGGTAGACGCTCGCGAAGCGAATGTACGCGACTGGATCGAGCTTTCTCAACGCTTCCATGAGCCTCTCACCGACCGTCGCGGCAGGCACCTCGCTTTCGCCGCGCGCAAAAAGCTCGCGTTCGAGATCGGCCGCCACCGATTCCATCTGCCCCTCCGAAATCGGACGCTTCTCGCACGCCTTGCGCAAGCCGGTCAGAATCTTGTCGCGGCTGTACTGTTCCCGCCGGCCATCCTTCTTTACGACGAAAAGCCGGGGGACTTCCATGCGTTCGTACGTCGTAAAGCGATGCTTGCACCGCGGGTCCAAGCACTCGCGGCGGCGACGTACGACGGTCTCGTCGTCGCGCGAGTCGACGACGCGCGTCTCACTTTTGCGACAGGTCGGGCAAGTCAGCGGTAAGTCTCCCCCACGGCATATCTTGTGGGCGAACGTATTATACGTCACTAGCGGTGGGAAACGCAAAAAAGGGCCGCTGTTAAACGGTCCCTAGTCCGCCCTGCCGCAGAGCCAATTTGAATTTTATGTCTCGACGACGGGCGGCGAAGTGTACCGAGGTACATCGGCCGCCCGGCACCGTCGACCGGGCTAAATCAGCCTGCGGAGCCGATTTTGAACATCTTGGTACCGCAAACCGGACACTTGCCTTCGGTCGCGGGTCGCCCGTTTTTCATCGTGATCTGAACCGCGTCTTTGATCTCGCGCTTGGCCTTGCACTTGACGCAATACGCTTCTGCTGCCAACTGAGCTACCTCCGTGGGGCCGCCTATTCCGTTGGGCGCGCCATATTCCCCCTCTTGCACGATCCGTGTCCTGGCGTGATGGAGGCCGAGATGCAAGAGCCGACCTTCGAAAGCCGGGAACGGATCGAAGCCGCGCGCGCCGGCCGAGCCTTCGAGGCTGCGGCGCGCGGCCTCTGGTGCGCCGGCAGCTTGGAGGGCCTGGGCCGCCCTTGCGTGGCGATCGTCGGCACCCGAGCGGCAACGCCGTACGGCCGCCGGCTTGCTCACCGCTTTGCCGCCGAGCTAGGCCGATCCGGCTGTTGCATCGTCTCCGGGCTGGCCCTAGGCATCGACGCCGCGGCGCACGAGGGGGCCTTGGAGGCGGAAGCGCCGACCATAGGGATCCTCGGCAGCAGACACCACTGTTTCTTTCCGCATCGAAATCGCGGGCTGGCCGAGCGCATTCTCGCCACCGGGGGTGCCGTTCTTTCACCCTATCCGCCCGATCAGAAGGCCTTGCCATGGCAGTTCCTGGAGCGTAACGGGGTGGTAGCGTCCCTCTCGGATGCAGTCCTCGTGGTGGAGGCTCCGGCCCGCAGCGGCGCTCTCAACACGGCAAGCTGGGCCGCCGGGCGCATCCCGGTGCTCGCGGTGCCCGGGGACGTCGACCGCAAGCACGTCGCGGGGTGCCTCGCGCTGATCCGCGATGGCGCAACGCTCGCACGCGCCCCGTCGGACGTTCTCGAAGCGCTCGGTCGCCTCAATATCGCCGCTGAGGCGCTACCCGCGTACGTCCCGCACGATGCGGCGAGCGCGTCGGTACTCCTGGCCCTCGAGTGCGGGCCCCTCGATTTTGATCGAATCGTCGCGGAGAGCGGTATTTCTGCGCCGGCGGCGCTTGCCGCGCTCGCATGGCTCGAACTGGAAGGCGCCGTCGAATCGCGGGGCGCTACCGGCTATGCGCGGGTCGGAGTTCTACCGGGCGGCGAAGAGCATCCGCGATGAAACTCGACGACGCGCTGCGCGCTTTCGGCGACGCGACGGCCGCAGCCGTGAAGGAGCAGTACCCAGAAGTCACGCCGCAGGTTGCCTTCGAGGCGCCTCGCCGTCCCGAGTTTGGCGACTTCGCCTCCAACGTCGCCTTTTCGCTGGCCAAAGTCGCGCGGCGGCCACCGCACGACGTCGCGAAACTGCTCGCCACGGAAGTTCTGCGCAACGCCCCGGAGCTTGCCGAAATCTTCACGGAGATCGTGCCCGTTGCTGGATTTATCAACCTGCGCGTCGCTCCGCAAATCTGGCATGCCGAGCTCTCCGGCATTTTGCGCGAGAACGAAGGCTTCGGGAAAACACCGCCGCACGGCGCGCGCGTGTCGCTCGAGTTCGGCAGCGCAAATCCAACGGGACCGCTCGTCGTCGTTCAAGGCCGCTCGATGTCGATCGGCGCGACGCTTGCCAATGCAATGCGCTTTTGCGGCTACGAAGTTTTTGTCGAATGGATCATCAACGATGCCGGCGGGCAACTCGACGCGCTGGGCCGTTCGATCTACGCGCGCTACCGTCAAACGTTCGAACCTGAGTTTCCCTTGCCCGAGGACGGCTATCCGGGCGAGTATCTGATGCCGATTGCTCAGCGTATCCGACGACGGGACGGCGACCGCTGGATCTCGGCGCCGGAAACGGATTGGCTTGCGTACTTTTCGACCGCCGGCCGCGACGAACTCGTCGCAGACCAACGCCGGACGGCCGCCCGATTCGGCGTGGAGTACGACCACTGGCAAAGCGAGCGCGAGCTGCACGACTCCGGCCAAGTCTCCGAGGGCATCGAGCATCTTCGACGCCTCGGTCTGACGTACGAAGCGGACGGTGCGCTCTTCTTTCGCGCAACGCAGTTCGGAGACGATAAGGATCGCGTGCTGCTGCGTGGCGACGGGCGGCCGACATACTTCTGCATGGACGTGGCCTATCATTATCAAAAGCTCAAAGGGAGCGATCGCGTCGTCGACATTCTCGGTCCCGATCACCACGGCTACATCGAACGCATCAAAGGCATCTCGTCGGCGCTCGGTTATCCGGGCCGGCTCGACGTGATCATCGCGCAGCAGGTGGCGCTCATGCGCGGAAGCGAGCAAATCGCGATGAGCAAACGCGCCGGAGAAATCGTGACGCTCGACGACATAATCGACGAAGTCGGAGTCGACGCCGCCCGCTTTTTCTTCATCATGCTCGCGGTAGAGTCACCGCTCACGTTCGATTTGGCGCTCGCCGTCGAGAAAGAAAGCGAAAATCCGGTTTACTACGTGCAATACGGCCACGCACGGATTGCCTCGGTCTTGCGCAACGCGCTAGCCGACGACGTCGCGGCCGCTCGGAGCGCCTCTTTGGAACCGTTGGTGCATCCCTCCGAGCTCTCGCTGGTGCGCCGTCTGGCCGAGTTTCCGAGCGTCGTCCGAGGCGTCGTCGAACGCCTCGCGCCTCACCGGCTGGCTCGCTACGCGCGCGACGTCGCCGCGGACTTCCATCAATTTTATACCGAGTGCAAGATACTGACCGACGAACGCGATGTGCGCCTGGCGCGCCTGGCGCTTTGCTTGGCATCGAAGAACGTCCTCGCACGCGCCCTGTCGCTCGCGGGCGTCAGCGCACCGGACTCGATGTAATTCGTGACCGCAGTGCCGGCCGCGATCTGGCTGCTCGGCCTTTACGCGGCCGCCCCGGCACTGCGCACTCGGTGGGACTACGACTTTGCCGATCGCCTACGCGATACGCTCATCCTGGGAGTCGCCATCCCGTTCGTTCTCGGCTTCGTCCACGCGCTCTATTGGGGCACGTGCTGGGGGGCGCTGCTCCTTTGCAGTGCGGTCGCCGTTTGGCGAAGTCTGAACGAACGGAACCCGACTCACGAAAACACGGCGCAGCCCGCGGCATACCTGCTGATCGCGGCGCTCCTCCTCGTCGCCTGGCCACAGCTGACGCGCCCGCTGCTCGACGGCGATTCGCTTTCGTACCATCTGCCCAACGCCGCCGCGTGGGTTCACGCACATTCGCTCTGGACCGCGACGACACGCTATTGGTGGTATCCCCCGGCATCGGAGCTGTTTGCAAGCGCGCTGTACGCCGTCGGCAGCCCGTTTGCGTTGCCATGGTGCGGATTTGGCGCGCTGGCGCTGCTGGGTTTTAGGATCGCGGCGTGGTCGCGCGAAGCGCTGAGCACGTCGCCGTTGTTGGCCGACGCGCTTGCCGCTGCGACGGTCAGCGCGTTTCCACTCGCCATTCAAGGTGGAACGCTGCAGAACGACGTGTGGCTTGCGGCCTTTTGTCTAGAGACGCTGTGGTCGTTGCGCGCGCAGCCGGCAAACCGTTTTGCGCCCAGCGCCGTCGTAACGGCCTTGATCAAACCACAAGGTTGGCTCCTCGCGGCGATCGCGTTGCTGGCATCACGCGCACGTCCGATCCTGTGGGTCGGAACCTTTTCCGCGCTCGGCCTTTGGGTGATTCACGACGCGGCCCTATGGAAGAGCGCCATTGCGTCGCCGGCATCGACCATCCCCGGCGGTGGTTTTTACGGATCGACGATCCTCGCGCACGGCGCGGCGGCATTCGCGCTGATCGCAACCGTCGCGATTCATCTCTCTCCGTTCGCGCTGATCGCGCTTATCGCGGCCTTACTCGGCCCATTGATCGGCGCACGAGATCGAGCGCTGGGCTGGGCAGCCTTTGCTGCGGTCCTGCTGTTTTTCGTGCTGCCGTTCGGTTATGAAACCAGCGTCGCTCAACTCGCAAACGGTGAATCGCTGCGCTTTGGCGCGCCGGCGATTGCCGCAGGCGCTTTGCTCCTCGCGCCGGTGGCCCGCCGCTTCGCCGCGGTCGCCATTCCATTGCTGTGGATTTCGGCGCTCTACGGTTGCTGGTTCGTGCTCGCGCTCTTTTGGAATGACGGTTCTACGCACGTCGCGCTCGCGGTCGCCGCGCTGGGCGTCGCAATCGCGGCGACGGCGAATCTAACGCGGTTGCGCTTCGTCACTGCCGCGGCGTTCTTGGCCGCCGTCGTGCTTGCGACGCATCTTGCCGCGCGGCATCCGCTCGATTATTACAACGACTCGCTGAACGTGGGCGGTACGTCGCCAGGCGTCTATCGCTGGATCGAGAGAACGCGACCCGCCGCAATCGGCGGCTGGGGCCTGCGCGCCGGCGTCATCAACGTGCTCTCTCCGCGCACCCAGACGCTCGACCTCGCGGATAACGACGCCTGCGCGCAAGCGCGCGCGCAGGCCGCATTGCTGGTCGCGGTCGCGCAAAACGATCTGTCTTCGGAGACCAACGCAGAAAGACTGCGCACGGCGCGCGCATGTGGAAGCGTCCTCTACGAAGACGCTATCGGGGTCGTTGCGCAGCCCTAACGCGACGAAGAACCGTCGCGTTTTATCTAGTGGTTAATGCCAAGAAATGATGACCTGGCCGTTGCCGGGCGGCGCTGCTTCCGAGTTAGTTCTTTTCTAGCTGGGCAGATATCCAAGGCGCCATAAAGTAGCGCCAGAGTATCTTGATCAGCGCCGCGGCCGGAATCCCGAGGATTAACCCGGGAACGCCGAAGAGCTCGCCCCCCGCGAAGACGGCGAACATCGCACCGATCGGCGAAACGCCAACCGATTGGCCCATGATCTTGGGGACGAGCACGTTGTCGCTTATCCGCGCCATGGCGAACATCACGACCTGTACCCACACGATCATCCAAATCCCTTGTGGCGCGCAGAGCGGAATCGCAACGAGTTGCGCGATCAACATGCCGATGATCGGAACGGCATAGGCAACGGCCGAGATGATGCCGAGGATCAAGGAGAACTTGAAGCCGATGACGGCAGTTGCAATCGCGATGACGGCGCCCGTAAGGGCGCTCACGATTACCTGCCCGGAGATGTAACTTCCAAAGAGTTCCGTCACTTCCGCTGCGAGCTTGCGCGCGGTTTGGCGCTTGCGCGGCGGGAACATCGAGGTAAAACCTTCGGCGATCTGCGTGTCGTTGAGCAGAAAGAAAACCGAGAGAATGATCGACGAGAACGCAACG
>Ga0182024_10024213_pt1 | contig 10803 bp, 6 predicted proteins | sample P32metaG_FD_120480 | JGI IMG/M metagenome (GOLD analysis project Ga0182024, IMG submission 120480) | Permafrost microbial communities from Stordalen Mire, Sweden - P3-2 metaG (Illumina Assembly) | ecosystem: Environmental > Terrestrial > Soil > Wetlands > Permafrost | place: Sweden: Stordalen...
AACAGAACCTGGAGCTTCATAAGCTGCGGCGTGTGGCTATCCTTCAAGCCCTTGCCAGGGTTCTTGCGTACAGCGAGCATGCGCCAGAAAGCAAATTTGTATTTCTTCTTAAGATATTTTGACAGTGTGTCCGGATGGGTGTGATAGACGATGGCATTGGGCACGAACTTCATCTTCCAGCCGCGCGCTGACATGCGGTAGGAAAGTTCAATATCCTCAGCGCATGCCACCGGGAATGATGTATCGTAACCGGTCATCTCCAGAAAACGCTCACGCCGAAAAGCCGCCGAGTAAGTATCGACAAAATCAATAGAGTCGTGAGCCGCCATCAGCCGGTAGCGGTCTTCATAGTCGATCTGCACGAAACGAGCAACTAAACTCTTTTGAAGCGTGCGGTAAACTCCCTTCGCTCCGGCAATCTCCGGGTCGTCGAAGGGCTGGAGCATCGCATCCAGCCAGTCCAGCATCGGCACGCAATCGTCATCAGTAAATAGGATAATCGTTCCCTGAGCTTCGACAGCGCCGCGATTGCGTGCCGCGGCCGGCCCGGCGTTAACCTGAGTAATCAGGCGAACACCGGAATAGGTCTCGACGACCTCCACTGTGTTGTCAGTTGAGCCGTCATTGATGACCAGAATTTCCGCATTGCGCCGGGCTGTCTGTTTCAATAGCGCGTCGAGACAGTTGCCAATGCGGGCGGCGCCATTGAAGGTCGGAATGATGATCGATACTAATCTAGTGTCGATGGGATACCCCGCGTGCCGCCCGCGCCGCTGTAAGCAAAAACAAATGATACCTCTCTGGGACGCAACAGATGAGAGCCGCCCGGCCAGAGGTCTTTCAGATTTCGCCACGCGGGGCCTGGGATCGGCTTTAGTCGCCGCCCTGAGGACTCGCGGCTGCTGTTACTTCCGGACGCCGCGAAGTCTGAGGAGCGGGAGCGCTCTTCTCGTGCTGGGAGCCGCGCAACAGATACTTCGATAGCGTGATGAAGCCCTTAAGGTTGCGCTGCAGTTCGCGCCGATCTTTCAGCGACTGCTTCGCCTTGTATAGAAGATAAGATGGACTCAGATAGAAGCTGCGCCGCGCCCGGTCGCAGAAGCTGACCAACTGCTCGTGCGTAATGTTGGGCAAAGTGACAACGCTGTTATGCAGGCCATCCTTGGTCAGCCACGCGCCCCAATCTTCAATCTGAATGTAATCTCGCTTCTTGGCTTCCTCATACGCGGTGGTACCGGGATAGACCATGATGGGGAAAAACTGCGCGGTATCTGGCTGGAGTTTCTTGGCAAAGTTCAGCGTCTTCTCCATACTGGCTGGCGTTTCGTTCAGGTTGCCAACCATGAAGCAGCCGTGCACCATGATGCCCGAGTCCTGGCAAATGCGGACAAAGCGATGAGCCTCTTCGTGATACTTCGCATCGCGCCGGTCATCATTGTTCTTCTTCATGCCGTTGATCACTTCCACGTCGCCACTCTCGAAGCCAACGCAGAACAGACGCGCGCCCGCCTGGTGCAGCGTGGAAAGCAATTCGCGTTCGGCGCCGATATCGGCGCGGCAGTTGGCATCGAATGGCAACTTGTTGCCACGGCGGATCAGTTCCTTGGCCAGCTCCAGCGTGCGCGGCTTGCTGATGATGAAAGTGTCATCCTCCAGCATCACCGTCTTGATCTCAGGCATTTCGCGGGAGACGAAATCGAACTCGTCGGCTACATTCGCGACCGAGCGGTAGCGCATTTTATGTCCGCTGAAAGTTTGCGGATAAACGCAGAACGAACAATGATACGGGCATCCCCGGCTGGTATCGAACACCACCAGCGGCCATAGTGAGTGGCCATAAAAATAATCCGGAGTATGCAGAAAACGCTTATAGACTTCGGAGACAAAGGGCAGCTCATCGAGATTCGCGATGGCTTCGCGCGGCTTATTGCTGACGATCTCGCCCGTGGTGGCCCGGCGCCATACCAAGCCATCGACGCCGGAAAGATCGGCGCCGCAGCCTTTCGCTTCCAGCCAATCGCGCACAGTGTATTCGTATTCGCGAATGGCGACAGCCTCTAAGGCAGCCGACATTGCGAGCGTCTCCTTGGGCAAAGACGACACGTGCCGCCCGACAAGGAGCACATGAAGAGAAGGCTTGGCCGCAATCAGCGATTCAATGACGCTGACGTCGTTGAGAATGCTGGGCGTAGAAGTGTCGCAGACTACTGCTTCAATGTTCTTGGCCCTGATTCGGTCAATGACCGCCTGCACGGAATAACCCGCTGCGGGGGCGTCGACCAGGTCCACGTCGTGGCCACTCTGGATCGCGACGCCGGCGGCGTGAGCCAGCCACTTAGGATAATAGAGCGTTCCACTCTTGGTGACCGCAGGACTCCGCTGCTCCCGAGAAAATCTGGGATGGAAGGGTGGATTCAAAAACAAAACACGCATTCGTGGAGTATATCTCAAGCATGTCTAACCTTGCCGCAAATACTAACGTTCAGCTATCAACTTTGATTACCAAAGGGACTCAGTATCCATCCCGACGAAGAAAGCACGAAACCAGACGGTCCAACGACGGTCTACACCGATTCTCGTCTTCTTCCCCACAGTCCCTTAATCGTGCGGAGGCGCTGCCGGTTCTCCGGAAGCTCGAAGGCCGAGTCCATATTTTTTCGCAGCCAGACCCAGAACACCGCGACGAAGAAAGCCAGAATTGTCGCCCCCAGCACAATCAAAGTTCGATGGGGAGAGGATTTCGTATCTGGAGGTACGGCAGCATCCACGACTTGAATAATTGAGCCTTCCCGCGCCTCGTCGAGTTTTGCGACTTCGTATTCTTTGGCCAGCAATTCGAACACGGTCTCCTGGTATTTCAGATCGCGGTACCGGCGGAGATATTCCATCCCCGATCCCGTCACCCTTCCCTTCGAAAGATTGATGTCCGACCCCGCATCGCTTTGCGATCCCGCCACTCGTGCAAGTTGCGCCTGGAGCGCCGCGAGTTCCTGCTTGGCCAGCACAAGATTGGGGTTGTCGTCGGTCGCGAAAGATCGCATGCCTTCAATCTGTACTTCCTTGGCCACAACCTGGGCGCGCAGGACGGCGGCGGATTCAATCAGTGCTCGCGCCTGGCTATCAATTTGCAAAACGCCGGTGGATTGCTGCGTCTTGGTCATGGCGTCTTCGGCCGCCGTCAAATTCTCCTTCGACTGTTCCACCTGCTGCTCAAAGAAGAGTCGGCGCCGTGCAGCCTCAGTAATCGCCAGGGACGCGGAGAGCTTTCGAAATTCCTCCACATAGCCGTTGGCCAGCTCGGCAGCCCGGTTGGGATCATGATCCTCAACTGTGAGACGGATCAACCCATCCTTGGTTCCCGCCACCGCCGTGGTGCGGCGCTCGAATTCCTTGCGTGCCTCGGATATTCGCTTGGCGTGATACTCCTGCATCAGGCCAAAGCGCTTGATCATCGCGTCTTCGACGGTACGGCTGGTCAGCAAAGAGACATACATGTCGGCCGGGTTTTTGAGGCCAAGACTGCCTCCTGCTAACGAGGCGAGCGACCCGAGGGCTCCCATATTTCCGAGTTGTCCCAGCAAAGAAGAACCAATGGACGAATTCTGGGCGGGAGGCAGCAGCACAATCTTCGCCTCGTATCGGACTGGAAGCAGCAAGGCAATCACGACTGCCAGGAGAGCTGCCCCCAGCACAAAGCGCACAATAAAGCGCTTGCGCTCGAGCAGAACCACCAAAATATCTAGAACCGAAACCTCGGGCTCCATCCGGGAGTCGTCAGGGTTGGTTACGTCAACCGTCGGTTCGGGTTGGATCTCTGTTTGAACAATCATCGTGTTCGCGCGATTTCCCGCTTTACTATTATGCCACCCCAACCGAAAGTGATTCTATCAGGGTCCTTCAAACTAAATATTGGCTTTTTCAGCACCTTGCGGATCACGAGTGGTTATCCATGTAGGTTATCCAGGGTCGCCTTATGCAGCTTCCGGTTCGTGCTAGCTTTGAAAGGACTCGAAATTCTGTTAAGAAATGCAGGACAGTGTCTGCCGACGAATCATACCCGTAATGCCTCGGGAGTCGTCCGCACCACACGCTGCAGTTACGGATCAGTCATCGAACGGACAGTCATCGAGAGGACGGGAAATGAAGTTTGCTGAAGCCGTTCGCAGGAAGCCGCAAACTGGAACCTGCGCCGGCAAGATTTTAGGGATCTCGCGGTTTTTGGCAATACTGATCTTCGCGTTTCTGGCTGTGGATTATTTGACTGCCGCCGCTTCGATGGCGCGCGCCCAAACGCCCGGGGACCAACAAACCACGCCCGCTTCCTCGAAAAAGGATGCGACGAAGCTTCCCGACACGCAGCCGCCGGTCGATTTGAAATCGCTTCCCCGCAATCTCTTCGTAGATCAGAAAAAAATCTGGACAGCACCCTTCCACATGAGCACCAAAGAGTGGCAGTGGACCGTCCCATTGGCTTTTGTCGGCGCGGGAATGTTGGCCAGTGACACAGCCATAGAAAAACACGTCCCCACCAATCCGACGACGGTATCGCACGCGGTTACCGCTTCCAATGCTGGACTCGCCGCCATGGCCGGAGTTGGCGCGGGAATGTTCTTATTAGGACACTTCGCGAGTAACGATCAGGAACGCGAAACCGGGCTTCTCAGCGGCGAAGCCGGCATCGACGCGTTCCTCGACACCGAAGTCTTAAAGTATGCTTTCGGACGGGAACGCCCTTTTACCGGGTCCGGTAAGGGACATTTCTTTCAGGGCGGAGACTCTTTTCCTTCGCAGCACGCGGCCATCAGTTGGGCGATAGCCAGCGTAATCGCTCATGAATATCCCGGTCCCTTAACCCAAATGCTTGCCTACGGCGCGGCGGGAGGAATAACCGCGGCGCGGTTTGTCGGACAACAGCACTTCGCCACGGACCTGCTGGTAGGCAGCGCTCTGGGCTGGTATATGGGTCGGCAAGTTTTCCGCTCCCGCTCGCATTACAGCGACGCAGAGATCGCAAAGTGGGGCACGTTCCGCAAGAACGAAGCCGGGGATAACGATCGTGATCCAGGAAACATGGGTTCACCATACGTACCCATGGACAGCTGGGTCTATCCCGCGATGGAGCGCTTAATCGCGCTTGGTTATATTCAATCCGCCGATCTGGGAATGCGCCCGTGGACCCGCATGGAATGTGCCCGGCTCCTGATCGAGGAGGCTGACGGCCAAATACGCGACAGTAACGAAAACAGTAGCGAGCCGCGGAAAATCTATCAAGCCTTAGCGGATGAGTTCAGCGACGAGACTGCGCGCCTGGGCGGCGACGCCAATCTCGGAGTGAATCTGGATTCGATCTACAGCCGTGGCGCCCAGATTGTGGGCGCGCCGCTGCGCGATGGGCTGCATTTCGGTCAGACCATCATTAATGACTTCGGCCGCCCTTACGGACAGGGCTTCAACAACGTGACCGGATTTTCAAGTCACGCGGTCGTGGGCCCGCTTTCCTTCTATGTTCGCACCGAATATCAGCATGCGGCCTCGCTTGCCGGGCTTCCGCCATCAGCGGCGCAAATTATTCCGGCTGTGGATGGCCTGCCCACCGCCCCACCGACCACTCCTGTTCCATCGGTAAGCCAAGTGGATTTGCTGGAGGGCTACGTGGGAATGCAACTCAATAACTGGCAGATCAGCTTCGGCAAGCAGTCGCTTTGGTGGGGTGCGGATAGGAGCGGGCCGATGTTGTTCAGCACTAACGCCGAACCTATCCTCATGCTGCAAATCAATCGCGTGAAGCCCTTCCATCTACCTTTACTGGGAGCGATCCGCGTGAATTACCTTGTAGGGCGGCTGAGCGGCTACCACTGGGTGTACGGCTCAAACACTGGTTTCACGGGATCATGGACGCAATCGCTCAGCGACCAGCCCTTCATCGTAGGCGAGAAAGTCAGCTTTAAACCCACACCTAACCTGGAATTAGGCATTAGTGCCACCGCGCTCTTCGCTGGCCCGGGTGTTCCGGCCACCTCTCACAAGCTTCTCCAAGCGATGTTTTCAACCGGAAATGGGCTGCCCGGAAGTTCAGGAGACCCGGGTGACCGTCGCGGCGGATTCGACTTTGCCTATCGAATTCCCGGGATGCGGGATTGGCTCACGTTTTATGCGGACGCCTTCACCGACGATGAACCCAATCCCTGGCTCGCCTGGAACAAAACCGCCCTCACCTCCGGTCTTTACCTATCTAAAGTGCCAGGAATTTCCAAACTCGACTTCCGTGTGGAGGGAGTTTATACCGACCCGCCAGGTGGGGGAGCGACCGTGGAACACGGTTTCTTTTACGATAACGACCGCTTCAGAAGCGGCTACACCAATCGGGAAAATCTGATCGGAAGCTGGATTGGCAGAGAGGGCCAAGGCGCCGAAGCTTGGACCTCCTACTGGCTTAACCCTAAAAGCAAAGTCCAGTTGAATTTCAGGCACCAGAAGGTGAGCCCGGAGTTCATTCCCGGCGGCGGAACGCTGACCGATTTCGGTGTCTCCGGCGATTATTGGCTGCGTTCCAATTTGGGACTTTCCGCATGGGTGCAACACGAGCGCTGGCTTTTTCCCGTAATTCAGCCCAACCCGTCCAGGAACGTAACTGCGGCCTTGCAAATTCAGTTTGAGCCGCATAAGCTGTTTCAGCATTCCCATTCTTCCGCCAACGCACCAGGAAACCAGCCGTGATCTCTGTACGCTCACAGGCCGATACCTTCATTATCTCTTTGCTAGACGGAGGTCGAGAGGCCTGCGATTGCGTCGATATTTGCAACCTGCAGAACATTCCGGTTAGCCTCGGGTTGGTTAGGGTAAGGGTTCTTCTCGATCGGCAGCGAAGGTCACCACGGATATGATTAGGGGCTAGACAAACGTGATTGGAATAGGTTGATATATACAACGATCATTTTTGCCAGGGGGGCAGAATTGAGAAGGTATGATTCGCAGTCGCCTTAGCTTTGCTCGTTTGTATCTGAAAATCGTGACCCTGCTGTTGCCTGCCTGCGCCTATTTCATCGCGGTAAAGGTGCGGTTCGGTTTCAACTTATTGTTCTCCCGCAATCCTCCGGATGGACTGCCGTCCTATTGGAGTATCCTCCTCCTGACCACGATCGTCTGGGCGATTGCCGCCGAAGAATCAGGCCTGTGGAATGTGGAACAGCTGTACGCGCCCGGAGGTAAAAGTCGGCGACTGCTGGAAGCCCTTGCGTTCACGTACGCAGTGGTCATGGCCGGCGGATTCATTTACCGCCAAGCCAGTTACTCCCGGCTCGTCGTTGGCATTAGCGCGGTCACACTCTTCGTCCTCGCGACCGTGGCCCGCGTGATTTTCCGGGTCATCCTTGAAGTGTTGCGCAAAGACGGCCGAAACGAAGTCAAGATTCTGATCGTTGGAACCGATCGCTTCGCGCGTCGCGTGGGAACTTCGCTGCTGCATGGTGAAGTGCTGCCCTGCCGGATTATGGGTTTTGTGCGCCTTCCGGAGCAGGAGATTGCCGTCGATGGCCCGGTATACGAACTCGATCAGATTCCCGTATTTTCCAACGGGAGTTCCATCAACGATATTATTATTGCCCTGCCTGCGGCACGCTTGAGCGAAGTGCAGAAGATCGCTCCCGTGCTGGAAAAGCTATGTGTTCCCACGCGGGTCGTGGTCGATTTGGGCGAAGGCATCGTCCTCCGCGACCGCCTGATCGACCTGGGCGGAATTCATATGCTCGATCTGCGGCCAACTCTGGCTGAGACTGGGCCCTATCTGTTTCAGAAGCGCATGTTTGACATCGGCTTTTCCCTTCTCATCCTGTTGCTCACTCTGCCGGTTACACTGCTGATCGCTTTAGCCATCAAATTGGGAAGCCGCGGCGCGGTTTTTTTTGTTCAGGATCGTGTGGGGCTAAACGGCCGTGTGTTCCGCATGTTCAAATTTCGTACCATGAAAGTGGGCAGCCGCGAAGAAGGAGACACGCGCTGGACTTGCGACAAGGATCCGCGACGAACCGCTGTCGGTAGTTTCTTGCGCCGTACCAACCTCGACGAACTGCCACAGTTTTTGAATGTTCTGCGGGGCGACATGAGCATAGTCGGACCGCGTCCGGAGCGGCCTTATTTTGTGGAACGCTTTCTAGAGGAGTTCGATCGTTACAATTCCCGCCACTTGTTCAAGGCCGGGATCACCGGATGGGCTCAAGTAAACGGCTGGCGCGGGGACACTTCCATTGCCAAGCGCGTGGAATACGATTTGTATTATCTTCGCAACTGGAGCCTGACCTTTGATCTCCAAATCATCACGATGACCATGCTCCGATTCTTCACCAGCAAGAATGCTTATTGACACTGGAAGCTTGCAGACTGAAGTGAGGGACCGCTCAAGTTTGAATTTGTTCCACCGACGGCGCAACTTCGGATGTCCTCAAAACTTCAGGAAATGCGCATGACTACATGACTTTTCGCGTAGCCATCGGTTGCACCGTCGTGTTCGCCGTCGTCTTGTCCTGCCCTGTCCACGGCTTCGCCCAGCTTACCCAGTCTCGATGCGATCGAATTCTCAATCCGCTTGGAGACTGCCGCAGCGTGGAGATAAAAAACATTGCTGGCATTCCAACTTTCCGCAGCTATGCGTCGACGACAAGGCTCTGGGAGGACACTAATCTAAATCTCCAAGCTTCCGAAAAAGAAAGTTCCGGAGAAAGTTCTTACGGAGAAAGGTCGGCCCAGGAAAGTTTTGACAACGAAACTTCCGGCAAGGGCGCACCAGATGATGCCCCCGGCGTCGCCTCTTTGCAAAACCCAGATGATGCCCCTGGCATCGGCTCCCTGCAAAACCAAAACAATGACAAGCAGGGTTTCCATTGGGGCCGCGCCTTAACCGAATCTTTAACCTTCCTTCTGATCGAACAAGCGTACGTGGTGCACACCGACTTCCGCTGGGTAGTCTCTGAAAACGGAATACCGTTCAATCACTATTGGCGCGATTACAAACAATCTCTCTCCGAGTGGACGCAGTCTGGTTGGGACGACGGCGATCCCAATTGGTTCGGCTATATCGGCCACCCCATTCAAGGGGCTCTCACCGGCTTCATCCAGATTCAGAATGATCCCAAGTCTGCAAAACTCGAATTCTCAAACTCCAAGGTCTACTGGAAGAGCCGGCTGAAAGCCGCACTGTGGAATGCGGTTTACAGCACGCAGTGGAATCTCGGACCCTTGAGTGAGGTCACGGTCGAGAAGTATGGCTCCAAGGATAGAGAACCCTGGAACTCGAACGGTACATTTCCCTGCAACACCAACCATTGCTATACCGGCGTCGGCCAGATCGATATTGTGATGACGCCCCTGGGTGGAACCGGTTGGCTGATCGGCGAAGACTTTCTGGACAAGAAAGTAGTGCGGCGTATTGAGCGCAACACTCAGAATCGCCTTCTCATTGACACCGTCCGAGTGGCTCTCAATCCAATCCGATCCGGAGCCAACATGCTTCACGGAGAGCACCCCTGGTATCGCGCCTCCCGCGAGAATGATTCTGAAACCGGCTTCTCCAGTTACGAAAAATCCCCAGCCCCCACGGCTGAAACTTCGTTGCAACCGCCCCCCAACCATGGGAATGTATTTTTTGGCTATACGCACGCGGGTGCGTCTCACTGCGAAGTGCCCGCCTTAGGCACCACAACCGCATGTGATCCGCTTTCCAGCGCAAGCTCAAACCTTGGCGGCTGGGATACATCCTTCGAGAAAATGTACCTTCGCTATTTTGGAGCCGTAGCCGATTTCAGCGGCCAGTATGGTGGTGTAAGCCAGACCAATTTTTTGTTTGGTCTGCGCGGCGGAGCTTCCAAAGGACGGTTTCGCCCGTTCGGGCAGGCTATGATCGGAGCGGTGCGCGTCCACGAGAATGTTCCGGACACCGTGACCACGACTTTTGCTGAAGATCTGGGACTCGGAATCGACTTCCGGCTGGTGCAGCGCCTAAGTTTGCGCAATCAGGTAGACGACCTTAAGACGGGATCGCCGGATTTCGAGCGCCGTAACCTTCGAGTATCTTCCGGATTCACTGTACGATTTTAGCGACTCTAACCATCCGCATGGAAACGCCATCCGCCGCTCCTCCTCGGCCTTGCAAATATCCTGGAACTCCGGCGCATGGCGTTCTGATCAAAAAAGTTGGCCTATTGCTCCTGCTCATCTCCTGCACCGCATTTACCCAGGATCTGCCCGCGCTAGGCCATAAGGGAACGTTGGATCTTAGCGTCTGGGTGTCGGGAGAAACCGGTGAAGAACTCACTAACTCCTACACTGAATCTCAGATCTTCTCTGCGGCGGCATTTGCCGGCTGGCAGATCACGCGCGAACACGGAAGCGGTTGGCGGCGTGGCAGTCTCGAGTACGCATTTGATTTCATGCCCGTTTTCGAGACTTTCGCGACTCAACGAACCCATGGCTGGGGCTTCGATCCGGTCATACTGCGCTGGAACTCTGCTCTGCATTCATCTCGCATTTCGCCCTACATCGAATTAGCGGGAGGGGGAGTCAGCACGCCAACGAATCTGCCTCCCGGCAACACTTCCAGCTTTAACTTTATGGTCAGGGGCGGCGGAGGAATTTACATCCAAACGCGAAAACGCCAGGCTTTCGACATTGGCTTTCGCTGGTCACATATCTCGAACGCCAACCTCGGCGTCCAGAATCCAGAGTTCAATGGCGTTCAACTCAGCCTCGCGTATCATTGGTTCAAATAGCGGGGTTCAAATAGCACTGCGGTTCAGAACCCAGCATCGGCCT
>Ga0182024_10024214_pt1 | contig 10803 bp, 13 predicted proteins | sample P32metaG_FD_120480 | JGI IMG/M metagenome (GOLD analysis project Ga0182024, IMG submission 120480) | Permafrost microbial communities from Stordalen Mire, Sweden - P3-2 metaG (Illumina Assembly) | ecosystem: Environmental > Terrestrial > Soil > Wetlands > Permafrost | place: Sweden: Stordalen...
CGTTTTCGGATCGATCGCGTCGATGCGCCCGTTGCCTGGTTCATTGAAACCAACCGTGCTGGCCTGATACCACTGGCCCTCCACGAACTGCTGCTTGGTCTTATAAAACAGCATGCACTTTTCGCTGGAGGTGAAATAGTAGAGGCCGGTCTGAGGGCTATACGCGGTGGCCTGCCAGTTGTGACCGCCTCCCATGCCGGGGCAGGTGCGATTGCCTTCCTCGGTGGGCTCCTGGCCGGCGATCGGAACCGGGCGGCCATTGGAATCGATTCCATCGGCCCAGGTAACGCGCGTGTACGCTTTCGAGAGCAGCACTTTGCCGTTGGTGCGGTCGAGAGCGTAAAAGAATCCGTTGCGATTGGCCTGAATTACCGCCTTCACCGTGCGTCCGTCGATGACCAGATCGGCCAGCACCGGATCGCCGATCGCGTCCCAATCGTGCAGGTCGTGCGGAGTGAACTGGAAATGCCACTTGATTTTCCCGGTATCGGCATCGATTGCGATAAGGCTGCAGGTGTATAAATTGTCGCCGCGCCGCGTCTCGCCGTCCATATCGGGACCGGGATTGCCCGTGCCCCAATAAATCAAGTTGAGCGAGGGATCGTAAGTTCCGGTGATCCAGGTGGACCCTCCGCCGCGTTTCCACGAATCGCCGGACCAGCCTTCCTCAGCGACGGTATAAACACGCCAAACGCGCTTCCCGGTCCCGGCGTCGTACGCATCGATGAAGCCGCGCGTGCCATACTCCGCGCCGGCCATGCCTGTGACCACCAGGTTTTTCACCACCAGAGGCGCGGAGGTGGCGGAATAACCTTTCTTATAATCTTCGAGAGTCGATTCCCACAGCACTGTCCCAGACTTCGCATCCAAGGCGACCAGAGTGCCCTGAACGTCGACCTTGAAAAGAGTGTTTCCGTGGACGGCAAATCCGCGGTTCACCTGCCCGCAGCAGAGATTCACCGCGGGGGGCATAGCCTTCTTATAGGACCAGATCGGCCTCCCGGTGATCGCATCCAGCGCCCACGCGTTGTTGGATGGCCCCGTCACGTACATCATTCCATCGAAGATCAGAGGAGTGGTTTCATTTTTGCCCGGCACGTTGGTCTGATACATCCACTGCGGCGTCAGCCGAGCCACGGTGCTGGTATCGATCTGATCGAGCTCGCTATAGCGCCATCCGAAAGCGTTCTTGCCGTAACTGGTCCAGTCCTGCGCCAGGGCCGCGGTGCAGACCAGCAGGAGCAACATTTTCATTGACCACCTCGCAGGCTGCTCAGATAGGACAACAGGTTGTTGATGTCGGTGCCACTCAGTTGCTGGCCGTAGTTCGACGGCATCAGCGACTGCGGCTCGCGGGTCATGGACGTCACATCCTCGCGCAGGAACGAATAATACTTGCCCGAAAGGTCGACGAACTGAGCGGAAAAATTATCGAAGTTTCTCTCGATGCCGACAATTTTCTTGCCCTCGCGCGTCACCACCGTGATGGTCGCATATCCTGGCGTCACGTCGGCATCGGGATTCAGGAGCGACGCTCTCAGATAAGCGATGCTGCGCTGGCGGCCGACTCGGGTGAGATCGGGGCCCAGGCTGGTTCCTTTTGTGCCCACGCGGTGACATTGTCCGCAGCCTTTACTCCAGAAAATCGCTGCGCCCGCCGCGGCGTCGCCTGGGATCGACGCCTTATCGGCCGCGTGCGCGACGGACCTTATATACGCGACCAGGCCGTGAATCTCGTCGTCGCTCATACGCGCACCGTAGGCCCCCATCTCGGTTCCCGGCACGCCTCTTGAAATCACCCGGAACAAATCGGCATCCTGGTCGCCCGCCGAATAAGTGCCGAGCGTCAGATCGGGACCGCGGCCGCCATTGGCGTGAATTCCGTGGCAGGGAGCACAGAAGATGCGAAAGGTGAGCCTGCCGTTCTCCGCGGCGCCCGCATTGACGTTCTGGGCGTCCAAAAAAGTCGCGGCGAGAAGCGCGATCGCTGGGAGCCAGCATTTTACCCGCATAACACAGCGAGTATAACGCCTGCGGCGTGGTTTCTTCTATTACGATCCCTCGGTCCCTACGCCGCCCTCAGTCGCAGCACCGCTCATCACGGAGCCCACCTGACTGAAAATCGTGCTGATGCTGGATGCGATATTGGGCATGATAGCGCCGGCAGCGACTGCCACGAAGCCAGCCATCAATGCGTACTCGATTAAATCCTGTCCGCGCGTATTTTTCCAGAGCCGTTTCAGTTGCATAATCCGATACTAGGTTTTCGCCATGCCCGAGACACTCGGGCAAAGACCTCAATGAAATGATCGTTGTCTCCTCAGGGGAGTGCCGTACAGCGGTACTGGATCGCGAGACTCCATAGACCCACTCGGGAGCCGCTGGTTCGTGAAACACCCGGCCCTCCGGCGACTCTAATCGCGTGAGGATATCATGAAACCCTGGGGCTATATCGTATTGACCGTCGCTGCTATCGGCATTCTGATGAACCTGCACGATATTAAAAGGTACATTCGAATCAGCACGATGTAGCCTGCTTAAAGGCCAGATGCAGCGCGACCGCGCCGCCGGTCATGCGCTCAAATTCCACGCGCTCGAATCCCGCCCCCTTAATCTGCGCGGCGAGATTTTCCGCTCCCGGAAATTTTTGGATAGATCCGGGCAGGTAGGAATACGCGTCGCGTGAGCCGGAGACCATTCCTCCGATCAACGGCAGGATGCGTCTCGAAAAAAAGTGGTAAACCGCGCCGAAGGCCCGGTTTGTTGGTTGCGAAAATTCCAGGATTGCGGCAACGCCTCCCGGTTTCAGCACTCGCAACAACTCTTCCAGACCTTTTTCGTAGTTCGCCAGATTGCGAAAGCCGAACGCACAGGTGATCAGGTCCAGCGAGTTGTTCCTCAACGGCAATGAGAGCGCATCCGCCTCAAACAGAGGCGAGCCGGGACTTTTACGCCGCGCCTCGAGTAGCATCGGATGGCAGAAATCGCTGCCCAAAACAGATGGTCCCTGGAGCGCCAGCAAAAGATCGCCGGTTCCACAGCACAGATCCAGAACCCGCGCATCTTTGCGAGCCAGGATATCCGCTACCCGCTTCACGGTTCGCGCGCGCCAGCGTTTATCGAGATTGAAGGAAAGAAGATGATTCAGCAGGTCGTACCGGCCGGCAATTCGGCCGAACATCCCGCGCACCCATTGCGACTTTTCCTGTTCCCCGGCGGTCAACGCAGGACCGCCTCAATCGATTCTAATACCACCCGGTCGTCTATGCCCGATACCACGGCAACCTCGCCGATCTTTACCGGCAGAACAAAGTGCACGTTGCCCTGAATGGTCTTCTTGTCGCTGACCAGGCGTTTCACTAAATTACTGGCGGAAATGCCGTTTAGCGATGGAATCGGGCCGTAGTTGACGATGACGCGATCGATATCGGCGCCCTCTTTCAGATCGGATACGCGCTCCGCCAAAACGGTGGCCACGCGCATTCCGAACGCTACGGCTTCGCCGTGTAAAAATCGCGAATACTGCGTCTCCGCCTCCAGTGCATGGCCGACGGTGTGGCCGAAGTTCAGGATGCGGCGCAGGCCTCCTTCACGCTCGTCGGCGGAGACAACTTCGGCTTTGATGCGGACCGCGTCGGAGATGATGCGCTCGACGACCGCCGGCTCCTTGGCGAGCACGCTTGCGATTCCCTCATCGAGCAAGTTAAATAAGTCAGGGTCGCGGATGACGCCGCATTTAATGATCTCGTAGAGGCCCGCGCGATACTCGCGCTCCGGCAGGGTCGCCAAAACATCGGGATCGATCAGCACCACCAGAGGCTGATGAAAGCTGCCAAGCAAATTCTTCCCGGAGACTAAATTGACTCCGGTTTTTCCGCCCACCGCTGCATCCACTTGCGCCAGCAGGGTGGTCGGAATCTGAATGACGGGGATGCCGCGCATGAAAATTGCGGCTAGAAAACCTCCTGTATCGGTAACGATACCTCCGCCGAACGCCACGACGACGCTGGAGCGATCGGCACCCCCGCCGACCATCTGCTCGGCCATCGCCTCCACTTCAGAAATGCGTTTTTTCGATTCGCCGCCGGGAAAGAAAATAACATGATGAGGAATTTTCGCGAAGGATTCGCCGTGCAGATTCCAGACGTCCCTGGTGGTTACGACGAATACTTTGCCGTGGTTTGGCGGGAGGAAATCGGCGATGCGCCGGATCGCGCCGCGCTCGACGATGGCGTCGTAGGAGCGCTCGGGGGTCTGGACGCGGAAGCTCGGCATAATTTATTGTGCCTTACCCATGAGTTTCGATTCGAGATTCTTCTTCACGTCGGGCCACTCCGGGGCGATCACGCTGAAGTAGACGCTGTCCCGCAGGCGTCCAGTCCACGTGACCACATGGTGACGGAAAATTCCTTCCTGTTTGGCGCCCAGGCGCAGAATCGCGTTGCGCGATTTGGTGTTCAGCGCGTCGGTTTTCCATTCGACGCGATTGCAGCCCAGGGTTTCGAAGGCATGACGCATCATCAGGTATTTCGCTTCCGTATTGATCGGCGTGCGCTGCCAGGGCTGGGCGATCCAGGTGGCTCCGATCTCGACGCGTTTGTTGGCCAGGTCGATGTTCAGGAATCTGGTGGAACCGACCACCCGGCCCGATGCCTTGTCCAAGGTAGCGAAAGGGATCGAGATTCCTTTTTCCTGGTCGGAGAGCGCAGACCGGATGTAGGCCATCATCTGATCCCGGTCGAGGACCTGGAAAGGGATCCATTTCCATAATTCAGGATCGAGCCCGACGGCGCAAAGAGCGTCGAGATGGGATTCGGAGAGAGGCTGCAATTGGACGTGGGTGCCGTCAAGGGTGATGGTCACTCTTCGACGATACAACGTAGGGCGGACCCCCTGGTCCGCGGCCGATCCCCCGATCGGCCTGCTGAGTTTACCGGTCGAGAGCGCGATCAGGGGATCGCGCGCGCACCAGGGGGTCCGCCCTACAGTAATTCCGAGGAGGCGAAGAAGAAGGGGATCTCTACCGCGGCGGTTTCCGGGGCGTCCGATCCGTGGACGCAGTTGCGCTCGATGCTTTGCGCGAACATTTTGCGGATGGTGCTTTCGGCCGCGTTCGCCGGATTCGTCGCGCCCATGGTGTCGCGCCACTTCTTGATCGCGTCCGAAGCTTCGAGGACCAGCACCACGACCGGTCCTTCGGTCATGAACTTGACCAGCGATCCGTAGAAAGGACGTTCCTTGTGGACGGCGTAGAAATTCTCGGCTTCGAGCTGGCTGAGGCGCTTCATTTTCATTCCGGCGATGCGGAATCCGGCTTTCTGAATCTCGGCGAGAATGGCGCCGGCCTGATTGGCTTCTACTGCGTCTGGTTTGATGATTGCGAAAGTTTGTTCCATTTTCAAAGTCTGCTCTTGATCGTTTCGCCGATGGTGGCGGGCGTGGGGCACACGGTGACGCCTGCGTCTTTCATGGCGGCGATTTTGTCTTCCGCTCTGCCGCTGCCTCCGGAAATGATCGCGCCGGCGTGGCCCATGCGGCGACCGGGAGGAGCGGTCTGTCCGGCGATGAATCCGACCACCGGCTTCTTCACGTTAGCCTTGACGTAGGCCGCGGCGGTTTCTTCGGCTGCGCCTCCGATTTCGCCGATCATGACGATGGCGTGCGTGTCGGGATCTTCATTGAAGAAACGAATCGCGTCGGTAAAGGAAGTGCCAATGATGGGGTCGCCTCCGATGCCGATGCAGGTGGATTGGCCGATGCCGAGCTTCGTAAGTTGGCCGACCGCTTCATAAGTCAGCGTCCCGGATCGCGAGACGACGCCGACGTTTCCCTCCTTATGAATGTGCGCGGGCATAATTCCGATTTTGCACTTGCCGGGCGATATGATGCCGGGGCAATTGGGCCCGATCAGGCGGGTAGAGGGATGATTCTTGAGATACGCCCAGGCCCGGATCATGTCCTCCGCTGGGATTCCTTCGGTGATGCAGACTACCAGCGCGATGCCTGCGTCCGCTGCTTCCATGATCGCGTCGGCGGCGAAGGGCGGAGGGACGAAAATCACGGATGCGTTCGCGCCCGTGGCCTTGACGCCGTCAGCCACGGTGTTGAATACGGGCAGGTCGAGATGGGTTTGCCCGCCTTTGCCGGGAGTAACTCCGCCGACCACTTTCGTTTTGTACGCGATCGACTGGGTGGCGTGAAAGGTGGCTTCTTTTCCGGTGAAGCCCTGGACCAGCACGCGGGTATTTTCGTTAACCAGGACGCTCATTTGGAGAGACCTACAACTTTCTGCGCCGCGTCCAACATGCCGTCGGCTACCGTGAAATTGAATCCGGATTCGAGGAGAATTTTTTGGCCTAACTCGACGTTGGTTCCTTCCATGCGAACCACGATCGGAACTTTGATGGCCAGTTCGCGGGCCGCCGCGACCACTCCGGTGGCCAGCGTGTCGCAGCGCAGGATGCCTCCAAAAATGTTGATCAGAACGGCCTTGACGGCGGAGTCTGAAAGCAGGATGCGGAAGGCGTTCTTGATCTGTTCGGCGTTGGCGCCGCCGCCGACGTCGAGAAAATTGGCAGCCGTGCCGCCGGCGTATTGAATGATGTCCATGGTGGCCATGGCGAGGCCGGCTCCGTTGACCATACAGGCGACGGTGCCGTCGAGCTTGATGTAGTTGAGGCCGAATCTGGAGGCCTCTACTTCCAGAGGATCTTCTTCGTTCAGATCGCGAAGCTCGGCCAGATCTTTGTGGCGGAACATTGCGTTATCGTCGATGTTCATCTTGGCGTCGAGCGCGAAAACTTTTCCGTCGGTAGTCAGGATGAAGGGATTAATTTCCGCCAGCGAAGCGTCGAACTGCTCGACCGCCTTCGACAACGCGATCATCGCCTGCGCGGCCAGGTTCACGGCCGGCCCGGTGATTCCGATCGCGAAGGCCAGCTTTCTTGCCTGGAAGGGAAGCAATCCGAGACCGGGTTCGAGAGGCTCCTTCAGGATCCGCTCGGGAGTCTTGGCCGCAACTTCCTCGATATCCATGCCGCCTTCCGAAGACGCCATGAAGACGTTTTTTCCGATCGCGCGATCGAGCACGATGCCGAGATAAAGTTCGCGATCGATGGGCAAGGTCTCTTCGATCAGCACCTTCTTTACCACGCGCCCTTCGGGTCCGGTTTGATGCGTGATCAGCGTCATGCCGAGAATTTTCCCGGCAATCTGGCGTGCTTCCGTCGCATCTTTGGCGACTTTTACGCCACCGCCTTTGCCTCGGCCGCCGGCGTGGATCTGCGCTTTCACCACCACGCTTCCGCCGAGCTTTTTCGCCGCCGCTTCGGCTTCTTCTGGAGTGCTCGCTACCTCGCCGCGCGGCACAGGAACGCCGTGCCGGGCAAGGAGCGCCTTAGCCTGATACTCGTGAATCTTCATGATTTGGTTGAGAAATTACTATAAGCTGGAGAATTCCCAATATAACATGGCCTCGTTTGTCTCCTATCTGCATCGCGCCGCCGCGGGCGAGCATCTCAACCCGGAAGATGCGCAGTTGGCGATGGGGGCTCTTCTCTCCGGCGACGCGACCCCGGCGCAGATCGCTGGCTTCGCCGTTGCCATCAAGATGAAGGGCGAAACAGCGGCCGAGTTGACGGGCTTCGCGCGTGCGCTGCGCGAGCACATGATCGTGGTCGACGCCGGCGAGGGGTTGATCGACACTTGCGGCACCGGCGGGGATTTTTCCGGGACCTTCAATATTTCAACGGTCGCGGCATTCGTGATGGCGGGCGCGGGCGCACGGGTGGCGAAACATGGAGGGCGGTCCGCGTCGAGTTTGACGGGCAGCGCCGATGTTCTGGAGGCTTTGGGCGTGCGCATTTCGATGACGCCTGAAGAGGCGGCGAGTGCGATTCGCGCGATCGGCATCGGATTTTTGTTCGCTCCGAATCTGCACCCCGCGATGAAGCACGCCGCTCCGGTGCGGAGGGACCTGAAAATGCGGACGCTATTCAATCTAATCGGTCCCCTGGCGAATCCGGCGCGGGCCGGTACGCAGGTCATTGGAACCCCAACGCCGGAGGCGGCGAAATTGATGGCGGAGGCGCTGGCGGCGCTGGGAACCGACCATTCGTTCATCGTCCACGGCCACGACGGCCTGGATGAAATTACGACCACCGGTCCCACCGACGTTTATGAAGTGTGGACCGGACGAGTGGCGAAGCATCTGTGGATGCCTGCGGATTTCGGAGTGAAAAGGGCGTTTGGAGAGTCGCTGCTCGGGGGCGATGCGGCGCAGAATGCGGAGATCGCGCGGAGTATTTTAGCCGGCGCAGGGGGTCCGAAGAGGGACATCGTCCTGGTGAACGCGGCGGCAGGGCTGTTGGCGTTGGGGCAGGCGAAAGATTTGCGCGAGGGGATGGAGTTATCAGGAAATTCAATTGATTCCGGGAGGGCGGCGAAAAAGCTGGAGGAGCTAAGAAATAAATTTCCCTTTTCCTGATCCCGTTTTCCTCCGGATTACGCGCATACACACAGACGGAGGATCGCAGGCCAGTCTGTCTGCGATTTGTGCCGGCCGGAGCGGGAAACTTGCTTCAGCCGGCTTTTTTCTTAGCGCCAGCGCCGTCCGTAGAATCCGGGTCCGCCGAAGTAGAATCCTAAACCGGGGCCGTAGTAAGGATATCCGTAATACGGATACGGGGAGCCATACGGGTAAGGTGCCCCGGCGTAGCCGGCTGCGTATCCGTAAGGCGGCCGTGGCGGCATGGGACGGCCGGCGGGACCCTGTTGTTCATAATCGGACGGCTGGACGAACCGGAATGCCTGGAGACTGCGTTCGGTCGACACCGTAACGTCCTGATTCACCCGGAAGGTCAGCGGCGTTTCGGGGTAAACGATCGTAGGATGGCCACGGGTCAACAGCACGCCCGCAAGGCCGACCACGAATCCCGCGCCCGCGCCGACTCCCGCTCCTACGCCTCCATTCACGCCGGCTCCAATGGCCGCGCCCACACCGGTGGTTGCGGCTACCGCTCCTACATCCCTGCCCACCGACGTGTTGCCGTTACGGACCAGCAATTCCGACTGAATCGGCAGTTGCTGCCCATCGACCACCGGCAGTTCAACCAACTGGATCCCGAGGCGCGAGGTGCCCGAGACGCGCCCGGCTTTTTTAGCCTCGGTCACGTGTCCGGTCACGCTCTGCCCACGCGCGGCGACGACGATGCCGTCGACGACAATCGGCTTGGTCAAGGTCGCAGTAAACGCATCGCCGGCCGAGCTGCGATCGGAGGAAAGAAAGTCATTCATGCGGACGGTAATGTAAGTACCGGCCTTGATGGTGAGTCGAGGCGGAATGGCCTGCGGATCGCCCAAAGGCTGCTGTGGATCGGCGTTAGCCGCATCGCCCGCGGCGAGCTGCTGCTGCACTTGCTCAACGGTAGGACGCTCCTGCGCAAAGGCGGGAACGGTAAGCAGCCCGAGCATTGCTGCGTACGCGGTGGATCGGGAAAATTTGTGCATAGTCGACACCCTTCGCTATTTCAATAGCACGCGTTTCGCCAACTATAAAAGGTCGCAAAATCAGTAAGTTTCGGAGGGTGAGAGCATGTAAAAATGGCCGAAAATCACCGGGATTGGTGGTTTTGAACCACCCCTAATATCCGATTACCGCTTGCGGCACTATCGAATATCATGCTGCGCTTAAGAGACGAAAAGCCGAAGCCCGAGCATCCTGGCAGCGGTAACGTGCTGACGCAGAGTCCCGACTTCCGACACTATCCACTCGCCACGACCAAAGCGGTGACCATCGAGATGGAGCGCGACGAAGCGGCCAAGTCGTTCGTCACCTTCGTTAAGGAATTGCACGGTATCTCGACATTCGGCGATACGGAGCGTGAGGCGCTGGAGATGACCGCGGAAATGATTCGCGGCTATATCGCGTCGATGGAAGAACGCGGAATGAAGATCCCGCTGGCGCAGGCCAAGTTGGTTGAGTTGAAGCGCCTGGTAGGCTGTCCATCGCCGAACGATAACTCCGTGGCGTGAGCCCGGGGATCCAAGGGCGCCCAGTCCCCGCCCTTGTACGGGTCGGGGTTTTATGCGTCTTTATCGCCGCCGCTAAGCAACTCGCCCCACCCACTACTCCCTCGCCGCACGGCACTCCGCGCAGGGGCAAATCTTTCGCAGATGGTCGAAGGAATAAATCCCCGACCCATGTCCGTCCGACCATCCGATGCGAATCGCATAATGCCCGACCTCTTCGACGCTTAACATCTTTAACACCGGCTTATAGAGCTGGAACGGACTCGGAGGCGCTGCATAATTGGTCTTCTGGGGCTCCGTGCCATGGGCTCCGGTGCAGGTGGCGCAGGGGCATTCGTCGCGCAGATAACCCAGCGAATACTCGCTGTGATGCTGGTCCTTCCAGTCGATTTTTATTCCTTTAGATTTTGAAATCGCGATGTGCTCGGGGTCCATCACTGCGGATTCACTCTCTCAATATCGCGCACGCCGGAGATCCTTCGGATTGCCGTGACGATGCGTTCGAGCTGCTTTTTGTCCTTCACTTCTATGGTCATGTCGATGATCGCGCCGGTCGAGTGGTGGACGTCGTCGCCGCGCGTTTCGAGACTCCGGATGTTGGTCTGCTCGTTAAAAAGCGCCGTGGTCAACTGGCTCAGCATGCCGGGCCGATCCTCGGTCAACACGGTTATCTTGACCGGAAATGAATCCGACGTGCTGCGCGCCCACTCGACATCGATCTTGCGCTCGACCTCGTACATCAGGTTCTGGACGTTCGCGCAGTTCAGTGAATGC
>Ga0182024_10024215_pt1 | contig 10803 bp, 7 predicted proteins | sample P32metaG_FD_120480 | JGI IMG/M metagenome (GOLD analysis project Ga0182024, IMG submission 120480) | Permafrost microbial communities from Stordalen Mire, Sweden - P3-2 metaG (Illumina Assembly) | ecosystem: Environmental > Terrestrial > Soil > Wetlands > Permafrost | place: Sweden: Stordalen...
CGCGGCGGGATCCGAGGCGTGCCATCCATCGGGCGCATACGCGAAATACTCAACTTCTGTATGTGCCGGTTGAAAATCATCCAGCACCGCGCGGATCATCGCCGCATCAAACACCTGAAACCAACCACGAGTGCACGCTTTTCCGTACGGTACGGTTATAAAACAAACCCCTCCTGGACGAATGACCCGCCGGAATTCCCGAACTGCCGCTCGAAAGCCCTCTGCATTATGTTCCCTCTTCGTTCCATCCGTCGTGTAAAGCATGGTGTTATCCAGGCCAATGTGTTCGATGGTAGAGATACTCACGATGGTGTCGAATATCTCGGAGCGAAACGCGCATGAGCGGAGATCGCCAAATACGTAGGAGATAGCTCGCCCCCAGTAACACTGCTTTTCCGGCGCCAGGGTGCAAATCGACAGTTTCGCTTTGCTCACAGGAGGGATGCTCACCAGAAAGCCGTGATTGAGAGCGGCACCCGCGTCGAGCATCAGGCCAGGATCTCCGGGCAACCGTGCATAGACCCATGGATACTCAATGACACGTTCATCCATCCGGAAACCGTAGCCCTTGGGAAGAGGGGCCGCAGGCCTGAGCAAGCCATTCTCGATGGCACTCTCGATTCGCCGGCGCTTGGCAGTATAGTATCCCGGCGTCCACGGCCTACGTCCTCCCAGGATGTAGAAGGGATAGAACATACGGTCCAGAAATTCCTTTATCTGGAAGATCATGAGGACGGCAGTTGTTTCGCTGAGAACCGCAGCGGTTGGGTCCGGGGAAGATCCGCGCCAAGCATGATCGCCATCATGCCCCACAGCGGCACATTGCCATAGAGTCCGCCCGAGAACATGGCCCCGATCAGTTGCTGTAAGAAGCAAACCGGGATCCAGGCCATGGCGGGATCGCGCCGGATGAACCTCATCGCACGATAGATGGCCGCCAGGATCAGCAGTGCGAACGCTGAGCCGCCGAACGTTCCCGTAGCCATGAATGCCTCTACCAACGCGTTGTGGGGATAGATGAGAGCATTTCTCTCCACGATCGAGCTGCCGAGCCAGGGATGGTCCATGTACTCACGCCATGCATCCCGAATCATACTGTGGCGGATATTGACCGAGTCACTCGTCGTATCGTAGGCCGCAGCAGACGCTAGCAAGCGATCGAGTTTCAGGCCGTTCCGGGAAAAATATGTAGCACTTACTGAGAAGACAACCGCCAGGACAATGCACATGGCGACCGTGATAAACCGGGAGCCGCACCGTAGCCCCAGGTATCCGATAAGCGGAACCACCACGATGCCGGCAACCAGGGCACCACGGGAAGATGCGGCCAGGATGCTGAACGCACCCAGGCAAACTGTCGCCGCTGCCCCGACCCGAAGGTACCACGCTCTTTTTACACGCCCTATTTGTAATAGAACGAAGAGTCCCAGGATGATTGCTGTGACTCCCATGTGACCATAGGAGACAGAATTAAGAATATCGTTTCCCTGATAGCGACCGTGCAGGGTTACATCTTGCGAAGTTCTGGTGCGAAGCATCGATGCCAGGCAGCACACACCGAGAGCAAGCATGCTCCATGGGAGAGCCTTCCTATAAAGCTCGATGTCTTTGATTTGGTACAAGACAAGGAAAGTAGGAAGACAGATAGCAAAGAGAGACAAGGCCATATCCGATGGAGCTGTTCCCAGCGGAACCTGCAGGAACACGGCATCGACGATAAATCTTAAGCTGTAAGCAATCCAGAAAAACAGCGCCACCACAGAAATAATCGACATGCCTATGCGGAGATGACCCGCACCGAGGAACCTGAAAAGAGCATAGAGCTGCAAAAGCAGCATGAGGCCGCGAAAGGGAACGGTCGCGATTCGGCTGTCCACGCCAAGAGCGCCAGGGACGTAAGAGACCATGAGAAAGCCCGCTAAGGTTCCCGTCATGAGCAAAGTCACCATCCCGGCCAGTCTTGAGGTTTCGGCGGTGGTCACCTCGCTCGCCAACGCTCCGTAATGGTTGATTGGATATCTCATGTCCAAACGAATTTCACGCTTCTGCCATGTTCGCTAACGCCGCTGCCGCTGCATCTGCGCAATGCTTGATCGCACCATGCGATAGCGTCCAATGGACGCTATACATCAGGGTCATCGCAACGCCGTAGGAAAGGATGGCAACGCGCGGGCCATAGCCGAAATGGTAGGGTAAGGTGAAGGAAAGAGCGGTCAGCGCCAGTTTGCCTGCATCCCAAACGAACTGTGTCCGTTGCCGTTGAAGAACGCTCAAGGTGAGGGTGACCGGTGAGTTGATAAAGCTGGCGTAACACATAAAGGCCAGATAGCGAGCGTATTCGCCCGCCTCACGCCAAACGCGGCCAAAAATAGTTTGGAAGATCCACGGCGCGAAGATGGTAAACAGGGCACAAGGGGCGAGCCCCAGGTAGAGCATCCGCCGAGTGGTCTCAAGAAAGATATACATGAGCCGCTGGGGATCTGTCCTCGATAGCGTGGCTGCCTGAGAAGTGTAGACCTGGGCAATGCTTGCCCCGATCAAGGCTGCCGGAACGCCCAAAACGCGGTTGACCAGGGCAAACCATCCCGTATACTGCGCGCCGTAACACGCCGCCAGAAACAGGGCAGGCAACGCCAGCCCCGACGCGTTGAGCAGGCCTCCCCAGGCGGAAACCAGGGGATAGTCGCGATAGCGCACTGCTAACCGGATCATGCGAGGCACGCGCATGGCGCGGATTTGAACCACATGGTTCTGCCATAACTCGCGCAGGAACTTCCCGCTTCCCGTGATGCGGCCCACTGCATCGCCCGTCAACAGCCCCAGGGGACCGCGAATCACGAAACCCGCAGCAAGTTGGATGACAACCATCGCTGCAACTTGCGTGAGCTTGGTAATGGCAATTTGCCGATAGGCCTTCTGCCGCATGGCCCGGTAACTGAGCGCCTGATAGAGTCCGCCGCCGAGTACGCTGACCGGAAGAAGCCACAGGTAACCTTTCAGCACCAGCACGCCGGCAGGAAGCATCCAGGGATGCCTGTGTAATACCGCGACGATTATGGCAGTCACCGTCGTAGTAAGGCACACGCAAAAGATCGCTACCCCAAGCAAATCGAACCCACTCTGTTCATCTTCGGGCAAGAGCAGCGCAAACTCATAGCGCCCTGCAGCAATGACCATGACGAATCCCGTCAGGGAGATAAATACTTGAAGTACGCCAAAATCGCTCGGGTGGTAGATACGCGTCAGGACTGGCGATGCGGCAACGGCAATCGCTTGCGCCATGGCGGTTCCACCCACCAGGATCGAGACGCTTCGAGCGAATCCGCCGGTTGGCAGCCATCGGTGACACAGTCTCGACAATACTTGCTTCATAAACAGGCCAGCGCAATCGAGTGGACGGGGCCTACTTTCCCCTGAGCACCGTCTTGCTGATTCGCAACGAGGGTTTCTAAGTGGAGTGTCGCAGAGAAAACGTTACTGACGAAAGAATCGGAGTTAAGGGAAAAACAGCAGATCCCTCCACTCCGCTACCCGGATTTCCTGTGGGCCTTGATGGCGTTGGCGGACCTCATGCGCCTTTCCTTAAGAGAAAGGCGCACACGTGGCCTTGTCTAGCGCTACGTGGCAGGAAATCCGGGTTCGCTACGATTCGGGTTTGTGACTTTTTTATCTTCCGGTTTAGTTTGCGGCCGGAAAGCCCCCAAGAGCATCTGCCGACAAGCATCGCCGGGGTCCTTCGACTCCGCGCTATGAAGCCCTCTGTGAGCGATAGATCTGCGAAGCGCTCCGCTCAGGATGACGATTTTGTGGTGAGTTGGAAGCGCTTCGCTCGAGATGACAATTCTGTTTGCGTGGTAATGATCCCTCTGCGGCGGGTTACTAGCTCTCTTCCAAGGCTTTCTCAGAGTAATAGCCGTGATATTTGCCATATCCGTAACCGTAGCCATATCCGTAATAGTGCTCGGCAACACGCACATCATTGACCACGATACCGGTGAGACGACCGTCGCCAGACTGAAGCAACTCGCTGGCGCGATGCAAGGCGCGACGCGGCGTGACGGCCAATCTGGAGACGAGAAGAACGACGTCCGTCTTTTGCGCCACCAGCACAGCATCGGTAACAACCAGACAAGGAGCACTATCGATGATCACGTGATCGTACGCCGATTTCCACTCCTCCAGAAGTTCATGCATCTGGACAGATCCGAGCAGTTCGGCGGAATTCGGCGGACGCGGGCCGGCCTGGAGAACAAACAGATTAGGGGCGTTCGGGAGAGCTTCGACTACGTCGCGCCAATTGGCGGCGCCGGTGAGGGAGCCACTCAACCCAGGGTTCTTCGCCATCTCCAATCGTTCCGCGAGCACGCCGCGCCTCAGGTCAGCGTCGACCAGCAGTACGCGCGCGCTCCGCTGGGTGAGCGCAGCGGCGATATTCATGCTGACCGTCGTCTTGCCCTCGCCGGGTAGAGCACTTGCAATCAGGACCGTCTTCGGCGGGGTGCCAGCCGAGGCAAGCAGGAGTGCGGTGCGCAGCGAGCGAAACCCTTCCGATGCCTGGGAATTAGGCCGCAGCACGGTAACCAGAGAGCCCTGTTTCGATCCACCCCAATGGGATGCTCCTTCTTGCCCGCTCGTCTTGATACGCCCCTGCTCGCTATGTGGGACCATTCCCTTAATGTGCGGGATCATCCCAAAGAGAGGAGCTCCGGTCAACATCTCCACTTCTTCCGGGCTGCGGATCAAGTTATCCAGGCTTTCAGCGGCGAATGTGCAGGCGATGCCGGCACCCAGGCCAAGCAGGATGCTTAACGCCAGCACCAGCGAGGTATTGGGTTCCACCGGCCTGGTGGGGAGCGTTGCCGGATCGATGACATCGACGGTGGCTGCCTTTAGACTGGCCACCACACCCGCCTCTTTGAGTTTCTTCAATAGGTCCTCGTAGAGATCGTTGCCCGACTCCACCTCACGCTTGAGGATGCCGTACTGGTCAAGGCCCTCGCTCATTTTGTAGGCTTGCTGCTTCTGCCCATCAAAGGCTGAGTGCAACTGTTTCTCGGCGCCGGCTGAAACCTCATAGTCCGTACGGAAGCGTTCCTGAATGTCTTCGATCTCGGTTTGCAGAGATTTCTCCACCTCGGCCAACTGATTCTTGAGCTGGATGACTTTGGGATACTGGGGACCGTACTCCGAGTTTGCCTGCGCAAGTTGGGTTTTTAAATCGGCTTGCTGTCCACGCAGGACGGGAAGAACGCTGTCCGGAACGATGGTCCCGAGCAGCTCGGGGTTGCCCGACTGGGCCACTCGGTACTTTGCCTCCTTCACAATCCGGTCGGCTTCGGCGTCGGTCAACTCCTTGCTGAGATCGTTCAACCTGGAGAGCACAAGGTTGTCGTTCTCATCGGTGCCGAAGATGCCTGTCTGCTTTTGTAATCTGGAGAGCCGGGACTGCGATTCCTGGATCGTAGACTTGAGCTGAACGAGCTGACCCGATAACCAGTCCGACGCTTTCATGGTGTCGTTGTACCGGGTCATGAAGGTACGTTGGGTATAAGCAGACACCAGATGATTGACGATTTCCCGCGCCAGGGTTGCGTCTGCGTTGCGAAAGGTAATTTCTACCGCCTGGGTGCGCGTGATCGTCTGCACGGTCAGTGCCCCACGGAACCTTGCCAGTAGCTCGTTGCGCCGCTGCGGCCCCGTCTGTTCCACCTCATCTGGCGCGTCCCGCACAGTATACCGGCCGAAGAAAATGAATTTGCGCTGACCGGCGAAGGTAACCTGCCTATCGAGCCGCAATGCACCAATGACCGTCCATGCCAGACTATCGCTCTTCAGAATACGAACCTGTGTCTCCAGCTTTTGATCGAAGCCGAGGCCACCGCCTCCGAGGCTCGCAGTGATGTCACCCATATCCAGAGCATCGGAACCCTCGGGATTAATCGCGAGATCCGCAATCGCTTCGTATCGGCGGGTCTTAAGCGCACAATACAAACCGCCAAGAAGAAACACCACGATGACTGAAATGAGGATGATCTGTTTGCGGCGCCGCAAGACTCGGATGAGATCCGACAGAGTGATCTCGTCAGATCTGCCGCGATCGCCTGCCTCTCCGGCGCCTCGAATCATCCCCGGATTGCGGTGCTCAGATTCGCCTCGAGCGGAGTTCATCACTGGATTGCCTCTTGCACGTTTAGCTATTTGGTTAGTGCAGTTGAAAAGCGTAGATGGAATAAACAGCGGCCTGAATCGCGCCCTGCAGCCCCATGGCTCCGTAGTTCCGGATGTTGCTCAGGGGAACGAACACGATATCTTCTGCATGCAACTGCAGGTCCTGGGCTTTGCCATGGTAGATCTTGTCCAGCGGAATTCTGGTTTGCGTTGTGCCTGCAAGAGATTTCCGGAGAATCACCGAACCTTTCAGAGACGCCAGCTTGGTTGTGCCCCCGGCCAATGCCGTCGCCTTCAGAACCGAGATCGAGGTATTGTCCTCCATGAGAAAGGCGCCCGGCTTGTTGACCTCTCCCAGCACATAAACCATCCCCGCTTTGGAAACGACGATCGTGTCGCCCGGATAAATCGGTACATTGGCGTGCTCAGGGAGATTTTCGCCGGCACTTATGTTTATCAGCGCGACCACTTCGGGGTGATCGCTTTGCCCGGCATGCAAAACGGTGACGGTGCGGCCTGATTTCAGCGTGAGACCGCCGGCAGCAGAGATCACATCATATAGGTGATGTGGACCCATCAGGGGATAGATCCCCGGCGCGTTCACCTCTCCATAGACCGTGATGCCCTGGGTAGCGAACTCCTCGATAAATATCGAGACTTGCGGATCCTTTACCAGTTGGCGCGCGACCAGCTCGCGGGCAATCAAGCGTTGCGCATTGCCAACCGTCATCCCGGCAAGCTTCACGTCTCCAAGAAAGGCAAGACTGACGCATCCGTTTATATCCACCCGGACCTTCAACACCAGCTCGGGCACATCGAAAACACTGAGATCGAGCAGATCGCCGGGGCCGATAGCGATCGCGCTCTGACCGCGCACGGTCGCCTGCGGCGCATCTTTCACCGCTGCCTGTGCCCAGCTGGGAGTTGCACCTATGCCAACCAGGCCAAGTAGGAGCAATCGCGTAAAGCAGGTAAGACGCTTCATCAATGGTTTGCCCAGAGAGTTTCGTGCGAGTGTTTTGTGTCGCCAGGAACGCGCTTCGGTTTTGTGGGAGGAGCGTGTCTTCAGTTCAGCAGGTTAGCCGGCGTTCCAAGGGGTTGCGGCCACTCGCTTGTGACCGCAGTAGGGTGATTGGGTTTTACCAGCAGGCCCTGGGCGGGTGTCGCGGACATGGCGAGCTTCAGCAGTGGCGAGCCGGGATTATAGTCAGGAATCAATTCCTTCAAGTACAAGACCAGGCGGGCGACATCCTTCCGTTCCGAGATCTGGCGAAGTTCTTCCAAGGCGACATGCATCACCTTGAGGTCGGCCGAGAAAGGGGAGAGATAACTGAGAATCTTCCCATGCGCCGTAGGCATAAATTGTTCGTTCTGGAGATTGAGTTCTTCGAAGAGCTTCTCACCCGGACGTAAGCCGGTGAATTCGAATTTGATATCCCGATCGGGCCGCAATCCGGATAGTAAAACTAGATTACGGGCGAGATCCACGATTCTGACGGGTTCGCCCATATCGAGGACAAAGACCTCGCCGCCTTTGCCTATCGAGAATGCCTGCAAAACCAGTTGAGTGGCTTCCGGAATGGTCATGAAGTAGCGCCGCATCTCCGGGTGCGTAATGGTTACGGGCCCGCCCGCGGCAATCTGTTCTTTAAATATCGGAACAACACTGCCATTGCTTCCCAGGACATTCCCGAAGCGTACGGCGATAAACCGCGTCTTGCCTTGCTTCTGAAGCGCGCTGATCACCAGTTCAGCGATGCGTTTGGTAGCGCCCATCATGCTCGTAGGGCGAACCGCCTTGTCGGAAGAGATCATGACAAAATCTTCCACTCCATGATCAATCGCGGCGCTGGCTACATTCCAGGTTCCGAAGATGTTGTTTTCTACGGCCGCAAACACGTGTCTTTCCATCATGGGTACGTGTTTGTATGCGGCAGCATGGTAGACGATCGACGGCCTGTAGCGTTCCATCGCTTGCTGCACATTCCCTGAGCGCGTGATATTGCCCAACTCGGGGAAGAACGTGAGCCGGGGAAACTTGTTGTTCAACTCTCTGTCGAGTGTAAATAGCGGAGTTTCGGCTTCATCAAAGCCGACCAGGGCCAGCGGGTTGAACCTGGCTATCTGGCGACAGATCTCCGAGCCGATCGAACCCGCGGCGCCGGTCACCAAAACGGTTTTGCCTGCAATGCGCTCGCGGATTCGGTCCTCATCCAGAAGCACGGGCCTTCTGCCCAACAGGTCTTCCACCGCGACATCGCGAATTTGTTTGCCCAGTTCCGTGCCGTGGATGATGTCCGCTAATCCCGGGACCATCTTGTAATCGACTTCCGCGTCAATGGCGGACTGCAACATGCGGACCAGTTGCGGACCAGTGGCGGACGGGATCGCAATCAGCACTTGTTCGATCTCGTACTTTTTCGCCAGGGCTCCAAGTGCCTCGCCGGCGCCCAACACTCTCGTTCCGTGGAAGGTCAAGCCCACCTTGCGCGCATCATCATCGATCAGGCCGACCAGCTCACGCTTCAGTGAGTGATTGTCCCGCAGTTCGCGGGCGAGCGCCAATCCTGCCGTTCCAGCGCCGTAGATAAGGGTCCTGGTCCGATCGACGGCGCTCTTCTCGTTGCTTCTGGCGGCCATGGCTAGCCGGACTGCGAATCGAGTGCCCAGGGTCAACGAGCATGAGGTCAGCCATTCCAGGATGTATATGGAGCGTGGAATTCCCGGGTGCACCGCAAGAACAATGATCACGCCACCGACCATCGAACCGGCGGAGTTAGCCAACCCGATTCGTACGGCCTCGTCGAGCGAGGTATAACGCCAGTAGCCGGTGTTGACCGCGCCAAAGAAGAACGCGGCTGACTTGGCGACTGCCCATATGAAGATAGCTTCGCGCATTCGATGCGCGTAGATGGCGGGCACGGAACCGTCGAAACGAAGCTGGAAGGCCAGGAGTCCGCATATGGTGAATCCCGCCATGTCCATAATGGATGCGAGAAGCCGACGTGGAGCCTGCTCCGGCCCACCGGCCGGCAGCGAAATCAAAGACATAGGAGAGTCTCCCGGAAGGCAATCGCCGCCCGTTGGATCAGGCGACGGCATCTCGGTGTTCGGCAGACAGGTGACCGTGAGAGGCGATGAGTTCGAGAGCACTTCCGTCAATATGCAGGGAAACGCTCTTACCGATCACATCCAGGGTCACAATAAAGCGGAGGCCGTTACCTTTTTTTTGCACCACGCCCATCACGCCGGCCAGCGGGCCCGTCACCACGCGAACCTCGTCTCCTTTGGCCATGAACGGGTGGGGCTCGATCGTTTTGCAGGCGATGATGCGGCGAAGCAATTCCATATCGTCATCCGGAATCACGACCGGCCCTGCGGCATTGCCGACGGTGCTTAGCAGGCCAGGTAACCTCATGAGGGGGCCATGATCTTGCGGCGACAATCGCACAAAGAGGTAGTTCGGAAAGAGCGGCATTTGGAGATCGACGGTCGTACGGTTCTTCCACGATCGCTGGGTGGTATAGAGGGGAAGGAATTGTTCTATGCCGATACGCTCACAATGGGAAGCGATACGCTTTTCGTGCCGGGACATCGTGTACGCTGCAAACCACTCCCGTTGTGAATTAGCTGTGTTTTCTCCAGAGCAGTATGGTTCGAATGCAGCTTCGCCATTGTCACTTAGCAAGTGATCTTCCCTTTCTACGACTCTTTCGACTGGACAGTCGGCTAGGTGCCTTGCTTGTAACAATCTTGCCGCTCGCCTTCGTTCATATCATCGGCCAGCGGATGGATTTCATCATGCTCGTAACGTGATCGCCCTTAACGATGCTTCCCGTGCACTCGCAATAGACCAGCCGAGTAACGAGAATGACCCATTCTGCTGCGTAGAGGACTTACCTACCATTCTGATGGTCTGACCTACTTTGCGTCGCCTCGCTTAAGAAGCGACCGGCCCCGGTCTGGCGGAGAACAACCATCTTATCCCAAGACACATGAGTTACGTTCTGATCCGAGTAGGCTTTGATCCCCTCGATCGGACGGCTTACGAGTCTGCATGAGAACGACGATCACGTGATCGAGTCCTGTAGGGACGGCTGAACTCTACCCAGGACGCAGTCCCATAAGCTCTGACTTGTTTAGGATGTTTTTCTTCACAACTCCCAACAAATCGTCATCCTGAGCGGAGCGCCTCACAGATTTACCGCGTGACACAGCCCTTGGACAGTCGTGGGGATCGAAGATGATTACAGTGCATGAAAAGATGTACCCGTGACCATCAAGTGCGTACCGCACGAAGAATCCTGTTCTCGGGTTTGGGTGGTCGAAAAGCTCCGAGCAGCAGGGGTAAGATAAGCACCGCCGGGGTCCTTCGACTCCGCGCCAGAAGCGCTGTGTCAGACGATAAATCCGCGAGGCGCTCCGCTCAGGATGACGTTTTTGTGGGAGTTTTAAAGAAAAACAACCCAACAAAGTTAGCGTTTATGGGACGCAGTCTGGGCTAAGTTCAGCCAGAGCTGTCCAAATTAGCGGATTAACTTGCTTTTTGACGATGTAACTTGTTGATTGCTTTGAAGAGAGCTTGGCAGAGCAAAATCGGGTTGCTTCTTTTGAGCGGCTGCTGTCTAAATGGCA
>Ga0182024_10024216_pt1 | contig 10803 bp, 7 predicted proteins | sample P32metaG_FD_120480 | JGI IMG/M metagenome (GOLD analysis project Ga0182024, IMG submission 120480) | Permafrost microbial communities from Stordalen Mire, Sweden - P3-2 metaG (Illumina Assembly) | ecosystem: Environmental > Terrestrial > Soil > Wetlands > Permafrost | place: Sweden: Stordalen...
GATGCAGGTTGCGACGTGCCGCTCATCGGCGACTTCCACTACAACGGGCACGTACTGCTGACGAAATATCCAGATTGCGCCAAGGCGCTGGACAAGCTGCGCATCAATCCCGGCAATGTGGGCGCGGGACAGCGGCGCGACGAGCAATTTTCGACCATCTGCAAAGTGGCGCGCGACCACGGCAAACCGGTGCGTATCGGTGTGAATGGCGGGTCGCTGAATCAGGAATTGGTAATGAAGAAGATGCAGGAGAATACCGACCGCGACCTGGGCAAAACTTCCGAAGAAATCATTAACGAATGCATGGTGCTTTCAGCGCTGGAGTCCACCGAACTCGCCCTGGAAAATGGCTTGCGCAAGGATCAAATTATTATTTCGTGCAAAGTTTCGCGTCCGCACGATCTGGTCGCGATTTATCGCGACTTGTCCGCAAAAACTGACCAGCCGTTGCATCTTGGACTAACCGAAGCAGGCATGGGCGCGAAGGGCCTGGTGTGGTCGGCCGCTTCGATGGGAATTTTGCTCGACGAAGGCATCGGCGACACGATTCGCGTTTCGCTGACGCCGCGTCCCGGTGGCGACCGCCGCGATGAAGTCTATGCGGCGTGCGAGCTGCTGCAGTCGCTGGGCCTGCGATCATTTTCACCAAGTGTTACGGCGTGCCCCGGTTGCGGACGGACCACCAGCACGACGTTTCAGGAATTGGCGGAAAGCATTCAAGGTTACATCCGCGACAAAATGCCGGAGTGGAAGCGGTACTACGAAGGCGTGGAAGAAATGAAACTCGCGGTGATGGGCTGCATCGTCAATGGGCCCGGCGAATCGAAAGCGTCAAATATCGGAATCAGCTTACCGGGGACGGGCGAGGCTCCGCGCTGCCCCGTTTACATCGACGGAAAACATTTCAACACGTTGGAAGGCACCTACGACGAACTGAGCGCGGCGTTCCAGAAACTTGTTGAAGATTACATCAGCACCAAATACCACAAACGCGAAACGCCGCTGGCAGAAGTGCAAGTCCTGGGCTCCCCTTCCGCAAAACCTTCTCTTCGCGTCCTAGCCTAAACAGGCCCGGCAACTCGGTTAAGCGATCCGCTCGTCTCGATTCCGAAGCCGTACGTTCGTTTGGAGTGCGGCGGCTCTGCCGCCGCTTTGCGGGCGTAAACATCGTTGCGATGAAATGACAGGAGCAGCTTCGGCGTCGGGCGCTCGTTCGCTGCTGACGCAAACATCTCAAAAGCGGCGGCAGAGCCGCCGCACTCCAAAAAATCGTTGGTGTCACTCGTGGCGGAGCGCTTCCAACGGATCGGTGCGCATGGCGCGCTGCGCTGGAATGTAGCTCGCTACAATTGCTACAAGCAGCAGCACGACGGCTACGCAAGCAAAAGTCAGCACGTCGGTGGGTTGGACGCCGAAGAGCAGGCTGGCCATGGTGCGCGTCAGTGCGATTCCAGCCACAATTCCTACAGCGATGCCCACAAGCGTCGCGCCAATTCCCTGCCGCAACACTATGCCCAGAATGTCGCGCGGCTGAGCGCCAAGCGCCACGCGGATGCCGATTTCCCGCGTACGCTGCAGCACCGTAAACGAAATCAGCCCGTACAATCCGATCATGGCGAGAATTACGGCGAGCGCCGCAAAACTTCCAATGAGATAGGAGGGATAACGCCGCAGAAAAACGGCCGGCGATTCATTCGTAAACTGGTCCATAGTTTTCGGCTGAATCAGCGGCAACTGCGGATCCATTTCGTGGAGCGCAGCCTGCGCGGTACCGATGAACGCTTCAGGAGAGCCCGCGGTTCGGACCATGAAAGTCATATACGTCGATGGTCCCTGATCGTTGGGATAGTAAATGATCGGCGGCGGGGGGCTGGCGAGATCATCCTGCGCCACGTTTCCGACCACGCCCACGATTTCCCGGTATGGCTCTTTCACGTTGAACGTAAAGCGGGTGCGTTTCCCGACCGGATCTTCGTTCGGAAAATATTTATTCGCAAACGCTTGGTTCACGACCAGGACGTTCGCCGTGTCATGCTGATCGGCCGCGGAAAACAGCCGGCCTTTTATCAGCGAAAGTTTCAGCGTGGAAAAGTATCCGGGCGAATTGGTGATAATGTCCGCCTCGTCTTCCTGGCCCGCTGCAGTCGGTCGCCCCTCGACCACAAATCGAATCGTGCCACCGGAACCTCCAACCGGCAGCGCGGTGGTCATACCGACGTCCACCACTCCCGGAGTGCTCCGCAGTTTTTCGGTGAATTGATGTTCAAACCGGATCGCGGAAGGATTGTCGCCTGGATATTCCTTCTGGCTAGCGTAGGAATCGTCGGGAAGATTTACGGAAAATGTCAGCATGCGTTGGGCGTCGTACCCAGGGTTCTGATGCAGCAAGCGATGCAGGCTTTGCAACATCAATCCCGCGCCGACGAGAAGGACCAGCGAGGTTGCGATCTCGGCGACTACGAGCGCGTTGCGAAGGCGCGATTGTCCGGCGCTGGTGCCTCCGCGAGATTCGTCCTTCAGAGCTTCGCCCACGCCGACTCGTGTCGCCGCAATGCCCGGCCCGATTCCGAACAGGATCGCCGTGAGCAAAGCGATGCCCGCGAGAAAGCCGAGTATCGGCAAGTTGACAGTTGCGAGCCTCAAGTTCGGCAGGGTCTGCAAAACGTTTTCGGGAATCGCGGCGAGCAGAAACTTCACGCCCCATTGCGCTCCGAGAAATCCGGCGGCTGCGCCTAATGCCGCGATCAGCAACGATTCGGTGAGCAGTTGCGCGAATAATTGTCCGCGAGTCGCCCCCAGCGCGCTGCGGATCGCAAATTCCTTGCGGCGCCCGACCGACCGGGTAATCATCAGGTTCGCAACGTTCGCGCACGCGATGAGCAAGACAAAACCGACCGCCCCAAAGAGAACCAGCAGGAGCGGCTCAATCTTGCCCACGATCTGGTGACGCAAAGTTCCCACGGCGGTGTACACCGATCCATCAAACTGCGGGTACGCACGCGCCAGCTGAGACGTAACGCCCTTCATTTCTGCGCGAGCTTGCTCGATGTTCACGCCGGGGGCGAGGCGCGCCACCACATGCATCCAACGCAAACTGCGCCGCGTGACAAGATCGCCAGTGGCGTGCATGGGAACCCAAATAGGAAAAGCGTTAGTAGGCGCGAATTGAAATTCGTGGGGCAGTACGCCAACGATTGTTAGGGCTTTGCCATCCAGATGGATGGTGCGGCTAATCACTTGCGGATCGGAGCCAAAATCCGTCTGCCAAAAGGCATCGGTGATAATTGCAACACGCGGGCCATCGCTAACGTCTTCGCCATCCAGAAAATCCCGGCCCAAGGCCGGCTGCACACCGAGCGTGCGGAGAAAATTCGCAGTTACTTGCGTGGCAAACACGTTTTTCGGCTCGCCGTTTCCGGTAAGGGTGAACGCGTCAAAACCGTAGCCAGCCAGCGATTCGAAACTCTTGGTCATCTTCTTCCAGTCCTGAAAATCCGGATTGGAGGCGACCGAGCTGACCAGCTCGGGCGATTCGTTACTCTGGAGCCGGCCTTCTCCAATTGTGACCAGCCTATCGGGCTGGTAGTACGGGAGAGGCTTGAGCAGCGCGGAATAGACCGTCGAAAATATGGCGGTGTTCGCCCCGATGCCCAGAGCCAGCGTCAGCACGGCTACCAAGGTGAAGCCGGGATTCTTCGCAAGCATCCGTGCCGCATACCGCAGGTTTTGCCAGATCGCGCTCATCGGCGTGCCTCCCGCCTTTCAACACTCAGTGCTTTGCAGAGTCCGTCGATCACTGCACCCAATAAATGTGGTAACGGCCTGTCGCATCCTGCAAAGTCATGTGCAAAACCCACTCTCCCTTGATGGCCTGAATGTTCGTGGTGTCCATGCTAGCGCGTTCAGTGGTTCCGATTCTGGAGCGTGTTGCGCCGGTCGGATCAATCAGTTCCCAGCGAACCAGTCCGTGTTCCACTTCGGCCGAAACCATCAGATGCACCGTATCTGCTGGATTCTCTAGCCGGAGGCGATACTCCACCGTGTTCGTCTTATTCGTGAAGCGTTCCTCTTGCTTTAGTTCGCTTTTCGCATTGGACGTGGGCGAGAATGCAGTCGCGGTCGCAGTCGTCAGCTCGCCGTCCGCCGAAATCGGCGCTGTAATACCTGAGGCGAAATCGTTGCACACGTCTCGATGCGGGTTGGGCAAGGACGTCCCACCGTTGGAAGCAGCCAGTCCCAGGACGCAAACGCAAGCTCCCACCAGTCCGGCCACGCGCATTCCGCGGACTGACTTTCTGTATTCCATGTTCATCGCACACCTCGCTATCAGGGTTCGATTGCAACCCGGATGCCAAGCTCCGTCGCGCGCAAGTTATTGATTCCCTGTGGATTATTTGCCAGCTCGCTAAACCTGCGCCGCCAGACTGCTCGCCTGTGGGACGCACCGAACGCGCCAAGCCAATCACCCAGAAGGCACAGACGAGTGGCAATCAAAAAGGGACTGGAACAATCTGCACAATTTCGGAAATAAAACTTACCCCTTGCACTTCTACACGTTGTTCGATAGATATGTAGAAGAACGAGGTGTAACGATAACGGAAAAATCGGATCTCCCACAAGGCACCTTGGATTTGTTGATCTTGAAGGTCGTCGCGCTTGGTTCCGTTCATGGCTACGCGATCGCGCAACGGCTGCAGCAAGTCTCGCGCGATGTGGTCCAGGTTCCGCAAGGCTCATTGTACCCGGCACTGCATCGCCTGGAAAACCGCGGTCTCCTAGCGGCGGACTGGAATGAGACGGAGACCGGTCGCGAGGCAAAATTCTATCGCCTCACCCGCAAAGGCCGGGCGCAACTCGATGCCGAAGCGGCAAGCTGGAAACGACTCGCCGAAGCGGTTGGCCTGATCCTGCGAATGGCGCCGGAAGGTGCGGAATGAACCGGTGGCAGCGCCTGTGGCACCGAAAACAAATGGAAGAGCAGTTGGAGAAGGAACTTCGCTTTCACCTTGAACAGCATGCAAGCGGATTAATTGCACGTGGCTGCAACCCCGCAGAGGCGCGGCGGCTCGCGCGCCTGGAGCTGGGCGGCCCTGAGCAAGTGAAAGAACAATGCCGCGACGCGCGTGGCACGCGCTGGCTGGACGATCTGCTGCAAGACATTCGCTATGCAGTACGCATGCTCGCCAAAAATCCAGGGTTTGCCATCGTAGCTCTGTTGACCCTGGCACTCGGCACCGGAGTAACCGCAGTAATGTTCACCGTTGTTAACGGTGTGCTGCTGAAGCCGCTTCCTTATTACCAGCCCAACCGGCTCGTGGCCCTACAGGAGAAAACAGAATCCTCCAACCAGTTTGGGAACCTGTGGGCGTTTGCATACCCGAACTACCTCGATTGCGAGAAAGAGAGTCAGTCGCTCACCATGGCAGCGTGGCGCTATAGCGGCGGCATCATCAGCGGATCGGGAGGAGCTGAGTACATTGACGGCATTCAGATGTCCTCTCAATTATTTTCGGTGTTGGGAGTTACCCTACCGCTGGGGCGCGCCTTCCGCACGGAAGAAGATCATCTCGCTTCCGTGCCCGTCGCCGTCATTAGCTACGGTTTATGGCAGCGCCGCTTCGCCGGAAATCCCGCGGCGATCGGCACCTCGCTCGTTTTCGACGGAAGGAGCTACACCGTGATCGGCGTCACGCCCGCGGGATTCCGCGTCAACGAAAACGACGTGGACATCTTCACTCCTCTCGGTCAGGACCCTTCGCCCGCTTTGCAAAATCGCGACCGGCATCCTGGTATAAGTGTGATGGCTCGCTTGCATCCCGGCGTCACTCTCCTCCAGGCCCGAACGGAATTGGCGCTCATCGGTCGCCGTCTCGCGCAGCAGTATCCGCAATCCAATACTGGGCGTGGTTTCATCGCGGATCCGCTTCGTCCGGAGGTTGGAGACATTGGGGCAATACTGTGGCTATTGCTCGGCGCGGTGAGCCTGGTTCTGCTGATTGCGTGCGTCAACGTGGCCAGCCTGCTGCTGGCGCGAGCCGTCTCACGCGAACGGGAGCTGGCGATGCGCGTGGCCCTCGGCGCAGGCCGCGGCCGCTTGGTGCGCCAGTGCTTAACCGAAAGTGCGCTGCTGGCCCTGGTTGGCGGCGGCCTCGGTATCTTGCTGGCCGCTAATGGCATTCGCCCGTTCGTGGCGCTGTGGCCGGGCACCTTGCCGCGCGCCGAGGAAGTCCACCTCGATTGGCGCGTGATGTTATTTGCAATCGCCATCTCGCTCGGGAGCGGCATTCTCGTCGGGCTGGCACCGGCTCTGCGCGCTCCGTCACGCGACCTGGACCGAACCCTTCGCGCGGGAGGGCGAGCGATTGCGGGAAATTCGCGTCGCCTGCACAGTGCGTTCGTAATATCCGAGGTGGCGCTGGCCGTGGTGCTGCTCGTCGCCGCAGCCATGCTCGGCCGGACCCTGCTGCAGCTTTCTTCGGTTAATCCAGGTCTGCAATACCACAACGTTCTGATAACACGCGTGGCGATGTCGCCCGCGACACTCGCCGACACCGGGCAAATACTTCCGGCCTGGAAGAACGCGCTGGAGCGCGCACGACTCGTGCCGGGAGTGGAGTCCGTTGCCCTGGTCGATACTGTTCCGCTGCGCGAGGGCAACAATCAAATCGCCTATTGGACCGCTCCGACCATGGCGTCACCCACCCAGGCGCCCATCGCGCTTGCGACCAGCGTGACGCCCGACTATCTGGACGTCATGCGCATACCCCTCCTCAAAGGCCGGTTTTTCGATGATCATGATCGTAAGGGAAACGATTTGGTAGTGGTGATCGACGACGTGCTGGCGAAACAAGCCTTCGGCGCGCACGACCCAGTTGGGCAGCGTCTCTGGATTCCAACCTCAAATAGCCCTTTTTCATCGGGATCTGAAGGTGCCGACCCGGTTCGTGTAGTAGGAGTCGTGGGGCACGTCCGCTATTGGGGACTCGCCGGCGACGATCAGGCGCAGGTGCGCGCACAGTTCTACTATCCCCTTGCCCAAGTGACGGAACCTTTGCTGCGACGTTGGTCCGAACTTATGTCCGTTGCGGTTCGCACTGCCGTCGCGCCATTGAAAGTGGTTGAACCGCTGCGGAAGGAACTAGGAGGCGATCAGGCTCTTTACGGGATTCAGACCATGGAGCAACTCGTCGGCGACTCGCTGGCCCGGCAGCGTTTTCTCTTGTTGCTGTTCGGCATCTTCGCCGGTTTAGCTCTACTGCTGGCGTGTATCGGAATCTACGGTGTGCTGGCTTACTTGACGAGCCAGCGTGTTCCAGAAATTGGGGTGCGGATTGCCCTTGGCGCGCGCCCCGCTGACGTTATGTGGATGGTATTGCGCCAAGGTCTTGGAATGATTCTGGCCGGCATCGGCGCAGGTGTAATTGGTGCTTGGGTAGCGGGACGTGTGCTGCAGCACTTAGTGGAGGGAATGCGCCCGGCGGAGCTCTCGACGTTCGCGATCACGATTCCTGTTCTCATCGCGGCTGCGCTGTTCGCAAGCTTTGTGCCCGCACGGCGCGCCAGTCGCGTCGATCCGATGACGGCATTGCGCCAGGAATAGCACAAACCCAGCATTCCTTCTGCGGCCTCAAAATTCGAGCGCTGCTATTTCAGGCAATAGGCGCAAGAGTGTGGCAATTTCGCGCGGTTTGAATTTTTTTCTCAGCTTTTCGTCCGCGGCGCGGCGTGCCTTGATTTGCGACTCGCGATAGGAACTGCCTTTCGCAGTGAGATGCACGAGCAGCGCCCGGCCTGATTCTGCCTTCTTTTCGCAAAGCAATCCTTCGCGAATCATGGTTTTGATGGAACGGTGCACAACGGTGCGGTCGTAGCCCAAGAGCGTGGCGATTTGGTTCTGATTCAGCATGGCACCGCCGCGCAGCGTGGAGAGTATGAAACCGCGCGTCTGTGAACATTTTGTCTTTTGCTCCAACTTCTTCGCCACGGAAAGATACGCGAACGCCAGTTGCAAAAGTACCGAGTCTTGAACGATGTCTCCCGGTATTTCATTCGTGCGGGTTCGGGAACGAGTCATAGGATGGTCACCGTCGATTCCAGCGGCCTGCGCCACTGGGGCCTAACGACATGCTGATCTGATTTTTTTCCGACGGCGATGACCATTACGATTTCGTGTTTTCTGCTGGAGAGACCAAGGAATTTCATCAGCCGGAGATCGTCAAATCCCTCCATGGGACAAGTATTCAGTCCGAGAGCCTCGGCTGCAATCATCAGATTCGCACAGGCCAGTGCGGCGCTTTTCCCAGCCCATTTGAACATTCCCTGCCGCGCGACGGGAAGGGTGCCAGATGCCATCCACAAATGCATGAGCCGGAGTATTAACAACTTCAAAGCGCCGAAGACGCCGAACCAGCCTTGCAGGAAAAACCATTTGCCGAGCTTGGCCCTCTTTTCAGCTTCGGCGATTTTTTCGGTAGGAAATCCCGCGGTCCGCATCCACGCCAGTTCGCTCTGCGCCGTCGATTTCCACGAGCCGATATCGGCGACGGCGACGACCAGCGCCGACGCGGTGGCCGCGGGACTCTGCCCAAAGCACAGGGGCACGGCATTTTTTCGGGCGGCCGGACTCTCAATCCAATAAAAGCGGTAAGGCTGGCTATTGAAGCTGGATGGAGCCACGCGAGCTGCGTCCAGAATTTGCTCGCGGGTCGCCTGGGAAATTTCGACCGGGTCGAAAACTTTGATTGCCCTTCTCTTGAATATGGCGTGCAAGATTTCGGTCATGTCCGCCTCCAATGTTGCCATGACAACATATATCTGTTGCACCTGCAACATAGAAGATTTGGGACGTGGTTATGGATCGTAGTAGTGGCAGACCAGCGCGATTGTCTAGAGCGCGGAGAATTTTCGCGTGGCGATCGCAATGGGCAGTCCCACGCAGATAATGTGAATAATCAAGCCGATCACCGTAAGTTTCAGCGAGAATGGATTTTTTCGCACTGCCGAAAGCGGCAGAACCACCAGTTGCATGAAGAAGTAAACGATCGGCCCATACAAGATTCCCGAAATAATGTAGTGCTCGACCAAGAATCCCCACCCGCGGCTGACCGCAACGAACGTGGTGGCAGCGAGAAATGCGATCGTAAAATGGCAAAGCACCCCGAGCGCCGCCGTCGTGGCTCCGCCCTGGAATGAGCGCGGCCCCAGCAGGCCGGCCGCGATTCCCTGCAGCAAACGCATGGGTTTGAGTCCCATCGAGCCGTATACCGTCAGCACTGCGGTCAAATCCATCGCACCGCATATCAAGCCGCCCCACAAAATTGCCAAACCTGGGCTAGACTCCCGGACGGACGAGACTAATTCACTCGGGCTCATCGATATACCTCCTGCGTGCCGGCACGATATTGCACCTGACGCTAAAACGGTTTTGACGCAGCATCCCCGGAAACATCGTTCGCATCATCCAGCACCAAGCCATTTCGAGCGGTCCGCAATTTGTTCAACTGCCAGAAAAATGTTAGGTTGCCGCTGGACCATTTTTGGATGCACCAAGCCACTACCTCCGCGCCAAGACCATCCAACGCCAAACCGAGCAACTGGCGGTTCGGCTTCTGGAGCCTGATCGTCACGCAATTCCAGAACGCCTTCAACGACAACGCCATCAAATTTCTGGTCATTTACCTGATCGTCGAGATGAATTTCCCGAAGCACGTGCGCGACAAATTTGTCTGGATCGTCAGCGCGTTGTTCGCGGTGCCTTTTGTTTTGTTCTCGCTGACCGGCGGGTACTTCGCGGACCGCTATAGCAAACGCAGCGTGGTGATCGGCACGAAGTTCATGGAAATTTTCGTGATGCTGGTTACGATTCTGGGCCTGTGGCTGAATAACTTGCCGCTGGAATGCGCCGCGGTGTTCCTCATCAGCACCCAGTCCGCCCTCTTCGGTCCTTCGAAATATGGTTTGTTGCCAGAGGTACTTCCCGACCGGGAATTGTCGTGGGGTAACGGCATCATCGAGCTGGGAACGTTTGTCGGGAGTATAAGCGCCGTCATGGCCGCGGGCTATCTTGCCGATCATTTTCGCGGCCGCCAATATTTGTCGGGGCTGGTGCTGCTGGGCTGCACACTGTTTGGCTTGGCCACAAGTTTCGGAATCAATCACGTTCCCGCGGCCGATCCCGGCAAGAAATTTCGTTGGGATCCTTTGGCGGATTTTTTCACGCAGATGAGGCCAGTGCGCGCCGATCGAATTTTGAATTGGGCCGTGTACGGCAATGTCTATCTCTGGTTTTTGGCCGCTTTGCTGCAATTGGCCATCGTCGTCTACGGGCACGATACGCTGCGCGTGAACGAGGCGCACATCAGTTACCTGCAAGCCGCGGTGGGAATCGGTATTGGAGTCGGCAGTGTGGTTGCGGGATACGCTTCGCGTGGCAAAATTGATATTCGCCTGATTCCCTTCGGCGCACTGGGGATGACTGTATTCGGCGCGCTGCTTTATCCTTCCGGCCACACGGTTCACAGCGCGGCGTTTCACCTGGCAGCGTTAGGCTTTTTCGGCGGTTTTTTCGCAGTACCGCTCAACGCGCTGATCCAGCATCGCCCCGATCCCGCGCACAAAGGCGGGGTCATAGCCGCGGCCAATCTTCTTTCTTTTATCGGAGTTTTTTTCGCGGCGGGCGCTTACTACCTGTTCTCGACGGTCTTCCGCCAAACGCCGGCGGGAGTATTTCTGGATGGCGCGGGATTGACGGCGATCATGACGGTTCTGTGTTTCTATTGCTATTTCCAGATCCGTTCGCAACCC
>Ga0182024_10024217_pt1 | contig 10803 bp, 9 predicted proteins | sample P32metaG_FD_120480 | JGI IMG/M metagenome (GOLD analysis project Ga0182024, IMG submission 120480) | Permafrost microbial communities from Stordalen Mire, Sweden - P3-2 metaG (Illumina Assembly) | ecosystem: Environmental > Terrestrial > Soil > Wetlands > Permafrost | place: Sweden: Stordalen...
ATCAGAAGTAAAGAGTACTTGTTGAACACATAACCATTACACCAATTACCGCCACGGCTCAATTCGAGCCTGCCGGACCGGAGACCACAGTAAAGTTCGAAAATCGTCCTCTAGGGCCGACCAATTCTAAAGCACTTATCGGAACTCACAGTGGGCGCAATTGGGCGCAACTCAGGGAGAGTGAAGCCCAATCCTACCCTCTGCGCGGTCATTGTACGAAACATCCTGTCTATCTTTACCCCGGTACGAGCGTAGCGTTGTGAGATGTCCTTGTTCGAGTGTCCCATCCAACTGTGAACGAGGATCTCAGGCACCAACTCTTTATCGAGGTGAGCCGCTCGAAATCTCCTGAAGGCATGGAATCCGCAAGGTAGCCTTCCCATCTCTAGGAGTATTGGGTGAAGGGATCTCCGCAACAGATTCGATTTACGTTGCGGAGTGCCGCGAGCCGATGGAAATACCAATCCGCTCTTACGCGAGCCGATGTGATCCCCCAACGCACTCGCCAATGAGGAGTGAAGATCCACCTCTCGTTTTCCGGCCGCAGTCTTCGGACTGCCAAGGTCACCTCCCCACGCGCTACGCTTGACATGGATCACTGTGTCGCATACGTCTTCGACATGCAGCGCGAAGGCCTCCCCGATCCGAAGCCCGGAGCCGGCGAGCAAGGCATACAGAATCTTGTCTTGTCCGTTGGCGGTAGAGATTATTGTTTCGATCTCCGCAGCCGTGAAGCTAGGCGCGTTCTGTTCCTCCACAACAGGAAGATCCATGAAGTTGTGATTCCACTTCACGGAGTAGACCGGCTCTCCTCTGTCGTTCAGGACCGAGGCAACCACTGACTTGATGACAGCGAGATAGTTCTCAATCGACTTGGCTGAGAACCGGGGGTTCCCATCCTTCGTCTCTGAGGCCATCTCTGCCACGAACCCCCGCATCGTGCGGTTGTTCACATCAGCAAGTTGCATCTGTCCCATCTTTCCGTTGACGTATTTCAGATGGCTTCTTCTCGTTCAGCTGGCTTGTTTCTCCAGCGATTAGGTAGATGTATTCGATGCCATAGCGATTGATGAACGCGCGGGCTCGTGAGAGCCTCTTCAACTGTTCCGCCGGTTCGAAGTCGAGAGCGACAATCTCAAGACCCAGACTGTGATATTTTCGGTAGAGGTCTTCGAGAAAAGGGGCTTCGTCGTGGCAGTTCGGACACCAACTCCCGGTGATATTGACTAACACTACCTTCCCTTGAAATCGTTCGTCAGTGTTGGAGACGATGCGGCCGTTCAGATCGGGGAAGCTGAAACGCAGCGGCTGGCTGGGATCCTTCACTTTTGTGTGCTGCGTTGGGTCGTCCGGTGGAGCAAGGTTTCTGGCTCGCGCCTCTGCCGGCCGCAGCGCTATCAAGTCTTGATTATCGTGAAGACTGGCGATTTGCAATTGCAGTGTGCCGTCGGATCGAGGTGTCACTTCGACGTAAAACGGCCGCTCTCCTGTGAAGTGACTGAGGATAAACTTGCCGTCTTTGAAATTGCCCGAGAGGCTCCCCGTGTCGCCATCGACCCGCAGAATCGCCGCATTAATCTTTGCGCCAGCTTGGTTGACGACGAAATGCCACGCGGATTCGCCCTTCGGGCTCTTGACTTGAATTTCCCAAAGCCCTGAAATATCTGGCGCATGTTGGTCGCTGCTCACAACCGAAGATGGGTCGTGCCGCTTCGCCTGAAATGGATAAACATTTCCAGAACTTCCGCCGTAAGTTCCAGTCAATGTTCCATCATTAAGGATCGCTTCCAGCTTCGTGGCGTAACTGTCGAAAGTCAGCACCAGAGCGCCATTCTGGAAGCTTCCGCTGTTTGACGGGTTTACTCTATCGTCGCCATTAAAGAAGCAGCTGTGCACATCCGCTCCGCTGCCGTCGATTTCGATCCTGAATGGAACCGGAACATTGTTTACGGTGACGGTCGCGTCCCACGTGCCCGCTACTTGAGAAGATTGTCCCGACGCGAAAAGGGTGATGGCAAAGATTGCTAGTACGGTTGCAGCGACCAGTTTCGCGCTCGAAGTGATATGCATGAAGAAAATCCTTGTGTGCTGGAAAATCCGAGACCTTCAACGCCCGCCAAGTGTCTAAGGATTACATCATCTTGTTACTAGCGAGCAACTAAAGACTATCATATACATAGACATACTTGTAAATACAAGCATTACAAGATTTTGCTCTGACCGGGACCTTTCTGGAAGAATTGCAATATCCGCAATCGCTCCCCCATTCACCGCTTGGTGATTGGAATCTATTGGAAGAAGCGTTTGGCCAGTAAAGGTTTTTCTCCCGCAATGGAATTTTGGCTGTCAGCCTGAGTTGTCGTCTTGAAAATGGCAGTTGGTTCGGCGTCGCCGTTGAGAGAATATGCTAGTCTGCCCGCGGCCGAGATAGACCCCGATGAGCCATCTCCGGTCGCCGCGTGCGATGATCTGGCCCATTTTCCGAGCTATAGAAATTTCCTCCCGTTTGACTTAGCCATGTTTGACATTGGCGCTTGGGATCCTTTGTGGGCGGATATTCATATGGGGCCGGAGGGCGTCGTGCGCAGCTTTCGTGCTCTGGGTGGCCATGGTCTACTCATGCCGATTCAATTGGGAACTCTCCGATCTAGCCCGGCGCCGCGCCACGACGTCCCTTCCCTGAAAACCAATGCGCAACGCGCCAGAAAGCTCTATGAGGCCAACGAGTCTTTGGTTATAGAAGCATCCGTCCTCAACAAAAAACGGACACCAGCCTTGGTGTTGGAGGTCGATCGCTTACCGAGACCGCGGCGACCATGGTATTGGTCACGCTAAACGGTTATCGATGTATTTTGTTGACAATGTTGCTGGCAATCTCAATGACAAAAGGATTAAAATACCGGATCATCCATGACCCCTAACGATATTTCAGTCGAGCTTGTTGCCCCTCTGCAGTGTGAGGTTGGCGAAAATCCTCTATGGCATCCTGAAGCGGAGACCCTGTTCTTTCTGGATATAACCAAAGGGACAATTTACGCGTATCATCCCGCCTCCAACAAAAGTTCTGTTTTCGCACAGACGCGAGTGACGGGTGGCTTCACCTTGCAGCGCGACGGCTCGCTGCTTTTATTTCAGGATGGCCGGATTGCGATTTTGAGCCGCAACGGCGATCTGCGCGAGGTCGCCAGCAACTGCTGCCCGGGCAGCGAGCGCTTCAACGACGTCATCGCCGATCCCGAGGGACGGGTTTACGCGGGAGCGATGGGAGGAAAGGGCAAGCTCATGCGCTTTGATCCCGACGGCAGCGTCACCGTAGTGGTCGAGGGGCTTAGCATTCCCAACGGAATGGGTTTTGCGCCCGATCTTCGCGGTATGTATTTCACGGACTCGCTGCCGCGCAAACTCTATTATTTCGATTACGATCGCAAGACGGGCAATCTCAGCAATCAGCGCGTCTTCGCCGATATCTCTCCCAATGAAGGTTTGCCCGATGGCATGACCATGGACAGCGATGGCTTTGTATGGAGCGCGATCTGGTTTGGGGGGCGGGTCAAGCGCTTTGCTCCCGACGGCAGTTTGGATCGCGAAGTGTTTCTCCCCGTGTCGCAAACCTCAGCGGTAACCTTCGGCGGACCAGATCTCGCCGACATGTATGTGACATCGGCCGCCATTGTACCGGGAATGGAGCTGCGTCCCCCGGGATTTGACGCAACCGCAGCTTTAGGCGGAGGCTTGTACCGGCTCAGGGTGCCGGCCGTCCGAGGCAAAGCGGCTTTTCGTTCCAATCTTTCTTTCGCATAATTGAGGGCGCGTAATTGGCGATCAAGTACTCGCAATAAAAGATCCAGCTCTCCTCAATTTTGTTAACAATCGTGTTAACATAACGAGTCTATAAATCGCAGTAAGACAAGGAGTCATTATGGGGCGAATTGTGGTCGTCATCATGATCATGTTCGTTGGCCTGCTGGCACGGGCGCAAACGATTTTTGACTTGTCTGCTGATTTCTCTTTTCAGGGGAATCCCCACAACGTTTGGCAGTACGGCTATTCTGCAACCAATTCTTTAGCGCCGGATCAGTTTCGATTAGACGAGCAGTCTGACCGCGTCGACATGAAATGTGATTCGACGGGTTCAATCGGTTTCTGGCACCCAGCCGCGAATAACGGGCCGGGTCCCGGCTATTATCCGTACGTTGCTTACAACACTACGAAGCAATCACAAGTGGGCTGCAAAGGATGGGCCGTACGGGCCGGAGAGGTCGCAATGGAAGGCAGTAATACCGGCCAATACAGTCTGGTTCGTTTCGTGGCTCCAGCGGCCGGCACTTACAAGATCAGCGCTAATTTTGAAGGCATTCATTACGGTTTATCTACCACCGATGTGCACGTACTACACAATGACAAGTCTCTGTTTGACGCCGACATCGACGGTTACGGGGGAGATCCCGCGTTCCACAAGGTGCAGGGGGCAAGCCCCACGGCCGAGTATTCCGGACAGATTAACATGAAAGCCAACGACATAATCACTTTTGCGGTCGGCTATGGAAAGGACAAGACGAATTCTGGCGATACGACAGGTCTCTTCGCACGGGTTATTTTGCTCGACAAGAGCGACCGAGGGAAGTAGCTGATGAGTGCAAACAAAGCCAGGACCGGTTTGCCGTCCAGTTCGACTGCATTGTGGCCGGATTATTAAAAGCGAATCCCATGACGATCCCTTCTCAGTCTGCTGGCATGCGTCGGCGCGAATTTCTGCAGTACTCCGCCGGCGGCCTGCTCCTTTCGGTTGTGGCTTCCAAAACTTCGTGGGGGGCGGGGGCACGCTCGGACGCGGTCACGCTCTCCGCGGACGGCTTTTCACTGGGTCTTGATTTTGCTCATGGAGGCTCGGCTACCCTTCGTTCGCTGCGAAATCCGCAGACGAATTTTGAATGGGCGCGAGCGGGTAGCGCAGTGTCGCCGATATTCACCGCTGCCCGAGGATCGATCAAAGATTGGGCCGTCCAACACACCGAGCGTACATCCGCAGCCGGCGGCGAGCGATTCCAATTCATCTCTCGAAGCAAAGACGGCAAGCTTGGTGCCACGACCGCGCTGCAAGCTTTCAACGACGCTCCAGTCGTGGAATTTCGAGCCGAATTTCAAAACCTTGGCAAAGCTGTCCAATCCGGCATCACTGCCTTCGGTCCCTTTCGCTTCGCGCTGCGCAAAGACATAGGCCCATTGCGCGTTCACGCTGTCCGGCGCGACGCTTACGCGCTGGAAACAAAGCCGGTGGCTGGTGAAATCTCGCTTTCCGGCGGCCGCTGGAACGCTCCCGAGTATTGCGGCCTCATACTGCTCGAGGCCGAGGGTAGGGACGAATTCCTTCTCGTGGGAATCGAATGGGAGCGTGGCTGGCGATTCCGCATCGAGAAAGACGCAGACGACCTGTGGCTCAGCGTTGATCTCGCCGATCTGACGCACGATATGGCCGCGGGGGAGAAGATTGCTACGCCGCGGGTGTTCTTAGGTCTCGCCCACGGAGATCGCGAACAGGCGTTTCACACGGCGCGCCATTACATGCAGCGCCATGTTTTCCCGCCTTTCCTGCAGAATTGGCCATGGGTGGTGTACGACTTCTGGGCAACGGATGGCGAAGGGGTACAGGATGCGTTGCTCCACGAAATCGACTTTGCCGCCAAGCTCGGCGTCGATGTATTCGTCCACGATGCCGCTTGGTACTCGGGTTCTTCGAAGAAAGGCACGGGCGATTGGGGTTGCGGCCTCGGCAGCTACGCCGACGATCGCCAGAAGTTTCCGATGGGCCTCGCCGCGATCTCACGGAAGGTGCACGACGCGGGGATGAAATTCGGCCTGTGGGTAGGGCCAAATATCGTCGACAGCCGCTTGGTCGGCGCTTCGATTCCTCGACGATGGACTGCGCAGATCGACGGCAAAGATCTTACGCTTCATCCCGATGGCTGGGAGAATGAATGCACCCAGGTCTGCCTCGGCTGCCGCGAGTATCTCGATTTCCTGAAGGATAACCTCACCAACATCGTTCGCGAATTTGATCTCAACTGGCTCAAGTGGGATAACTCCGGCATTCCCAAGCTTCCCGCCGATTGCCGGCGCGCCGATCATGGCCACCAGACGGGCGACGGAAGCTACGCCGCGCTTGTCGGACAATACGAAATTTTCGATCACCTGCACCGCACTTTTCCCGATCTCGTGCTCGAGCAGTGCGGCTACGGCAGCCGCCTTGATTATGGGCTGGCGCGCACCATCCGCTCGAACTGGCTCAGCGATTCGAGCTATCCCTCGGAGCACGTGCGCCAGAATGCGACGATAGCAAGTTATCTCTATCCGAGCGCCGACAATGGAGCGTGGATCGTAGTCGCAGACAAAGCGCTGCTGGAAAGCGGGAACGATCCCGCGCTTCTCGACACAGTTTTCCGCAGCCGAATGCTCAGCCTCTTCGGCTTCGGAACCATTCTCGGATTGCTCAAAGAACGCATCTCGCTGCTACCCGAGCCAGTGCTGGCAGCGGCTCGGCGAAACCTCGATGTGTATAAACGATATCGCCACCTGCTGCAGAATGATTGCTACCATCTTCTGCCCACAGGCAGTTCAGCGGGCCAGTATCAGGCAGTGCAATTCGTGGGGCAGTCAGGCGAGGAATCGGTTGTGTTGGTTTTCAAAGCTGAAAGTTCGCAAGACATTACACAACTGCGATTGCGCGGCCTCAAACCGAGCGCAACTTACGACATCTCTTTCGCCAACGGACGAGCCGCCGTGCTGGCGACAGGGAACGACCTCACGACAAAGGGACTACCCGTCTCGCTACAGCATCCGGCGACGTCGGAAGTGATCCAGTTGAACGCGCGTGGGTGATGACTTGTTTGTTAACTCCATAGGCCTACGATCCTCTGGCCTACGATCTTCTGACTTACGATCTTCGCGCCTCTTTGATCTTTTCCGCGAACTGTTGGGCGATTCGGGTGATCGAAGCGTAATCGCCCGTCTTGGCTCCGGCCGTAAGATTTCCGCCAATGCCCACGGCGACGGCGCCAGCTTTTATCCAATCTCCGACGTTTTCGAGATTAACGCCGCCGGTCGGCATAAGCTGCGCGTGCGGAAGCGGCGCCTTTACAGCTTTCACAAACGCCGGGCCAAAGATTTCGCCCGGGAAAACCTTCACGATGTCGGCTCCGCACTCCATCGCCTCGATTACCTCGCGAACTGTTCCCGCGCCCGGCAGATACGGCACCCGGTAACGGTTGCAGAGGCGCGCGGTTTCGAGATTGAGCGCGGGGCTCACCACAAATTGCGCTCCCGCCAGAATAGCGATGCGGGCTGTTTCTGGGTCGAGCACAGTTCCGGCACCCAGCAAAATCTCACCCGTCGGTTTTTTCGCAAGATGCTCAATCACTCCGGCCGCGCCGGGCACGGTGAAGGTAATTTCCAAGGCGGCGACGCTGCCGAGCGAACAGGCTTCGGCGATACGCGATGCCTGTTCCGAATTTTCCGCGCGAATCACCGCCACCAGGCCCGAGGCTTCAATTTTTCGCAACACTTCCAGCTTCGAAATAAGCATGAATTATTCTTGTTCCGGCGCGATTATACGCTCTCGCGTCCCGCCATTTGCAGGCAGACGGTCTAGAATATCGCGATGCACTCGATCGATCTAAAAGCCGCTGAAGGCTGCCGGTGGGATTGCGTGAGTCTGGGCGAGGTGATGTTGCGGCTCGATCCCGGTGACGAACGAATCCACACGGCGCGCCATTTTCGCGCCTGGGAGGGCGGCGGAGAATATAACGTGGCGCGCGGGCTGCGGCGTTGCTTCGGTTTGCGCACGGCCGTAATTACGGCGTTTGCGAAGAACCCTGTCGGGCAATTGCTCGAAGACCTGATTTTGCAGGGAGGGGTCGACACTTCGCTGGTACGCTGGGTTCCCTACGACGGGATCGGCAGAACGGTTCGCAACGGCTTGAATTTTACGGAGCGTGGCTTCGGCGTTCGCTCGGCCGTTGGGTGCTCTGACCGCGGCCACACGGCGATTGCAAATTGCCAGCCCGGCGATTTTGATTGGAATCATATCTTCAGGGCAAGTGGAGCGCGCTGGCTGCATACGGGCGGTATCTTTACGGCGCTGTCGGAGTCCTCTGCGTCTGTGGCCAAGACCTCGATCGAGGCGGCGCGCGCGTCGTCAACCATAATCTCTTACGACCTCAATTATCGGGAATCGCTGTGGAAGGGCATTGGCGGGAAGGCTAAGGCGCAGGAAGTAAATCGCGGACTGGTCGCGAGCGTTGACGTTCTCTTCGGCAACGAGGAAGATTTTTCCGCCATGCTCGGAGTCGAGATGGAAGGCGTGAGCGGAGACTTTACCGCTCTGCCCGTTGCGAGTTACGAAGCGATGCTGCACCGGGTCGCGGAGCTCTATCCCAATCTCAAGCTGATTGCGACGACATTACGGACGGCGCACACGGCCACAAACAACGATTGGGGCGCGGTCGCCCTCTATGAGGGAAAGATTCTTCACGTTGCGCAGAGGCCGCTCGAAATCATGGATCGCGTTGGTGGCGGCGATTCTTTCGCATCCGGCGTGATCTATGGATTTCTCGCCGGAAAGGGCGGCCGCTGGGCGTTGCAATGTGGAGTGGCACATGGAGCGTTGGCGATGACGACTCCGGGCGATACCAGCATGGCCACGCTAGCGGAGGTCGAGGCGGTGATGCGCGGAGCGTCCGCCCGCATCGCGCGCTAGCAAGAGGTTCTTAATGCGATTCGCGGGGAATCGCGTCTCCGCGGCAGCCGGTCAGAAAATCGAGATCCGCGCCGGTGTTGGCCTGCATCACGCGCTCCACGTAAAGTTGCTGGTAGCCGCCCTTCATCGGGTTCAGCGGAGGCTTCCATTGCTCGCGCCGGCGCTCCAGTTCGTCTTCCGAGACATCAAGGTGCAAGTGGCGTGAGTCGACATCCAGTTCTATCGCGTCGCCATCCCGTACTAGCGCGAGATTCCCGCCCACAGCGGCTTCCGGGCATACGTGCAATACCACAGTTCCGTATGCCGTGCCACTCATGCGGGCATCTGAGATCCGTACCATATCAGTGATCCCTCGCTTCAGTAGTTTGGTCGGCAGCGCCATATTACCCACTTCGGCCATGCCGGGATAACCCTTGGGACCACAGTTTTTGAGAACGAGAATGCAGTTCTCATCCACTTCAAGATCGGGAGCGTCGATGCGCTGCTTGTAGTGTTCGATATTCTCGAACATGACGGCGCGGCCGCGATGACGCATCAGATGTGGCGAGGCCGCGGACGGCTTGAGCACCGCGCCATCCGGCGCGAGGTTGCCGCGTAGCACGGCGATACCGCCATGCTCGACAAGAGGCTTTTCCAAGGGTCGAATTACTTCGGCATTCCAATTCGGCGCGGTCTCGCAATTTTCCCAAATGGTTTTGCCGTTGACGGTCTTGGCATCGCGATGAATCAGCTTGCGCTCGTCTAGCGCCCGAATCACAGCGGGCAAACCACCCGCATAATAAAAATCTTCCATTAGAAAGCGGCCGGATGGCATGAGATCGACGAGCGTGGGCACGTTGCGGCCGAGACGGTCCCAATCGTCGAGCGTGACTGGCAGGCCGACGCGGCCCGCGATGGCGAGAAGATGGATGACCGCGTTGGTCGAGCCGCCCACGGCCCCATTCACAACGATTGCATTCTCGAATGCCTGCCGGGTAAGAATCTGGCCGATGCGGATATCCTCGCGTACCATTTCGACTATGCGGCGGCCGGCCATGTGCGCGAGCACGTAACGGCGTGAATCGACCGCGGGTATAGCTGCGTTTTGCGGAAGGGCCAACCCGAGTGCTTCCACCATGCACGCCATTGTTGAGGCTGTGCCCATGGTCATGCAGTGACCCGCGGACCGCGACATGCAAGCCTCGGCTTGCATGAAATCCTCCGGGCTCAGCGTCCCCGCCTTCAGCTCTTCGTCGAATTTCCACACGCCCGTGCCGGAGCCGATGTCGTGACCCTGAAACTTGCCGTTCAGCATGGGCCCGCCGGAGACGACCAGCGACGGAACATTGCAACTCGCCGCGCCCATCACCAGCGACGGCGTGGTCTTATCGCATCCGCAGAGCAGCACCACACCGTCAATCGGATTCCCGCGAATCGACTCCTCCACATCCATGCTGACCAGATTGCGGAAGAGCATCGCGGTAGGACGAATGTTGGTCTCGCCCATCGACATCACGGGAAACTCCAGGGGAAAGCCTCCCGCTTCCCAAACGCCGCGCTTGACGCGCTCGGCGAGTTGCCGGAAATGTGCGTTGCAGGGGGTGAGTTCGGACCATGTGTTGCAAATCCCAATGACCGGACGTCCGTCAAAGACGTGATCAGGCAAACCCTGGTTGCGCATCCAACTGCGATGAACGAACCCGTCTTTATCGGTTTTTGCGAACCATGCGGCAGAGCGGTGGCGTCGCTTTTCCTCGGACATAAACAGGCAATCCTTTCCGGACCGTTTTAGGTTATTTCGTTAGGGCAAACTAAAGCACCCGCGCTGCAAACCCACCTGCAAAGAGCAATTCGTTTTGAATGTTAACAATCGTGTTGACATAGAGCAAACGAAATGAATAGTCTGGCGCTGCAGCACCAAGGAGCACCGATTATCATGCGTCGCAACAAAGGAAGCAAAGCTGCCAGAGCCAACTCCCCAAACCTTGTATCGCGAAGTCTGTATCTTGCACTATTTGGCGCTGCAGTCCTGATGACTTGTGTTCAATCCGCTGCCTCAAACAACCCGATAA
>Ga0182024_10024218_pt1 | contig 10803 bp, 7 predicted proteins | sample P32metaG_FD_120480 | JGI IMG/M metagenome (GOLD analysis project Ga0182024, IMG submission 120480) | Permafrost microbial communities from Stordalen Mire, Sweden - P3-2 metaG (Illumina Assembly) | ecosystem: Environmental > Terrestrial > Soil > Wetlands > Permafrost | place: Sweden: Stordalen...
AAGGTGACCGTGTCGCCCGACGTGGCGAAGCGCACCTTAATGAAGGCCGTGATCAATGCCGATACCGCGCGAGCCATTGTTGATGCGTGCGTGGAGTGGCAAAAGGCACAGCCGGGAAATGTGACCATCGTGATTTACGTGCTGTCGCCGACCGGCCAGATTATTGACTCGCATCAAATGGACGGAGTATTGCCGATCGGCGCGGAAACAGGTTTGATGAAGGCCGAGACTGCGCTGTACGCGCGATCGACTTCGGGTGCCGTGGCGAGTCGGTTCAAGGACGTAGATGGCCGACTGATCCGGTTGGATCTCGGAAAGGAGCAGGGTCTGTCCTATTACTTCGTTTCGGGCGGCCTGCCGATCGTGGTGGACGATCAACTTATTGGCGCGGTGGGCGTGGGCGGTGGGAACGCGGATGAGCAGTGCGCTTATCAGGCACTCGTGAAGGTCCTGGGCCCGCAGCCTCCGATAGCGCAGCCTACACCTCCTGCAGCTCCAGCAGCGGGACGCGGTGGTGCAGGTGGCGGCGCGGGCGCTGGTGGAGGCGGAGGCCGGCCACCTCAGTAGTTGCTGTTGCTGGCTGCAGCGGCAGCAGGTAGAGCGAAGTTCAGATAAGGAAGTTCAGACAGAGAAGTCTAGTAGAAAAGGCTTGCAGCGTCCGCCGCCGTGGCGGTTCGGTGACGGCGGCGGACGGCCTTGTAGTGTTTATCGATGTGTAGTGTTTCTCGATACGCACCGCGATTTTCGCGGGATTGCTGTGCCTCGCCAGTTTTGCTAAACTAAATTCTACAGTTGCACAGCGTATTGTCCCTTCCGTGGGTGCGGCACGCACTTCGAGCGCAGCCCCCGGAGGAGGCCTATGGTAACCGCAATCGCTCCAAGACTCTTCAAAAACTACATCAATGGCGAGTGGGTCGAATCGGCGAGCGGACGTGCGTTTGAAGATCGCAATCCCGCGAATCATGACGAAGTGATTGGAATCTTCCCGGATTCCACCGATGTCGACGTCACTGCTGCCGTCGAAGCCGCGCGCAGGGCCTTTGCGTCCTGGCGCCTAGTACCCGCCCCGAAACGCGCCGAGATTTTGTTTCGCGCCGCAGAAATAATTCGTGAGCGCAAAGAAGATCTGGCGCGCGAGATGACACGAGAAATGGGCAAGGTGCTGGACGAGACTCGCGGCGACGTCCAGGAAGCGCTGGACATGACGTACTACATGGCCGGCGAAGGGCGCCGGTTGTGCGGGCAAACGACGCCTTCTGAGCTGCGCAACAAATTCGCCATGTCCGTGCGGCAGCCGCTGGGTGTCTGCGCGCTGATCACGCCGTGGAATTTCCCAATGGCCATCCCGTCTTGGAAAATCATGCCAGCGCTGGTGTGCGGAAACACGGTGGTCATCAAGCCCGCGGAGGATACTCCGCTCTCGACTTATAACTTGGTGCAAATACTCAATGAGGCCGGTCTGCCGGCGGGCGTGGTAAACGTCGTCAACGGTGCGGGCCCCAACGCCGGCGCACCGCTAGTAAAGCACCCGGGAATTTCGGCGATCAGCTTTACAGGGTCTACCGAGGTTGGCCGGTTGGTTGCGGAAGCGTCTGCGCCATCCTTCAAGCCCTGCCATCTGGAAATGGGCGGAAAAAATATCCTGATCGTCCTCGAGGACGCAAATCTGGAACTCGCAGTCGAAGGCGCGGTGTGGGGCGGATTTGGCACTACGGGCCAGCGTTGTACGGCGGCAAGCCGCGTGGCGGTACACAAAAATATCTACAAGCAGTTTCTGGATAGGTTTGTTGCGCGCGTTAACTCACTGAAAGTCGGGGATGGCCTGGATCCTGGCACGCAAATGGGCCCCCTGATCAATGAAACGCAGTTGCAAACCGTGATGAAGTACGTCTCCATCGGCAAGCAGGAAGGAGCCAGGCTGGCGGCCGGAGGCAATCGGCTTAGCGATGGCGCGTTTGCGCGAGGCTGGTTCCACGAACCCACAATTTTCGCGGACTGCGATCGGAAAATGCGCATCGCTCAGGAAGAAATCTTCGGACCTGTAGTAGCGGTGATACCCACGGACGGCTTTGAGGACGCACTGCAGATTGCCAACGACGTTTCGTATGGCCTTTCGGCGTCGATCTACACGCGGGATGTGAACAAGGGATTCGTGGCCATGCGCGACCTGCACACGGGAATCGTTTATGTGAACGCGCCGACGATTGGAGCCGAGATTCATCTGCCTTTCGGCGGCACCAAGAATACGGGAAATGGCCACCGCGAGGCCGGCACGGCGGCGCTAGACTTCTATTCGGAGTGGAAAACGCTATACGTGGATTATTCCGACCGCTTGCAGCGTGCGCAAATTGATAGCTAGAATGTCAAACAGGGCTAGCGCGCGCGGCATGCGCTGAAGATCTAACCACATGGTCGATTCAGTCCTTAACGCGAAGCGGAACCAGCAGATTCTGGCCGGGATCGTGCGCACCTACGTGGCCACGGGTGAGCCGGTATCGAGCTTGGCGGTGTCGCGCCTGCACTCCGAGGGGCTGAGCTCTGCAACCATTCGCAACGTCATGGCCGAACTCGAGGAGGCAGGCTATCTGTATCAGCCGCACACGTCTGCGGGCCGGGTGCCTACGGCTTCGGCGTACCGCTTCTTCGCGCAACAGATTGCCCCTCAGGCGACACTGAATGAAGAAGACCGCAAGTGGATTCGCAGCAAACTCGATGAGGCCACGACGCCCGAGGAAGTTACCGAGCGCGCCGGACACGTGCTGGCGGCCGTATCGCACGGGATTGGCATCATTGTCATGCCGCCGGTGGCACGCAGTTTGCTTGAGCACATTCGGTTCCTGAGCTTGCCCGACGGGCGCGTGGTGGTGGTGCTGATTTCCGCGGGCGGCGAGGCGCGCGATAAAGTGTTGCGGCCTGAGCACGAATTTACCCAGGCGGAACTCGATCGCACCGCGGACTATCTCAACCGGCATTACGGTGGCTGGACGCTTGCGGCCATTCGCACTGACATGCTGGCCAAGCTGGCTTCCGAACGGGAACGGTACGGCCGTCTGTTGCCGGCAGCACTGGAGTTGTGCGATCCCGCGGTACTAGACAGCAATCAAGGCCGGCAGGTTTACGTCGAGGGAACCGCGCAATTTGCGTCGACGCCGGAACTGGCTGGAGCTGAGCCGCTGCGCGAATTGCTGGCGGCGATTGAGGAGAAGACCAAGCTCGTGACGCTGCTCAACGCTTGCATCGATGCGCCCGAGCCTGTGCACATTCAGATTGGCGTAAAGGAAATCAACGCAGCGGGGGAACATCTCTCGCTGATCACGGCTCCTTACCTGGTGCGGGAATACGGTCAGGGATCGCTCGGCGTGCTTGGTCCAATGCGCATGGAATACGAGCGTGCGATTACCGCGGTTGCCTACGTGGCGCGCGCGTTCAGCGAGATCCTCAGCCGCACCTAGAAGGCCGAAAAATTGGATGGCGGTTATGAGCAATGACGAATTAAACGAATCGAACGAAAACAAGAACGACGAGAGCGCCAGCGACGTGAAATCGAAAGACAAAAAACGAGTCATTGAATTCGGCCGGTCGCCAAAGCCGGTCCCGTCCGCGCCTGAATTTGCTCCGGACCCGGCTGAGAACGATACCGCCGAGACTACTCAAGCTGGCGATACCGGGGCAGAGTCCGGGGGCAATTTGGCCGCGCAGCTCGCGCGGCTCAAAGCCGAGAAAGACGAACTGATGCAGACGCTCGTCCGGCGGCAGGCAGACTTCGAGAACTACCGCAAGCGGATCGAACGCGATCGCGATGAAGAGCAGCGTCGCGGTGTGTCCCGGATGATTTCCGATCTCATCCCGGTGCTGGATGCGTTCGAGCGCGCCCTCAAAGCGCATGACGACCCTGCGTACGAAGAATACCGCAAAGGCCTGGAGCTGATTTATAAGCAGCTCTGGGACATGCTCGCGAAGCATGGCCTGGAGCGCATCACGGCTTCGGGAGCGACCTTCGATCCCCATTTTCACCAGGCAATTGAGCGCGTGGATACTCGTGAACACCCGGACGGCGCGATTCTAGAGGTTTTTCAGGATGGGTATATGTTTCACGGCCGGGTGCTGCGGCCGGCCATTGTGCGCGTAGCCGTCCACGCTGGCGGACCAGACGACGGGGCCGATAAGGATGAGCCGTCGCTGTTTCGGCACCGGACGAACTGAAGCGTTTCAGTCTGGATGGATGGTAACGACGGTCGCGTTAAATTCGTTCGAGGTTAATTAATTCTTATGGTTTCGCCAGCGAAGACCGACTATTACGAGATTCTGGGTATCGTGCGCACGGCAACGTCCGACGAAATCAAGTCGGCTTATCGTAAAGCCGCGCTGAAATGGCACCCGGATCGCAACCCGGAACAGAAAGAAGTAGCGGAGGGCAAGTTTCGCGACGCTACGGAAGCGTACAGCGTCTTGTCGGACGCACAGAAGCGCGGGGCGTATGATCGCTTCGGCCATGCCGGCCTTTCGGGCATGGGGACCGATTTCAATCGCACCATTTTCGACGAGTTTCAGGACGTTTTCGGCGATTTCTTCGGATTTGAAGACGTGTTTAGGCGCGGAGCGGGCGGGCGCGGCGGGCGGGCGCGGGTCCAGCGTGGCGCCGATCTCCGTTACGACATGCGTTTCAGTTTTGAGGAAGCCGCGGCCGGGGTCACCACAAAACTGCGCATTCCGCGGCAGGAATTGTGCGGCTCCTGCAAGGGAACCGGCGCCAAAGCCGGGACCGGCGCCGCCACTTGTGAAACGTGCGGCGGCCGTGGCCAGCTTCATTACCAGCAGGGATTTTTTTCCATCAGCCGCACCTGCCCCGCTTGCCAGGGCGCAGGACAAGTGATTCGCGCGAAGTGTGCCGAGTGCCACGGATCGGGACACGTCGAGCGTACGCGCAGCATTGATGTGCGCATCCCGCCCGGCGTCGACTCGCAGACACGTATCCGGGTGCCCGGAGAAGGTGAGCAGGGCGTTAATGGCGGCCCTCCCGGCGATTTATATATCGTGCTGGAAGTCAGCGACCACGCGTTTTTTGAACGGCGCGGCGCCGATCTTTACTGCACGATTCCCATCAGCATCACGCAGGCGGCACTGGGCGCGGAGATCGACGTTCCGGGACTCGTGGGCGAGGAGAAAGTCACGATTCAGGAAGGCACGCAGACCGGCTCAACAATCCGTTTGAAAGGGAAAGGCCTTCCCGATCCTCACGGTGGTGGCAAGGGCGATCTTTACGTCAACGTGCGTGTGGTCACGCCCACCAAGCTTACGCGCGATCAACGCCGCGCTTTGCAGCAACTGGGCGAGATGCTCGAGGTAGAGAACCGCCCTGCCGAGCGAAACTCCTCACTGTTTGAAAAGGTCAAAGACATCTTCGGCTAGCCTATAGCGTGGATCCGTTTTGCGACGGCGACGCGTGAGCCGCGGTAGATTCAGACCTTGGCTGTGCCCCCTAAAGTGCGCCTGGATTTGCGGATGACGGTTTGCTTCAGTGCTTGGATTCATGCGTCGTGTCGAGCAACTAAGCGACGAACCGGGCTCGGTGCGGTATGGATTTCTACCCCCGCATAAAAAAATAGTCACCATAAGGAAAATGGTCTGGTCTGGTGCGTTTGTGTTTGCCACGTCGAATGGCAAACGCGATAGAAGTCTGGTGGCGTGCAGCAAAAGGAAATGCCAATCCTTCTTTGGGTGATGTATCCCATTGAGGTGAGGCACGGCAGCCCGTTGCGGAGCTGCCCAGCAGGGAGACATTAGTGCGCAGGCGATTCTTCGTTGAGCAGTTTGCGGATGGCAAGGCGCGGCTGGCAGGTGAAGCAGCCCATCACCTTGGTCGTGTTCTGCGCGCCGAACGGGGCCAGGTGTATGAGTTGAGCGACGGCCACTCGTTATGTTTGGCGGAGGTCGCGCGAGTGGATCGCGACTCGGTTGATTTCAGGATCATCGCGCCGATCGCGGTCCGAGAGCCCGCATGGCGGGCCAGCTTGCTCCTCGCCGTGGTGAAATTTGATCGGTTCGAATGGGCGCTCGAAAAGGCTGTCGAGCTCGGCGCTGAATCGATCACGCCATTAGCCGCCGATCGCTGCGAAAAGGGTCTGCTTGCGGCGGCACCCAAGCGTGCAGCGCGATGGCGAAGGATTCTCCTCGAATCCGCGCAGCAGGCGCGATGCGTGCGTGTGCCTACCTTGCACCCGTTAATGGGCGCCCGTGACGCCTTCGCCTCGCAACTGAATTTAGAACGAGCGAACCTCGGGATATTGCTTTCCGAACGCAGCGGAGCTGCGCCGGTACGGCAGGTACTGTCGGAAAGCGCAGGGCAGATAGCACGATTGCGTGAGGCCCCGGCAACATGTGGACTTGAAATTTCACTCGCGGTTGGACCTGAGGGCGGGTGGACCGATGGAGAGTTTGAGGCTGCGTTAACCGCCGGCTTCCGCGAAGCCGCGCTTGGCGGCAACATTTTGCGCACTGAGACCGCGGTCGCGGCCGGCCTGGCCGCGGCGCATCTGTACTTCGACCCCTGAGCCAATCAGAATCTGCACGGGCGGTGCGCGCCGAAGAAGACTCGCGAAACTGTGTCAGTACTGTCCGCACAAGAATCTCGCACGACCGCAGTGAAACGTATGGGCTGGACCCGCGTCCAACATAATTGTAGGAACATGCGGAGCGCCAGGTGCTGCGTTTATGGCGCGTGCGCCGCAAAGCGGGTTCGCGGTGTGGTTGGTGTGGTGTTTTGGTGTGGTAGGGCAACCGGCACCGCTGGCGCATCTACGTTATAGCGTGGTATAAAATAAGCGATCGACCTAAAAATCATGGAGCAGATCGTCAACTCCAGTCCAGAAAACGCCGAGCGGCACTCTCCCTCCGGTTTACATCGCGAATTGAAGGCGTGGGCGCGCGATTTGGTCATCGCGCTCGGCCTGGCGATGGTCATCATCGTGTTTTTCTACCAGCCGGTGAAGGTTGAAGGGACGAGTATGGCGCCGCTGCTCTCCGACCAGGAGCGCATCTTTATCAACAAATTTGTTTATCACTTCGAGCCCATCGAACGGGGAGACGTGATCGTGTTTTGGTACCCGCTCGATCGCAGTAAATCGTTCATCAAACGCGTGGTGGGGTTACCGGGCGATCAGGTGGAAGTGCGCAGCGGGCGGGTGTATATCAACGGAAAACCTTTTGACGAGTCTTACGTACCACCCCAGTTCGTGGACATGTCCGCCTACGGACCGTTCCGAGTGCCTGTCGACGAGTATTTCGTGATGGGCGATCATCGCATCAGCTCGAACGACTCCCGGATCTTTGGCCCCGTGCCGGCGGGGTTCATTTACGGGAAGGCGGTTTTCGCCTACTGGCCGTGGGACCGCTTCGGCACGTTATCGGAATCGGCCGATGAGCTCGTAAGGTCGAATTCACTTTCGAAAACGCCTGAGTACAAATAAAATCAAAATTACTTCGCAACGTAAAATTGGCAAATCTGGAATTCACAAATAGGGTATTCTCAATCAGACTATTCTCATACCGAGTTCTGGCCATTGGTTCCCACGGAGGGCCCGCTGACCGACACACTCGCACGCTCCGCCACCCTCGCTCTCGAGGATGGCCGGGTTTTTAACGGGCGCGCGGCGGGGGCTCGTACCCGGCGCGGCGGAGAAGTGGTTTTTAACACCAGCCTGACCGGCTATCAGGAAGTCTTCACCGATCCCAGTTATGCTGGACAAATCGTCTGTCTTACGTATCCCCATATTGGAAACGTGGGCACTAATCTCGACGACCAGGAATCGGAGCGTCCGTACATCGAATCGCTGATTGTCCGGGAATTTTCCGATCTGGCCTCGAATTGGCGCTCGACGGAAAGTGCCCAGTTTTATCTGAGCCGGTACGAAATCCCCGTCATTTGGGACTTGGACACCAGGGCGCTGGTGCGGCACATCCGCCGCATGGGAGCTTTGCGTGGCATCGTAGCCACCGACGGCACGCCAGCTGAACAGCTCCTTGCGGAAGCGCGCAATCTTCCCAAAATGGCTGGGCTCGAGCTCGCGAGCACGGTGACCTGCAGAGAATCCTACCCATGGACGCGTGGCTCGATCGACCTCGCCGCTGCTCCCTGGCGCGAACTTCCGGATGGCGCTGCGCGCGCACAGCGCGGTGTCGCGAACAGCGACTCAGCAGCAGGTGTGCATACGGCCGATAGCGCGTCCAGGGAAGAACAGCGGCGATACCGCGTGGTGGCCTACGATTTCGGTATCAAGCAAAATATTCTGCGGCTGCTTGTCGATAGCCACTGCGACGTCAGCGTCGTTCCGGCGCAAACTTTGCCCGAAGACGTGCTAGCGCTGAAGCCGGATGGCGTTTTTCTGTCGAATGGGCCTGGCGATCCCGAGCCGATCACCTACGCCGTCGAATCGATCCGCAAATTGCTGGGGCGTGTGCCGATTTTTGGCATCTGCCTGGGACATCAGCTGTCAGGACTCGCACTGGGCGGAAAGACCTACAAGCTAAAATTCGGCCATCATGGGTCGAACCACCCGGTGAAGCACCTGCACAACGGGCATATCGAGATTACCGCGCAGAATCATGGGTTCGTGGTGGATCCGGAGTCGCTGCCGTCGAGCGACATCGAAATCACGCACGTCAATCTGAATGACGGAACGAATGAAGGGATACGGCACCGCTCGCTGCCGTTCTTCAGTGTGCAATACCACCCGGAGGCTTCGCCGGGACCTCACGATTCGCACTACCTGTTTCGCGATTTCATCGACATGATGGAGCAGCAAAGGCCTGTAGTGCCGCGGCGGCGCAGCGAAACTCGCACGGGCAGCGCCGCGGAGCAGGCAGGCTAAGCGCTTCATGCCCAAACGCACGGACATCCATAAAATTCTAATCATCGGCTCGGGGCCGATTGTTATCGGGCAAGGCTGCGAGTTTGACTACTCGGGAACGCAGGCGTGCAAAGCCCTGCGCGCCGACGGGTATTGCGTGGTGCTGGTGAATTCGAATCCGGCGACCATCATGACCGATCCGGAAGTGGCTGACCGTACTTATATCGAGCCGCTAACGCTCGATACGATCGAGCGGATTATCGCGCGGGAAAAACCGCAGGCGCTGCTACCAACAGTCGGAGGGCAGACCGCGCTCAACCTTGCGGTCGAGCTGGCCGAGGCGGGTGTGCTCGAGCGGCACGGGGTCGAATTGATTGGCGCATCGTTGCGGGCCATTCAGGTGGCCGAAGACCGGCTGCGGTTCAAGGACGCCTGCCGCAAGATCGGGCTCGACGTGCCGGCCTCGGCGGTTGTCAACGATGCGCAAGACGCGTTGCGGTTAGCGGACCAGCTTGGATACCCCGTAGTAATCCGGCCGTCGTTCACCCTGGGAGGGACAGGGGGCTCAATCGCATACAACCGCGAGGAATTTTCCGAGGCGATTGCGGTGGCGCTGGACGCGAGTCCCGTGCACGAAGCGTTGGTCGAGGAATCGCTGCTGGGCTGGAAGGAATTTGAACTCGAGGTAATGCGCGATTTTCGCGACAATTTCGTGGTGATTTGCACCATCGAAAACCTCGATCCCATGGGGGTGCATACCGGGGATTCGATTACCGTGGCGCCTGCGCAAACGCTGACCGACAAGGAATACCAGCGCATGCGCGATGCGGCGGCGGCCATTATCCGCGAAGTGGGCGTGGAAACGGGCGGCTCGAATATACAGTTCGCCGTCGATCCGGCCACGGGACGCATGACGGTGATCGAAATGAATCCGCGGGTGTCGCGAAGCTCGGCACTCGCGTCCAAAGCCACGGGTTTCCCCATCGCAAAAATCGCGGCGCGCCTGGCGGTGGGCATGACACTCGATGAAATTCCCAACGACATCACGCGTAGGACGCCCGCATGCTTCGAGCCGACTATCGACTACGTGGTGGTGAAAATCCCCAAGTGGCAGTTCGAGAAATTTCCCGGCGCGGACACGGCGCTCGGTACGCAGATGAAATCGGTAGGCGAAGTGATGGCCATTGGGCGGACGTTCAAAGAAGCGCTGCAAAAGGGCATACGTTCGCTCGAGCCGCACACGCCTTGGCTCGCCCCCGCGGACACACCAGAATCGCTGCTGCGCGAGAAACTCGCCACCCCGCGACCCGACCGCATTCACTGGCTGATGCTGGCGATTGAACGGAAGCTCCGCCTGGGTGAAGCGGAATCGCTGACGAAAATCGATCCCTGGTTTCTGCGGCAGCTCCATGAAATCGCCGCGCTGAATCATCGCCTGGCCACGGTTACGGCGGAAACTGTGACTCCGGAGCTTCTACGCGAGGCCAAACGCTGCGGAGCCAGTGACGAGCAACTGGCGACGATCTGGAAGAGCTCGCCCGCCACCGTGCGCGAACTGCGCGCGCAAGCGGGCATCACTCCGGTGTTCAAACGCGTAGACACGTGCGCCGCGGAATTCGAGTCTTTCACGCCGTATTTGTACTCGACCTACGAAGATGAAGATGAGTCCGGCACTACCGAGCGGCCCAAAGTAGCGATCCTCGGAAGCGGGCCAAACCGCATCGGGCAAGGCATCGAGTTTGACTATTGCTGCTGCCACGCGGCCTTCGCGCTGCGTGAGGACGGGTACGAGACGATTATGGTGAACTGTAATCCCGAAACCGTCTCGACCGATTACGATACTTCCGACCGGCTGTATTTCGAGCCACTCACGCTTGAGGACGTGCTTTCGGTGGTCGAGCGCGAGCGTCCCCAAGGTGTGATCGTGCAATTCGGCGGGCAAACACCGCTCAACCTG
>Ga0182024_10024219_pt1 | contig 10803 bp, 4 predicted proteins | sample P32metaG_FD_120480 | JGI IMG/M metagenome (GOLD analysis project Ga0182024, IMG submission 120480) | Permafrost microbial communities from Stordalen Mire, Sweden - P3-2 metaG (Illumina Assembly) | ecosystem: Environmental > Terrestrial > Soil > Wetlands > Permafrost | place: Sweden: Stordalen...
AGACCTAGCCGACATTTCGTTACTGACCAGACCTCAACGAGTCACTCGGCGATTCTTCAACGTGACCCCAATGGCTCGGGTACCCGCACATAAAGCGGGTCTGTGCGATAAAACCACACCTTATCAAGGGACTGCGATTCATTTGGCAATGTGCGAGTCAACGTCCGCGCAATAGGTGGTTCGTAGCAGCAATCCAGAGCCTCTGCCAAAGTGAGCGATTGTGAACAGACCCACGCCGCCGGCAATGCTTTGAATTGTTGCGTGGGAGACACGAAATGGAAAGTTCTGGGTGTACCGCCGGTCACTCGCAGACCCAAACTTGAAATCCCACTTAACTCCATCAGCGAGGAGTTACGAAAAATCCACAGACTTACTGCAACTGCTTTTTTGAGGAGACCACGATGCAACGAACTGATTTAGAGTGTCTTTCACGCCAGCAATGGGATAGCGAGCAACCCCTCCGCGCCATTGCCCGCTGGTGCTCAGCGGTACTCGTGCTTGTCATCCTGGCCATACCGGCGCACGCACAATACCGAACATCCATTCAGGGCACTGTGGCCGATCCACAGGGCGCCGTCATTCCGGGCGCAACCCTAACGCTCACAAACAAGTCGACCAACGAGACGGTGGTAAGAACAAGCAATGGAGAGGGCATCTTCAACTTCAATGCCCTTCCCGCAGACCACTTTACCCTCGTTGTTGAGCGACAGGGGTTTCAGAAAAAAGTTCTCGACGATCTGCAGTTGATTCCCGAACAGCCGAACTCATTGACTGTCCAATTGGAAATTGGCGCTGCCACTCAGACGGTTACGGTAAATGCCTCCACAGTGCCGGCCATGGATACAGAAACCGCGGACAACGGGCGAGCCATTTCGGAAAATGAAATCCAGCATATGCCGACTTTCCAGCGCGACGTGACAAGTCTCATTCAGTTGGCTCCCGGTGTCCAGGCTGATGGAGCGCAGCAGGGCGGAGGCGGCGGTTTTGCGGCGCCCGGGACGCAGAGCGGCGCCAGCCACGGTGGCGGCGGCAACCTCGGACCTTCGAGCAGTATCTTTGCCACGGAAAATGGCGTGTCGGCGAACACCAATGGCCAGCAGTTTCAAAGCAACGGCTTCACCGTGGACGGCATCAGCACTGCGAGCGCAGTTTGGGGCGGATCGACCGTCGTTACGCCCAGTCAGGATTCGGTCGGCAACGTTAAAGTCGTCACCAATGCCTACGACGCTGAAAATGGCCGCTTCTCGGGTGCGATTACCGAAATCACATCGAAGAGCGGAACCAACGATATACACGGAAGCGTTTTCGCCCAGATCGTTCGCCCTGGGTTGAATGCGTACCAGCGTTGGAACGGCCCCCAGTCGGTCGTGTCCGGCACACCGATTGAGCGCGGTCTGCTCAGGGACTCTGACCGTTACAACCAGCTCGGCGGCAGCGTTGGCGGGCCGATTTGGAAAAACAAGGTCTTTGCCTTTTTCAACTACGAGGGACAAAGCCTGAACACTTCTGCAACGGGCACTGGATGGTACTACAACGCTGCGGCGCTTGCACCGCTGGCTGCCTCCGGCAGCATTGCCTCAACCTATCTGAATTTCAAAGGGGCAGCCGTTCTCGGTACGCTGATCGCCTCTGCAAACTGCTCGACTGCCGGACTCACAGCAGGCGTAAACTGCAATAACGTCACGGGAGGGGGCTTGAACATCGGTTCGCCGCTCACCACCGGCCTGGGCAAGCAGGACCTCACCTATGTCAGCAACAGCACCCCCGGCGTCGGCAGCGGACTCTCGACCGTCGCCGATATCGCCGACTACAGCACCAGCAATCCAACCAGCCACGATTTCAAGCAGTACAACGGGCGTCTCGATGCCGACGTAACCGGTAAAGATCACGCCAGCTTCGCAATTTATTGGACCCCAGCCTCTACCTCAACCTACAACGGCGGACTGGGCTATGACCTCTTCAATCACTCGCAGATTAACGATGCCTTTTCGGTGATCTGGAATCATACCTTTTCGCCAACCTTCCTGAATGAAGCCCGCGCCAACGCCGCCGGGTGGCGTTACAACGAACTAGCGAGCAATTCTCAGGCCCCCTTTGGCTTGCCCCAGGATAATGTCCGCCAGATCGGGAGCATTAACATCGGCAACTTGGGCCCAGGTTACCCTGGCGATCTTAACCAATGGACATACGGCTACAAAGACGTTGCAACGAAGGTTCTGCGTACGCAAACGTGGAAGTTCGGCTTCGATCTGACCCGGCTTTACTATCTGAACGTGCCGATCAGTGAACCGAATTACACCTTCTTCAATCTCTGGGACTTCATGAACGACGCCCCCGAGGCGGAAGGCGGCAGTTTTCAAGCAACCACCGGCTTTCCCGGAGGCTATCGCAACGACAACCGCGAAAACATCCTCGGTATCTTCTTCCAAGATGACTGGAAGGTACGTCCTAACCTGACACTGAGCGCGGGACTGCGCTACTCCTACTTTGGACCGCTCACCGACAAGGACAACCACATGAGTGTGCTTTCTTTCGGCAGCGGCAGCGCTCTCCTGACGGGGATCGCGCTGCATACCGGTATTGGCGAATGGACAGCGCAGAAGTTGAACTTCGGGCCGCAGTTCGGCTTCAATTGGAGTCCGGAGTGGTTCAAGAACAAGCTGGTCGTTCGCGGCGGTTTCGGCCTGAACTATAACCAGGAGCAGATCGCAAAAGCCAACAATGACGACGGCAACCCGCCCGGAACGAGCTCTATTCCAGGTTCCAGCTCAGGTCCCACGGAGATCAACCCCAATATCATTTATGCGGTATCGAGCAGCCCAACCAATTACTACGGTTACCCGGCAAACCCCAGCGCCATTACGACGTTCAACTCCGCCGGTCTGCCGACAAAGGCGGTAGGCGGAGTTGGCCTGAGCGCCATGCCCGGACACCTGCCCACCGAGTACACCGAACACTTCTCGCTCGACATTGAGTACGATCTCGGTCACTCGCTGATCGCGAATCTTGGCTACGAGGGCGGCCTCGGCCGCCATCTGCTGTACAACTTTAACGCCTACGCTCTGGGAGAGATTCAGGGCGTTGCGCTGAATCCTCTGGTCAACAGCGTTGGCACCTTTGGCAGCAGCGGCTCGTCGAATAACAACATGATGCTCGCCGGACTCAAGCACCAGTTCTCCCATACCTTCTCTGCCGAAGCACAGTTCACCTGGGCTCACAGCATGGATACTGATTCCGGCCCGTATTCTGAGGACGCCTATCTCTACCATCCCGCATATTCCTACGGCCGGTCGGATTTTGACATCAACAAATCCTTCAAGCTCTTTGGCGTCTGGCAGCCGGTGATCTTTCACGGCGATCAAAACTGGATGGAGAAGGCTGTCGGTGGATGGTCGCTCAGCGGCATCATGACCCTTCATTCAGGCTTTGGGTGGACTCCTGTCTTTAGTAACGGGTCTAACTCGCTCTACTGCTATGGCTGCTATCAATACACGAACTTGCGTCCAAACTATCTTGGAGGAGCCGGCAAGAGCACCAGCAACGATGCCTTCAAGATGGGAAGCAACTTCCCCAATCCAGGCATGGTCAACACCGGCACGAGCAATGATCAATTCTCCGACAACTACTTCACCGTCGCCAATTACGACAGTGCCATCGCGACCAGTTTCGGAGAGGTGCCAACCGGCTTCATCCCTCCGCCGGGAATCGATCGCAACGTCTTTCCTGGCCCCGGATACAGGGATGTCGACATCACTATCGCCAAATCCTTCGGTTTGCCCAATATGCGCGTCCTGGGCGAAAACGCGAAGTTCGAAATCAAGGCCAACATGCTCAACGTCTTTAACCTGTTGAACATCAATCCCAGCGACATCTCTACCAACATCGCAAATTCGAACCTTGGTCAGGCGTCGGGGGCGCTCGGATCGAGAATCATCGATATACAAGCGCGCTTCAGCTTCTAGAGCGGTTCTCCAGTTCACGTGGAGTCTCAAATTGAGTGCAGGGCGGCTTTTTCATCAAGGAAAAGCCACCTTGTTCAACGTTCAAAATGCCACACACGAATTGGAGAACAACTCTAATGCACGTCTGGCAGGTTTTCAATCTCTTCCACCATCGGCCCGATCTCCGGATTCGCCATGAAATTCTTCCAAATCGCTCCGGAATGATAGTTCTCGATCATGACTGCCATTGGCGCCTGGTTCAGTCCCATCGTGATGCCCGAATACCAGTTTTTCTGGAGGTTGAACGCATCGCGGAATCCGTAGATACCCCACACCCGGACACCCAGATCGCGATAGAGATGGCGTAAGGCGGCCATGGATTGCTCCGGAGTGTAGGGCATTGCGCTGATTGCTCCCGTCGGTGCGATCGTTCCATCATCAAGTTGTTGAGTCGGCTCATAGGGCACGTAGCCGTCGGGACCATCGACTGCCGTCAATCCCCAGAGATCGGCGCCGTACCCCTTCCAGTGATTCGGATTGTGGATGCAATATGCCTGATTGATGAGAGCCTGATTCCGATTGTGATCAAAGTAATTCGTAAAACGATCGCTGAGCGCGTGCGGATCGAAGCCCATATACGAATAATGTGTAAAGAACAACGGGCCGCCGGCGCCGTCGCCCACTTTGGGTTTGATTCCGAAGTAGGCGGCGGTGTTGGCATAGGGAGTCCCGACCGTTTCTCCCGTCCACCCGCTGTAGTAATCCCCAGCAGGTATGGCGTGAGTCGGAGACGCGATTGCTTCGAGATAGGTGATCATGACCTCATTCCAACCTGTCAGCCTATTGGCAATGTAGAAGGAGTATTGGGGGGACCAGTGCCAGTACATCGCATCGTGCGTGGGCATCGAGGCAAACCAGTTCCACTCCACCCCTTGCCACAGCCTGTTAATGCGGGCGTAGAGCGCCTTCCCGGCCGCTCCATCGGCCTTGAAGTACTGCCGCGCGGTCAGCAACCCTTCCATTAGGAACGACGTCTCCACCAAGTCTGCGCCATTGTCATACATATCAAAGACAGGCAGAGCCCTTCCGGTGTTCCCGCTCAGAAAATGCGGCCAGACACCATGAAAGCGGTCAGCCTTCTCCAGGAATGCGGTGATTTGCAGCAGCCGATCCAGCGCTTCCAAGCGCGTGATGAAGCCGCGCTCGGCGCCGACCAAAATCGCCATCACGCCGAACCCGCTGGCGCCCACTGCAATGATGTCGTCATTACCGGGCGTACTTTCTCGTGTCATGCCAGAGTGAGGCTCTGCCGCTTCCCAGTAGTAGCGGAACGAGGCTTCCTGCACCATGGTTAGTAGTTCATCATCCGTCATGGGCCGCGTTGACGCAGTCGCCGGAGAAGATGGAGCGGATTCGAGAAGCGCCGACGTTCGTGCCGTCACGCGGTAGGTGGCTGTTGCATGAGGATCGTCGATGAAGTCGCAAAAGCGATTCACTCCAGGCCGCTGAACGCCGATAGGCAGAAATGGTCCGCCATTCCTCGACCTGTACACGACATATTGGGCCAGATTTGCGCTCTCCACGGGCAGCCACGTGATGTCAATGTGACGCTCATATCCCTTTGCGTGCAGGTTCTGCGGAACCAACGGCCTAATCTCGGCGCTGGGAGCATCTTCGATGCGAATATCGTCGAGGAACAGAGTGTGCGATGCAGAGTCGGCTTCTCCTTGGGTCAGCACAACCGTATTGAGTCGATGCGGTTCAAATGAATGCATCGAAGCGGTCTGAAACGCCTTCAGTGGAATCTTCACACGCACCCATTCGCCCGGCGACAGATTCGCCGCAAAGGATCCAATATCGACAGGGGATGAAAAGTTGTGCTCCTCGTCGCGCAACGCGATTGAGGGCAGTTGACGCGCCAAGATGCCGTCGGGTGCGCACATCCAAATCCAGAGATAGTGGCCGGGAAACTCGATGTTTCGATTGCGCCACTCGTAGAGACGGAGTTCCGCCGCCCAGCCTCCCTGCGGTTCAGATTTCCAATGAAGCTTAAGCGCGTTCGGCGCGCTGATGAACGAACTCTTCTCGATCGGCAGCCGATCGTCAATCAGCTCGAGTGTGCTCGGGAAGCTCGCCTTTCCGCTGCTATAAAAGTAGCTCAGTGGCGAAAGGCTGTTCTCAAAGAATATCTGTTGCGAGTAATTCTGGTCAGCCCGTGCAGAAGGGTCCAATAAGAACCAGCCCGCAATCATGACAAGCGCGCTGGAGGCGTACCATTCCAAATTCCTTTTGAGGCCCATCCCACTCTCCGCTGCAGCCGTTGAAGGCTCGATCGGCGCCGGCACGGCCAGGCGCGAACCGGCACGGTTCAGCCAAGCTTGAATTACCGTGAAGCGCCGCCGAACATAAAAGCTTGACAAAGCTTACCAGATGAAATCTTGTGCCGAGCACAATCGATTGCGCAATGGCAGCCGCTTCTTTGGGTGTAACAGTGCAAGCCGATGGAGCTGAGGCGCGAGGTCGTCAGCTTGACGATCATTGGGAATGCAATGCCAGAATCGAAGTGCTCCCGTTTTTCCTTCAATATCGCGGACCCTTAATACGGCCTCAATATTGCGATTTGAGAAGTCAGCTCCCAATTGATCAGTCATCTATTTATCGCGAGCGGATCTGCGATGGGATTCTCTAGTCGTCCCGAGAGATTCGGCCAGCCAATCCGATTGATTTTTTGGATCGCCAATCCTACCGACAGCCCTCACAGTGCTACGCATGCTCGAGAATTGCGTGGTATTAGATGGACGCAATCGATGTTTTTGATTCTGGCGGGCATCGTGTACTGAATAAGTACGAGGAGACTTCTCCAACTTGGCGGGGCCGAAATCTAGCCCGATTGCGAAGTGCGTGACTCACACGCTCTTTCTGCTGACGGCAAAATATGGCTGATCCGAGAATGTTTTGTTGAAACCCGGATACATCCAGGCTGCACTCTTTCCGTCCTGGAGTTCGAAGTAATACTGTAGCGGGTATTCCGATTGTGTGTACTCGGCAGGGATGGTTCCCGTGTAGCGACCGTCTTCGTGGTTCATCTCCGCGGACGTCCAGCGCTCCGCCTGGTCGACATGCCGATAAAAAAGACGAATGGCCGTTGGGTGAGTGCCGCCGCCAGACAGCGGTACTTCGATAGAGACAGAGAGTGGTTGCCCGGGCCGGAAGTCGTCCGGTTGGCGATGCACGCACGATGCAATAGGGCGATTGGGTCGACCGTTTGCCATCTGCACTGCAATGGACGCATTCTGTCCCGACCCCGTCGGAGCGGGCGCGGATTGTAGTTGGGCCTGCATGGCGGCCAAGTCTGTGTCGATGCCGGGCAGCCGATCGCTCCAGTGGCCGCGCCGTTTCGGAACGGAACCGTAGGAGATATCGGAGACGTAGACGCGGCCAGCGCGCTGCGCCATGGCAGCCCATGCTTCGCGGGCCTGCTGGTAGTGTGCAAGCGCGAGCTTTCCAGAGTCGGCATTTCCGGTTTGCTGATAGATCTCAAAGAGCACAGCGCTACGCAGTTTATGGGCAAAGAAGGTGCCGAGCCCGATCTGGATGAGCACGTCCTCCTCAAAGCGGCGGAATTCCGGAGACGATTGCGATCGGGTGGTCCGGCGAGCAGCGTTGAGGGCATCGCGCGACGTGCCCGCGCAATCTTCAATCCACTGCGCCACTTCGATGGGAGAATACTTTCCGCTGGATTCGCCTGCCAACAAGGTGCTCGCATATTCGCGCACCGTGGAGAAAATCTGCGGGTCCAAAGGGCTCACGGTTCCGAAACATTTCGGAACCGGAGTATCTCCGTAGGGAGAAGGTTCGCTGCCGAGCACGACGGGCATGTTGGTCGGCAGCTCGTACCAGAGATCATGGTTGCTTGCCGAATCAAGATGCGCCGATGTCAGCAAAGGCAGAATGCGGCTGCTGTAGGCGAGTGAGGTTTCCACTGCACTCGCACCGGAACCAAACTCGGCGCGCAGATAGCGTTGCCATGTGTCAGGCTCGGCTTCCGGATTGTAGAGTTTCCGTCCCCAGACGCGATAGTAGTACTCATATTTCTGCCAATCGGCTTTGGGATTCAAGGAGGCGTCAGTATAGGCGCAGCGACCTCCAGGCGTTCCTGTCCCTTCTCGCCCTTTGAACGTTAGAGGCTCCATCAGATCGAGACCGGCCGCACCGCAGAAGCTGGCCGTACGCGCATAGCCCGCCGCCATCTCCGGATCCGCGGAAAGAAGATGCCTCTGGGTTCCGGGCCATAACCGGAAGAGCACCTTATAATGAGCGTCTTGATGCAGGAAGTCTCCATAACCATATCTGGTGAAGGAGCGCGAGCCGCTGCTCAGGCTGAAGAGGGCTGACTCTGTCTGTGTCAGATTCCCGTGAGGGATTTCGAGCGCGCGTATGTCTGCCTGGTTATATCCGAGACTCTGATGTTCCGCTGAATATTTCGCTCCCAGTTTTACGGGCATGCCAGTCGCGGTGGCAATGTCGATCATCGTCTGATTGACACCCTTTGCATGCATGTCGATTTCGATTGTGCGACCGCATCCGGAGATTGCTTCGAAGAGCGTTTTCCAGAATGGGTAGCTTCCTTCGGGAATTCCGCTCTCGCCGTGGACACGCATCGTCACCCCTTGGATCTCCGGACACTCTTTCAGAACAATGGCGAGGGCATCGCGACAGTAGCGGGCATGGGTCTCCGGGGTCAGGCCTTCAATGTGGTGGTAGGCATTCGGGCTGTCTGTCCATTGATAGGCATGGGTCCAGATGCCGAGCTGAAAATGAAGTCCGCGAGCTCCTGTTTCCTCTGCGATATAGCGCAGCATCTCGAAGTTCTTGTCCCGCTCCGCCTTACTGATTTCGACTGGTGTGGCGAGTCTTGAACCGTCAGCAGCCGCGAGCTGCATGACGCGAACGTCGGGATAACCGGGCACATCGATCAGGTATGGATAAGGGAGATGGAAGTAGTCATCGGTGACGCCTCTCGGGAAGTCGTATTCGAGCCCATAGGAAAAGGTGAAGCGATCAAAACGAGTGGCGACGAGCAGGTCCAGATAGCCGCTCCAGAAATCCTTGTCGCAGTACCAAGCCTTGTCTTCCATCTCGGAACAGAAATAGCGGCTCACGCAGCGCACTTCATTCGCGGGCTTCTCCTCGAGAACATGCTTCAGCTGCAGGGCCGCAAGAGGATTGGAATTGAAATGCACCCTCTCGGTGAGTTCGAGCAATCCATAGATGAAACCGCGTGCGTCGGCGGCTGAGATCAAAATTGCCGGGACTTCGCCGACATTTCCCGGTGACAGGCGAAGGCTCTCAGGCGCGGTGAGAGGAGGGCCACCATGAAATGCTCGAGCAAGCTGCGATTCCGGGGAAGCAACGACAACGCAAAGGGAGGAGCCGGAGGCAGCTTCCGCGGACTGCTCCATCGCACAGCCGACTCCTTTCGACGCGAGGGCCTGGCGAAGCTTTTCTGCGGCACGCTTCACAGGTGCGCTCGACGCAGTCGGATTCTCCGGATCCACGATAAGACAGACACGGCTTGTACCGGCAGCGAAACTGGCCGGGGCCAGTCCGCATGCGGTGGCCGCACCGGCCAGTTTTAGAAAGTCCCTGCGCGCAATATTGGAAGCCGCATCAGCTCTCATTCGTCAAGGTCCCCAATCTTGAATGCATCTTTTCTCAACGCCTCCGAGATCTTCGGCGGCGGGTTTTCTAGAAGGTGAATTTGATCGCTCCCTGCATAATGCGTGGGTCGCCTGCTGTTGTGATACGGCCGAACGAGTTGGAGACTGGATCGTGTTTAGTCCGAGGGAGGCTCCTCGCGAGCGGGAACTCCTTCAACAGCTAGCAATACTATTTCACCATGTGTCCAAGCAGGAGTTTTGCACTATCGTTTTGGTAGCGGCTCATGCGCAACTCTCTGCCATCGAGCAGTATCACTTTATGGTGGCCGTGAATCCACGGATGAATCTCTTTGACCCGAGACACATTCACCAGCGTTGACCTGTGGATGCGTACAAATTGTCTGGGGTTCAATCTTGATTCGATGCAGGACAGAGTGTTTCGCAGTTCATATGCAATTCTACCCGCATGGGAACTGCTTGGCACGCATTCAACCTGAGAACATCCTTTTACAGCATTTACCTTATTGTGAGCGCGACATGTATCGGATCATTCTGGAATTCTTCGGGGAAGGAGAAAATGACTTTCGTCAGTTTGACACGCCTCAGAATCCGCTCCTTTCGATTTGTCCCGCTCTTCGCAGTTCACACCTGGCGGTCGCTGAGGCAGGTAAGAAGCGCACGCGGATTTCAGACGGGTGCAATAGTGGCTGATCGAAGCTGGACCTTCTGGACCATGACAGCATGGGATAGCGAGGAGAGTATGCGGCAGTTCATGGTCTCGGGGTCACACAAGACCGCGATGCCACATCTTGTGGAATGGTGCGATGAGGCTTCCGTAGCCCACTGGACGCAGCCAGAGGCCCCAGTTCCGTCTTGGGAAGAAGCCGACAGGCGCATGCGCGAAGGTGGCCGTTCCTCGAAGGTCAGAAATCCGAGCCCACAGCATGCCACCCTGACCTACAGGGCTCCACGGACGATCGCCAGTGGGAATATAACCCGATCCTAGTCCGCGAATGACAACGGTCGAATATACACTACGGGCTGCTTGTTTGCGATTCCCGGATTGGAGATCGGTACTGGGAAGCGTGCAACTGGCCCTTGGCCAGACAGGATGCAAAGGAACGCGAGTCGAGCGCAGATGGTGGGAGCCGGTTGGATGACAGCTACAGCCCGCGCCGACATTGGTGTCCGATTCGGAGCCC
>Ga0182024_10024220_pt1 | contig 10802 bp, 8 predicted proteins | sample P32metaG_FD_120480 | JGI IMG/M metagenome (GOLD analysis project Ga0182024, IMG submission 120480) | Permafrost microbial communities from Stordalen Mire, Sweden - P3-2 metaG (Illumina Assembly) | ecosystem: Environmental > Terrestrial > Soil > Wetlands > Permafrost | place: Sweden: Stordalen...
ATGGGCCTGCCGAAAGCGACGCGCTCTTTTGCGTATTTCGATGCGATTGCCAGCGTGTCCTTCGATCCTCCCGTGCAGTACGCGCCCAGGCTGAATCGTCCGGCATTTAATATATTGAACGCGACAATGTGCCCGCGACCCACTTCGTGCAGTAAATTTTCTTTCGGCACCTGGCAATTCTCAAAAAAGATGGCTGTCGTCGAGCTGCCTTTCAGGCCCATTTTCTTTTCTTCCGCGCCGGCCGAAAATCCAGGAAAATCGCGCTCGACAATGAAACAGGAAAATTTCTCGCCGTCCACTTTTGCAAAAACAATGTAGACGTCGGCGAAGCCGCCGTTGGTGATCCACATTTTCTGGCCGTTCAAAATCCAGGACCGGCCATCGGGAGAAAGCACTGCGCGCGTGCGGGAATTTTGCGCGTCCGATCCGGCTTGCGGCTCGGACAAGCAGTAAGCCGCCAGCTTTTCACCGGTCGCGAGCACGGGCAAATATTTTTTCTTTTGTTCCTCTGTGCCAAAGAAAACGATGGGCAGCGTGCCGATGCCGGAATGGCCGCCGTGGCTGACGCCAAACGAAGCATAGGCGGATAATTTTTCCGCGAGTTGCACGCTCGAAACTTTGTCCAGGCCCGCGCCGCCGTATTCATCCGGCACGCCGGCGCCAAGCAAGCCTATTTCGCCTGCTTTCTTTAAAAGTTGCGCCAGCAAGCCTGGTTTGTGCAGCTCAAGGTCGGGAATAACCGGAATCACTTCGTTGCGGACGAATTCTTCGGCCGTTTGGCCAATTAGTTTTTGATCGTCCGTAAGTTCGGCGGGAGAGAAAACATCTTCCGGAGTGCACGATTCTACAAGGAAACTGCCTCCACGGGATGCAGCCCGCGGCAACGACGAAGTAGCCATGGTCCCTCCTGAATGGTGAAAGTAGTCTTCCGCAGCGGCGGCAGCGTTTAAGCCGCTCCAGCCGCGCTTTTTATTTCTCCAATGTAAGAAGCCGGCAGGTTGTGCTCGCCCGCGCCATCCAGCATCGCCTGTAGATAGGGCGCCGACGGGCGCAAACCTTTTTCCACTTTCGACGCGATGTAAATCTGCGCCGGTACAGGCTGACCGCCCTCGGGCGTCACCTGCACTTCGATGCGCCGATAATGATCCGGGACGCCTTCGTAGCGGTCGAGCGAACGGAGCGCGCTTTCATCCACCTTATAAAGTACGCCGTGAACGGTTTTTCCGGAGGCCATCTGAATGTTGGCTCCGGCTGTGCCGCCGCGAACCTTTTTGTTAAAACGAACTTCGTAATTCGGGAGAGACGCGTTGCGCTCTTCCAAAATATTTCCGGCGCGCGAAAGCATTTGAGCGCGGTTCATGTAACTGCCATAAGCAAAGTGCCAGACTGTTCTAGAAGCCATGGTGCCTTTCTCGATAAACGGGACGGATTGAGCAGGTGCGGTGTGAACCTTCATTGTAACGGGGTTGCGGGATGAGAGCAAACACTACGAAATCCGCGCGTGACCCTATGGAAATATCACAACCGCGGAATTGTCCGTGCTCACGCGGACTTGGACTTGGTATAAACTAATTTTTGATAGGTGCAATGCTCTACGTATGCAGAACTTGGGAGAGACTTTCGATGCCCGTTCCTCGATTAAAGTTCAACCGGTTCGTTATTACCGCACTATGGTCTGCATTCCTTGTCTCGCTTCCTTTTATTTCCCTGCCGGGCAATGCGTCGCCTGCACAAGGCAGCGAGGGAAGCGCGCCCGCGAGCGATCAACAATCGAAGATTACCTATGTCACGATTGCAGGGTCGGAGCCGGCGGGATCATTCGGCGGCGTCGCGTACAAGAGGACATGGGGGACTGTTACCGGCATTGTTGCGCCGAGGGACACTAATCAAGGGTTTGACCAATTGGCTCACGACGCCGACGGCAACTACCCATATCAATCTGAATTTGAAATTACCGCGCCGGAGAAGCCTGGAACTAATACGGTAATCTTTGTCGAAGCGGAAAACCGCGGCACCCCGGTTTTCCTCAACGCGCTGCATGAGGTTTCGATTGCCGGGCCGCCGTCGGCTACAACGACTGGCGGAGACACCGGAAACGGTTTTCTTTTTGCGCATGCCACATCGTATGCGCGCGTGCAATGGCAAGCAGGCGTAGCGGAAAGCGTTCCGATGGCGGCAGAGGGCGTGGGCGAAGCGATCATTCGCGATTTTGGCCGCATGCTGGCTGGACGCACCCCGCTGAACCCCAAGCCTAGCGTGGATTTCGGAACGTATCACACGCTGATTCTCGGTGGAGTCAGCCTCAGCGGATTTTTCGCGAACACATTTTTAGCGGAGGGCTTTAACGCCGACCCCGTGGAGGGAAGCGCGGTGTATCAGGGAGCGATTGCGGTCGATGGCACGGGCAACTGGCTTGCTCTAAACGAACTCGCGGCGCAGGCTGACGCGAAGGAATTTCCGTATGTCGTGCCAGACGCGAAACCTCTTCCTGTTACCGATATTTTGAGCGGGCACCTGAGCGATCCCTTTTACGTTGACATCGCAAATTACACGGATTTTTATCGCCTTCGCGCCAGCATCACGGACATCGCGCCCAATAATCCGCGCATGCGCCGCTATGACTGGCCCAGCGCTCACGCTCCCGCGCCCATCGACCAAAGCGGCATCAGCGCTCGCGCCAGCCGCTGCAACGGCGGCGTAGTCATCGATCTCAATCCTATTCCGCACTCTGCCTACTTGCGCGCGGTAACGCTGGAACTGGAGCATGAACTTAAAGTTCCATCGGCAAAGCAGGCGCCATCCCTGCCACCATCCACGCTCTTTACGCTGGATCCCGATCCAGTTCCTTCAAAAACGCCAAACGTCAATCATCTGCCAGGTGTGCGGATCTATCTACCTTTGGTTGACGAGGACGCTCAACCGATGGGCGGCGTTCGCTTCCCGGATGTGCAGCATCCAGTCGGTCGCGCCGTTCCTCCTTCTCTGCCACCCGTGACGACCGCTTCGATCGAAGCCACCTGCGGAAATCTGGGCGGCTGGCAGCAGTTTTCACCGGAGGAACTCACGAAGCGCTATGGCAGCGAAGCAAATTACTTGAAACTGTATGCGGATTCCGTGGACAGGCAAATTGCCGCGGGATTCTTATTGGTTTCCGATCGCGAAGCGATGCTGAAGACCGCTGCGGAATTGTATAACCGGCGCCCTGCCGCGGGAACACCAGCAAGTGGGCAGCATTAATTTTCAATCTTTCCGACTGATGTTTTCTAAAGTGCCCGCTAATTTTAGACTTTCTCAAAAAATAGTAGGTCGATTTGCGGCGCGCAGAACACCTGCTAGAAATTCCACGAGGCGAAGCCGGTCGGTCCACCCGGCATTTTTGTCCGGATCAACATGGGAAAATGCAGGAGTAATCAGAGCCTCGCGCAAATACGCATGAGGAATATCTTTTTCCAGCCACATGCTCTCGGTGGAAGGAATTATATCGTCCGTGGTTCCGTGCAAAATAAAAACAGGCGCGCGTAGAGCATCTAACTTCCCCTCCGGCGAAATTGCGGAAAGCTGCGAATCGTCTTCCCGAATCGCCTCCAGCAATTGCGGTCGCAACCGGTCGATTTGCCGCGCGAGGAGAATTTCCATTGTTGCCCGGCTCGGCGGGCTTAATCTCGGGAAAAGTGCTTGCGCCTCGATTGGCTCCTCCCAAAGCCAGTCGCGGAGCGCGTCATGCGCAACTGCCAGATCCGTTTCCGGGAAAAACTGATCCAGATGAGAGTACACAAACACGGCGGCGCCATAATCATGCGCCTTGTACGGCTCCATGCGGCCATCGGGAAATTCAGCCTCGCTTGTAGCAAGGAATCGCGCCACCCGCGCAAGATTGTCATAGGCGCCCATGAGGACAAGAGCGCGAATGTGAGGCGCGTAGCGCGGGTCGCACGTGGCCAGCAGGGAAAGTCCGCCCGCGAAGCTCACCCCTACGACAGTCACAGGGCCGGTGCCGGAGCGCTGCTCCATCCATGCGGCTGATTCTCCGATCGTGCCGATCGATGCGCCATCGACATGGTAGTCGGCGAGAGCCGCGACTTCCGGCGTCATCACCGAAAAACCATTGCTCGCGGCGGCGCGCGCAAAATTCACAAGTCGCGGCTCATCGATTCCCAAGCGATGAATGCCGTGTACGAGCACCATGCCTGGCGAATGAGGGATTCCTCGCGGCACATACAATCTGGCGCGAACCGGCCCCTGCGACGTGGACATGGTCACGTCCTGCGTATCGAATTCATGGCGTTCAATCCGCACCAGAAGTCCCTGCGCTTGGGGATCGAGAAATTGAATCAGGAAAGCGGCGCTGCGCAGGTCAAAGCGGAGAGAGTAAATTCCAACAACAAATAAAATAATCAAAGAAGCTAAAATCCAGAGAAGTTTTGAACGCAGGAATGGGCGAGTCATTTCGAGGGGCGCCGGCGCTGCCTTAGGGGTGAGAATGGCCGAATAATACCAACCTGCATTGTGGCGCAGCTATTTGGGGTCCACGTTGGATTTCGGCGCCGTATAACCCTGCCGCGCATAAACTACGAATTTAACCTTCTTGCCTTTTTCATTGAGCACGGTCAGCGGGCCGCCGTCGGGCGCAACCAGGTCGACTTTTATTTTGCGGTATTTGCCGTCGAGCGTTTCGTTCGTGGGCGAATAAGCCAGGCTATATTGGTTGCGCAGGCTGGCCGCCACTTCCTGCATGATGCTGGGAATTTCGCCATCGAAGCGCGGCAGCCAGGAACGGCCACCGGTCATGGCTGCAAACGTCCTGAGTTGATTTTGCGCCTGAACGTATGTCAGTTGCTGCCCGAATCGCCCGGGGGCCTGCGTCATAAAAAGCTGCTCGCCAACGCCGACCGTAAAAATCGTAGTGTCCGTTTCCCGGATGCGCTTCAATGTTTCATCCAAATTCAATTTGCTGAACGTATCGATTCCCGAAGCAAGGATTAAAACTGCTTTCTTGCCCTTGACATCCTTGGTGCGGTCCAGCACATCGGACAGAGCGTCGAAAAGATTCGATTCGCTAAACGGCGGGAAAACCATCGAGGATAGCCCCTGCATAATTTCATCGCGGCTATGAGTAAAATCCACCTCCACGGTCGAGCGCATGTTAAACGATTCCAGAGCCACCCAGTCATTCGGTTTAAGGTTGCTTAAAAAAGCAGCGGACCAGTTGCGCGCATTGGCGGAAAAAAATTGATAACCCAGCTTGCTGAACTCCAGCAGCAGGACAATCGTAATCGGCGCTTCAGAAGGGGCAAAACTGTTAATCGTTTGAACGGCGCCATCTTCTGTGACGCGGAAATTTTCCTTTTTGAGGTCTTTTAAATAATTGCCGTTGTTATCCGTGACCACCACATCGAGGCTTACCACTGGAACCGTTACGGAAATCGAGAAGCCGGGTCCGGTCTGCGCCGGGGGAGCTTGCTTATCCTTATCCTGTTTGTCCTTATTCTGATTATTCTGATCCTGCGCCCATGCAGCGAGTTCCCCAGGCGGCGCGGCAAGCGTCAGCATTACCGCGCCCAACGCCAATCTTCGGAGTATGCGTGAGACAATGGGCGATCGCATGTCTAGCGGGACCTCAGGAATTTGGCGCCTAATGCCATGAAACTTGCACCTCGCAACCGGCCTGCACAAAAGTGTTGATCTTGCACATTCGATGCTGCCACGAAGCGCCGGGATGTTCAAACGATTCGGCAATTCCCGTCCCTATTTTCAAAGGTCCGGGTTTTCTTCGCGGCACACACGCGCGCATGCGCAGCCTTGCAATCCAAGGACGCATGGTACGATGAATAAGTTTCGAGCGTGGAACAATTTTAGTTCGGAGGAATGCGAAATGTTTCATCGTGCTGGCCGAATTGCTTTGACTGTCGCGTTGGTCGCGCTCGCTGCGCTCCGTGCGCACGCGCAAACGCCCGTGGCATCCCCTGACCTGAACAAGTTGGCCGATGAAGCGCAGGGTTGGCTCAGCGATCTGGTACGCATTAATTCCGTAAATCCTCCGGGCAACGAAGCTGCGGTCGCAAAATATGTTTCCGCGATATTTGTAAAAGAGGGCATCTCGAACGAAGTCCTGGAAATGGCGCCGGGCCGAAGTATCGTTGTCGCCCGTTTGCAGGCGGGTCCCTTGCCGGATCCAACGAACGCGCTGCTGCTCGTTGCCCATCAGGATACCGTCGGGGTAGATGCCTCAAAATGGACTGTCGACCCATTCGCCGCAACCATTCGCGATGGCTACATGTGGGGCCGCGGCTCGATTGATGACAAGGCCATGCTCGCCGCGAACATTGCAACGATGGTTCAACTGAAACGCAGCAAAGCACGCCTAGCTCGCGACGTTTTATTTCTCGCCACCGATGACGAAGAACAAAGCGGGTCTGCCAGCATCAAGGTGGCCGTCCAAAAATATTGGGACAAAATTGCCTGTGCCTACGCTTTGAATGAAGGCGGGCGCGTAATTATCAAGGAAGGCAAGGTACAATACGTCGGCGTCCAGGCCAGCGAAAAAGTCCAATACAACGTGATTGTCACCGCGACCGGATCCTCCGGACACGGTTCACTGCCCAAACCGGATAACGCCGTGGTTCATCTGGCGGCCGCCGTACAAAAATTGGGCACATATCAGGTCCCGGCGCAGCCCAGCACCATCACGCTGCGCTATTTCGAGCAACTCGCAAAGATTGAAGACGATGAAATTGGGAAATGGATGCGCGCCTTGGAGCAACCGGAACGCGCCGACCTCGCCGTAAAGCATCTTGCCGAACAAAGCCCGATGTGGAACTCGATGCTGCGCGATACGATTGCGCCAACCATGTTGCAGGCAGGCGTGCGCGTCAACGTCGTTCCCTCGGAAGCAACGGCCAATCTGAATGTAAGAATGCTTCCCGGCCATTCGGTCGAAGAACTGATGGGACAGTTTACGAAGATCGTTAATGATCCGCAAATCAAGTTTCAGTTGGGGCCGGATGCGGGTGACAATGCGCCCCCCTCGGACTTGAATTCACCCTTATTTCATACCATCGAGCGACTGACTCCGCAGGAATTTCCGGGGGCAGTCACCGTGCCTTTCCTTGGAACGGGAGCAACGGACTCCGCCAGCTTGCGATTGCATAAAGTGCAAGCCTACGGACTCGAACCTTTTCCCATGTTGGAAGATGACAGTTCGCGCGTGCATGCGGACAACGAACGCATTCCCATCGATGGATTTCACAAAGGCGTGATCTTCCTATATCATGTTGTCGCTGACTTCGCGTCGACGAAGTAGCGAACCAAACTTACCCCCCTTCCACGCCGATCGGGATTGGATAAAAAACAACCATGAATTTTCGCGCTGCTAAAATTGTATGCACTCTAGGACCCGTTAGTAATTCCTCGGAAATGATCGAGAAGCTGATGCGAGCCGGAATGGACGTGGCTCGGCTCAACTTCTCGCATGGAACGCATGACGATCATGCGCGCACGATCAAGCGCATACGGGAAGCTTCCGCGAAGCTCTCACAGCCAATCGGAATTCTGGCCGATCTTCAGGGGCCCAAAATTCGCACGGGTCTTTTGAAGAGCAAGCAGCCGGTGCAATTGGTCACAGGGCAGCGCTTCACCATTTCGATCAAACCGATCATGGGAACGGCCGAAGGCGTCAGCACTACGTATAAGCGTATGGCGCGCGATGTTTCGCGCGGCGATCGCATTTTGTTGGGCGATGGGTTGATCGAACTGCAAGTGATCTCGACCACTTCCACGGAAGTGCAAACCAAAGTGATCAACGGCGGATTACTCGGCGAGCACAAGGGCATCAATTTGCCCGGTGTAAAATTAAAAATTCCCGCAGTCACCACGAAAGATCATCAGGATCTTGTTTTTGCGCTCGAGCAGGGCGCGAATTTCATTGCCGTCAGTTTCGTACGCGATGCAAAAGATGTAATGCAAGCCAAGAAAGCCATTTCACAGGCAAAGCACGACGTCCCTGTGATTGCCAAGCTGGAAAAGCCCGAAGCCATCGAACATCTGGACGAAATTTTGCAAGTGTCCGACGCAGTGATGGTGGCGCGCGGCGACCTGGGCGTGGAGATGAGCCCGGAAAAAGTTCCCGTCGTGCAGAAGCAGATCATTGCGCGGGCATGCGAGGCGCGGCGTCCCGTGATCACCGCAACGCAAATGCTCGAATCCATGACGCAGAATCCGCGCCCCACGCGCGCCGAAGCTTCCGACGTAGCCAACGCCGTGTTCGATGGCAGCGATGCGTTGATGCTTTCCGCCGAGACCGCCTCCGGCGCCTATCCGCTCGAAGCCGTGGAGATGATGGACCGAATTATTCGCGAAGCCGAAGCCAACAACTCGCATATTCTTCGGCCCAGCCCCGCGCAATTCAACATCGCCGAAACGGCGTCCGAACTGATTTGCCACGCGTCCGAAGAATTGCACATGAAGGTGATTGCCGTATTTACGGAAACCGGTTCCACGGCGCGCCTGATTTCCAAGCATCGCCCGCGCCGCCCGATCATCGCTTTCTCCACAATTCAGGAAACGCGACGCCGTATGTCGCTGAATTGGGGCGTAGTTCCGCGCACCATCGGAAAAGTGCAGGACATTGAAGAATTGATTCAGGTCGCGGAAAAACGCCTGCTTGAAGAAGGCCTGGTGCGGCCCGGAGATGTGGTTGGAATTGTTGCGGGTACACCACTGTTTGTGGGCGGCACAACGAACTTCATGAAATTTCTTGTAGTGGGAAGCGACGAAGGGCAACTGCGCCGCGTGATTCGGTAGGAATGGTTTCAGTAACGCGGGCTTCAGCCTGCGGGGTTTGGTCCTTGCAAGGCCTAAATTCCGCAGGCTGAAGCCCGCGCGACTAATACCTAATTCACCCAACGATCGTCGGAATCGCGCGGCGGTTCATCTTTGTGCTCGCGCATGTACACTTCAAATTTGCGACGCGCGCGCCGTCGTTTCCAATCCAGATAATCATTGCGGAAACGGTAGAGAAACAATCCGCGCCTTAAATATAAATATCCAACCAGCGCGCCGCCCAGATGCGTGACGTGGCTGACATTGTCCCCACCAACTTCAAGGGACAGGAAAAATTCAATCGCAATCGATCCCGCCACTAGAAGCTTCATCGGAATCATGATTGGAAATGGAATCAGCCATACCTGGCGATCGGGAAACATGATTCCCGCAGCGATCAGCACTCCGTAAATTGCGCCGGAAGCGCCAATCGTCGGAATCGCATATGAAAATCCCGTCCCGTGCGGATCGATGATCGATTTCACCAGGACATTGATGAAGCCGGCCCCAATTCCAGTAATAAAATAATATTCATAAAAACGGCGCTTGCCCCACGTTTTTTCCAGATCCATCCCGAAAAAATAAAGGAACAGCATGTTGAACAGCAGATGCCATATGGTGGCATGCAGAAAAAGATAGGTTGCGAGTTGCCAGACAAAAAAACGGCGTGTGACGTACCACGGAACCAGCCCGAAATAATGGTTGAACAGCGCCGTATATTCCGGCGGTAAAACCAGTTTCATGATGGACTGCAGAAAAAAAACAGCGGTGCAGGCGATGACGATATTGCGGATGGCAGGAGTCAGCATCCCGCCCCAACTGATGCGAGAACCGAAAGAACCCGGAAACCGTGAGCGCGAACCCATCCCCGCAAGTGTAAGCGCGGCAAGACTGCTAGTCAAAGATTCGGAGGGTTAAGGATACAGAGCGGGGAAAAGTGATTCACCCCGGGTTTGAGCGTGTGCGGGTTGTGCGCGCGGGCGTAGGGTGCCAGTTAGCGATAACCCCGTTTCTCAGGACTTGGGAATCACCGCATAAGAATGATAGCGTAGGAGATGTCCTCCTTGGTTTGTGAATTGTGGATTCTGGCTCCTTCTTCCGTACCTGAATAGAGAGCCAAGGTCGAGCACGGCTCTGGATTGTTGGGAGGGCATAAATGAAAACTCCGCACGCGTACATCCTCGGTGCCGTAATAATCTTGATGACGGGCGGAACTGCATTGGGACAGATTGTCGGGAACGAACCAGAAAGCAAGCCCCTCGCTGGAAAGCCAACTACGTCAATATCACTTTCTGCCTACCGCGACTCGGTCAATCTCGGTGCTCCGGTTACTGTGATTGTCACACTGACGAATACCTCGAATGAAGACATAGTTGTTGACCGCCTTCTATCCGGGGCGGATTCGAAGATTGAGGTTCGCGACCTCAATGGCGATTTGTTGCCCGACTCCCATTTTGGCTACTTTCATAATGGACACGTTCCCCAATCACAGATCGATTGGAGTCGGGTTTCCGATCGAGATTTGACTGACAGTGCCGTTAGCGTAACGGTGAAAGCGGGGCAAACGACAAAATGGTCTTTCATAGCCAATAAGTTCTATGACATCAGCAAGCCCGGAAAATATACTATTCGGATTGAACGATTGGACCCTGGGGATCGAAAGACATTCGAGAAATCGAACACAATCACAGTGACCGTGACTCCCTAAGATTGCATTATTGGCCCGTTGTAGAAAATCCTCTCACGTGGAAATTGTGAAGAATCCCAGTTTCCGGTAAGACCGTTTCTCAGGACTTGGCCTTTAGCAGCACTTTGATAATTTGCGTCGGTAGCGGAAATTTAACAAGCTAATGTCCCATTGCCCTCTTGACATCTTCCTGAGAGGCAAAAGCGATTAGGCTTGCGAGAACGATCAACGGGATGAGGCACCCAGTTATTGCCAGCACCAAATGAGATTCAGAGTAATGAATCATTCTCACAACAAA
>Ga0182024_10024221_pt1 | contig 10802 bp, 10 predicted proteins | sample P32metaG_FD_120480 | JGI IMG/M metagenome (GOLD analysis project Ga0182024, IMG submission 120480) | Permafrost microbial communities from Stordalen Mire, Sweden - P3-2 metaG (Illumina Assembly) | ecosystem: Environmental > Terrestrial > Soil > Wetlands > Permafrost | place: Sweden: Stordalen...
CGGCTGACCGGGTCGGGGCTGTCGATCACTCAATGGAAGCCGCTGACCGGCGCGCTGCCGCCGATGTCGACCGCCGCGTGGGCCGACGCCTTCCATCGCTATCAGGCGACGACGCAATACCAGCTGGTCAATCGCGGCATGACTCTCGCCGCCTTCCAGTCGATCTTCTGGTGGGAGTGGGTCCATCGGCTGCTTGCCCGAGGGGTTGGGATACTGTTCGCCGCCCCCTTGGCGGCGCTGCTCCTGGCGCGGCGGCTGCCGAGGCGGCTGGTCTGGCCGTGCATCGCTCTTTTGGCTCTGGGCGGCCTTCAGGGACTGGTGGGCTGGTGGATGGTGACGAGCGGTCTGGAGGGTCGCCTCGCCGTGGCGCCTGAGCGCCTGGCGATTCATCTGGGCCTGGCCTTGGCCTTGATGTGTGCGCTGATCTGGACAGCTCTGGAGGCCTGGGCAGGTCCGGCCTCGCCCACGCAACCTCGGCGCGGCCCCTGGAGGCTCGCCAGCGCTGTGTTCGCCGCCGGCGTCTTTCTGCAGTGCCTATTAGGGGCCCTGGTCGCCGGCAACCAAGCCGGCCTGACCAACAATGACTGGCCGCTGATGTCGGGGCGACTGCTTCCCGCCGACTACTGGCAGGGGAGCCTGTGGACGACGCTCGGCCACGGCGCGGCGGCGGTGCAGTTCAACCACCGTCTGTTGGCCTACGGTCTGCTGATCCTGGCTCTGGTCCTGGCGATCGGCGGCTGGCGATCGCGCTTAGCGCCGCGAATGTTGCGCATCCTTGGCCTTGCGACGGCGGGTATCGCGGCGACGCAGGTGGCCCTTGGAGCGGCGGTCCTCATCTCCGGCGTCGCCTTGCCCTTGGCCATGCTTCACCAAGCGTTGGCGACAATCCTCCTGGCGGACGCCACAATTCTTGCCTGGCGGGCCAGGCGGACTTGACGGTAACAGGATACCGATGCGCAAAATCGACAGTTAATTCCGTAGGTTGGCGATTGCCACCCACGCAAGCCTTGACACCTGTAGGAGGCGCCTGTACCTGCCGCGCCTCAATCAATGCGTCGCCGCCTGGATGAGTGTCATGACCACCAAGACCACGACCTATCTGAAGGCGGCCTCCGTCGAGAAACAATGGATCGTCATCGACGCTCAGGGCGCGGTCGTCGGGCGGCTGGCCAGCTTCATCGCCATGCGGCTGCGCGGTAAGCACCGGGCCGACTACACGCCCAATGTCGACTGCGGCGATCACGTGGTGGTCGTCAACGCGGACAAGGTGAAATTCACCGGGCGCAAGCTCGAGCAGAAGACCTACTACTGGCACACCGGCCATCCAGGCGGCGTCAAGGCGCGGACGGCGGGCAAGATCCTGGACGGGAAATTCCCCGAACGCATCCTGGAAAAGGCCGTCGAGCGCATGCTGCCCAAGGAAAGCCCCCTGGCGCGCCGGCAACTCACTCATCTGAAGCTCTACAACGGGGCCGATCATCCGCACGAGGCGCAGAACCCCCGGACGGTGGACTTTTCCGCCCTGAACGCCAAGAACGCCCGGAGCCAATAGCATGACCGAAACGCACGGCCTGGAGGCTCTGCAGAGCCGATCCTCGAACCCCGCGCCGGAGACCGCGACGCGCGAGCCGAAGATCGACAAGGCGGGGCGCGCCTACGCCACCGGCAAGCGCAAGAACGCCATCGCGCGGGTGTGGATAAAGCCGGGCCGCGGAACGGTCACCATCAACGGCAAGGACCAGGAGATCTATTTCGCCAGGCCGGTGCTGCGCATGATGCTCGCCCAGCCCTTGCAGGTGGCCGATCGCCTGGGGCAATTCGACGTTGTGGCCACCGTGGAAGGCTCGGGGCTCTCGGGCCAGGCCGGCGCGGTGCGGCACGGAATCTCCAAGGCCCTGACCTATTACGAGCCGGGCTTGCGGGCGCTTTTGAAGCCGCACGGCTTCCTCACCCGCGACAGCCGCGTGGTCGAGCGCAAGAAGTACGGCAAGGCCAAGGCGCGACGCAGCTTCCAGTTCTCCAAGCGCTGACAACGGGCGGCGCCGCCAAGCACCGTCAGGGCGCTTCGGTCGGCCGAGGCGCTCTTTTTTTTAACTCATGCGGAGGTGACACAGGTCGATGGTCGCCAAGGTCTTCATCGACGGCGAGGCGGGAACGACCGGGCTGAGCATTCGCCAGCGCCTCGCCGGCCGCGCCGATCTGCAACTCATCACCATCGATGCGGATATGCGCAAGGATGCCGACGCGCGCCGCGAGCGCCTCAACGGCGCCGACCTGGTGATCCTGTGCCTGCCCGACGACGCCGCCCGTGAGGCCGTGGCGCTGATCGACAACCCGGCGGTGAAGGTGATCGATGCCTCCAGCGCCCACCGGACATCGACCGGGTGGACCTATGGCTTTCCCGAAATGGCCGAGGGTCAGCGCGAAGCCGTGGCTGAAGCGGGCCGAGTGTCCAATCCAGGATGCTACGCCACCGGCATGATCGCCCTAGTCAGACCCCTGGTGGACGATGGTCTCCTCCCGAAGACATGGCCGCTGACGGTCGCCGGCGTTTCGGGTTACTCGGGCGGCGGCAGGGCGATGATCGCCGAATTCGAGGACCCATCGGCGCCCAACTATACGACCGCGGCGTATCGCATCTACGCCACGGACCTGAATCACAAGCATGTTCCCGAGATGCGGCGTCACGCTCATCTGACCCACCGGCCATTGTTCTCACCAGGCGTCGGCCGCTTTCGCCAGGGAATGATCGTGGAGGTCCCCTTGCCGCTGCGAGCGCTGCCGGTGGCTCCAAGGATGGCGGAAATTCACGCCTCACTGACGCGCGCCTATGCCGATGAGCCTTTCGTCGAGGTGGCGCCGCTCGCCGAAATCGCCGCGCTTTCCCAGCTTGATGCCGAAAGTCTCAATGCAACCAACCGCATGAAGCTCTATGCCTTCGGCGGCGATGATGTCGGCCAGGCCAGGTTGGTGGCGGTGATGGATAATCTGGGCAAGGGCGCCGGCGGCGCGGCGGTGCAGAACCTCAACCTGATGCTCGGTCTGCCGGAGAGCCGGGGGTTGTAATCACGCAATGGTGAGCTCTAACGGGTAACCTATGGATGCCGCCAATCGGATGAACATCATGACTTTCTCTTCCGCTCGCCTCGCACGCCGCCATCTCCTGCTTGGGGGCGCCGCATTGGTCGCCTGCGCGCCGGCCGTGACGTCCTTGGCCGCAGCCGATCCCTGGGCCGCGTCGCCTTGGCGCAAGCTTACCGATGCAGATTGGCGCAAGCGCCTGCCGGCGGCGTCTTACGATGTCCTGCGCAGGGAAGGCACCGAAACGCCTTTCACCAGTCCCTTGAACAATGAGCATCGCGCCGGGACATTCGTGTGCCTGGGATGCGAACTGCCGCTGTTCAAGTCGCAATGGAAGTTCGATTCCGGGACCGGGTGGCCGAGCTTCTACACCGCGATCGCCGGAGCACTGGCCAAGAAGCGCGACTTCCAGCTCGGCTATTTGCGCACGGAATATCACTGCGCCCGCTGCCTGGGTCACCAGGGCCATGTTTTCGACGACGGCCCCAGGCCTACCGGCCTTCGCTACTGCAATAACGGCGTGGCCCTTAAGTTCGTTATCGCCTGAAGACCGCTGGCGTTGTTTCCGCCAGCCAGCATCGCACCGGCTCAGCCCGGCGTCGCCCCTCGAAAGTGACCGGCTCGGTCAGCAAGATTGATCATTTGGGCCGCCGCGTGAATCGTCAGGGGGTGGGGCGTAAAGCCTGGTCGCGGAGAGATATAGGTCGCCATTTCGCGAGCAAGCTCCAACCGCCGGCCGGGAAGTTCCGCCAGCAGGGTGATCACCAAGTTCTCCAGCGCGATCACGCGAACCCGAAGGCGCACGAGCTCGGCATTAGTCAACTGTGGGACTTCTGCTTGCGCCCCACCGGTTCCCAGGCCCTCCTGCGGGCCGCCGACGCCGGCCCCGCCTTCGTTGTCCCATCCAGAAAGCGCCCCTTGCCGCTGCCCCGCAGGGCTTGAGACGCTCGGCTTTTCATCGGGCATGGGAACTTCCGTGGTTCAGAGGGGAGGGCGCGAACAGCCCAGTCTATCCGCGCCCATGCTTTCTAGCGAGCCCGGAGGCAGTTTGCGAAGCGCCGGTGAGGAGGCGGGCGCCGCGGCCCCAGGTGAACCAAGCCCACGACCAGTTGACGTAGACCAAAAGACGGCTGCGGAAATCGACCAACAGCATCAGATGCACCAAGGACCAGGTGAGCCACGCGGCAAAGCCCGTCAGCCGCAGCCAGCCAAAGTCGGCGATGGCGCTGGACCTGCCGATGACCGCCATCGCGCCACGGTCCCGATAACGGAAAGGTTTGGGAGCGGTTCGGCCCGCGATCCGCGCCTTCAGCAGACGACCGACGTAGGCGCCTTGCTGCTTAGCGACGGGAGCCAGGCCCGCCAGCGCCGCGCCGCGGCCCGCGTCGAAGCTGGCGACATCGCCGATGGCGAAGATATTCGCATGACCCGGAACCCCGCAGTCGCCGCTGACCTTGACCGCCCCGTTTTCCCCCTTGGCGGCGCCGAGCCACCGCGCGGCCGGGCGAGCCGCGGTACCCGCGCACCAGATGACATTGGCCGTTGAAATTCGTTCGGCCGTGGTGGTGAGACCTTCGCCATCTATCTCCTCGACCGGGCTCTCCGTTCGCACCTCGACACCGAGATTCTCCAGCGCCACTCGTGCGTAGTCGGACAGTTGTTTGGGGAAGGCGGACAACAGGCGGGGGCCGGCTTCAAAGAGGATGATCCGCGCCGATGCGGGATCGATGTGGCGAAAGTCGCGAGCGAGCGTCGATCTGGCCAGTTCGGCGATCGTGCCCGCCAACTCGACGCCGGTCGGGCCGCCCCCGACCACCACGAAGGTCAGTTTTTGGCTAATTTCTCGCTCGCCGGCATGGCTCTCGGCCCATTCGAAGGCGCCCAACAGGCGTTCCCGAATCGCCAGCGCGTCGTCCAGGGTCTTCAGCACCGGAGCGTTGGGCGCCCACCGCTCCTTGCCAAAAAAGCTGTAGTCGGCGCCTGTCGCCAGGACGAGGAAGTCGAAGGCCAGATCGGGTGCATTGGCAACCTTGACCAGGCCGCCATGGGCATCGATTCCGGTTACCTCGCCCATGATGACGGTGATGTTCTTGCGATGGCGGAGCAGCGCGCGGGTGGCGGTGGCGATGTCGGCCGGTGAAAGCGCCGCGGTCGCGACCTGGTAGAGCAGTGGTTGGAAGAGATGGTGGTTGGTGCGGTCGATCAGGGTCACGTCCGCCCAGGCGCCCTTGAGCGCCTTGACCACGGCCATACCGCCAAAGCCGGCCCCGACAACGACGACGCGAGGCTTGGTCATGGCCCTCAGCCCTCCGCGGGGCTGCTCCGCCCCCAAACCTGAACTCTAGGAGCGCACCTTGACGAAGGCGCCCGGCGCGTCGTCGATCGGCTTCAGGGGGCCTGCGGCGGGATCGCGGGCCGGGACCTGCCCCCCAGATCTGACCTGCAACCACGCCGCCCAGTGCGGCCACCAGGAGCCTGGGTGTTCCACCGCCCCCGCCATCCACTCATCCAGCGTCGTCGGAAGAGCGTCGTTGGTCCAATGCTGATATTTCATCGCCGCCGGCGCGTTGATGACCCCGGCGATATGGCCCGAGCCGGCCAGGGTGAAGGTGACCGGTCCCCCGAACAGCCTGGCGCCCTTGTAGACCGACTTGGCCGGCGCGATGTGATCTTCCCGGGAAGATTGCGCATAGATCGGCGTCTTGACCGCGCCAAGATCGAGGTGTTCGCCGGCAAGGTCCAGCTTTCCCGCGGCCAAGGCGTTCTCAAGGTAGAATTTGCGCAAATAGAAAAGGTGCAGCGCCTTGGGCATGCGCGTCTGGTCGGAGTTCCAGAACAGAAGGTCGAAGGGTTTGGGCTCCTTTCCCATCAGGTAATTGCTGACGAAGAACGACCAGATCAGATCGTTCCCCCGCAAGGCGTTGAAGGTGTCGGCCATGGTCTGTCCCGCCAGGACGCCGCCACCGGCGTCCATTCGGCCCTCGAGGTCCTTGAGCCAGTCCTCATTGGCGAAGATCAGCAGGTCTCCAGCTTCGGTGAAGTCCTGTTGAGCGGCGAAGAATGTCGCCGAGGCTACGCGGGTATCGCCGCGGGCCGCCATGTGAGCCAGGGCGCAGGATAGCAGGGTGCCGCCGATGCAATAACCGACGGTGTTGACGGTCTTGACGCCTGTCTGCCGGGCTACCGCCTCGAGAGCGGCGTAGATGCCCTCGTTCAGGTAGTTTTCAAATGTCTTGGCGGCCAAGGCGGCATCGGGGTTGACCCAGGAGGTCACAAAGACGGTGAACCCTTGGCTCGTCAGCCAACGGATCATCGAATTTTCCGGCCTCAGGTCGAGAATGTAGAACTTGTTGATCCAGGGCGGAAAGATCAGCAGCGGGATCTCCCAGACGCTGTCGCTGGACGGCGAAAACTGCAGAAGCTGGATGATGTCGTTCTGGAAGATCACCTTGCCAGGCGCGGTGGCGACATTCTCGCCGACCTTGAATTGGTTAAGATCGGTCTGGCTGATCGACAGCTTGCCGCCTCCGCGTTCCAGGTCCGCGGCGAAATTCTCCATGCCGCGAGCGAGGCTTTCACCGCGACTTTGCATCACCTCGCGCAGGGCGGCCGGATTGGACAGCAGGAAATTCGAAGGCGAGAAGGCGTCGGTGAGCATGCGTGTGACAAATTCAACCCGACGCTTGGTGAGTGGATCGACGCCTTCCACGCCGCCCACCAAATCGTTCAGCCAACCTGATGTGATGAGATACGACTGTTTGACGACGTCGAAGACCGGGTTCGACGACCATTCCGGATCCACGAAGCGTTTATCACCCGTGGCCGGCGAGGCGGCCGGCGCCGCCACCTGACCTGTGGCGCTCATCGCCGCTGTGCGCCAAAGCTCCATGTACCGGCTGTAGAGGTCAGCCTGCGCCCGCATCAGGCGATCGGGTTGGCCCGCCAGACTGCTCATCACCTCGCCCAGGGCGGCGGCAACGTGGAAGGGGTCGGGCGCCAGAGCGGCGGGATGCTCGGCCTGGCGAAGGGCCGCTTCGGCGATAGCCCCCTGGGCGGTCATGGCCGCGCGCGCCAGGTTGAACGCCAGAGTCTCCAGCGCCGCGCGCTGATCGGAAGATAGGCTGTCAACATTCGACGTCTCAGAAGGCGATGGCGCGACCGCCGCCGGCTGGACGGTGCGGTCACCGGCTCGCGCGCGCCTCCGGCGGGGCGACTTGGCCGGCGCGGCTGGCTTGGCCATCATCGGAACTCCTTAAGACAAGGTGGGCCGGCGCGCCCTTCCTCTAGGCCGCGTCCTGGCCTATGACCTCGCCCATAATGAAAGCCCTGTCGCGCCATATTTCAATAACCGCAACGGTGTGGCTAACCCTGGGCCTCTGCTTGCCGGAGGCGGGGCCGACGCTGGCCGCGACAGTCTGTTCCAAGAGGGTCGAGACCCCAGGGGGCAAAGCCGGCGCCTATCCAACATTCTGTTCCATTCCGGCGGTTCCCAAGGGGGTGAGGGACGCCACTGCTTTCAAGGCCGCCGTCGTCGACACGCGGCTCGCTGGTCGGGATCTGGTGCGCGATACCCAAACTGAACGCTTTACGCTCGACCAGACGACGGCGTTCGCGGCGCAAGCCAAGCTGGAGGCTGCTCCGCCGCCGCCCGTCACCACCCCCGACCAGGGTGACACGACCTCCTTCGTCAAGGACGCCCGGGCGAAGGCCACGCCGCCCAGGCCCCGCTGATGCGCGAAGCCGCCTAAGTCGCCATGTCTGCCGACTTCCATCGCATCCGGCGCCTGCCGCCCTATGTCTTTGAGGAAGTGAACCGCCTCAAGGCCCGTTTGCGCGGCGAGGGCGTCGACATCATCGATTTTGGCATGGGCAATCCGGACATGCCCACACCCAAGCACATCGTTGACAAGCTCATCGAGACCGCGCGCGATCCGAAATCGGGACGCTATTCGACGTCGAAGGGCATTCTCGGCCTGCGTCGGGCCATGGCCGGCTATTACCAGCGCCGGTTCGGAGTCACCCTTGACCCGGCCACCGAGGTGATCGCCACACTGGGCTCCAAGGAGGGGTTCGCCAATCTAGCGCAAGCCATCACCGCGCCTGGCGACGTGATCATCTGCCCCAATCCCGCCTATCCGATCCACGCCTATGGTTTCATCATGGCTGGTGGCGTCATCCGGCATGTGCCGGCCTTGTCACCTGAAGCCTATCTTTCTGGCGTGAGCCGCGCGGTGAGCCATTCGGCGCCTCCCGCCAGTGTACTCATCGTGAGCTATCCATCCAATCCCACCGCGCAGTGGGTCGATCTCGATTTCTACAAGGATGTCGTGGCCTTGGCGAAGAAACATGACATGCTTGTGCTCTCCGACGTCGCCTATTCGGAGATCTATTTCGACGACAATCCGCCGCCCTCGATCCTGCAGGTCGAGGGAGCCATGGATATCGCCGTGGAAGTCAATTCACTGTCGAAGACCTACGCCATGGCCGGATGGCGTGTGGGCATGGTGGTCGGCAACGCGCGCATGTGCGCCGCCTTGGCCCGGGTGAAGTCCTATGTCGACTACGGAGCTTTCACACCCATTCAGGTGGCCGCCGCCGCGGCGCTGAACGGACCGCAAGACTGCGTCGATGAGATCAGGGCCACCTACAAGGCGCGACGTGATGTACTGGTCGCGGCCATGGGACGCGCGGGTTGGCCAATTCCATCTCCGCCGGCCTCGATGTTCGCCTGGGCGCCGGTGCCCGAAGCTTTTCGGCAAGCCGGCTCGATGCTGTTTTCCAAGCTGTTGATGGAGGAAGCCGGCGTGGCGGTCTCGCCGGGCGTTGCGTTTGGCGAGCACGGCGAAGGCTATGTGCGCATCGGCCTGGTGGAAAACGAGCATCGAATTCGCCAGGCGGCGCGCAATGTGAAGAAGTTCCTTGATCAATCTGGTCAAATCCTGAGCCGGGCGCGCGCCGAGGCGACGGCGCCATGAGGCGAGAGGCTGGGAACAAGGTTGCCGCCAACAAGCCGTCGTGGCGCATCGGCGTGGCGGGTCTGGGGACGGTCGGATGCGGTCTGGTCGATCTGTTGGGCCGCAGGCCCAACTTCGCGCCTGGCGGCGCCGCGGTCGTCATCAGCGGCGTGTGCGCGCGTTCGCGCCTCGCCAAGCGGGCGGCCGATGTCTCGCATCTGAACTGGTTCAATGACCCTGTCGCCCTGGCCCGCTCGCCCGACAACGATGTCTTCGTTGAATTGATCGGCGGTTCCGAAGGCCCCGCCAAAGCCGCCGTCGAGGCGGCCCTGACCATCGGCAAGTCGGTGGTGACGGCCAACAAGGCCCTCATCGCTCATCACGGCGCGGCTCTCGCCGCTCTGGCCGAATCGACCGGCGCCAGCCTGTTGTTCGAAGCGGCGGTGATGGGCGGCACGCCGGCGGTGAAGATGCTGCGCGAGGCAATGGTGGGCGACGAGGTGGAGGTGGTGGCCGGCATCCTCAATGGCACCTGCAATTATATCCTGAGCGAAATGGAGAGTTCGGGTCGCGGCTTTGGCGAAGTGCTCGGCGAGGCTCAGCGCCTGGGGTACGCGGAGGCCGCTCCGGCCATGGACGTCGGGGGCTTCGACGCCGGACACAAGATCACCATTCTGGCCGCCTTGGCTTTTGGATGCGCGCCAACCTTTCCGGCCGCTCTGGTCGAAGGCATCCAGACCATAGAGTTGCTGGACATCGGCTTGGCCAAAGACCTGGGCTATCGCATCAAGCTTATCGCCGCGGCCACGCGCTCGGCGGCGGGGGTGTCGGTGCGCGTACATCCGGCGCTGACACCTCTGGATCACCCCTTGGCGCAAGTAGGCGGCGTGCAAAACGCGCTGTTTATCGAGGGGGCGCGCATCGGCCGCATCTTTATTCAGGGTCCTGGGGCCGGGGCGGGGCCGACCGCCGCCGCCGTCGCCGCCGATATCGCCGATGTGATGACCGGCGCGGTGCGGCCAGTGTTTCAGTCGCCCGCCGCCGGTCTTCGACCCCTCACGCCGGTGGACGCCGCGCATGCGGTCGGGCGGGCCTATGTGCGCCTGCTGGTCCGGGACGAGCCGGGGGTGATCGCCTCGATCTCCGAAATCCTCGCCGAGGCGGGCGTCTCCATCGACAGCTTTCTGCAAAAACCGGTCGACGGCGCTGACGGTGTCCCCATCGTGCTCACCACTCATGAAGCGCCCGAGACTTACTTGGGCGACGCCATCGCCCGGATGGGCGCCCTGCCAGCGCTCTTGGCCCAACCGCGCGTAATCCGCATCGCGCCCGTCTGAGAATCCGCCGACAGTGTCGCACCGTTCCCTTCGGAGACCTTCCATGAGTTCTCAGGTTCTGGACCGCACCTTGGTCATGGACGCGGTGCGCGTCACCGAGGCCGCTGCGATCGCCGCGTGGTCCCTGGCTGGCCGCGGCGATGAAAATGCCGCCGATCAAGCCGCGGTGGACGCCATGCGCACGGCCCTCAATGAACTTGCCGTTGATGGGGTGATCGTCATCGGCGAGGGCGAGAGAGACGAGGCCCCGATGCTCTACATCGGCGAAAAGGTCGGGCGAGGCGGCGGCCCGCGCATCGACATCGCCCTGGATCCCCTCGAGGGCACCACCCTCGCCGCCAAGGCGATGGCCAATGCGCTGGCGGTCATGGCCTGGGCGCCGGCCGGAACCTTGCTCAACGCCCCCGACACCTACATGGACAAGATCGCC
>Ga0182024_10024222_pt1 | contig 10801 bp, 11 predicted proteins | sample P32metaG_FD_120480 | JGI IMG/M metagenome (GOLD analysis project Ga0182024, IMG submission 120480) | Permafrost microbial communities from Stordalen Mire, Sweden - P3-2 metaG (Illumina Assembly) | ecosystem: Environmental > Terrestrial > Soil > Wetlands > Permafrost | place: Sweden: Stordalen...
ATCGATCAGCTTCTCGACAATTTGCTGCACGTCACCGAGAACCTGAAAGAATTTACCGAAACGATTAAGTTGCGCCTCCATTCGCTGATCCGGGCGACAAATCCGCCCAAGCACAAGACGGAAGAACAGTAAGAATTGTGGCCCGTGATTCGTGACCTGCGGCCAGTGAAACCAATCTTGCGGATTCACGAGTTTCACAGAGCACGAGTCACGACAGAGAGGCGTTCAATGAACCGCAGACTCATTTCAATGGCGGCGCTGGCTGCCGGACTCCTCACCGGCTGCGGCGCCGCGCGCCCCAGTAAGTATTATCAGCTTACAATTCCCAGCGGCGATGCGGCCCAAACGGCGGAACGGGGTTCAAATGGCGTGACGTTGCTGCTCGGCCCTCTGCGGGCGTCGCACCTGTATCGCGAAGATCATATCGTGTACAGCTCGAACGGCGAGAACATGGGCACGTACGAATATCAACGCTGGTCGGAGCCCCCCACTGAAATGCTCGTGGACGTTTTGCTCCGCGACCTGCGAGCCTCCGGAAAATATCGTGCGGTGGATGTCCTGCGCAGCAATTCTCATGGCGATTATATTCTCTACGGCCGCCTGTACGACTTTAAGGAAATTTCCGCTTCGCCGCTCATGGCCCGCATTACCGTCGATCTGGAATTGCGCGAAACCAAGACGGGCTCCACGGTCTGGACGCATTATTACTCGCATGACGAGCCCGTAAGCGGGAAGGATATTTCGGCCGTCGTCGCCGCACTGGACCGCAATGCCCAGCGCGGCATGGTTGAGGTAAAATCAAGCCTGGATCAATACTTTTCTACACGCGCATCGAATTAGGAATTGAACTATGACAGTCCCCAACAACGAACCGGCCGCAAGCAACAAGTCTTCGCAACAGATGACCTGCATGGAAGTCTGGGGCGGAAGCCAACTCACCACGCGCGGCGTGGAAATGGGTGGTCTGGACGCGTGGGTGTACAGCAAGCCCTTCGGCGATGCGGAACGAGGCGGGGATGTTTACTACGCGTCGAGCTGCGCGACGGGCCGAATCACGCGCCTGCTATTGGCCGACGTGGCGGGACACGGCACTACCGTCGCCTCCACCGCGGCAAATCTCCGCACGCTCATGCGGCGATTCGTCAACCGCCTGGATCAAACGGAATTTGTGCGCCTGCTCAATCAGCAGTTCGCCGCGCTTTCCGAATCGGGCACTTTCGCAACGGCCGTCGTCGCCACATTTTTCGCTCCCACTCAGCGTCTGATCGTCTGCAACGCGGGTCACCCGCGACCGCTTCTGTACCAGGCGGCAAAGCAGCAATGGACTTTGCTGGGCGCTGACGCGACGGCCGAAGCTCCCTCGCCTAATAACATGCCGCTGGGAATCCTCGACATGACGGAGTACGAGCAGTTTGACGTGGAATTGGAATCCGGCGATTGTATTTTGAGTTACACCGACGCGCTGATCGAGTCCCGCGATGCGGATGGCGAGATGCTTGGCGAGGCCGGACTTCTGCGGATCATTCGTCACATTGGGGAAGTGGAGCCGCAACTCCTGACCAAGACGCTGCTGCGCGAGATCAAGGATCGCTTTCCCGATAATCTGACTGAGGACGACGTGACGGTCCTCCTCGTCCGAGCCAACGGGCATAAGCCGCGACCCAGGTTCAGAGATTTCCTCTGGGCAAACATACGTTTTGTCGGCTCGTTAATTCGCGCAATTAATCCCTGGGCCGAACGCCCGCCTCTTCCCGACATGAACGTCGCAAATATCGGAGGTGCGATAATTCCCGCCCTCGAGCAGCGCTGGCGCGCAACCGGCACGACGCATCGCCCGCCGGATTCCGTAAAATAGAACAGGCTTCAGCCTGTCCGGTTTTGATTTTCGTCAACACGGAACCGCGGAAGGGCTGAAGAGCCTGGGGAGCAACAACCACATCTTTGCAGGGCACGGCTTCACATGCTACTGAAGAACTCAAGATTCCGTCATTCTGAGCGAAGCGAAGAATCTCTCCTTGGTTCTTTTCTTGTACATAAATCGAAGAGAGATTCTTCGCTTCGCTCAGAATGACAGAACAAGGCATTTTTCCCGCGGCCTGTTCAGCCGTGCCATAAAGTATGTAGCGTCAATAAGGCTTTAGCCGCTGGCGAGCTTAGCATCACGTCGCCAAACAGGTTTTGAAGCCCGTCCAACTGTGAGGACACGAATGCAACGACGATTAGCACTTGTTCTTATTCTATTCGCGATTCTCAGCGCCGCATCCGCGTGCGGCGACTCCAACAAGTCCAGCTCCCCCAGCACGTCTAGCCCAATGAAAGTAACCGGCCAGCCGACAATCACTTCTTCCGGCCTTCAGTACTGGGACATTGTGACAGGTACTGGAGCAACGGCCGCGCCCGGTAACACGGTCAAGGTCCACTACTCCGGCTTTCTGACAAGCGGCGCGAAGTTTGACAGTTCCCGCGATCGTGGCGAGCCTTTTTCGTTTCCATTGGGCGGCGGACAGGTGATCAAAGGCTGGGATGAAGGCGTCGCGGGAATGAAAGTCGGAGGCCAAAGGCAATTGCGAATTCCGCCGGATCTAGGTTATGGACCAACCGGAGCGGGCGGCGTTATTCCACCCAACGCCACACTGATTTTTGACGTCGAGCTGCTTGATGTCAGCAAATAACTTGGAAGGTTCATTCCGGCGCCTCAGCCCGTTTCACAGAAAAGTATCACCGCGCGCGAGTATCAGTATGCACGCCTCCGGAATCGTCAAGGCAGCAACCATCCTCGGTATATCCATCGTTGTATTGGGCGCTTTTCAAGCGGGCTCGATGAAAGCGGTCACAGCACCGCAGGCTTCGGATGCGAAGAAACCGATTACTTACTTCATTTCAGACGGAAGCGGCAAGCCCGGCTATCATTCCACGGATCCAGAACTCGCACGATGGGCCTTGCAGGCCTGGCAACGAAGCGCTGAGAATCGCATCCGATTTTCCGCCGCACCCGAATCTAGCGCGCTCATTCGACTTTATTGGGCCGGACCGGAGAGCGGCGAGTACGGCGAAACTCGTCCGATCATTGTAGGAAACGAGCAGGGAGCGGCCGTCTTTATACGCCCTGACATCGATTCGCTCGGTCCGGACATTGCGCGCCGCGCTCGAGCGGACGCACTTCTGCGCGACACCATCGTCTATTTGACCTGCGTACACGAACTCGGACACGCGCTGGGTCTCGAACACACCCGCGATTTCCGCGACATCATGTACTACTTCGGATATGGAGGAGATGTCGCCGAATACTTCGGCCGGTATCGCGCCCAGATTCACTCGAGGAATGATATCGCGGGAGTCTCAGGACTATCAGAAGGTGACGTGAATCGCATTCGAGCAATTTACAGTCGCGAATGAATCATAACGGCGCAATCGCTTATGGCTTTGGATCCCCAGGTCCGCCGTCGCCCGGAGTTCCGCCGAAAATTCTGCGCCCATCTGGCAGGGTCACTCTTCTCGCGTCGGCAAGCTTGGAACCGTCTCGCGCCGGATAGCCGCCGACGATAACCTGGTCGCCCACCTTCAGGGAATCCCGATTCCAGCCCTGCCGGTGCAGCGAGCCCGGGCTCGCTGCCTCGCAACCCCAGTTCGCCGTGTTGCCCTTGTCATCCTTCACATCGAGATAAAAATAAACGTGAGGATTCGCCCAGTCGATTTTTGTGACGGTGCCTTTGAGTTCAACCAGCTTGCTCCCATCAAACTCCGCCGAAAAAGAATGGTGAGCAAGCACAGGCAGAGCCAGCGCCAGTAATACGATTGCGGCCGGCACTGCAAATATTCTTCTCACGAATCGCAATCTACAACAGGGGGAGAGAGCGGTCAAGCTGTGGAGTACTTTTCTTGACACCACAGAACCAGTCCGCTAGTTTACGCACATGCGATTCACCATCGCCTGCAGCATTCTCGCCGCTTCGTTATTTGCGTGCCACTCCGCATCCGCGCAATCGACGCCCCTGCCGGAAAATCCATACGGCGAAGTGGCCAGCGAATCTGGATCAATCAAGGCGCCCACGGGGCCGCCAAAACCTGCACCCCGCACGGCGGACGGCAAGCCGGACCTCTCCGGATTTTGGAAGGGGCCGCTAATCTTCGGGGGCATGTTCAAAAGCGTCGGCGGGCCTCCATTCACCCCTGCCGGCGAAGAGGCGTACAAAAACAACCTGACGAAATCGATCAATCCGGAAGCCCTGTGCCTCTTTGCCGGGATACCTAGGGCCAGCATCAGCGGCGTCCCGTTTGAAATTGTTCAAAACTTGAACCGCATCGCGTTTCTTTACGAATTGATGTGGACTTTCCGGACGATTCCCATCGACGGCCGCGGACACCAGAAGGACGCGGAGCCTTCCTTTTTTGGAGACGGGATCGGCAAGTGGGACGGCGACACCCTGGTGATCGACTCGATCGGATTCAAGGACAAACTGAGCTGGATTGACGACGACGCGCATCCGCACAGCGATGCCATGCACGTTGTCGAACGGTGGTCGCGCCCCGACGCGGACCATCTGGCGCACGAGGTAACGGTGGAAGACCCGAAGTTCTACACAAAGCCCTGGACATTCTCGAGGGTTTTCACCGCCATGCCCCCCGGCGATGAACTCTATGAATTCGCCTGCGACGAAAACAATGTGGACCGCGATGGCGGCCACCTCGGCTACGGCCCGCTGAATCTGAAATCGTACCCGCTGAACCCTCCCGCACCCAAAAAATAGCCGGGCGGAATCGTTGACGGAGGAATGAAAAATGAACTCTCACCTCACCCCGCGGACTCTATCGCTGCTTTTTGCAGCAACGGCGCTAGCCATCGCGCTAGCCGGCAATTCGCACGCCCGCGCACAGCAGCCCACTGTCCGCCCAACCGTTCCAGCAGTGGAAAAACCCTACATGGTCGAATGGGTTTACAAAGTGAAGTGGGGCTACGCCGACGAATTCTGGCAGCTCTTCAAGAAATATCAAATCGCGACTCTGAACCGCGAAAAGGAACTCGGCTACGTGACGTCCTACACGGTCTACCGCCCGGGGCTTCACGCGGGGGAAGACTCCCGCTGGGAATACCGAATCGTAATCACCTACAAGAATATTTCTTCCTCCACCCACGGCAGCGAAGTCGAAAAACAGCTTTTCCCCGATCAGGCCACCATGAAACGCGAAGAAAACCGCCGCTGGGAGCTCACGGAAGCACATTACGATCTGCCGATCCACACCATCGATCCAAATGGAGACGGCACGGAATAGGGTGTCACTTCCCGATGCTCAACTCTGCGCAACTCTTTTTCCCTTAAAACTCTCGTAGACGCTATGGTATAAGGCACGTATGCTTTATTCTTCGCGCCAGTGAGTAACGCACCGGGGAGGCCAGGTTTTCCATGCCAAGTGAATCAGCAAGAGCAGGAGGTACGTCCCGCGTCACCGTCATTCCGACAGGAAGCGCGCTCGGAGCGGAAATTCAGGGAGCAGATTTGCGAAACATCGACACCGATGCTTTCGCGGCAATCTATCAAGCGTGGCTTGACCACTCGGTTCTCCTGATCCGCAATCAGAATTTGTCCGACGCCGATCTCATCACCTTCAGCAAAAAGTTCGGAAATTTGGATTGGGCCCCGGTTCAAGAATCGGGCCGCCGCTTCGTCGAAGGGCATCCCGAAATTTACGTCGTATCGAACGTAATGGAAAATGGTGTCCCCATCGGCAGCTTGGGCGCCGGCGAAGCGACCTGGCACACGGACATGTCTTACTTGGAGGATCCTCCAAAAGCCAGCATCCTTTACGCGTTGGAAGTCCCGCCTTCTGGAGGCAACACCTACTTCAACAGCATGTATCGCGCCTACGAAATCCTGCCCGATGCGCTCAAGAAGCGCATCGAAGGCAAAACACTCAAACATGACGCGACTTACAACAGCGGCGGCTATGTCCGCCAGGGAACCGCCGCAACCGACGATCCCGTCGCGTCTCCCGGAACATTTCACCCTCTCGTATGCACGCATCCCGAAACCAGGCGCCGCGTCCTGTACCTCGGCCGCCGCCGCAATGCCTATGTCGAGGGACTCTCGCTTCATGATTCCGAATCCCTGCTCGATGAGCTGTGGATGTACGCGAACCGCGAAGAGCTCGAATGGCACAACGAATGGCGTGTAGGCGATCTGGTCCTGTGGGACAACCGCTGCACCATGCACCGCCGCGATCCATTCGAAGCAACCTTGCGTCGCGTCATGCACCGTACCCAGATCAAGGGTGAAACACGTCCAACTGCATGATCCGCTTTCCCAATTGAAATCGAAAGGATAGCTAACGCTTCGACCGGAACCATACTTCAACGGGATCTGAGGAAACCATAGATGGGAAGCGACACCGAAAAGAAAACCTTCACAACGTCTGACAACTGCTCCATCGCATTTACGCTGCGCCCCGCGCCAAAATCCGGCGCACCGCGATTGGCGCTCATTCATTCTCTGGCGCTCGATGGCAGCATCTGGAACGACGTCGCGTCGAAACTGGCAGACCAGGCAGAAATTCTCACCTATGACTGCAGAGGACATGGGCAATCGGACCGGGTTTCCGGCCCCTTCACGACAGATCAGTTCGCCGGCGACCTCGCGGAATTGTTTGATCATGTAAGCTGGCCAGATGCCGTTGTCGCAGGATGTTCCATGGGCGGCTGCGTCGCCCAGGCCTTTGCCGGCCTGAATACCTCCCGCGTGAACGCGCTGGGCCTCATTGACACGTCGGCATGGTACGGCGCGGACGCCCCAAAAAATTGGCGCGAACGCGCCGCCGTTGCCCGTACAAAAGGCCTCGCGGGAATGGTCGAATTCCAGGTCACGCGATGGTTCAGCGACCAATTTCGAATTGCAAATCCCGCGCTAGTCAAGGATATGACGAAGGTCTTTCTGGCCAACGATGTCGATTGTTACGCCGCCACATGCATCATGCTCGGCGACGCCGATTTGCGCCCTTATTTGCCGTCGCTGCGAATGCCCGTCGCGGTGATTGTTGGTGAAGAGGACTACGCAACTCCCGTTGCCATGTCGCAGCATTTGCACGAATCAATTCGCGGCTCCACGCTGACCATACTCCCCGGTGGACGCCACCTGACACCCGTGGAGTGCCCCGACCAAATCGCTGCGCAGCTGTCGATGTTGTTGGGACGGCGAAATACTCAGCAGACGGCGGCAGAGGCGTAGCGCACTGATGTGAAAGTGTTCGCAATGATTCTGGCACTTAGGAGGTCGGGGCTTCAGAGTCTAAGTGAGAACTCAGTTTTGGTTCATGTAGCGCCCGCCTTCAGGCGGGCCTCTGCTTGGTTCCAAAGTGCCCGCCCGAAGGCGGGCGCTACAACGAAGTGCCAATTTTGATTTCTCACACAGACTCTTCAGCCCCGACGTTCAGCCTTGCGTACTCGTGGGTTCTTGCCCCTGAAGATTCAGGGCCTATAGGCCTCGGTAATGCGCCGCTGACCGTCAGACCTATAGGTCGGACCTCCAGAAATTTTGGCATCGCCGAACCATTCGGCCCTGATCCTTAACTTGACTGCGAGATCCATTGAATCCCATTAACGGCCCGGTGAGCGCCGAAGAGCGCGAAGGTGAGCAAAGCCGTGGCAGCGCCGCCGACGCCGTCAGCCTTCTCGCGCGAATGGAGCAGGTCCCGTTCTCGCGATGGCACATGAAGGCCCGCCTCATCATGGGCAGCGCCACGTTCTTCGATGCGTTCAATGCCTTGTCCCTGGCCTTCGCGCTCCCCACGCTCATTCGGCTTTGGCACATTTCTCCCAAACAAAGCGGCCTCCTGATCTCATCGAGCTATGTAGGACAACTCGTCGGCGCCCTCGTGTTCAGCGCCCTCGCCGAAAAAGTGGGTCGCATTCGCGGCACTACAGCCGCGATCGCCATCATGTCCGTGATGAGTTTCGGCTGCGCGTTGGCTGGGAATTTTCCCATGCTCCTCGCTTGCCGGCTCGTGCAGGGCATTGGCGTAGGCGGCGAAATGCCTGTGGCCGCCACGTATATCAACGAGTTGTCACGCGCGCATGGTCGAGGAAGATTTTTCCTGCTGTACGAAATGATTTTCCCCTTGGGACTGATGGCCACCGGGCAAATTGGCGCATGGATCGTCCCCGCGTTCGGATGGAGCTCCATTTTTCTCCTGGGTGGGATTCCAGGATTGCTGATCACTTTCCTCGTGGCGCGTCTCCCGGAATCGCCGAGATGGTTGATCTCCAGGGGCCGTCTCGCGGAAGCGGAAGCGATTGTCAAGCAGGTTGAGGCCAGCACCGCTCGCAGAGTGCCACCCGCGGCAACTTCCCCCACCGCTTCCACGGCAAGCCTGATGCAACGCGGAAGGTGGACCGAACTCCTATCGAATATCTATCGCGGACGCACGCTAATTGTTTGGGCTCTCTGGGCCTGCGCGTTTTTTGTCGCCAACGGACTGAACAACTGGATGCCGAGTCTTTACAACACCGTTTATCACATGAGCTTGCGGCAATCGTTGCGTGCCGCTTCGATGACCAATGTCGCGCAAGTCGCGGTCCTGTTCGTCTGCGCATTCAGCATCGATCGCATCGGCCGCAGGACCTGGACGGTCGCGGCCTTCGTCCTAGGCGGAGTAACGCTGGCGTATTTGGGAATCACGGGAGCGGAAAAAGCGTTGAGCGTGATGATATTCGGTACGGTGGGTTACGGCCTCGTTGGATCCGTAAACGCGGTTCTCTATCTTTACACGCCGGAAATTTATCCCACCCGCATGCGCGCGATTGGAACGGGTCTCGCCACGTCCTGGTTGAGGATTGCCTCGGCGGTGGGGCCCGCGCTCGTAGGTTTCATGGTCGATGCAAAAGGCATCCATTCCGTATTTCTTATGTTTGCCGCGGTCAGTGTCCTGGGCGCATTCGCCGCTATGTACATGGTCGAAACCAGTGACCGCCGCCTCGAGGAGATCGCTCCATGACCGATCCCGGAGCAGTAAAACCCGCAAGCTCGACAGGATCGCCGTCCGAGCGGCCGGCGTGGCTCAGCGCGCCGAGGGTTGTCCTCGCGCTCCTCTGCGCAATATATTTCATTCTTTATATTGACAGAGTGAATATATCGATCGCAGCTCCCCTCATAAAAGCGGACTTGAAGCTCAGCAATACGCAGCTGGGTCTGGTGTTTTCGGCCTTTGCGGTTCCGTACGCCCTGTTCCAACTCATCGGAGGCTGGATCGGAGACAAATTAGGGGCGCGGCTCACGCTGTCCCTCTGCGGCGCCGTCGTCGCCTCGGCCACGATCCTCACGGGCGCGGCAGGCGGCTTTGCATCCCTCTTTGTGCTGCGCATCGCTTTGGGTTTTGGGGAGGGCTCGGCGTTCCCGACGGGCACTCGCGCGATCGCAAGTTGGATGCCCAAGTCCCAATGGGGCTTCGCACAAGGCATTACTCACTCCTTCGCGCGCATGGGCAATGCCGTGACGCCGACTTTGATCGCCGCACTCCTCGTGTTGGTGTCCTGGCGGGGATCCTTTGTGATCGCTGGGATTCCAAGCCTTCTCTGGCTTTTTGTCTGGGCCTGGTATTTTCGCAACGATCCCCGCGACCATCCCGCGATTACGGCCGCCGATCTGAGCGCGCTGCCCACACCGCCGGCCGGTGGGCGCGTGGAAGTCCCGTGGTTTCGCTTGATGCGGCGGATACTTCCGCTGACCGTCGTTGATTTTTGTTACGGCTGGACGCTATGGCTCTTTTTGAGCTGGATTCCGGCGTTCTTCTTCGAGAACTATCACCAGAAATTGCAAGCATCGGCATTGTTTTCATCCGGAGTTTTCTTCGCCGGAGTCGTTGGAGACACCGCTGGCGGCATCATCAGCGACCGCCTTCTTCGCAAGACGGGAAGCCTGCTCGTGGCGCGCCGCTCCGTCATGGTCATGGGTTTTGTCGGCGCCTTTCTCTTCCTGATACCGGTGATTCTAATCCACAATCTCAGTGTCGCCGCGGGATGCCTGTCATTTGCTTTCTTTTTCGCCGAACTCACCGTGGCACCTCTTTGGTCGATGCCCATGGATATCGCCCCAAAATATGCAGGCTCCGCCAGCGGCATGATGAATTTCGGCTTTGGCATCGCGGGCATCGTTTCGCCGTCCAGTTTCGGCTACCTTGTCGATCGAACGGGGAGCTGGGTCATCCCCTTTATCGGCTCAGTTGCGCTTCTGCTTTTTGGCGCCATATGCGCCTCGCGCCTGCGGCCTGACGTGCCATTCGAATAGAAAGTCTCTCACGAATTCGCTGATCTCATGCTCGCCGTGATCAATGGCGCAGGCGCATTCGCGCAATCTGCGTGGTCGAAACAACCGGCCGCCGCCTCGAGACAATCGCTCCGCGAATTTGTAGCGCCAGCGTCCCGCTGGCGATTTTCTTCGATATCGACGTAGCGCAAAAGAGCGGGCGAGACGCCGGCGCTACAAAAACGAGCGCCCTGGAACCAGGCGCCTCGGCCGTTATGATTTAACAATAATCTTGCCCAATACAAAACTGGACCTTAAGTGCCCGCGTGTTATACTCCGGCCACAGTGTTAGAGGGAGGTCCTCCTTGAGACACAAGTTTTCCGCAACTTTGATCGTCATCGCACTGCTCTTCGCTGCGGGACGCGTGTGGGCGCACCATTCGCCCTCAGCTGTCTTCGATATGACGAAGCAGTTTACGATGACCGGCACGTTGACGAAAGTTGACTGGATCAACCCTCATATCGTTGTTTATCTCGACGCAAAAAAAGACGACGGCAGCGTCGAGAATTGG
>Ga0182024_10024223_pt1 | contig 10801 bp, 5 predicted proteins | sample P32metaG_FD_120480 | JGI IMG/M metagenome (GOLD analysis project Ga0182024, IMG submission 120480) | Permafrost microbial communities from Stordalen Mire, Sweden - P3-2 metaG (Illumina Assembly) | ecosystem: Environmental > Terrestrial > Soil > Wetlands > Permafrost | place: Sweden: Stordalen...
ATGGGTGGGGTGGGCAATGCGCTGATCCGCGGGTGCACTGCGCTTAACATTCCGGTCTCTATCGGAGGACCGGTTGCAATTCTTTCCGGGTCCCACGGAGATCGCCCTCATTGCATCTATCGCGGCTTCTGCATCCAAGGTTGCAAGGTCGGCGCTAAGGCCAGCACTCTGATCACCCACGTTCCCGATGCTTTAAAGAGCGGCGCTGAGATACGCGACCGGTGCATGGTCTCTCGCGTAGAGATGGGCAGGAAACGCCGCGTCACTGGAGTGCATTACTTCGACAAGGAGGGCGAAGAACATTTCCAGCGAGCGAAAGCCATCATTATTTCAAGCTACTCGATTGAGACGCCAAGACTTCTTCTGAACTCCGCCTGCCCGGGTTTTGAGAATGGCCTCGCCAACTCCAGCGATACCGTTGGGCGCTATCTGATGGCGCAGGCCGGGAACGTTGTGCTGGGCAGATTCGATCAACCGGTGCGGATGTACAAGGCTCCTCCGGCCCATGCGTTGACGGAGGAGTTCTATGAGACTGATCCGAAGAATGACTTCGCCCGCGGATTTGCAATTCAGACCGTTGGTCCGTTGCCGATCGCATTCGGCAAACAGATGCTGGCCTCGAAGAAAGCATGGGGCTGGGGTTTGCGCCGCGAAATGATGGATTACAACCATTGGGCGGCCTTCGGGTTGCTGGGAGAGATCCTCCCCTGGGCGGATAATCGGGTTACTCTCGCCGGGGACAAGGATCGTTTCGGCTTGCCTGTCGCGCATGTCAGCTTCAATCTGCATGACAATGATAAGAAGCTCATCAAAGCCGCCAAGGAGAGGACGATGGAGGTCATGTACGCTGCGGGCGCAACAGAGGTTGTGCAGGAGGCCCGCTATGCGCATCTCGTCGGCGCTGCGCGCATGGGCTCCGATCCCAGGAGTTCAGTAGTGGACAAATTCGGCAGGACGCACGATATCCCCAATCTATTTGTATGCGATGGAAGTATTCTCCCGACACAGGGTTCTGCCAACCCAGGCCTGACCGTCCAAGCTCTCGCCGCCCGTACTGCCGACTATCTGATCTCGCAGGGAGACCGGATCTTCACCACGAATGACCGTGATATGACGGCTCCGAAGTTCCGGCGTGAGCTTGCCCCTCCTGAGACCTGGGGCCACGGAGTTCCACGGATTAAGTAGCCTTAAACACTGCCGGCGTTTCTCAACATGCCGTCATCGAGGAGTATAGGCCTCGCACTCGCAAAGATAGGAGTTCTCACTGTGCAGGAACTGAGCGGTAATGAAGCATTCGGCAAGCCTGGAATCGGAGCCCGCTGGACCCATAGCAACAAGGCTGGAGTAGGTACCGCATATTCGGTCTCCAGCCGTCTCTGGTTTACGATCTGGAACGGCATCGTTACCGAGGTGTACTATCCTACCGTCGACCGGCCGCAGATCCGCGATCTGCAGTACATGGTCACCGACGGAAAGACGTTCTTCCACGAGGAGAAACGCGATCTCACCATCAAGATGGAACGCATGTCGGAGCATGAGCTCGGATATCGCTGCACCAACACGGATTGCGATGGCCGATACGCCATCACCAAGGAGATCATCAGCAATCCCTATTCGCCATGTCTTCTGCAGCGAACCTGCATCACCGGCAAAGACAAAGGAATCCTCTCCGGGCTCAAGTTCTTCGCTCTCTGCGCTCCTCATTTGGAAGTCGGCGGAGCGGGTAACAATGGCTATGTCGCCATCGCCAACGGGCTGCGCATCTTGATGGCGCAGAAGGGGAACAAGTGGCTGGCTATGGGCGCCACCGTCCCCTTCTCGCATCTTTCCTGCGGTTACGTCGGTAAAAGCGACGGGTGGACAGACCTGCATGACCACTTTCAAATGGACTGGGAGTTCACCCACGCTAGCGATGGCAATATTGCCCTGACCGCGGAACTGGACCTCAGCAAGAGTCACGAGTTTACCCTCGGCCTTGCCTTCGGTAATAGCGAGCACCGGGCGGTAGCCGTCCTATTGCAGGCTCTGGCGATACCTTTCGAGAAACATTTGGACCGCTATCAGAAGCAGTGGAATGAGGCAGCATCTCACCTGAAGAACCGGAGCAAGACGTCTTTCGATCAGGGCAATCTTTACAACAGTAGTTACAGTCTCCTACTCGCACACGAAGATAAGTCCTTCGGCGGCGCGCTTATCGCTTCGCTCGCCATTCCCTGGGGTGAGGCCAAGGGAGACAACGATCAGGGCGGCTACCACCTTGTATGGACCAGGGACATGGTCAACAGCGCGGTCGCCCTGCTGGCTGCCGGCGATACCGCAACCCCGCTACGCGCACTTATCTATCTTGCCGTCGCTCAGCACGCTGACGGAGGCTTCGCTCAGAACTTCTGGGTCAACGGGGAAGCCTACTGGAAAGGCATTCAACTCGACGAGGTCGCGTTTCCCATCATACTGGCCTGGCGCCTTCACTGCGAGAAAGGCCTGGCCGGCTTCGATCCGTACAACTTAGTCAGCAATGGAGCCGCTTACCTCATCCGTAATGGTCCGGTAACGCAGCAGGAGCGCTGGGAGGAGGCCTCGGGCTACTCGCCGTCTACTCTCGCCTCGAACATTGCCGCTCTCATCTGCGCCTCGCTACTCTTCCGAGAACGCGGCGACAAGGAGGCTGCGGCTTTCGTCGAAGAGTACGCCGACTACCTTGAAGCCCATGTGGAAGAATGGACAGTAACCACCACCGGCTCGCTGGTCGAAGGTATTTCTACTTATTACATGCGCATCCTGCCCGAGCAAGTGGGCCAGGGGCACCCAGCCGAAGACAAGGAGTTGCGGGTGCTGCACATCGTCAACCGTGCTCCCGGCGAGCAGAGCGACTTTCCTGCGCGCAACGTCGTTGATGGAGGCTTTCTCGAACTGGTTCGCTATGGCATTCGTAAGCCCGACGACCCCATCATCGTTGCCACGCTCAAGGTTATCGATGCGGTCCTCAAGTCGGACACGCCCGCCGGGCCAGCTTGGCATCGCTACAACCATGACGGCTATGGTCAACGGGCGGATGGCGGCCCCTTCACGCAGTTTGGTGTAGGCCGCGTTTGGCCGCTGCTCACCGGCGAACGCGGTCACTACGAACTCGCCGCCGGGCGTAGCAGCGAGATCTACATCCGCACAATGGAGGGTCTCGCCTCGAATACCGGTCTGCTGCCTGAACAATCTTGGGATCAAGCCGACCGGCCGGCGATCTATATGTGGCTCGGCAAACCAACCGGTTCTGCCATGCCGCTGATGTGGGCCCATGCCGAGTACATCAAACTTATCCGCTCCACTGCGGACGGTAAGGTCTACGACGCTATCCCCGAAGTTGCCAAACGCTATCTCGGCAAGCGCAGTAAGAGAAAACAATTCCAAGTCTGGAAGTCTAACCGCCATGTCCGCTTCATGCGAGCTGGAGAGAGCCTCCGCGTGCTCGGTGCCGCTCCCTTTACCCTCCACTGGTCGAGCGACGACTGGAAAACCGTCCGGGACTCCAAATCGATCACGAACACACTTCAGATTAGTTACGTGGATCTCGCTGATCTCGCCACAAATGCCGGCATTTGCATTCGCTTCACCTTTTACTGGACCGATGATGATCGCTGGGAAGGGCAGGATTATGCGGTCACCGTGCGGTAGAGTGTCCTTTGGTCTTCTGCATTGCACGTTCAGTTCCCATGACCGCCAAGGAGAGTTTAACTGCGCCAGTTCATGATTTAAGATTTGCCGTCTCTGACGTTTGCTGCTCACCCTAGCAGGCTCGGCTTGCCGGGGCCCCGGTCGCGCACGGATGGGGCACCCGGCGAACGGTATGACGTTCACAGGCTGGGTAAGAATCCGACCCTTGAAGAGGACCGTGCTCAGCCCGTACGCGACTGGAGAACCACGGAGCTAAGTCGGTGGAAACAGAAAAGAGGCCGATTCATGCGGCGTAGTTGTAGAGCGTGTCGGCGGCCAGAGGTTGTTTCGACGACTTTGCGGCAGGAATGGCCGAAGTCTTGAAGTCATCAAAATTCAGTAGAGGTGAATTTTTCAAAGCGCAGCCAAAGACCTGGTCACTCAGGAGTGCGAGCAGATGGAGCGACGAAGGCCCGAATTGTTTGCGGCTCCACTTGAGCAAAGGAAGATATTCAGCGGTGCGTTGGGATCCAGAGCTTTGCAATGAGGCCGGCACCAAGAGAGGTACCCGACACCTGGAACCACTCATGCAACTAAGCACCTTACGAATGCAGGCTGGAGATTCCAGCCCGCACCTGCTCACCGGAACCTGCAATCAACGACCATGGGTCCGCATGCTGGACAACACGCAACATGCCACGGCTGTCAAGAATTTCAAAGGCCGTGTTGGCGGATGTTTCGCGCCAAAATCGAATAGAGACCGTAGCGTCCCCGACGCGTAACTGATGAAGTATGATCTCCGGCAGCCATTCGGGTAAATGCGGATCGAGCAGCAGCGTTTGCATCGGAGCATATGGCTGGATTCCCAACATGGATTGTAGAACCAGCAAAGGAGCAGATGCCGACCACGCCTGCGGCGAGTTTGCCTTGGGATAAAGACCTGGAAACGGATGCGCCTCGTCCCTCGCATGTCCAGCAAAGACCTCGGGCAAACGGCAATACTTGAACAAGGCCGCAGCTTCAAAAATAGCTTTTGCCAGCCTGTTCATTTCGCAATGCATTCCGCATTTGGCCAAGGCACTCACAAACTCGCCGTTCTCCACCGGCCATACCGACCCGCAATGGTACGAAAATGGATTGAAGGCAGGGTGTTCTGAGGAAAGTGTACGAACGCCCCATCCCGAAAACATATCGTCGGCAAGCATGCGCCGGGCTACGGTTTCCCGGTATGCGTCGTCGACTATTCCATGCATGAGGCAGTGACCGGGATCGGATGCGACGGATCGGATCTGCCGGTTGTGAGAATCGATACCCATGGCGACATAGCCTTCCTCCTCCATCCAGAAAAACTCGTTGAACCGTTTCTTCAACTCATCGGCCTCCGTCTTGAGCCGCCGCGCATTGTCCTTGTCATCCATGCACCAGAGGACTTCGGAAAGCCTAAGCTTCGACGCGTAGACATACCCCTGCATCTCACACGTGCCGAGCGGGTCCGCCACCTGCGATCCATCTGGATAGACGATGGCGTCGCCCGAATCCTTCCACCCCTGATTCTTTTCGCCCTGTTTTGAGCGTGTTTGATACTTGTAAAAGCCGCTCTCGTTGCGGCTATATCGGTCCGCCCACGCCAAGCCACGTAAGGCAGGATCGAGGAATGGAGCGATTAGTTCCTTGCTGCCCGTCCAACGCCAAAGATCGGCGACAACCGAGGGATAAAAGATCGACCCGGTTACGCTACCGAAATAGCGACCGTGCGGGGTATAGTTCATAATCGCGGTGGGACTGGCATGCATCGCATGAACGATGCGGCCGGGTTGCTCGTCCCTCCAGTCATCAATCTGGGTGCCGAGATGCTCCGCCAGCACCGCGAGCGAGCCCCGCATCATTGCTGAATTCAGTGATGCCGATTCCCGCGAAGAAAAGAGGATGTCCCGTGCGAACAAACCTATATACATAGGAATGCCGGCGGCGGGAATCCACCTTTCACCCAGCTCGTCCTCGCCGTCCAGATCGTAGAGCCGCAGAGCGGCAAGGTCCCGCGCGGACTGATGGATCGTCTTCATCACGATCGGAGCCAGCGACTCGATCTGCGGCGCTTCGTAGTGGGCGGAAGAATCAAGAAAAGTTCTCCGCTTGCCCTCCCTGCTTGACGCAAAATCTCGCGGAGAAGGCTGGTCCAAACCGTCCAGCTGGGCGATCCACGCCAAGCTGGCATGCCAGGCTTCGCGAGGCGCCAACTTCACTCGAAACCGGATGAGGCCACTCTCGTATTCCGGCTCCTGCTGGTCGTTCCGTATGAACAGCCGGATGCCGCGATGGAACGAGGCGGTTCCGGAATCGCTCTGATGCCGGTAGGTGTGCTCCGCCTTATAATCGAAGGACAACGAGCAACCGCCCGTCTCCAGTTGCTGCCATTTGTGCGTAAGCCGGCCCACTTGCTTCCGCGGTCCGGTAGCTTCGGATGGACTGGCAAAATCGGCTGCAACCTTCAATTCGAGGGGGAAGGAAGTTGCGATCTGCGTGTGATTCGTAATCGTTACCTCTTCAAGCAGGCCCTCTCCTACCTTGCGCTCCAAGCGTATCTCCACCGAGTTTTGCGCCGGGTCGCAACCTGGCACGTGGCTTTTCTTACATTCCGGAGGAGCGAAAATGTAATAGGCGAGGTCGTGTTGCTGTTCTAAAGCGGAGAGAGCGCTGAAGGTAGGCGGCTTACCTGCAATCTCCCACGCATATTGCGAGAGGACCCGAGTCTCATACACCCACAGGCCTTGTTCCCCCCCTGAATTGACTGTGCCATCTCGCGCCGTGGTCAAAACGGTGCGTCCCTGGCTAATGTGATGGTGATCCCCGCGGGGCTCGAGTTGAATCAGCAAAGTTCTGGATGTGTCACTCATGCGAGGGGTACCTTCCTCTTACTTGGACGCAGAAAAGCGTTTGTGAGTAGTCAAGACACCCTCCAGTTGAAACGAAGTCTGAAGGCGCGACTGGCTCGAGGGGGCAGACTCAATGCTTCACCCTTTAAAAGTGGGTTCGTTGGGTCGGGCCTTTGTTGAAACTCACTACCGCAGGGTTGGCATTGTCCGGACGGTCGTAAATGATTGAAAAGTGTTAGCACGGTTGGCCTTATAAGGTCATTTGGTTTTCCGGAAGGATCGCACCCTTGCTGGTCACGCTTTGAGTGGGCTACGACATCGAGAACACTCGCACATTCCGCCTTATCCGATCGTCTTGATCTCATTCTCCAATGTCAGCAGACTCGAATCACCTTGGCAAATTCCGGTGGCTCTCGATATCACACCGCTTCTCTTGATGCCCGGGGAGTGACCGATCGAACGCTCAGCCGAACATCCCGGAGAGCAGTGGCATTTCTGGGCTCGATGCGGGAAGGACAACCCTTGTTGAATCTAAAATGTGCAGAGAGGATTTTCCCTGGTTCATCTCAGATCGGATCCGGGCGCGTGCCCTCCGAACCGTCTCTCGCGCGAGACAGCATCCGAAGGGACCACTCAGATGGCTACACTGAAAAACACTTCATTTGACGCCACCGCTTTTCTGGCAAAACATGACCGGTGCATTTTCTGCAACAGTGTGTTGTCTGTGATTGCGGCTGACGCCCGTGCACGCAACTCATGGCGAACCGAAATGACAGCAGGGCTTTGGCAAGCACATCCATCGCGATCGCAACTAAATACCGGGACATTATTCGGAATAGGTGTTGAGCGTGTAAAAGATGCTTAGCTCCCTTTCATTTATTCACCAGGCTGACGGCAGCAAAAACGCAGCAGCGGCCATCGCGCTCATCCAACATTTTGAACCGGCATCATAAACCGATCAGCGAGGTGGCTCAGCCGCTGTCAAGGCGTTATTTCCATGAGGGAAGTGAGCTATTTGGAGCTTATGCTTAGGACTCAGTGCCGTAGACCCGGTATGCTTGCTTAAGCGTCTGCCTCTTTAGTTTGAGCACCTGGAGTGAGGGCCGAGCACGGAAAAGAGCCGACTCGTATGAACTCTACAAGTATGTCCGCAGGACAATGGCTGGCCGTCATATCGTTGTTGGGAACGATGTCAATCGCCTCCGTTCGCGGTGCTGCGTTCGAAATCGTGGGGAACTCCGCGAAGCCTCCAGTAATGCTCAATTCTCCCTCTCAGAATCAGTACAGCACAGCCGAACTGTTTTCCAGATTAATGAAACACCGCCGCTGGCAAGAATCCAAGCTACAGCGGTTCTCTGTGACCCGAACCTATCAAGTGGAGAACGACAAAGGCAAGGCACTCTCGCAAGAGGTTGTACTCATGGAATATAAGACGCCCGGGACGAAGACCTTCACAACTGCCTCCGAAAGTGGCTCATCATTCATACGTGGCCATGTATTCGAACAGATTATGAAGCGAGAAGCAGAGAGAGCAAAAGGCCATCAGGATCAAGATAGCTCTATTACCCCCGATAACTACGCTCTTGAAATAGTCGGGCAAGATCGAGTTGGCAACACTGACTGCATCGTAGTTCATGCCATTCCAAAGCGAAGGGAGATAGACCTCTTTGAAGGGAATATTTGGATTGGCAACCAGGACTTCGCGATTGTAAAAGCTGCCGGGCATCTTGCGAAAAGCCCGTCGCCCTGGATCAAACGTGTGGCTTTTGTGAGGCAATATCAGAAGATCGACGGCTTCTGGCTGCCGTTACGAGAACAATCCACGGCAAAAATCAGGATATATGGCACGAGAATTCTAACGATCGATTATCGAAGCTATACATTCGATGGGGTCGGAGAAGTTCGGGCCCCCTTTTAGTTGGACTAGGAGCATGTCTTCTAATCTGGTTGTAGGCAAAGCACCAAGGACGAGACTTGAAAAGCAGAGGCAGGGGTGCCAAGTTTTAAGAGCTCCGACGTAATTGGCAGATCAAGAGTTTCTGTTGCCGCCGAGCCGCGTGAATGGCTTGAGGAAGGTTGCGGCGGCGGAGACGCGTCTGGTCCGGTATTTTGCGGCTGCTCCCGCCAAGGCACACTACTGCGGCGCATCCTTTTGGGGTTGTATACGACAGCCTGAAAATTTCTCAAAGGACGAAGCATGCGCAATCTCCGTGCGCAATCTCAGTTCAGATCGTGGAGGCGTGTCGACGTTCCCAGTTCTAAGGCCAGAGCGGCGGTGATAAGCGCGATGTGTGAAAAGGCCTGTGGAAAATTCCCAACCAGTCCGTCCGAGGCGTCGTACTCCTCGGAAAGGAGGCCCAGATCGTTACTCAATGCGAGAAGTCTTTCAAAATGCGCTCGTGCCTCTTCCCGTCTGCCTTGCACGACATACACGTCAACGAGACCAGAAATTGCAGGCCAGGAATGCGCCTTCCCCGGCGGGCAGGCCATCCTTGACGCGCGCTGTGTCGTAGCGCAGCAACATGCCATCGCGCAGCAGGTGCTTTTCGATCGCTCTCACCGTCCCCGAAATTCGCGGATCGCCGGGAGGCAGAAAGCCAACCAGCGGCAGGAGCAGGAGGCTGGCGTCCATATGCTTTGTTCCATATGCCAAAGTAAAACTGTTCATTCCTCGATGAAAACCTCGATTGCAGACCTGCGCGTGAATCTCTGCCCGAATCTTTCGCCAGCGCTCTACCGGACCCTTCATCCCGAACTTCTCCGCGATGCGAATCCCTCGATCAAATGCAACCCAGGCCATGACGTTTGATTCTGTAAACTGTTGACATCCGGAGCGAAATTCCCAGAAACCGTCATCGGGATCGGCCCAGACCCTTTCGAGATGCTCAAGCAGCAGGAGTTCCAACGCCTCGCCACTCTCGTCGTCGAGTGGATATATGCCGTGGCAGCGTGCTCGATAGAGCGCATCGAGCACTTCACCGAATGTGTCCAACTGCAGTTGATCGGAGGCCTTGTTGCCGATGTGCACTGGCTTAGAATTTTGATAACCTGGCAGCCAGCCCGCAGTCCACTCGCTATGCTCGCGCTTACCTGTAATGCCGTACAAGACCTTGAGATCCTTCGGGTTGCCCTGAATGGATCTGCTCAACCATCCGAGCCACGCCTTTGCATGCTCATCATACCCGCAGTGCATCAGACCGAGAAGGGTGAACGTCATGTCTCGCAACCAGCAGAAGCGGTAGTCCCAGTTGCGAATGCCGCCGACTTTTTCAGGAAGAGACGTTGTAGGGGCGGCGACAAAACCACCGGAGGGAGCGTAGGTTAAGGCCTTCAGTGTTAGGAGAGATCGCTCGACTGCATCTTTGTATGCGCCATTGTAAGTGCTTTGCGAAATCCACCCCTTCCAATAAGCAATAGTCTTTTCCTGAAGCTTCTCCGCATCTACCGGTGGTGGCGACGCTTTGCCGTAGGAGTTGTTGTATTGCAAAGTAAAGAACCATTTCTCATCCGCCCTAACCAGCCATTCTCCTGTGACGCCTTCCTCGCTATGGTCCAACGCGACGTTGCTGTGCAGTGTCAGCCGGTGAGGCCCGGTGACCGCTGTCCATTCGCCCTCTTTCAGATGTTCCATCCGTGCCTGGGCATTGCCATAATCAAAGCGCGGTGCAAAACAGGTCCGCATGCGCACGCGTCCCTCAATACCCCGAACAATCCTTACCACACAGGAGAGTTTGTCGCGTACCGGCATGAAATCTGTAACCGTCGCAATACCCTTTCAATTACCCACAAGTTGAGCACCGAGAAGGAACCCGAGTTGGATGTCAGTTAGGCGCGCGACGCCCCTCCAAAGGACCATATTGCCAGGAGGCGGATCATGAGCGCGGGCAAGGTAACCGCCAAGTCTGGCCAGTTTGATCAGATAGGCAGAAAGCGGCTTGGTGCGTGGTTTACCGCTCTTCTTGTCGTTGACTACCTGGTCCAGCAGTCGAAGCTCAAGGCTGGTAAAAGCCAGATCCGGCGAAGCGTTGGGGATCGCGCGGTTGATCATCGTCAGCCAGAAGATGCGCCAGCCCAGGATGCACAGGATGGAGAGGAAGTTGACGAGCCGCTCCGCGGTGCGGAGTTTTGACGCCTCTGCCCTGCAGCCTGACTTCAGGATTTTGTGGAAGGTCTCGATCTTCCATCGCTGGCTGTACCAATGGATCTTCTCCAGAGCATCGCGGCGCGAGGTCACCGGAAGGTCAGTGATCAGTTTCCAGTCGATCCTATTTCGTCCTCGCGGC
>Ga0182024_10024224_pt1 | contig 10800 bp, 8 predicted proteins | sample P32metaG_FD_120480 | JGI IMG/M metagenome (GOLD analysis project Ga0182024, IMG submission 120480) | Permafrost microbial communities from Stordalen Mire, Sweden - P3-2 metaG (Illumina Assembly) | ecosystem: Environmental > Terrestrial > Soil > Wetlands > Permafrost | place: Sweden: Stordalen...
CAACCCGTCTCGCACAATCAGCGTGTGAAACAGAACGGCTCCAAAATGGGCGATGAACGCGAGGAAGAACAGGTATGCCAGGATCGTATGCGTCTGGCGCAGTACGGCGTACGCCATCACGTTGTGTGGAAGGATGGGGAAAAGATGCACCGACCCGAAGAGCACGATCGGATAGCGCGCGGCGGACAGCATCGCCCAGCCGACGAGAGGCTGCACAAACAGCAGTGTGTACAGCAAGACTTCCGACGCGTGCGCGGCCAAGCGCTCCTGTGGCGACATCGTGGCGGGGAACGGGGGCAACGTGCTCGAGAGCCGCGTCACGAGGCGTATCACGACTAAAATCAGAATCGCGATCCCCAGCGGGTGATGAATCGATAGGAGAACGTGATAGTCGCCGAGCGATGCGACCATCGCAATGCCGATGAAGAGCATGGTCAGCACCATCGCGGCCATCAGCCAGTGCAGGAACCGCATGAGACCATTGAATTGCCAACGTTCCGTAGTCATCTTGGCGCTCACTTTCGCACCTCCGCGGGCGTGATCGCGCTCGGCTCTTTCTTCTCGCCTGCCCGTCGTGTAAACGACTGCGAATAGATCGCCGATCGCGCGCTCAGCAAGGGATCGTCGGACGGCGCGATGCCGGCCGGCAAAATCAGCGGATCGAAATTGATGTCGCGCGCGGGACTGGTTTCCTCGCTTTCCACGGAATCGAGAGTCAGGGTTCCCACGTCCATCGTCTCGCGCCCTTCTGGCCACGGAATCGTGGCGTTGTCGGTCGGATCGCCGGGCTGCCCCACAGTGAGGATCAAGTGCCACTGCAACGGATGCTGCAGGATGCTCGCAATCAGCCCGTCAAAAAGGAAATTCTTGTCCTGGCTTGTTTCGGCCGCGCTCGCAGGCTCTGACGGTTGCACGGGCGCGAGCGTCCAGCGCACGTAGCTCGACGCGCCGTCCGCATTGGTGAAGCGGAACGCATTCAGACCGTAGAAGGTGCTGTTGTCGAAACCGGACGACGGCGCACCGCTCTTGATGATTCCGATCGCTCGCGCGGTTTCCGGGTGGCTCGCGAAGAATGCCGCCCCTTTTGCTGGATCGGGTTTATGAGTGTTCGGATCGGGCTGCGACGCCACCAGGTTGTCGTAAAAGGCCTGCGGATCCTTGAACGGGAACACCGGCAGATTGACCATCGCGGACCGCCACTTTTCGCCGTCGGGTAAGGAATACTGCAGGCCCAAGCCGCGGACGTTCGTCAGCACGTCGGCGGCGTACGGATCGCCACCGCCTAGGGAAAAGCGGCCGATCACTGGCACGCGGCCGCTCTGGAAGACGACAGCCTTTGAGAGGCGCGCCCCTGCCCGTTGCTCTCGAAAAATCCTCGAACGCATACGCCTTTCGCGTGATTGCGACGGAAACCCGAGTGGATGCCGCCCACGCGCTCGAACTCATCGACGAACCCCGCAGGCGTCAGTTTCTGAGGGCTGAACCACCCGCCCAGATATAGAAACGCTCCCACAACACCGAGGAGCACAGCGCCGATACCCGCCAATCGCGAGAACTTATCTCCTGTGGTCAGGGGCGCTGGATGCTGTTCTAGCGATGCGCTTTCACTCGGCAACCCTCCGCCACCGTTTGTGGTTTTTGCGTCCTGGTTGGGTCCTGACGGTGCCATTGCGCCTCTCCCTTTGGCCAGACGATAACATTTGATGCAAAAGCCCACAAGAAGGGGGCGCACTTTTTGGCGAATCGAGCTGCGCCAGCTTCTGGACTTTGACCAGTTCCCGGTCGTGCGACCGCCGCAATGCGGCACCCGGCTCCTGAATCTGTGCAATTCATTTTCGGAGCTTGGCATACTCGGCTTTGGCTTGCTGGTAGATGGGAATGTCGGGATCGGCGCTCTTCCACAAATCCAAGAAAGTCTCGTAGCACTTCCGTGTAGCGGCTTCATCGCCCATCATCTTCTGCGCGCGGCCAAGCTGGAGCCAGGCCAAGGGTCCCGTGACATGTCTCACACTAAAACCGGGATTGTCGATCAGCTTTTGGAACTGAGGCACGGCCGATTGGCCATCGCCGAGTGCCAGGTACGCGAGTCCGCGGATGTAAGCGGGGTACACATAGAAGGATCCCGTAAACGCCAGATCGTACTTGGTAGAGCCACGGAGCAGATCGATGGCTGCCGCCGGATCGTGTTGCCGCAGCTTGATCGCGGCCCGGATGGTGGGAATGAAGTAATGCTGCACGAGCGTGTCCTCGGGCCTTTCCGCGCTGACCTGGTCTGCGAGTGTACCGGCTTCCGCTGCTCGCCCTGATCGCGCGAGCGCGAGTGCCAGGGCGATCTTGCCATTGCGATCTAGCGGACTTGCAGCTGACTTGCTTTCATAGCCCCGAGCTTGCACGTCCTTTCCGACTTCGGCATCCTCCAGGGCCGAGACGATCACCCACCAGTCAGCATTGCCAGCCTTCGAGGTTGGCCCCAAAGCTTGCAGTCGCAGACGCTCGGCGGAGTGAAAGCGACCCTGCTGAATTTCGATCAAGGAATGTTCATACAGGAAGTCTTCTCGATAGCTGCCTTGCTCCTCCACCTTGAGGATCTTTTCGACGCTGTCCTGGTCGCCTGTAGCGAATGCCACAATTAGTTTTTCCCGCCGGATTAGTAAATTGTCGAATTTAAGGGCGTCCGCTTTGGCGAGCCATGATTTTGCCTCACTGAATCTGCTGGCGAACCTGATGGACTGTATCGCGCTGCCGAAATAATATGAGCTTGGCCGCAACCGTGCGACCTCAGCCGCTTCGTCAGCGGCCCGGTCGGGCTGGCCGAGATGGACATATGCCTCCCTGAGGTTGGCATGACCGAACACATCCCGTGGAAATATCTCTAAGAAACGAAGCGCGGAAGAATATTCCTTCTCCCAGTCGCCGATTACATTGCTGTAATAGGTGATTTCGAAGGCCAACCGGTCTTTTACGGTCAATCGGTCGCGGAGTTCGTATGCACGCGTGTAGGAAGCCGCTGATAACTCGTTGTTACCAAGGAAAAGGTAGGTCGCGCCCATGCGCTCATACACTGGGGCAAGGTTTGGGTCTAGTTCGACAGCTCGCTGATAGAGTTTGAGCCCTCCCGCAGCGTTGCCGGCGAGGGAGAGTTTGAGCCCTTGAGCGCCAGCTTGTATAGCCTCGAGCGAAGGGCTGAGCGCTTTTTCCAGAGGCTGATTGAACCGCGCCAGCGAATCTGCGGGCTCTCCCAGCTTCGCGCGAAGGCGTGCAGCTGTGACTCCTAATTCGTGTACGACCTCATTCCGTTTACCGATCTCCGCCTGTTCTTTGGCCAAGGTTGCTCCCGAGCCGCAGTCGAGCGCCCGCATCTGCAAATGGTAGCCATTGCCGGCATCGCTTATCGATTGGGAGATCACCAGCTTACTGTTGGTCTTGCCGCAGATCTGGCGGGCGACCTCGGGGGGCAGCTTTGTAGCGGCCGGGAGGTTGAGCTGCGCCAGGGTACCGAGGACTTTATCCATGCCCAGAATGTTCAGATAGGGCGTCTGGTCCATTTCGTAGCGCAAAGCTGTGTCTAATGCGTCGTCGAACACCGGATCGCCGGTCTCGTTGTTGACATCGGCGAGAACAATAGTATCCGTGGCGGAGAGCGTCACCCGGCGGTAACTCCGGTACAGCCAGAAGGCCGCGGCGATGAAGGTCAACAGGACGGCTGCCGCGAACCATTTGCCCAAGAGACGAGGTCGCGTTGAATTGGCAACTCTCTCTCTGCTTGAAAACTCCACGGGTCGCGTATCGGTTCCCAAGGTTTCCGTCGCAGTAACCTGAAAAGTGGCCTGCTTTGCGATACCCGCCGCCTCTACGTCGACAGTGACACGGGCGGTGAACTGGTACCCCTTTCGAGCAATTGTGACAATCAATCGCGCGTCTTCCGAGTTGTCACCCAACGCCTTGCGTAAATGCGAGATGTACTGCGTCAGATTTCCTTCTTCTACGAATGTGTCGCCCCATACGGCCTGCAGTAACTCCTCTTTAGTGACCAAGCGGTTGGGATTTTGGGCCAGAAAGAGTAAGAGGTCGAAGGCTTTAGGGGTTAGAGAAACGAATAAGTCCGCGCGTGACAGCGTGCGCCTATCTGGATCCAGAACAAACTGCCCGAAGCGGTAGAAATCGCTCATAGAAACTGGCTAGCTTATAGCGCTATTCAGAGTTTTTCACCTTTTTTCAGAGTTTCCTGAAGGACTCCCAAAGCCCCGCCCTGAGAATATGCCGCGTCGGGAATTTAGATTCTCGCGTGGCAAGCGCTTTCGGCCACGAAATGAATGAAGAGCAGGAACAAATGTCAGAGGGCTCCTCAATGCATGTCCGTGTAACCGCGTGTCGTTTCCGGGACAACCTGGAGTCTGTGCGAGCAGCTAACGGCCCAGAGCTAACTCCCAGAAATCAAGCAAGTTCCCAAATGAACGTTGCGCGGAATTTCGCCAATTGGCGAAAAATCGACAGTGGATTATCCGGTAAGCCACTCTCCCTCAGGAGTTTGCGATTGGACAGCCACCTGCTAATTAAGTCTTTGTACTCATCTGGGAAGGGATCGGATGCTCAGAATCCAGAGGAAGGCAAACGGAAAAGTCATTTTTACTCTGAGCGGTCGAATCGAAGCAGAGGATATTGACGAACTTCGAAGGCTCTTCGAGTTGGAAGACTCCAGCCGCAAGATCGCCTTGGATTTAAGAGACGTCACCCTCGTCGACCGCGACGGAGTCAAGTTTCTCGCCGTTTGCGAAGCGAATAGCATCGAGCTTGAGAATTGCCCGGCATACATCCGTGAATGGATTGGGCGAGAAAGTGGGCGGGGCAGGCGGAAGAAAACAATGAAACGATCGCACGGACAAACTGCAGAAAATGGAGGAGCAAGACAATGAGCGTAAATAGTCTTATTTATCCTTTGCATTACGAGAACGTGAGGCCAAGAACCGATCTAGAGCGCACGCTTCACATCGACTTAACCGACGAGACGGTGGGTTCGGAGGCAGGTTTCGAAGGCATCATCGGAAAAAGTTCGGTTCTCCGACGTTTGCTGCAAATGGTCGAAACCGTGGCCAGCGGAGATTCGACTGTCCTCTTGTTGGGCGAGACCGGCACGGGCAAGGAACTCATCGCGCGCGCTATTCACGGTCTCAGCCCTCGCAACGCTCGACCGTTCGTTAAGCTCAACTGCGCCGCCATCCCGACCGGGCTGCTCGAAAGTGAACTGTTCGGCCATGAAAGAGGATCGTTCACCGGCGCGATCGCGCAGAAGATCGGACGGCTCGAGGTGGCACATCAAGGCTCGCTATTCCTGGATGAAATCGGCGATATTCCGCTCGAGCTTCAGCCAAAGCTCCTCCGTGTCCTGCAGGAACGGGAATTCGAGCGCCTGGGAAACACGCGGACGCAGAGAGTCGACGTACGCATCGTGGCCGCGACTCATCGTGACCTGGAAGGAATGATCCTGGACAAGCAGTTTCGCAGCGATCTCTACTATCGCCTGAATGTTTTTCCCATCCAGGTCCCACCCTTACGGGAACGCCGGGAGGATATTCCGCTGCTAGTGCATCATTTTGTGCGGCAAGCCGCCCGACGAATGCGCAAGGTGATCGATACGATCCCGTCGGATACGATGGACGCTCTGATTCATTTCCGATGGCCCGGCAACATCCGGGAATTGGAAAACGTAATCGAACGCGCGGTGATTTTAAGCCCCGGTCCGGTGCTGCGGCTTTCCCCCCGGGAATTGAAATCCCGGATCTCGCCCGGCCAGAACATAGATCGCCATCAAACTCTGGAAGAGGTCGAGCGCAACCATATCCTAAAGACACTAAAAGAGACCAGGTGGGTTCTATCCGGGCCGGCCGGTGCAGCAGCCTGCCTGGGATTGAACCGCTCGACCCTATATTTCCGGATGAAGAAGCTAGGTATCGTCCGGAGCGTTGATTCATACTCTGACCCGCAAAAAGTCGTGGTGATGGGATGAGAATGAGAATTCAGTTTGCGGTCACGCTTCTCTCGCCCTCTAGGAGGTAGGAGAGGATGCGAAAGAAGGCACGTCCGAGCTCTCCATTTGCCATGGCGGTGCCCGCGTATAGCCCCCAAAAGCTGATTTACTCGGACTCGTCAGGGAACGTACGAGCACCACGATGTCTGAGCCAGCAGTGTCATTCAGTTGACGGATGTTATCCGGTGGGCACAATGGGACTGAAATGACAACTCAATCGCACACTGCCGATCTCCTCTAAGTCTTTCATCTCGACTACTTTCGAATCGACCAGAGTAAAAAGCGAATCGGTACCGAAAGTGCATCGTCATCAACTGAAGCAGTGATAGACAGGGAGGAACATCAATGGGTGCATTAGAAACTTCCCTTGGTAGCGGATCGGCGATAGCTGGAGAGCTGTTTCGTGCGAATATCCGCAGCCCTGAATCAACCAGCCCGGATTCGGGGGCTCGAAAGTTACATTCATCTGATGTGAAGTTCACCTCGCCGGTCATGCGCGATGATTGGGACCTTATCCGCCAGGCAGTCCTGGGAATTCCAGAGGCGCAGGAGCGACTTTTCAAAACGCACACGCCCAAGCTCTATCGGATAGCTTTTGCCGTTTTGCGAAATAGAGAAGATGCGGAAGATGTAGTCCAAGAGAGTTGGTGTAGGGCTTACGCGAATCTTGATTCTTTTGAGGGGCGAGCTGCCTTTTCCACCTGGCTAACCCGAATCGCAATCAATTCGGCCCTCATGTTCCGCCGAAGGAGGAGCGTCCGTGTGGAAGCTTCTTTGAACGATATTCTAGATAATCAATCAGAACCGTTCTTCGACGGAACAGGCGCCAAGCCGCCGAACCCTGAGGAACTTTATGTGGCAAGCGAATTGAACGCCCTTATCGACGATCAAATACGCGAGCTCCCCCCGCGAGTTCAGGCAGCATTTCGATTGCGCAAGATTGAAGAATTTTCGATCGCGGAAGCGGTCCAAGCTTTGGGCATTCGCGAAACTGCATTGAAGTCCCGCGTCTCACGGGCTCGCAGAAAAGTAGCGGGCGGACTCCGAAAATTGCTTTCTACGATGCCTCGTACGCACGCCCTCTATGGCTCCAGTGTAGAACCAAGGCTGAATCAAAAAATTCGAAAGTCTGCGCCAACCTCGGCCTCACTTCGAACGCTCACCGAAAACTTGGGAATGCGGTGACACCTTTCAGCAAGGCTATTATCTAGGCGAGTGATGACTGCGCGCCGGTCGACGCGGTCACCAGAAACCGTCCGCAGTCAGCTTGCCATTCGAGAAAACCGATTGGTCCTGTTTCATCTCGAACTGTCGCGCTTTTAGTGAACACACAGTTTGCCCGAACCCCGCCAAGGCATCCTCTTCCGAAATTTTAGACAAACGCTTACACTAGCCAGCCCTTATGTTTTCGGAGAACCATCGTGGCTATTGAACGGGCCCTGATCAGCGTTTATGACAAAACTGGAATCGTGGATTTCGCGCGCGAACTGGCAGCGCTCCGCATCGAAATTGTTTCTACGGGTGGCACCGCTCGGCTTCTGCGTGAATCCTCCGTCCCTGTGCGCGATGTCGCCGAGCTGACCGGCTGGCCGGAAATGCTCGGAGGCCGTGTAAAGACTCTGCATCCAAGAGTTCATGGCGGTATTTTGTTTCAACGCGCAAAGGCGGAGGATCGAAAGGAAGTTGCGCAACATGGAATCGTGCCAATCGATCTGGTGGTTGTAAATCTCTATCCGTTTTCTGCGACCGCAGCCAAGGTGGGTGTCACCGCAAGCGAAATCGTCGAGAACATTGATATCGGTGGTCCAGCCATGTTGCGCTCGGCGGCAAAAAATTTCCAGAGTGTCGCCGCCGTCACCGATCCCGCTGATTATCCGGCGATTTTGGCGGAATTGCGCAGCAAGGGCGAGTTGGATCTTTCCACCAGGCTGAATTTGGCGCGAAAAGCCTACGCTCGTACTTCGCTCTACGATGGCGAAATCGCGACAGAACTCGAACGTCTGGCGGCAAATGACGACGTTGTTATCGGTGCCAGGGAAAAACTACCGCAAAGGATCCACATATCTCTGGAACGCAAGCAAGCTATGCGCTACGGCGAAAATCCCCATCAACACGCAGCGTTGTACGTACCGGCCAGCCAGCCCGCCGCAGGATTAGCCGGCGCCAAACAGCTGCAAGGCAAAGAGCTCTCCTACAATAATCTTGTGGATCTCGACGCCGCGTGGAATCTCGTCACCGAATTCTCGCGTCCTGCCGTCGCAATCATAAAGCACAACAATCCCTGCGGGGCGGCCGAGCAGGAAAGTTTGTTGGATGCATATCGTAAGGCGTTGGCATGCGATCCAGTGTCTGCATTCGGGGGAGTGTTGGCTTTCAATCGCGTGCTGGACGCGGTAGCGGCCGAGGAAGTGGCAAAATTATTTGTCGAATGCGTTGTCGCGCCCGGATACGAAGAAGCGGCGCTCCAGAAATTCGCCTCCAAGAAGAATCTGCGTCTCCTCGAAATGCCACGCGAAGCCCCGTTTGAAGATCTCGAACTCAAGCGCATCTCCGGCGGAGTTCTAGTGCAGGAAACAGATCGCCACGAATTGGCCGAAACCGACCTAAAAGTTGTTACGGATCGTGCGCCCACTCAAGCAGAACTACGCGCTCTGCTTTTCGGCTGGAAGGTCTGCAAGCACGTGAAATCCAACGCCATCGTCTTCACCCGCGAAGGTTCCACGGTCGGAATCGGTGCCGGCCAAATGAGCCGGGTAGATTCCGTGAAGATTGCGGTCATCAAAGCGGCCACAGCCGGCCTTTTGCTTGCCGGAAGCGCAGTTGCGTCCGACGCCTTCTTCCCATTCCCGGACGGCGTCGAGGAAGCCGGAAAAGCCGGTGCGACTGCCGTTATTCAGCCGGGAGGCTCCGTTCGCGATGCTGACGTGATCGCTGCCGCCAACAAGCTGGGCATGGCTATGGTTTTTTCCGGTGTGCGCCACTTCCGGCACTAGATTTTTCCGCCGCTGGTTTCTGCCGATGATACGTAATTTCCACCACCTGCATTTCGCCACTTTCGGGAACGATTTCGGAACGCGCCACGTAAGTGTCTGCATCGAGTCGGGTGAAACTGGCGCGCTTGGGCATTCCGTTTGTCGGATTCTCAAACTCGATCTTCAGAGCGTCTAGGCTTGCCAGATGAAGCATGGTCGCCTCCGATTTCTCCCAGGGCACGAGTTGCGGCGTAAAGTGGCGGAGATAAAAATCTATGCCACCGGGGCGTTCAACCAGCGTAAACAATTCAATCACCAGCATTTTGTCATTTTCTGCCAGCCGAAAAACTCCGAGAGCCTCGCCTGCGCTCGGAGCTAGCCAGACCTGTTCCGCCGTTCGAGGTCCCCATTCACCTTTCCATGTCCCAACCAGCCACGATAAGTCTGCCAACTTAGGAATGCTTGCTTGTGCCGCTGCTTTCACGGCCGTCGCAGTATCCTGTTGAGCCGAAAGGGACACCGAAGAGGACAAATGCGTCAATCCCAAGAGGGCCCCGAATAAAACCATCGGAAAAACTCGCGCGCTCATTTGAGTCATAGATTTTTCTCCGGCAAATCGTTCGCGGTCCTCAAGTCCATGAGGCCTCCCATAATTCCATTGGCATTGGACGCCGCGCATCCATGCGCTCTTTCCGCGCGTCTAAGTGTATGGATCAGGGGAACGCCGGTCAGGGAATGCTTTGACCGCCCTCGGCCGCTATACGATAATGGAGTTTCACGGCTAACGCATGAAAACATTTCCAATTTTCGCTGTCTTGTCGCTTTCTCTGATTACGCCTGTCGCGCAGGCGCAATCCTCTACACCGGCACAGCCTGCGGCACCAGTCCAGGACGCGAAGCCCTCCAAGCAAGCAGATACAACGAAAGGGCCCGCCGATCAAGATTCCTACTACTATTTCGCGCTAGGACATTTAGACGAGCAGCGCTACGAAACTACCCGCCGCCCGGAACTCGCCGCGCAGTCCATCGAAGCCTACAAAAAGGCCCTGGATCTCGCTCCAGGCTCTACCGTGATTATGGAACGCTTGGCGGAAATCTATGCCAAGTCACAACGTGTGCGTGAAGCCGAAGTCCAGGCCCAAAATGTTCTGAAACTTGATCCTGACGACGTGAACGCTCGCCGCTTGCTGGCCCAAATCTACGTTCACGCCTTGGGCGACATGGGCGCTGGCGACTTGCAGAAGGAAAATCTCGCCAAAGCTGTCGAACAATTTCAGGCCATTTTGAAGATTCAGCCAGATGACACCTATTCCGCGTTATGGCTCGCGCGCCTTTATCGTTTCCAGAACAAGCACGAAGAAGCCGAGAAAGTTCTGCGCAACACTGTAAATCTGAATCCGGGCAACGGCGCTGCGCTCGAGCAGCTGAGTCAATTGCTCATTGATGAAGGGCGTTCGCAGGAAGCAGTGACGCTTCTGAACCAAGCCGCTGGGGATTCCGCGTCTCCGGAAATTTACGACCTCCTCGGCGACGCGTATGCGCAATCAAAGGATTTCACAAAGTCCGAAGAGGCATACCGTAAAGCCGTACAAGACGACCCCGACGACCCGGCCCACGTTCACGGCCTCGCACAAGCTCTCTTGTCGCAGGACAAGTACGCTGAAGCACTCGAGCAGTACAAACGTCTCTCCGAGTTGGAACCCAGCCCATGGGAAAATTTCCTGCGCATGTCTGAGCTTTATCGCCGGATGGGAAAGTTTGACGAAGCCGAGTCCGCTCTGTTGCGTTCGAAGCAGCTTTCTC
>Ga0182024_10024225_pt1 | contig 10800 bp, 10 predicted proteins | sample P32metaG_FD_120480 | JGI IMG/M metagenome (GOLD analysis project Ga0182024, IMG submission 120480) | Permafrost microbial communities from Stordalen Mire, Sweden - P3-2 metaG (Illumina Assembly) | ecosystem: Environmental > Terrestrial > Soil > Wetlands > Permafrost | place: Sweden: Stordalen...
CGCAGAACCAGCGCTTCGGGATGATCAACGTCGATCTGCGTGCCGCTGGAAACCTCGACCATAAAAGAGCGAAACGGCGCACGCTTTTGAAAGCCCCGGACAATCTTTTCAAAATGTTCGGTTGTCATGCTGAGGATTGTACCAGAACAACGTTGGGTTCGGGATCGCGGGTTGTGGGGAAAATGATCTGGGATTTCCCCCTCTCCCGGTACTCTGGGAGAGGGCAGGGGTGAGGGTGATTTGGAATTTCAGTACCGTTCGTGTTCGAAATCTCCCTGACCCTACCCTCTCCCAGAGTACCGGGAGAGGGGACCAGACGCCGACGCTTACTGGCGGGGTGTCATCGACGTGCTGGCAAGTCAGACCTGGCTGGTTTGCAGCCACCGCTTCCACTTCCCAAACCGCTTTTCGAGTCGCCGTTTCAGCTCGACATGCCCCGGCTCATATGTATGTCCCTGCCGCGCGATTTGAATGAACAACTTCACCATGCTCTTCCAATCGTTCACGTCGATGAATTCGGGGGCAATTCTCTTCTTCGCCGCGTTCATGTTGTGATAGTTCCCCAGCGCAACACAAATGCTCGCGGCGTGGAAGCCATAAACATCGTAGACGGTGGCTTCGCAGGTGCCGCCGGGCATCAGGGCACGCTGGTGTTTGAAATGACGATCCTTCTTCGCGAGTTTGGCGGCTTGTTGCGAGAGAAAATAGCTGAGACTGGAATTGAAAACGCTGGTGCGATCGCCGATGCGGATGATTGCGCCCTTTCCCTGTGGCGCGAACGGCTGCATCGCCGAACATTCGATGGCGATCAGCCGATCACTTTTGCGAAGCAGCCGTGGTTTCACAGATGCTGCGATTGCGCCAATGAAGCCCTCCTCCTCGGCTCGTGTGAGCAGCAGGCCGATGGTCGCCGCGAGAGGGCGTTTGCACAGATCGTCGAGCATCTGCAGCGCCGCGGCCGCCCCAGCGAGGTCGTCACACACTCTGGAATAAAACTTGCCGGCCACGACGCGCCCAGCACCCTGATCCCACATCCCCGGCGCGCCGGCCGGGATGGGTTCTGCAACGCGGAGCACCGCCTTCACCGGAACCGCTCGGTCTTTTCCATCAACGTGCGACAGAACCACCGCCGCAATCTCGCGGCGGCGATCAAAGAACCGCACCTTCTCCCCATCGAAATATTCTCCCAAGACGTAGCCGCGAAAGGCGGCTTCCATCGTTCGCCGATCGATCATCCGCGTGGCGACGAAGCCGGGATGATCCATGTGGGCCGTGAAAATCCAGCGGGGCAATCGCTTCTTCGTGCCGGGCAACTGGATGAGAAGATTGCCGTGAGCGTCCGACGTAAGTCGCAGGCGCGGACGGGCGGCGACAAACTTGCGGACGTAATCAGCAACATATCGCTCGGCAAACGGAGCGGTGGGGAGGGAGCAGAGCTGGGTGAGGATTTGAGTTTGCATCAGACGGGAGATTCAATCACGCGGATGGCAATTGTCCAGCCGATGATACGTCGACTTGAAGAAACAGCCAGTCGAGGTGCCAACGGCCGCGCGCAAATACGAACGCCTTACTTGTCCCGCACACAGTGGAAGCTTATTATGGATTAGTCCGGCACTTGGATATCTGTAGGAGCGCGATCGTCGGCAACGGCTCGACGCTTCGAGGAGTTTGTCGATGGCTGTCACCGCTGAATACGCAAGGAGTCTGCCGCAGATCTACCAGGATGTTCTTCGGGCCTTCCCTCAATTTTCGCCGACCCGAAAGGCAGGCTACGGACTCTCCTACCAATCGTTGTATTCGGCGCTGAATGGCAAATACACGCTTGGTGAGATCATGCAGGCCTGCGAACAAATGGTCCAAGCCGGCGTGATCGAGATCAGGAATCGCATCTTTGCAACGCCGACGGAGGCTGGCGAAGAACTGATTGCCGCCGTGACCGGGAACGATCCGGCCCCTAGGGTGAGTGTCCCCCCGTTTCCCGTACCTCAAAACCGTTGAGCATCTGAATGATCGGCGACTGGAGAGTCCAACGGCTTCCACGCTGTACTCATCACGTGTTTCTCTCGCATTGCGCCGAGGATCGGGCGCGGCTAGTGTTACCCGTCTTCCGGGAACTGCGGGGAGCAGGGTACTCGCCGTGGATTGACCAGCATCATTATCCCGCGGGTCAAGACGCGTTTGAGGCTCTTCGGGAAGGTATCCTCCGCTGCCGTCATGTCGTTTATTTTGTAACTGCAGAGTTTCTGGGGCAGGGTCGGGGATGGAACAGTGTCGAGAGCGCGTATTCGAACCTTCTCCAGGCGAATCTGCATGCTGGCGCGCTGGAACTGTGCCACGTCCAGTTCCCTTTGCTGTTGGTGCCGAAAAGTCATCCCACGCTCGTGCGATCCGCGTGGGCGCCGATAACGTCGCGGGGTCGGTGGTATGCGCCCGGACGCATGGACGGCGGTGCCGTCGATTGGGCGACTCGGCAAATCGTCGATTTCATCCGCCACGAAGAAACACGCGGCGCAGATCTCGCGGTGCAGGTTCAGAATGACCCCGGATTTGCCCCCTTGCTGGCCGCAGAGCCGAATCTGTTGGGCAGGGTCATGTGCGCAGATCCTCCGACGATTCCATGACTCTGTCTCGCGGGCAGCCGATCAGTCGAGCCGGATGAGCTTTACGCGGCAATCCGCGTCTCCATCGGTTCCGGCACAACCACCAGGCTGTTCCAACAGCCGCGGTGCCGCTCAATGCCGTTGGCGGCGTGATCGGTGTACCATTCCCCGTCGGCGACGTAGCGGAATTGATGAGAGCCGGGCATGAGATTCAGCGTGACGGTCCACCACCCGTCTCCCTGCCAGACCATCGGAGCGGCGGCGACGCACCAGTTGTTGAAGGTACCGGCGACAGAAACATCCAGCACGTTGGGTCGGAAGAACCGGAAGGTGACCTCGCCGCCTGGACCGATTTCTGTCATAAGCTGTCTCCGCCGCAAGCCATCCCCTGATGAACGATGACAAACGAATAATCGGAATAGATGGTGGGCTGCTTAACGTCGGTGCAGGCAGCGGTTGCGGAATTGTGCCATGTCAGATTTTCGGGCGGTTCCAGAAGCCGCTTAGCCGCGACCCGAAGGGGAGCGAGTTCAATGGCGTGGTCTGACGACTCGCGCAGAGGGCTGGACAAGCGGAGTTATCAGCATCAGTATTTCCACGCTGCGGAGTAAGTCTGACGCAGGGATATTGCGCAGCATTTTTTCATGGCGTTTTTACCGACTTTTACGTTTCCCTTTCGCCAATGGCTTGCCTGCCTCTGGTGTGTCCTGCTCCTGATTTCCGGGGTCCGGGCCGCCCCCGCGCCAGCCGAGCCGTATTATCAGGGCAAGTCACTGACGGCTTGGTCAAATGCGCTGGCCGAGCCCAATCCGGAAATTCGTGTGCGGGCACTGGGCGCCATCGCCCAGATGGATTTTCGGGCCAGGTCGGAGATACCGGACGTTACCCGGCTGCTGGCCGATCCGGACGTGCGCGTCCGCCGCGCCGCGGCCACTACGCTGGACAGCTTTGGCCCGATCGCCCGCGCCACGGTTTCATCACTGGTTATTGCGCTGAGAGACTCCGATCTGGAAGTGAGGCGCGATGCGGCGAGGGCGCTGGGAGATATCGGCAGCAACGCCGCCGCAGCAGTCCCAACGCTTGGGCAACTGCTATTAAAGCCAGATGAGGATTCTGTCAGCAGTGCCGCCGCCATTGCATTGGGCAAAACTGGGGCGGCGTCGGCCCCGCAATTGTCGGCGGCGCTGCGCTCTCCGATTCCTTTCGTCCGCGCCCTGGCCGCCGATGCGCTGGCGGCCAATCCCGATGCCGCGGCGCTCTCGCTGGCGGCGCTGGGCGATGCGATGAAGGACAGATCGAGCGATGTCCGCGCCGCGGCCGCAACGGCGATTGGCAACGTCGGGGCTCAGTCGGCGGCGCCGGCGCTGACGATGGCAGTCGATGACCCAACAACAGTCGTCCAATGGAAGGCCATGGCGGCATTGGGAAAAATGGGCTCCGCGGCTTCCGGGGCGCTTCCTGCACTGCGGCGCGCCGCCGGTGTGCGCGATGCAGAGCTACGGATCGTCGCGGCGAGCGCGATCTGGTCGATCGCGCAGGACGCGGGCAGTGCGATTCCGCCGTTGTTGTCGGCGGCGGATGATTCCAGCTCCACCGTGCGGGTGCAGGTGATGCATCAGCTCGGCATCATCGGGCCGAAGATGACCGGAGTCCTCGGCACGTTGATTACGGCTCTCAACGATCACAATCTGGACGTTCGCAGCGAGGCGATTGTCGCGCTGGCCCGGATCGGGCGGAACGCCGGCCCGGCGGCTGGTTCGCTGCGCGGGCTGGCCGGCGATCGTGTGGTGGAAATCCGCCTTTTGGTGGCCGAGGCGCTGTGGGAGATCGATCATCGGCCGGCGGACGTCATCACGCCGGTCCACGCGATGATGGAAGAGAAGAGCCCGGCCGTGCGCGAGGCGGCAGCCCGATTGCTCGGCCGGGTCGGGCCGTCCGCCGTGGCGGTTCTCCCGTCGCTGCGAAAGGCAATGACGGACCTATCGCCGCTCGTTCGGATTGCCGCCGCCGAGGCGATCTGGAGGATCACTGGAGATACCGAGGAGCCGCTGGGTGTCTTGGTTGCCCTCGCCAACGACGTGAATTCGCGCGATATCTACTCCCGCCTGCAGGCCATCGCGGCGATTGGGCGCATGGGAGAGGCAGCACAGTCTGCTCGAACGCTGCTGCAAAAAGACCTGACCGATGATTTCCCCGCCGTTCGCGACGCCGCGGCGACGGCGTTGGGGAAGAAGCAGTGAGTCGCGGATTGCCTGAATGGCGAGGGGAGATCAAAACTCGAATGACGAAGCTCGAATCCTCGAATGAAGCTCGAATGTCGAATGCTCGAATGTCGAAACAAAGACGGAGGGTATCTCAAGTATCGTTTTGACATTCTACATTCGAGCTTCGGATTTGATTCGAGGATTCGAGCTTCGGGTTTCGGAATTGGCCGGGGGATCCCGGTTTTATACGGGTTGCCCCCGATCGTCTTCGAACCTCGCCGCGTGGTTTTCGTTGCCCATCGCGATAACCACTATCGCTCCGACGAAAATGAGCAGCGCGCTGGTGGCCAATGATCGGGCGTAGGTGACGTGGACGGCGTAATGGGCTTCGTAGTAGACCACGCCGCCGGCGATCATGGAGCCGCACTGGTAGGCGAAGCCGGGCAGAAATCCGCGGACGGAGTTGGGAGCGAGCTCGCTGATGTGTGCAGGAACGATTCCCCAGGCTCCCTGCACCATGAATTGGAGTAGAAACCCGCCGACAATGAGCAGCACCAGCGAATGGCTGAACGCCAGGGGAATGGTGAAGATCGCCAGGATGAACGCGGCGATCATCGCCTTGCGTCTGCCGATCTTATCGGAGGCGATGCCGAAGAAAACGCCGCCGATGATGGCCCCGATCATGGTGAGCGCGGTCATGTCGCCGACCTGCCGGGGAGTGAAATGCCAGTCGCGCTTGAGCAATGTCGGATACATGTCCTGCGTGCCGTGCGAGGAGAAATTCATCAGGGTCATCAGAAGGACCAGATAGAAGAAGAGTTTGGCGTGTGATTCGATGGTGATGAAGATTGCGCTCCAGTCCTTCTTCGCCCGCCGCTCCCACACCTCTGATTCGCGGACACCGAACCGCACAAAGAGCGCGAGCAGCGCCGGCAGGCCGCCGATGAAAAACATCGGACGCCAGCCGAGATGCGGGAAGAGGAAGCGATAGGACAACCCCGCCAACAGATTCCCCGCGGCGTATCCTTCCTGCAGCAGCCCGGAGAGGATCCCGCGCCATCGCGGTGGAACCTTCTCCATCGCCAGCGACGCCCCGACGCCCCATTCCCCGCCCATTCCAATGCCGAAGAGGGCGCGCAACACGAGAAATTGCGTGAAGGTGTGTGCGCACCCGGTCAAGATTTCGATGATCGAATAGAAGACCAGATCGATCATCAAAGGCAGCCGCCGGCCGAAGCGATCGGCCAGGAGTCCAAAGATGAAGGCCCCGACCGGCCGAAACGCCAGTGTGAGCAGCAGCGCCACACTCATCTGGGCATCGGTTTTGTGAAACTCGCGGCCGATGTCGGTGAGACAGTAGACGACCAGAAAGAAATCAAAGGCATCGAGTGTCCAGCCGAGGAAGCCGGCGAAGACCGCCGCAGAGGTTCCGGCGTTGGGAGGGGTATCCGCTTCATGGTTGATCGTCGCCATTGGCGGTCGGAATGGTAATCGAACGGCGGGGAAAGTCAGTCAACGTCAAATGAGCGTAACCGTCTTTTTTGGCAAGCCGCCGGCGTGGGTGTACTCACCCCCCATCCTGTTCAGAAAAGAGATGGTGGGTGCGCATAGCCACCCTACAAGTGTGACATTGATAAGGTATTTACGGCAGATCGCCGTTTCGGATCGCTTCCCTGAACCACGCGTCAAGCAGCATGATACCGCCCGCGATTATCGCCAGGATTACAACCACAACCGCGATCACCAATGGCCAAGTTCGGCGTCGAGAAGGCGTGCGGTCATATTCCAGAGTCGGTTGCCGCTTCCTCATCGCCCATCATTGTACCGTGTGTTACAATGGATCCTACTTCGGGTCGGGAGAGCATCCCGCCCTTATGAGGAGATTTCAATGTTCAAACAGTTAACCGCCTGCGTGCTTTTGCTGGTGGCCGTTCTCTCGGCCTCCGCCCGCGCGCAGGAACAGCAGGGGCCGTCCGATGACCAGATGGCGATGATGCAGGCGATGCAGCCGCTCTTTCAGACCATGATGCAGAACATGATGGCGAAGGGGATCGACCCTGGGACGTTCTTCCGGCAGATGCAGGATGGCGTTGATCCGGCCGAAATCCAAAAGCAGCTGATCGACCAGGGTCTGATCGATCAGAAGACGCTCGACCAGGTCCAGGCAAACGTTCAGGGGATTTTGTCCAACAGCATCAAGCGGCGGCTGGAAGCTACAGATGAAGAATGGAAGACGCTCTGGCCGCTGATTCAGAAAGTAATGGCGGCTTCGGCGGCGGTCAACGGAACCCGCGGCGGCGGGGCGGGGATGATGATGGGTGGGTTTTTGACCGGCTCGTCGTCCGGTCCAACCGATCTGAGCAAGGCAACCCACACGCTGCGCGATGTGCTCAAGGATCCAGGCAACGGCGCCGGACGGGTTGCCGCCGCGCTCAAGGATTATCGAGATGCCCGTGCCAAAGCCGCGGTGCAGTTGGATGCCGCCCGGCAGGATTTGATCGCCATACTGACCGTTCGCCAGGAGGCCACACTGGCCGACATGGGGATTCTCGAGTAGGCCGGGTTACGATTCTTTCGCCAGCTTCGTGAACATCTCTCCCCGTTCCTCAAAGTTGACGAATTGATCGTAGCTGGCGCAGCCGGTGCTGAGCAGGACGATGTCGCCGGGGACGGCTATCTGTCGGGCGATTTTCATCGCGGTGGGGAGGTCGCCGCAGTCGTAGACATTGGCGGCGTGCTGCGATGATGAGGCTGCCAGCAGCTCGGCGATGGTTTTGCCGGTGGCGCCGATGCAGAGGACGGCCTTGGCGCGCTCGACCAGGGCGTTGCACATGGCGGTGAGAGGCAGCCCCTTGTCTTTCCCACCGACAATTTGAATCACCCGTTTGGGGGGAAACGAAGTCAGTGCGGCGATCGCTGCCTCCGGAATCGTCGCAATCGAGTCGTTGAAGTATTGCACACCGTGTCGTTGATGCACCAGCTCCAGGCGGTGGGGGAGGCCGGGAAATGCCTTTACGGCCGCATGTGCTTCGGAGAGTGTGATCCCCATGAGAGACGCGGCGGCGAACGCCGCCTGGGCATTGGACTGGTTGTGCGGGCCCGGGATGGGCAGTTCAAAGGGCTCGCGCTGGTCTGTGGTGAAGTAAATCACGCGGGCGGCGGTTTCCCTGGCCCAAGCGATGGACGCAGCGTCCTGGGCATTGAGGACGGCAAAGTCATCGGGGCGCTGGAAGCGAATGATATTCTTCTTCGCTTCGAGGTACGGGCGCGTCGAGCCGTGCCAATCGAGATGATCCTCGGCCAGCATCGTGACAATGCTCACATGCGGCGACCAGCGCATCGGCGCCAGATACTCCAGCATAAAACTCGACAGCTCCAAAACGACCAGATGCGTTTTGTCGATCTGATCCAGTTCGTTGAGCAGCGGCCGGCCGATGTTTCCGCCGACCCATGTTGTGAAGCGCGTCTTGAGCATCTCGCCGAGCAACGCGGCGGTGGTGGATTTTCCCTTGCTTCCGGTGACACCAAGAATTGTGGCGGGGCATCGCTCGATGAAGAGGCGGATTTCGGTCGTGATTTCTATGCCTGCGTTCCGCGCGGCGGTTAGAAATGGGTTGCGCGGAGGAATCGCCGGCGAAGCGACAATCAGATCGGCTTGGGTGAAATCTTCCGTGACATGCCCGCCGAGATGAAACGCAATGGGGAGTCCCGCAAGTTGCTCGATGGAATCGGCCAGTTTTTCCGCCGGAGCCTGATCGGTGACGGTCACACGCGCGCCCTGACCGGTGAGCCAGCGTGCCGCCGCAATCTGCCCGCCGAAGCGGCCCAGACCCGCAACCGTCACGCGTTTGTTGGCCAGGCCATGCATGGCTATTTCAGAATGCTGCCAACATCAGCTTTCATGTCGAGCAGCGCGGCCTCGACGCATTTTTCCCAGTCGTTGCCGAAGCGGTCGGCATATTTCTTCTCGCGATGCGCGTAAAGAATGCTCCTGCTGGCGGAAACCAGCGCGCCGCGGCCATTGACGAATGCCGCCCGGGTCATATCGGCGGTGGCGCCCTGCGCTCCGTAGCCGGGCAGAAGAAACATCGATTGCGGCAGCCGCGAACGCAGGCTTTGCATGGTCTGCGGCTGGGTCGCGCCGACCACTGCGCCAATGGAGCTGAACCCTTTCGATCCGACCAGCCCTTCTTGGGCTGCCACGGGTTTCAATCGATCGGCAAGCATTTCCGACCAGGTTCGGCCATCTTCCAGGCGAGCATCCTGCAACTCCGCTGAGCCGGGATTGCTCGTGCGGACCAGGACGAATAAACCCTTGTCGTAATCTTTGGCCGCCTTGACGAACGGAGCGATAGTGTCGAGTCCGCAGAAGGGATTGACGGTGATCGCATCGGGCATGAAGAGGTCTTCGGATGGACCGGAATCACGGGCAACGGGATCGGCCAGATGGGCCGCGGCATAGGCGGAGGCGGTGCTGCCGATGTCGCCGCGTTTGACGTCGCCGATCACCAGCAATCCCATTTCAGATGCCTCGCCGATCAGGCTGAAATAGGATTCGACTCCGTCCCACTGCCATTGCTCGAAATAGGCAGATTGGAATTTCACGCACGGCACGTGCGGCGAGACGATTTGCAGCACGCGCGTGGTAAACGCGAAGACCGCGTCGATGATCGCTTCGTGATTGTTGCCGTCGCGCTTGGAGGAGCGGCCGGCGATGGCATCGGGCAGCATTTCGTAGATCGGATCGATCCCGACGCAGATGGGGGAGCCTTTGGCGTCGATGGCATCGAGCAGGCGGTCGGCAAAATTCTCAGACATCAATATTCCGCCATCGTTGAGGAAGCGCCAGTTGCTTCCGCCTACGCGCATCGCATGATCGCTTGGGCCAGCCGATGCGCGGAGGAGAAAATGGGCAATTAGGTTCGGTAAACAGGGTTATCGCTTGCGTCGGTCGCGGCGGGCCTTGCGTTTCTTGCTGCCGATTTTACGGCGGCGGCGGGGCTTGGACATTTCTGGAACTCCTTCCTTTATTTTGCTTTCATTCTGGAACCGTCGCATGGTAAAATAGCGAATAACTTCCGCCTAGTCCACTGGACTCGGATGTGGTGGGCAACGCGGTTATCGGATGCACGTCGTTTCAGGCACAGGAGTTGCTTAACTCCGTTTGGAAGCAACCGGGCTCAGGAGATTGCCCAATGATTAAGCTTGTACCGGGTAATGTGTTGCTCAAGCCGTCACAACGCAGGCAAGTCATGACGGGACTTCGACGATCTTCACGCCTCGGCGACCGCCTTGGCAATTTTGATTTGAAGATCTCGATGCAGCGCAGCGGGAAGTTCTACGAACTGCGTGCCAACGGGCATGCGGCGACTTCCGACTTCGGCTGCCGGTCCCGCCGACATGACTGGCAAACCGCGTTGCGAGAGCTGACAGCCGACATCACCCGTCAATTGCACGATCTCTGCCTCAACCGAACCTCGATCGCCTGACGATCGCGGGTTTCGGCAGAGGCCATAGTCGTGCGGGAATCGCTTTCGTTGCAAGGATGCGACGCAGCAGGAAGCCTGCCCCTCCGATTTTTGGAGCTTTCAGCCTTGTGGGGGCAAATTTCATAGTTACGATCCCCCAAGCGCGCTCCGAAGCGCTCGGCTGGCGCCTCGCGGCTAAACGTCTAAAACCGGATGCCTTCAGGCTACAGTTAGTTCTCTGGCCCGATTGAGACGGGGGAACTGACCCGCTTCCTCCGCTGGCTGACCCTGAATCACGCCCAACGATGGAAACACGCCCACGATGCGGTGGGGCGCGGCTCCCTCTCTGTTATCTCCGTTTCCTCCTGTTTAGTTTCTTGACCGAGTTCCGAAGTTTGAGCAGGAGGCAACAGAGGGCACGGAGGGAAAGGGAAGGCGGAGGGCGGAAATAGGAGTCAAGTATGCGGAAGCAACAGATAATACATCATCAAGTTCATGTGTCGATTATAAAATTGCTGCCGCCGCGAA
>Ga0182024_10024226_pt1 | contig 10800 bp, 7 predicted proteins | sample P32metaG_FD_120480 | JGI IMG/M metagenome (GOLD analysis project Ga0182024, IMG submission 120480) | Permafrost microbial communities from Stordalen Mire, Sweden - P3-2 metaG (Illumina Assembly) | ecosystem: Environmental > Terrestrial > Soil > Wetlands > Permafrost | place: Sweden: Stordalen...
CAGCAATCGTAGAACCAGAATGTGGTCGGAACTTTTTGAAGGGCATCTAAGGGTATGTCTGAGGGATTGATGACACCGGAAGCAAATCTGCGCGTCAACACCCGCAAATCCGGGTCCACGCACGGCACTGCGCCAACTCCTGCCCACGACCTGCCTTCCAAGGCCCAGCAAGCCGTCAGTAAGGCCGCCAATTGGCTCCTGGGCGCTCAGGACGAAGAAGGCTACTGGTGGGCTGAGCTTGAAGCGGACACCACCCTCGAATCCGACTATATTCTCTATTTTCATATATTGGGACGATTAGCCTCTCCTAAAGTCTCAAAACTAGCCAAGTACATACGCGATCGCCAGCTCGATGACGGCGGTTGGAACATTTTTTACGGCGGTCCCGCCGAGCTGAACGCTACCGTGAAGGCCTATGTCGCCCTACGGCTGGCGGGCGACTCGGCGAACGCTGCCCACATGGAAGCTGCCAAGCGCAGAATCCACGGGTTGGGCGGCCTCGAAGCGACAAATTCTTACGTTCGATTTTATCTCGCAATGGTAGGAGCACTCGATTGGGGTTTGGTTCCGGCGATTCCTCCCGAGCTGATGCTTCTACCGAGTTGGCTGCCGGTAAATATCTATGAAATGTCATCCTGGACCCGCGGAATCGTCATTCCTCTTGCAATTGTCTACGCGCACAGACCCCGCTGGCAATTGCCTGCTGGTGTCACGGTCGATGAACTCTTCAAAGTTCCTGGTGGCAAGCCAGTCTCCTTTAACCGGGATAAGCGATTGGTTTCGTGGCGCAATCTTTTCCTGGCGATGGACCGCGGACTCAAACTTTACGAAACTTCGCCCTGGAAGCCGTTCCGCCGCAAGGCCCTCACTCTGGCACGGAAGTGGATGGTTGAGCGCCTGGAGCGCAGCGAAGGCCTCGGGACGATTTACCCGGCCATGATGAATTCCATATTTGCTCTCTTGGCCGAAGGTGGCGGCACCACCGATCCGCTCGTCGCTCGCGAGATTGGTTTCCTGGAGAGCTACGAAGTTGAAGAGACAGACACCCTTCACGTTCAGCCCTGTATTTCTCCTGTCTGGGACACCGCCATTGCAATGGTCTCGCTCGAGGAAGCAGGGCTCGATCCCGCGCACCCATCGCTGGTAGCAGCCGAACGCTGGTTGCTCGACAACCAGATCCTTGGTCCGGGCGATTGGCAGGTCAAGAATCCCAACGCCGCGCCGGGCGGATGGGCCTTCGAATTCCAGAACGATTTTTATCCCGATGTGGACGACACCGCGTTCGTATTGATGGCTCTCGGCCGCGTTGCCGACCCCGAGCCGGAGAAGCTGCAAAGCGCGATTCGCCGGGGCCTTGCCTGGCTCGTGAGTATGCAGAATAGCGATGGCGGATGGGGCGCTTTCGACCACGAAAATAACATGCAGTTTCTCAATCACATTCCGTTCGCCGACCATAACGCGATGCTCGATCCTTCGACCGCGGACGTCACCGCAAGGGCTGTTGAGTGTCTCGGCCAGATGGGATGGCCGACGGATCATCCTGTGCTGCAGCGCGCCCGCGCTTTTATCCGCGGCGATCAGACGCCGGATGGCTCGTGGTTCGGCCGCTGGGGCGTCAATTATGTTTATGGGACGAGCGGCGTCCTTCGCGCTCTGGAAACGATCGGCCTTGCGTCGCAGCCCGATTGCCGACGCGCTGCGGATTGGCTGCGCTCGGTCCAGAATCCGGATGGCGGCTTTGGCGAGACGATCCTGTCCTACTACGATCCCGCGCTAAAAGGGAAAGGGAAAAGCACCGCCTCGCAAACCGCGTGGGGACTGATCGGCCTCCTGGCGGTCGCTGGCCCCGATGACCCTGCCGCCGAACGCGCGGTCTCGTGGCTCGTCGCTCATCAGAGTGGCGATGGCTCGTGGGAGGAACAGGAATTTACCGGCACCGGGTTCCCTTGTGTGTTCTACTTGAAGTATCACTATTATCGGAATTGCTTCCCCCTGTACGCTCTGGCACGCTATACGAATATGCGAGAGGGCAGGCGAAAATATATCGGCGTCCAGGTGCAACCGCGGGAAATTCAGCGGCAGAATGGTCATTGGGGGTAATGGATGAGAGTTCCACTTAGTCTGACGGCCAACATGGCTGGTTATCTCGCGAAGAAGGGACTCGGCGGCGACAAGAAATTCCCGCTCGTGATGATGCTCGAGCCCCTTCACGCGTGCAACCTCACCTGCACGGGCTGCGGGCGCATTCGCGAGTACAAATCCACGATCAACGAATCGCTCACGGTCGAGCAGTGCCTGAAGGCAGTCGACGAGTGCGGCGCGCCGATTGTTTCCATCTGCGGCGGTGAACCGCTGATCTATCCCGAAATCGGGCGCCTCTCGAGCGAAATTCTCGCGCGCAAGAAGCATATCTACCTGTGCACGAACGGCATGTTCATCCGCAAACGCCTGCGCGATTTCAAGCCCACTTCGCGCTTGTTCTTCAACGTTCACCTTGACGGCCTCGAGAAGACTCATGACATCTGCGTGGAGCGAGACGGCGTTTTCCGCGAAGCGATCGAAGGAATCAAGGCGGCGAAAGCGGCGGGCTTCCTTGTCACCTCCAACACCACGATTTACAAGGAAACGGACATCGAAGAAATCGCCGAGCTCTTTGCGTATCTGCAGACTCTCGGCGTCGACGGGCACATGATCTCGCCCGCCTATTCCTACGCCGCCGTCATGACCAAGGAAATCTTCATGTCGCGCGACGAAATCCGCGAAAAATTCCGCCAGGCGAGCGACCTGCTTGAGCGCTATAACATCGTCACCTCGCCGATCTATATGGAATTTCTGCGCGGCGAGCGCGAGCTGATGTGCACCGCATGGGGCAATCCCACCTACAATCCGCGCGGCTGGAAAGGCCCTTGCTACTTAATGACCGATGCTCATCACGAGACTTTCAAAGGCCTCATCGAAGAAACTCCGTGGGAGCGCTATGGTCATGGGCGCGATCCGCGCTGCCAGGACTGCATGGTTCACGCCGGTTATGAAGCCTCCGCGGTTATCGGCGGCAACAAGAAATTCGGCGACACATGGAAAATGTTCACCTGGACCATGTCCGGCCGGATGGGCGGATTGCTGAAGGGCAAACCCGCCAAGACGAACGGCAATGGCAACTGCCATCATAACGGGAGTTCGAACGGCCACGCGAAACCGGAAGCGCCTGCCGCAGTCGCGGCGCCCGCGGCAGGCCAGGGGGATGAGGTTTTCCGCATCTTATGACCACGCTTGTCACGGGTGCTACCGGGTTCGTAGGCAGCCATGTTGCCCGGAAACTCGTCGATGCGGGGCATTCGGTTCGCGTTCTGGTTCGGCCCAGCAGCAACCCGCAGCTTCTTGAAGGACTTCCGGTCGAGCGTATCGAAGGGGATCTCCGCGATTCGACTTCGCTCGAGCGCGCGATGAGTGGGGTGCGACGCCTCTTTCACGTCGCGGCGGACTACCGGCTCTGGACGCGCACCCCGCAAGAGCTGTACAAGAGCAATGTCGAAGGTACGCGAGCCTTGTTCGAAGCGGCGGCGCGAGCGGGCGTCGAGCGCTTGGTTTACACCAGCACCGTCGCAACCATCGCTGTTCAACGTCACGGCGAGAGCCTTCCTAATGAAGAAACGCAAGCGTCGCTCGATGAGATGATTGGCCATTACAAGCGCTCGAAATTTCTTGCTGAATGCGAAGCGCTTCGATTTGCAGCGTCGGGGCTGCCCGTGGTGATTGTCAACCCTACTGCCCCGGTCGGGCCGGGCGATTGGAAGCCGACGCCAACGGGCCGGATCATCGTCGATTTTCTGAACGGAAAAATGCCGGCCTACGTTGATACCGGATTGAACCTCGTCGCGGTGGAGGACGTTGCCGCCGGGCATCTTTTGGCCGCCGAACGAGGCCGCATCGGTGAACGCTACATTCTGGGCGCGCGGAATATGACGCTGAAGCAAATCCTCGGAGCCCTTGCCGCAATCACGGGCCGTAGCGCCCCGCGCATACGGTTGCCGCATGTGGTAGCGCTGGCTGCCGGCTACGCGGATGAGTGGTTCTCTCGTCTCACGGGTAGAGAACCGCAAATTCCGGTCGAAGGTGTGAAAATGTCGCGCCATCGTATGTTTGTGGAAAGTGATAAAGCGGAGAAGGAACTGGGTTACGTCCCGGGACCGGTCGAACCCGCACTTGAACGCGCGGTTCGCTGGTATGAAGAGCGCGGCTATTTCCAGGGCCGCACCCTGAAGAAATCTGTTCCGCATCCGCAGGCCGCGTAATGACCCGGCATAGGAAATAAGTTGAGAGTTCTGGTCACATTCGCGCTCGAGAACGAATTTGCTCCCTGGCGTGCCATGCACCGCTTCCGTTCCGGCCGGCTGGGTGTTTCTGAAGCGTATTTCACGGAGTTGGACGGTGTGGACGTGACCGTCGTTCTCACGGGCGTTGGTCCCGCGCGCGCCCGGCGCGAAGCCGCAAACGTATTTCGCGACGAATTCGATTCGATCAATGTTTGCGTGTCCACAGGCTTGGCGGGCGCTTTACGTCCTGAATATCGCATCGGCCAGATTTTGGCTGCGAGTGCGGTCGTTTCCGAAAGCCTTCGGCCAAACGCCGTGACTCAGACGCTACCCAGCAGCGGCGCCTTGATATCGTTCGCTCAGGATTGCGGGGCGACCAGGGTAACCCTGTTTTTAAGCGCGGATCATGTCGTCTCTACGGCTGGGGAGAAAGATATTCTGGCTTCGCGGGGGGATGCGATCGAAATGGAAAGTTTTGAGGTGTTGCTGGCGGCCGCTGAATCCGGAATCCCCGCAATTGCCATTCGTGCCGTCAGCGATACGTCCGGGGAGGATTTGCCGCTCGACATGAATCAGGTTTTCAACGACCAAGGCGCGGTCAGCATCCCGCGCGTTCTCGGGCAGGTGGCTCTTCACCCGCGATCGATACCAGGGCTGGTGCGCCTCGGCAAGCAGAGTCGGGAAGCTTCGGTATCCTTGGCGCGTTTCCTGGATCTATACGTGGCTGCCGTCGCGGGCAAGCGGAATCAGCCGGAAAGTCGCACCGGTGTTGTGGACCAGCAACGGCAAGCGTCTTAGCCGCCGTTGGCTCCGGGCCTGATTCGAGGTAGATTCGCGAAATTGATCCACACCAGCGTGCTCTTGCTCTGGGTGGTTTGATGCCTAAGATGGATTTGGGCTCTTTTTTATCAGTGAGAAAAGGGTGCCCAAAAAGGGATTTCTAATCGGTACAGATTTCGAGAATATTTTTGGAGACGCGATGAGTTACACGACGGCCCAAATCGAATCCGGCAACGCGGCTTTCGAGCCCCTGGGCAACATGCGTGCCGGCGTCTACCGGGGCGCAGGGCGGGTCGTAATCGAGTCTGTGCCCGTTCCTGAAATTGGTCGAGGCGAGCTGCTCTTTCGAGTGGGATCCTGCGGCATCTGCGGAACGGACATTAAAAAAATTTATCACGGATTCCTGCCCCCTCCACAGATTCTGGGCCACGAACTTGCCGGCACCGTCGTAAAAGTGGGGCCCGGTGTTACGAAGTTTAAGCCCAGCGATCGGGTCGTTAGCTTTCACCACATTCCGTGTGGCGCGTGTTTTTACTGCGAGCACAAGCTTTTTTCGCAGTGCGCCGGATACAAGAAAGTTGGACTCACCGCCGGGTTCGATCCGAATGGCGGGGGATTTGCCCAGTACGTGCGCGCGATGCCGTGGATTGTCGAACGCGGCATGCTCAAGCTGCCGCCTGACATCAGTTTTGAAGAGGCCACTTTCGTTGAGCCGGTGAACACTTGCCTGAAAGCCGTTCGCAAAGCGCGCGTCGCGCCAAAAGAAATAGTGCTGGTGATCGGGCAAGGTCCAATCGGGATGCTCTTGATGATCCTTGCAAAGCACGAAGGCGCGGACGTCTACACGAGCGATCCCATGGCGGGCCGCCGCGCCGCGAGTTTGCGCTTTGGCGCTTCGGCTTCGTTTGATCCCGCCCAGGACCGTCTTCTCGAAGAGATGCGCACGATAACGGAAGGAAGAGGCGCGGACGCGGTCCTCGTCGCTGTGCCTAACCCGTCATTAGTTCCGGAAGCCCTCGCTCTCGCGCGGCCGGGCGGCCGCGTGCTATTGTTCGCACATAACGATCCGGTTTTGCAACTTCATTTTCCTGCCGCAGCCGTCGGAATCGAGGAAAAGGAAATTCTGGGAAGTTACAGCGCTTCGGTGGATGACCAGGAAGAATCGGCGGCGCTCGTCTTCGAACGGCGTCTCCCGGTGCGCGACATGATTTCGCACCGTTTCCCGCTCGAGCGCATCGCGGACGCGCTTGAATTGGCAGCGCGACCGGCGGATGATACCCTGAAAGTGGTGATATCCCACGAATGAAAAGAGAACCCAGGAACGGGCATATGACCGCGGCCATTTTGTATGGCCGCGAAGACATGAAGATCGAACGAGTCGATATTCCGTCGCTTGCTGAAGATGAAGTATTGGTGCGCGTCGAAGTCGCGCTCACATGCGGAACCGACCTCAAGGTCTGGAAACAGGGTTCGCATCCGCGGATGATCGAACCGCCCGCGCTATTCGGACACGAGCTGGCCGGCGTGATCGAAATGAAGGGCAGCGCGGTGAACGGGGGGCTGCGAACGGGAATGCGCGTGGTCCCGTCGAATTCCGCGCCGTGCACCGTTTGCTTCTATTGCCGCAAGGGCCAGCCGAACCTCTGCGAAGATCTGCTTTTCAACAACGGCGCCTATGCGGAGTACATCCGCATTCCCGGCAGAATCGTTCGCCAGAACATGCTTGAAATTCCCGAGCAGGTTTCTTTTATCGATGCCGCTATGGTGGAACCGCTCGCGTGCGTGTTGCGCGGCGTGCACGAAATCGGCATCGGGCCCGGCGAGACGGCGGTGGTGATCGGTTGCGGGCCGATTGGACTGAAATTCATCCGCATCCTGTCGGGCCGCGGAGTGCGCGTGATCGCTCTGGGAAAACGCAAGAATCAGATTCTCGCTGCGGAACGCCTCGGCGCGGTCGCGGCTTTCAACGTTTCGGAAATCGAAAATCCCGTCGCGCTGGTCCGCCAGCTTACCGAAGCGGGACTCGGCGCGGACGCCGTAATCGAAGCCGTGGGCTTGCCTGTCACTTGGCAATGGGCGCTGCAGATGGTCCGCAAGGGCGGTATGGTGAATCTTTTCGGAGGATGTCCCAGCGGCACGCAAGTAAATTTCGATCCCGCCGCCCTGCACTATTCGGAGATCACCATCAAATCGACATTTCATCACGCGCCTCAATTCATCCGCGAGGCGCTCGATACGATCGTGCGCGGTGAGATTCGTGCGAGCGATTTCATCACCGGCGAAGTTCCCCTGGCCGAGTTGCCGCACGTGTTCGAACATATGAAGAATCGGAATGGCGAGCTGAAAACGGCCGTCATACCTTAGTAGCCGCCCCCATCGGGGCTCCATGCTGCCCACACCTGAATTGGAAATTGCGCGCAACCTCCCGCAAGAAGGCTGTGCGCTCGACGAGGCCCAGCGCTACACGCGCCGGCTGGCGACGCACCACTACGAAAATTTCAACGTGGTTTCGTGGTTTCTTCCAAAGCGCTTGCACCAGCACTTTTACAACGTGTACGCCTACTGCCGCTGGTCCGATGATCTCGGCGACGAAGTTCGCGATCCCGCGCGTGCGCTCGCGCTGCTCGATGCGTGGGAAGATGAACTCCGGCTCATTTACGCGCGCAGCCAAGAGCCCTTGCATCCCGTTTTGATCGCCCTCGCCGAAACGATTCGCGAGAAAAGCATTCCCGTCGAGCCGTTTGCGGACCTGCTGCGCGCCTTCCGGCAGGACCAAAGCGTGCGCCGCTATGCGACGTGGAACGACGTTGTCGGCTACTGCGTGTATTCGGCAAATCCCGTCGGGCGGCTGGTTTTATACCTGTGCGACTATCGAGACGAAGAGCGGCAGCTTCTTTCGGATTTCACGTGCACGGCTTTGCAGCTCGCGAATTTCTGGCAGGATGTTTCGCGCGATCTCGAAAAAGGGCGGATTTACATTCCGCTAGACGCGCTGGCGGAATTCGGGTTGACCGAAGCGGACATCGTCTCGCGTCGCTTCGACGAGCGTTACGTCGCGCTGATGAAGTCGCTGATTGCGCGAACGCGGGAGTTGTTTGCCGCGGGATTGCCCTTGACCCAGCGCGTCGACTCCACTTTGCGAATCGATCTCGAACTTTTCAGCCGCGGCGGTCTCGCGATCCTCGACGCAATCGAAGCCGCGGGCTACAACACGCTCGAGCATCGTCCCGCGCTTACAAAGAAGACAAAGCTGTCATTGGTTGGACGCGCATTCGGCGCGAAAGTATTTTCATCGGTAACTAGTTTCCCGGCAGAGCCGACGAACTATGAGTCAGCTCAATCATCGGTGAGCGAGCAAATTCCGCGACAGGAGCGAGAACGAGGGCTCGCACTTTCGAAGAATGCCGAGAGGCTGAGAGCATCGTACGCGGAATGCAACCGCATCGCGCGCGCTTCGGGCAGCAGTTTCTATTTGGCTTTCTACGGCCTGCGAAAAGAAAAGCGCAACGCGCTCTGCGCCCTGTATGCGTTCATGCGGCTGGTAGACAATGTTTCTGATGAGCCGGGCGATTTGGAAGCCAAGCGGCGAGGTCTGGCGCGATGGCGCGGGATGCTCGACGAAGCCGTCTCTGGCGATACGCAACGCCATGCCATCCTGCCCGCTTTCGCGGACACGATTGCACGTTTCGAAATTCCCACCCGGTACTTTCGCGACCTGATTCTGGGCGCGGAAATGGATTTGACCATCGCTTCCTATGCGACGTTTGACCGGCTTTCCGAATATTGTTATCGTGTCGCCGGCACAGTGGGGTTGACGTGCCTGCACGTTTTCGGTTTCCGCGATCCGCGCTCCCCGGACCTTGCCGAACGCCTCGGACTCGCGTTTCAACTGACGAATATCCTCCGCGACGTTCCCAGTGATTTCGAGATGGGCCGCGTTTACCTGCCGCAGCAAGATCTCCAGCGGTTTGCGGTTCGCGAAGAAGAGCTTCGCGGCCCGCTCACGCCCCGGCTGCGCGCGTTGCTCGAGTTTCAAGCCGAACGCGCCTGGAGATTTTACGGCGAGGGTGCGCCGCTGGCGCGGCAAGTGGGCCCGGACAGCCGAGCGACTCTGTGGGCGCTGACGCGCACGTACAGCGCACTGCTGGCGCGCATCGAGGAGCGCGATTTCGATGTGTTCTCTTCGCGCGTTTCGCTTTCGAGCGCGGAAAAAATTCAATATCTCCTGATGGCGGGAGTGAGCGGTTGGTGGAAGAAGGATGCCCTCGCAATGCGTTCTGGTGATCGGCGGCGGCCTGGCGGGCCTGTCCTCCGCCGTCACGCTGGCTGAAGCGGGCTTCCGCGTCCGCCTGATCGAGATGCGTCCTCACCTGGGAGGGCGCGCTGCCTCCTATACGCTGCCCGACGGAAGCGAGGTGGACAATTGCCAGCATGTCACGCTCGGCTGCTGCACGAACCTCGCTGATTTTTACCGGCGCGTGGGAGCCGGCGAAAAGATTCGTTTTTATGACCGGCTTTATTTTGCGGATGCGCAGGGGCGCCGCTCGACGATTCAAAGTTCGATTTTGCCGCCGCCGTTGCACATGGCGCCCGCATTTCTGTTTTTCTCGGCCCTGACGCTCGCGGACAAGCGCGGCATCGCAAAGGCGCTTCTGACCATCGCGCGGGCCGGGGGGACGCCGCCGGGCATGCAAGGAATTTCGATGCTCGACTGGCTTCACCGCGAGAATCAAACGCCGGGAGCGATCGAGCGATTCTGGCGGGTTGTGCTGGTAAGCGCCCTCGACGAGGAATTGGCGCGAACGGATGCTCGCTACGGGATTGATGTTTTCTGGAAGGCTTTTTTGGCAAATCGCGGCGGCTATCGCGTGGGCATCCCTTCCGTCCCTCTCGGAGATTTGTACGAGGGTTGCCGCGCGGCCATCGTTCGATGCGGCGGCGAAGTAAACCTTCGCAGCCGCATTCGCGAAATCCGGATCAAAGATGGCCGTTTCTCAGCCGCGGTCCTGGACGACGGGACAGAGGTTCTCGCGGATGCGTGTGTCGTCACCGTGCCGCATGACGTGCTGCTGAAAATGGCGCCAAAGGGAATGACAGATATAAACGGGCCGCTCGAGGGATTGCGGCACATCAAGACATCGCCCATTACGGGCGTTCATTTTTGGCTCGACCGCAAGGTGATGACGGTGCCTTTCTTGTCGCTGCTCGACCACACCGTGCAGTGGGTCTTCAATAAATCGGCGCTTTATGCGTCTGATGAAACCCCCGGCGCGGCTGCGCATCTAAAGGAAATAAGGGGTGACTTAAGCGCGGCAAACGGGCAGTACCTGCAACTGGTAATCAGCGCGTCGTACGATTTGGTGTCACGCGGCCGGCGGGAAATCATCGATTTGTGCCTCAAAGAATTAGCGGATGTGCTTCCGGCAACACGCGAAGCGAAGCTGCTGAAGGCGACAGTCATCAAGGAAATCAATGCAACGTTTTCTCCGGAGCCCGGTGTGGATCGATGGCGCCCCGCTCAGGAAACCGGCGTGAAAAATCTCTTCCTCGCAGGCGATTGGACGCGGACAGGATGGCCATCTACAATGGAGGGAGCGGTCCGAAGCGGTTATTTGGCCGCGGAAGCGCTCCTCGCCACGTTCGGCCAGCCACGAAGATTGCTGCAACCCGACTTGCCGCTGGAAGGTCTCTGTAAATTTTGGGGCCG
>Ga0182024_10024227_pt1 | contig 10800 bp, 10 predicted proteins | sample P32metaG_FD_120480 | JGI IMG/M metagenome (GOLD analysis project Ga0182024, IMG submission 120480) | Permafrost microbial communities from Stordalen Mire, Sweden - P3-2 metaG (Illumina Assembly) | ecosystem: Environmental > Terrestrial > Soil > Wetlands > Permafrost | place: Sweden: Stordalen...
CCATGTGCTGCCAGTTCAGCAATGGAGTCTCCATTCCGATCCTATGCCCCCTCGCATTACCCAATAAAGCTGTAGGCCTCGAGTCTCAAATAGGATCTTGGTTGGCAAGCTATCTTAAGCCAACATTCCTGCTTGCACAGCTTCACGAGCCGAGGGCGTCGAACCACCATCGCTGTATGAAACCGAGCAAACAAGGTCCGCAACTCGCTTGCTCACGCTCAAGAAGTACACGGCAAGCTCACAGCCCCGGCGCAATCGAGGTCGGGCTGGATGCAAGTCAAACAGCCTCCCCTGACAGGGGAGTAGGGGATGGTTTTTCTCTTGACATCCCCTCTCATAGGATCTTGGCTAGCGGTAATTCGTTCGGAACCGGGCGCGGTGCGGTTATGTGCTGGGCACTCCAATTTAAAAACTCATCCGCACAGATGCCTGGAGCTGACGAGCGGAACCCACAAAGTTGGGCGTAGCAAAGGTGGGATTGGCGGGGCTCACGATACCGTCGCCGAACTGATGCGGAACTGGGCCGAGGAAGTCTGGTGCTCCATACACCTGGTCGATGCTCTGCACATTGCGATGGTTGAAAAGGTTGAAGCCCTCAATGGATGATTCGAGCGAGAGATGTTCGGCGAGATGAAAGGTCCGCTGCAGGCGCATGTCACAGTCGTAGTTGGATGCACCGCGATAGGAGTTGCGCCCGACGATTCCGGTCCGGTCTGAAAATGGGAAGCCATCGCCCAGCACATTGAAGCCGGCCAGGATCGAGTAATAGCGCGGGCTCTGCAGCGTGTTCAATATCGAGAGCTTCAGATTGCGGAGCGGCTGTGCCCAGGTTTCAGGGCTCTCCGCAACAAAGGACAGCGTGGCGCGGTGCCGGATGTCGTTGTCTCCCACGGAACGGTCTGCCGAAGGATCGAGATAGTCCTGCGGTGTGTCGGTCAGTTGGACATCGGTCGCGATGTCAATCGATTTCGAGTATGTGTAATTCGCGAGGACGCTGTAATGGCTGGCGAAGGCCTTCCGCACGCTGACAATGCCGCCGTTGTAGATTGAGAATCCAGAAGGTGTCGCAATCAGCGCGAAGCCAAAGCGCGGATCTGCTGGGACGAACGATTGACGCCCATCGGGCAACGTCCCGTTCGGTGTTCCGTTGACGCTCAAATACACAGGCAGATCGAGCGCATGAAGATACTGGTAGCTCGTCGTCAGGATCCATCCGCCGCCAAGCTGACTCTCCACTTCGAGACTGGCTTGCTCGGCGTATGGATTTGGGAATTTGCGCTGAATGTATCCCAACGGGAATTGCTGGAGGATCTCGGGTGTGGGATACGTGCCGGTGGTCGCAAAGCTACGGAACGCCTGGGATGCAAGAAATGGACCCGAAACACCAACGACTCCGGATGGTCCAAGCCCGACAACGCCATTGGGGGAGTTGAAGTCGGGCACGAGCGGATTGTTCATCGAAGTGAAGGCCGAAGCACCCTGCCAGCCCACCATCAGATCGCTGTAATCCCACGGCCCGGCGAATAGACCAAACCCGGCGCGCACGACCTGCTTTCCACCGTGCAGTGAATAAGCCAAGCCAACCCGCGGCTGAACATTGGTAAAGTTGGTGGGATTCATGGGCCCGGTCACGCGCACGTCGGCCGCTGTCGGAAACAGGTCGAAGTCGTAGCGAAGACCTGCTGTTACCGTGAGCTTCCGTGTCGCCTTCCACTGATCCTGAGCGAAGAAGTTGACCTGTCGATGCCAGAAATGCAGTTTGGTTGCGTTCACAAAATCCTGAGCCGCAGAGCCGGCATAGAGTGACCCGGCGAAAGGCACCGGGCGTGCAGGGATTTGCTGACCGAAATACGAACTCGGCTCAAGAAAGAGGAACTGCACGGGCGTACCTGGACCAAACGGCGGTCCCGCGAACTCGCCTGCTCCAAAAAAGCTTTGCGGTGTGAAGATGGCGCCGCCAGGACTGAAGAATGTGGTGTCGGCCGCGATCCAGATTGGCTCAAATCCGCCTCCGAATTTGATGGAATGTGCTCCATGGACCCAGGTGAGGTTCTGCTGAAATTCAAAATGGGGTTCGCTGTAATAAGAAACGCTGCCAGTGAAGCCGCCCGAGACCAGTGTGTCTGAAACATCGAGCGTGGGCTCATAGCCGGCGCCTTTCGGCGTCATGTGAAAGACACGGTCGCCAAAGGAAAGGACACTTTCGGAGGTCCAGTGCGGGCCAAAGAGGTGCAGAAAGCTTCCATAGACCGTCTGGTCGCGCACCGGATTGTCACGATACGTCGATGGAAGCCCTTGGCCGGGCGCTGCCGTGGGAATATCGCCTTTGCGATCGTTGGTGAAGAGATAACTGACATTCAGAATGCTGCGGTCGCTGAAATTGTGCGTGAGCTTCCCGATGGCCTTATCGTAGTCGTCGGTTTCGAGCGCTGAATTCAATTGCTCCGGTTGCAGACCGAACTGCTGCTTGACCTGATTGATGCTGGGAGTGCCGGGTCCCATGCAGTTGGGAGTATTGATGCAGCCGAGGATGAAGCTTGAGTAGATCGGGGATTCCGCGCGACGCTGGCCCTCATATCCCGTGAAGTAGAAAGTTTTGGAGCGGCGAATGGGTCCGCCGGCCTCGGCGCCGAACTCGTTGGCACGCAAAGTATGCAATCCCGGCGCGGAGAGGGCATTGTCGGCATCGAGGGCGTCGTTGCGGAAATACTCATAAGCGGATCCGTGCAGATTGTTGGTTCCGGACTTGGTGATTGTGTTGACCACCGAACCGAGATTGCGTCCGTTGTCCGCGGTGTAGGGACCATCCACTACGCGGAATTCTTCTACCCAGTCGAGAGAGGGGCTGATGTGCTCTACGCCCGAAAGGCTCACCGAATAATCCGCGCCATCCAGGCCGAACGCAGAGCTATGCGTTTCGCGTAAGCCGCCGAAGCTGAGCTGCAGCACAGTTTCCTGAAACGGAGACTGCGCCCCGGTGGCAGTGCTGCGACCCACGTTGGCAGTGGGCGTCAGCAGCACAAGATCGATGAAGTCTCTTCCGGCAATGGGGAGATCCGCGATCTGGCTCGGAGGAATCACCTGGCTCGACTCGGTCTTATCTGCATCGATGCCGTCCCCAAGTGTGCTGGAGACGGTCACGCTCTGCTGCACCGAAGCCACGCCGAGACGAACTGGCACGGAGGCAGTCTGGCCGACTGTGAGCGTGAGTTGCCGATCCCAGGCGCTGAAGCCCACTCGGTTCACAGTGAGGCGATAGTCACCAGCAGTGAGTGAAGTCAGCACCGCCAAGCCAGCATGGTCGGTCACCTGGCTACGCGCGATCCCCTGGTCAGAGTTGCTCACGAAGACATTTGCACCCTGCACAACGCTGCCGGAGGGATCAGTGACCGTGACGTTCAGCGTTGCGAGTTGTTGCGCGGAAACAACAACACTGAAGAGGAAGAGAGATACAACACACCACAGACTTTTTTTCATAACTGGCTCTCACAAACGGGTTCGAAGTTCGTCTTCGGAATAGCCCGATAGCTTTTCTTGTCACGCTTCAGTCTTTTTGATTGAGAAAATTTGCCACAGCGACGGCTCTAAAATCCGGTGCCGGACGTGTTGATGCCCGCCAGCCGGGTTTTCGGCTCATAGCCGCTGAGCGCGAGGCGCTTGCCGTGCATGCGATGTACTTCATCCGATACCGGATGAACGCCGGAGGTGGTGACCCAGCGGTTGTAGAAGTTGAAGAGCGCGACGACCAAGATCGTGTAGTAGGCGGCTTCGTCGCTCCAGCCGAGTTGGCGCAAATCGGCGATGTCTTCCTCACGCATCTCCGGCAAATCGCGGGTCATCTTCGCAGCAAAACGCATGAGTGCCTTTTCAGGTTCCGGCAACGCTGAAGATTCCAGGTCATCGAGAACGTCGCGCACCAGCTTGTCGCTGCCCAGCATCTCGGCGGCAACCGCGGCGTGCGAGCGCCAACAGAATTCGCATTGGTTTGTCCAAGACGTATAAGTTGCGATCAATTCGCGCAAACCGCCGCTGATGGGTGCGGGGCTGCGCATTACACCTTCAGTAAAACTCGCCAGATGCGACGTAACTTCCGGCCGGAATGCGAAGAGATGCCAGATCTGCCAGTGCTCGCGCCCCGCTGATTTGGCCACGCGGATGAGATCGGCATAAGGACTTGGCTGCGGTTTCGCCTCCACTTCTGGAAGCCACGTGGGAGCTTGTTCAATCATTTTCAAATGCGACTCCTTTCGCTTGGATCAGGAGAGAATCTGAAGGTATAGTCGTGGCCTCCGCCGGCTCGGACGCTTGCCTAACATAGCGATAGGCAGGCAGCGCGAACATTGCGAACGCACCAATCAGGGTCGCCGCGCAGAAGATATTGAGAATCCCGGTATACGAACCAGTCGCGTCGTAGATGTGACCAACGATCAGCGGGGCAACGGCGCCGGCAACCGCGAAGAAGGTATAGACAAGTCCATAGAGAGTCGAGAAAGCTCGGAGGCCGAAGTAGCGGCGCAGCATGTAGGGGATGAGATCTAGTTCGCATCCCGCGCCAAGTCCTGCGATGAATGCGGCCGGCGCTACTGTCGAGAATTTCGATGCGTGCGACAGAAGCAGCATCCCTGCACCGGCGGCAAGCAATGACGCAACGGCGATGTACGAGCCTTGCAGATAGTCAAGCAGCCAGCCAAGAATAAATCGGCCAACCACACTCGAAACGCCCAGCAGCGAAGCGGTGAATGCAACTTCGCGAGGGGGCAATCCATGCTCGCTCAACATGGGCGCGAGATGGGCGAGCGCTCCATTTTCGCTGAGGGATAAGGCGCAAACGCCGAGGGCCAGCAGCCAGAAGCTGAGCGAAGCCAGCGCCCTTGGCCAATCCACTCCGCTCGCGTCGCCCGATTGCGTCGGGATCGCTTTTGCGCCACCTGTTACGCTCTTCGGCCCGTGTGCAAACAAGAATGTGAGCGGCGCTCCCACAAGCAAAGGGAAAGAGGCAAGAACCAGGTACGTGTGCCGCCATCGAATTGTCGAAATCAGATACTGCACCAGCGGTGGAATCAGCAGTGATCCTACGCCCGATCCCGCCACAACGATCGAAAGGGCCGCTCCGAGTCGGCTCTCAAACCATCCAGTGACGATCCGCGCATAACCGAGTTGATAAGTTCCTGTGCCTGCGATTCCTATGAAGACCGCACTTGCGTAAAGCTGTACTAAATGAGGAGTGAGATATGCGAGAGAGCCGAGTCCCAAGCCAAGAGCCACCATCATCGCGGAGACCAGCTTCCGAGGCTCGATGCGGTCGAAGAGCCTGCCCATGAATGGAGAGCAGATCGCCACCGAAATGGCCGCAAGGCTGAAAGCACGCGCGATTTGTTCGTTGTTCCATCCAAATTCGTGCTGAAGCGGCTTCACCATGAAGCTGAAACTGTAGATGAATACTGTCGCGAAGCCCGTGAGAACCCCAATGTGACAGACCGCGGCCACGCGCCAGCCCGCATAGCTGAGATGGTTCTCAGCCGCGCGCAAAGCGGAGCTTTCCGGCCCGCGAGTCAAATTCATGGGGAAGCCGAACCTCCGTCCAGGGGAAGTCTGGACGAGCATCCGGATTATCCGGGATTGCGAAGTCAGCGCGCATCTATCGCGAGGTGGGAATTTATCTCCATCTTTCGAATGATGCGTCGAGCGATGTCGTCGAATACCTTCCGAGTGCGGGACCCACAGTGGACACGCGCACAGTCGCAGAGCCTTTGCGAAGAGTCAGGAGTTGCTTTCAACATGGCCCACATTGAGCTGCCAATCTCCCCGCAACTTGGCCGCGAATTTCCAGGGATCGTCGGACCGATGACGTTCCGCCCGGAAACCGCTGCTCCCCTGAATGAACTGGTGAACATCCTGCTGCGCGGCGAGAGCACGCTCTCACGGTGCGAACGAGAGCTGATTGCCACGCACGTTTCGTGGCGCAACGACTGCTACTTCTGCCAGACGATTCATGGCGCGGTTGCAGCAGCACAATTGAACCACGATGAAGCACTGGTGCAGAAGGTAAAGACGGATTGGATGCACGCGAAAATTTCAGCGAAGCTCAAGACCCTGTTGAACATTGCGGGCAAGGTCCAACAGGATGGGAAGCTGGTGACGGAAGCTGACGTGGCCGCAGCGCGGCAAGAGGGCGCGACGGATCTCGAGATTCACGACACCGTGCTCATCGCTGCCATGTTCTGCATGTGCAACCGGTACGTGGATGGCCTGGGCACCTGGGCGCCGCAGGATCCAGAAGTTTATCGCGCACGAGCCGGCGAGATTGTTGAATATGGCTACTCGGTTGTCACGGAGATGGCGTCTACCCAGGTTGCGCTGCCCCGTTAGAGGTGCAGTGCTGAACGATCAAGCAACGCACCAATAGAACGGCGGTATCATTCGACTTCTCTACGGAAGAGCCGTTCGTTGGAAACCAATAGTGTTGAAAGAAGAGGTAAGTCACATGTCAGACCAGCAAGTTGTCGCGAATCAGAAAAAGATCCTCAGCCATCAGGCGTCCATTCTGAAAAACCAGAAGACTATCCTTGCCAACCAGGCGGTCATCAAGAAGAACCAAGATTCTCTCCGCGGGATTCTCGCGAATCAGAAAGAGATCCTCGTAAATCAGAAGACGATTTTGGCGGCTCTAAAGAGGTAACTCGCTCAAAGTTGAATTCTCAGCGAATGAACTCTCCGCGCCCGAGACGAACACACCTTCTCTGACCACTGGCCGTCTTCCGATACTCCCGCCTTCAGCCATTTCCGGATCAGGCGAAGTATCCTTCGATCGGCCACCCGATGCTCGATGAACTTTTGGGCCCACTCGTGACTCAAGTTGTCGAAGAAGCCCAAAACGTCTGCGTCGAGTATCCAGTTCACCTTCTTCCGCCGGATGCCCATTGTCAGAGCGCCAAGCGCCTGATGCGGGCTGCGGCCCGGTCGGAACCCGTAGGAGAAGCCCTTGAAGTCGACCTCATAGATCTGATTGAGGATCGTCGCCACGGCCTGTTTGACGATCTTGTCCTCCACAGCCGCGATGCCCAGCGGACGTTGCCGTCCGCTGGCCTTCGGTATGGGGAGGTGGCGGGCGACTTCATGTTCTGGCCGACCGGCAAACACCGTTTCGGCTGGTTCCTCGAACCGGCTTACGACTACAGTTTCAGAGCATCAACGATTACACAAAGGAGACTGGCCATTACCGCAGAACTGCGGATAAGACGCATGAAAGTTCGTTCCAGATTTCGTATGAAATGATGCTCAATGGAGAAGCGAGTCTGCACGTTTCTGCGAGATGCGATGCGCAATCGGAGCGTTGATTTCGCAGCAGACGCGTCGACGAGAGGCTCTAGCGTTCGGCGAAATTGGGATTCTGATGCGCTGCGCAATCGTGGGTCGGAACGGATTGCGAGTCCGGAATCGGCGGCGTAGCCGACGATTCCGGTGAGCGTCTGCGGTCTCTTGTTGTGAACGATACGAAAAGTGGGATTTTTGGGGTTTTACAGGATTTTTCATAGGCCAGGAACGCCTCGTGCCCGGCCGCAATTCTTGGCAGGTCAATGGCTTACAGGTAAAGACAGAGTGGTGCAGCAGAGCACCAATTTCCGGACAGTTTCCGGACCATTTCCGGATCATTTCCGGATCGAGCTATGCTTGGGCCGGCGGCATATTGTTTTCTTATCCGTAAACAGAGATACGTCAAAGTGAAAGCGATCCGCGGCGAGTATAACGAATTAATTTGCGTGCACAAGCCAGCATTTCTTTCGGATAATTTGGCCCGGGATTCTACGAACTCGCGCTCTTAGCTGCGGAATTCAGAGCGGAATTTGCGCGCTGCATCCCGGGATTAGATTCCATTCTTGCGCACAATTCGCGCACAAGACTGTGCAACTTTGGGTTCTGACCCGCTTCGATTACGCGGAGTTTGTCGGCAATTCCGTTCGTAAATTGGCGGTCAGGATCGTGAATTTACTGAGGAGATATTGGCGACCAAGAGTGCCCGGTCGACTGCAGAAATGTCCTTTACCGGGGGACCTTCCTCCGAAACCCATCCAGAAATCCGAACCGATTCTCCGTCACGATCGGGCGGTTAATTGCCTTGGTTTTACCGTCCCCCACATCCGCACAGACTGGCTCTGCGCGCAAGAAGAGCGTCCGCGAACGAACCCAAAAAGCTGAATCCGAACCGGACTCCGCGGGAGATTGTGGTTCCCTTCCAATCTCGACAAGGCCAGAATCCCGAATATTATCGCGTCGATCTTTGTACTCACGGCGCTCTTCCCGACACCCCCGGATCAGATCCTTTTCCCGAAGTGCCGCCATTCTGCGCGTGGGAAAGCGCGGGCGAATTCCGTCGGCTCTTCGTACTGCACCGCGTTAAGGTCGGGCCACTCGCGCACGTTCAGTTCCTTCGGCCACTGGTCCGGGTTCCCCCCTTTCGCGCGATGCTCTCCCTTTCCCATCGTCGAGTAGACGCCCAATTCCTTTGCCAGACGCAACCCGAGTTGCTTGAAGTGGACCTTACATCCGGCAACTTTGCTCGCCGACATGAGATACCGCGCAACCTCGAGGGTCATTAGCCGGCAGTCCTTGTCAGCGCCAGATTCGCCTCCAACGACCGTCCAGCCGATCGAATTCCTCCGCAGAGATTGACCCAGGTCGCCGCTCCGCTAAATCCCCAGATGCGCCGCAGAATTGTCCCTGAACATTTCGGCGTTCCGGATATAGCGTCGCAGCATGGCCATCGACCGATGGCCTGTCTGGCGCGCAATGGTCCGCTCTTCCACATGGTTCAGAGCAGATTGGGTCGCGTGGCCGGCGCGCAAACTGTGACCGGCGATAGACTCGATTTTCATTCCGGCGCGAGCCGCGGCTTTCTTCAAAATGGTTCCGATCGAGTCCTTCCACAGGCCACGACGTGAAACTCGCCCGAGCCGATCGACCCCACGCAATACTAGACCCTCGGAAATGTCAGCAGTCCTCAGCCATAACTGCAACGCGCGAACCGAACAGGCTTCCCGATCGGATGAGAATGGAATCGCGACCTTGCGTCCGGCACTTTCCTGGTCTGTCTTCGATGTACGGAGATGAATGACAACGCCGTCGTCGGAGAAGGAGAGATCGCGCACCTCGATGCTGGCAAGTTCTGCCCCGCGAAAGGCGCCCGCGAAGCCGATCAGAACGAGGCAACGATCACGCAGACCGGCAATATTTGCCGGACAGCTTTTGACGATTTTGCGGATGTCTGAGGCGAGCAGCGGATCCTTTCCTTTCTGGGCTGTCCCGAGCGCGCGACGAATTCCGCGGAGTGTTTCGCCGACGATCGCATGGCTGCTCGACGCAGGGGAGTCCTTGTAGTCGGCTTCTCTGTGAGCTCGCGTGATCGATGTCAGGCGACGCGTGATCGTACCCGCGGCAAGCGTTGACGCGCGGTCCGCAATGTACATGGCGACGGTCTGCGGCTCAGCCGGTAAAGCTGACAGCCCATGAACTGCGCAGAAGGATTCGAAGTCCCGGAAATCAGATGCGTAGGCTTTGATGGTCGATCGAGCCTTGGCGCCCTTTGCAAATTCCATGGCGCGCCGCAATAGCTGCTCGAGATCCGGGGATTGGGATGACGCACGGCTTTCTTGTTCTTGCATACCGAAGAATCTCCAATTGAGACGTGAGTGCATTTCGCCGAGAGGCGGACAGCGAACAGACACGCAGCGATCCGCAGTTAATCGTCGTCCTCATCCTCCCAGAGCCTGTCCATTTCTTCTTCGTGGGCGTGGCAGTCCGGGCATCGGCAGAAGACACCGTGCGCCCGGCACTGCTCCGGTCTCTGAACCGCGACGAGCCAGCGGGCAGCCAGAAATGGGTAGGAGAGGAAAAGGAGGATCAGCCGCGTGATCTTCCAGAGAGGCCGTCCAAGTGATCGCTCCGGGGCTAAGACGACGATGGCGATTGCGACGGCCAACAACAGAAGCTGGAGAAGACGTATCAATAATAGATAGAGGTAAGGCATGGTTTGGGGCTCCGTGGGTTCGCAGCCTCCCGGCAGGGAGGATGTTTTGGATTGAAGACAAAGGGTTTACGAGTGGATGGGCTAATGTGGAGATGGGATTGAGGGGTGGAAAGCAGGAATGGGGAGTTTTGAGGCGAGGCCGACTGTTTCCAGGCGGAACAGGGCCTGCAAATCTCGTTTTTTAGGAGGGCCGGAAAGGCCCTGAAGAACGGCCCGGGAGTCGGGTTTCAATCAGTGGGAAGGCACGGAGAATATAACCTTCTCAGTTGTGTCGGATTTCGAACACGTCTTTCGGTGGCCGCATTCATCTGGACCGCAGTTTGTGACGCGCTCGCTCGGAATAATTCTTCCCGAACGAGCACGCTTCGATCAATCGATCACTTCCCGCTCCCGAAGGTCCTCCTCATCCTCCGGCCTCAATAAATCGGCATCCGAGTTCCCTGCTTTCAGCTCGGCGCACCGCTCCTCGCTGAAGTCCTGGTCAGATACTTCGCGAATTGCCGCGTTGAATTCTTCCGCCGGCATCACGCAATCAAGGCAATCGCATCCCGGTTTGTGCCCCCTGACCTGCTCGTCTGTGGCTCGCGTCCTGTCTGCTCCCACTGCCTCTTCCTCCGGCAGTTCCCCTGACTTCGGGAAATCTGCGGAAGAAGAGTTTGCCACGCTTCGGCGCAGGGTGAACGGGTAAGTTAGGGCGTGGCGTAACAGATCACTCACACTTCGACGGTTTGTCGCGTTTCACTCGAAGAACCAACCGATCAACGCCGAAGACTCCC
>Ga0182024_10024228_pt1 | contig 10799 bp, 8 predicted proteins | sample P32metaG_FD_120480 | JGI IMG/M metagenome (GOLD analysis project Ga0182024, IMG submission 120480) | Permafrost microbial communities from Stordalen Mire, Sweden - P3-2 metaG (Illumina Assembly) | ecosystem: Environmental > Terrestrial > Soil > Wetlands > Permafrost | place: Sweden: Stordalen...
CAGGCGCCAGCAACGCCGACCCAGTTGAGGATTTCCGAACTGCCGGAGTTCAGCTTGTTGCGCGGCAGGTTCTGCAGGAAGCCTGAGTCCTTGTCGGCGCAGGCCTTGAGGATGGCGCGGTCGAAATCCTCGTCGACCAGGAAGTGGCTCAAGCCGCCCGAGGCGATGATGCCGACCCGCGCGTCGCCCGGATAGCTCTCGATCGCCGTGCGGATCGCCGCCCCGAGCTCGTAGCAGCGCCGCGGCCGCGGCTGGTTCGGCGCGAAATAGGTGTTCAGGAACACCGGCACGATCGGGATCGGCTTTTGCGCGTCCATCAGGCGGCGGTGCACATAGGCCATGCCGTGGCCTTCGCCCTCGCCCTGGCGCATGCATTTCGACGATGCCGGATCGAAGCCGTTGTCCATCAGCCAATCGATCAGATGCAGCGCCAGCTTGGCGTCGACCGGATAGGCGCGCGGCTTTGCCTCCTCGAAGAAACCCTGCCGGTTCTTCACGTACCATTCCGGGAACCGCTGATGATACTGCTCGTGCTGCTCGTTGCTGTTGAGGATGGTTTCGCCGTAGTAGATCGCAAACGTCGGCCGCGCGTCTTCCAGATAGGCCTCGTCCTGGTCGTCGCTCATGACGACCAGCGCGTCGAGCCCGGCGCCGTTCATCGTCTTGCTGAGGCGCGCCATTGCCGCGCGCACCTTGTTCTGCCGCGCCACCAGTTCGGCCGGCGCCACCATGGCGGCCATGTGCGGATCGGCTTTTTCGAGCAGCTCCGCATAGGTCGTCGGCCGGCCCTCCTTGTCGCGATGCTTGATTTTCTGATCGGTCTCGAGAAAGCGCGGCAGCGTCTCGTCGGCGGCGAGCAGCATCGGCGTGTGAGAGCTTCCGAGCCCGAGAACGATTTTCGCCATTGGCACCTCCCAAAAAGCCGACGTTCCTCTTGCACCGGATGCTAGCACATCCCGCAGATCAAGCGGGCCGCGTCCGGGCCCGTTGCCGGACGCGACATCGCCGCCGCTGAGACAACCGGTAGCTGGACAAGCGCCGGCCGGAATGTTGGTATGCGGCCAAGCACGAGGCAGCGCGTCTCTCGGGGAAGGAGCCCTCGTGCCGCAACCGTTATCTTATGGCTGCGGCATGCGCTGCCGCGGCCTGCCGCGTGGGGGAAGTGGGGAAAGAGGACGACCGCGCGGCGCGCGGCGGGTGAGAGGGCCGCGCCGCGATTTCGCGCCCGGCGGATAGGCCCCATCACCCAACTCTCTCCGCCGCACGCCGGGAGAGGGGGAGGAGGGGCGTGCGCGTTTGAGCAAATCATGCTGACCATCCTGTTCGACGGACTTGCCTATGGCATGCTGCTGTTCGTGCTGGCCTGCGGCCTGTCGGTCACGCTCGGCCTGATGAACTTCATCAATCTCGCCCACGGCTCGTTTGCCATGGCGGGCGGCTATTGCACCGTCATCATCGTCAATCGCATGGGCGTGCCGTTCGCGCTCGGCCTGCCGTTGGCGTTTCTGGTGACGGCGGCGATCGGCGGCCTGTTCGAGCGCACGCTCTACGTCCATGTCTATGCCAAGAGCCATCTCGACCAGGTGCTGTTCACCATCGGGCTGGTCTTCATGTCGGTGGCGGCGGTCGATTACACCATGGGCTCGTCGCAGCAGTTCGTGCAGATCCCCGAGGCCCTGCAAGGTCAGTTCGACGTGTTCGGCGTCGGCATGGGCAAATATCGGCTGCTGATCATCGCGGTGTGCGGGCTGCTGACGGTGGCGCTGCAGCTGATCCTGAGCAAGACCCGGTTCGGCAGCCGGCTGCGCGCGGCGGTCGACGACCAGCGCGTGGCGCGCGGGCTCGGCATCAATGTCGGCGCGGTGTTCGGCATCACCTTCGCGTTCGGCTCGGGTCTCGCCGGCCTCGGCGGCGCGCTCGGCGCCGAAATCCTCGGTCTCGATCCGACCTTCCCGCTCAAATACATGATCTACTTTTTGATCGTGGTGACGGTCGGCGGCACCTCCAGCATCACCGGCCCGTTCGTGGCCTCGATCCTGCTCGGCATCGGCGACGTCGCCGGCAAATATTACGTGCCCAAGCTCGGCGCCTTTGTCATCTACACCATCATGATCGTCGTCCTGCTGTGGCGGCCGCAGGGTCTGTTCGCCCGCAACATCGCGCGATGATCGCGATGGATCCGCTCGCCGCCGAGGTCTCCGACCATCTCAAGCGCCGCGCCCGCTGGTCGCCGTTGGAGGTCTGTTTCTGGGTGTTCGCGTTCGCGACCATCTGGCTGTTCCCCGGCAAGCACCTGATCCTCACCGAGACGGCGATCCTGGCGCTGTTCGCGCTGTCGCTCGATCTGATCCTCGGCTATGCGGGCATCATCTCGCTCGGCCAGGCGGCATTTTTCGGCCTGGCCGGATATTTTTCCGGCCTGATCGCCAAATACGGCCTGGTCGACGAGCCGGTGATCGCGCTTATTCTGTCCGGCGTGGTGGCAGCGGCGCTCGGCTTCGTCACCAGCTTCCTGGTGCTGCGCGGCTCGGACCTGACCCGGCTCATGGTGACGCTCGGCGTCTCGCTGATGCTGGGCGAACTCGCCAACCGCTATTCCGACATCACCGGCGGCGCCGACGGCCTGCAAGGCGTCACCATCGCGCCGATCCTCGGCGTGTTCAATTTCGACCTGTACGGCCATCACGGCTATGTCTATTCGCTCGTCGTGCTGTTCGTCTGTTTCGTCATCGCCCGCCGCATCGTCTACTCGCCGTTCGGCCTGTCGCTGCGGTCGCTCAAGGGCAACGCGCTGCGCGCCGCGGCGATCGGCGTCCCGGTGAAGTGGCGGCTGGTCGCGATCTACACGATCGCCGCCGGCTTTGCCGGCATCGCCGGCGCGCTCTTAACCCAGACCACGGCATTCTGCTCGCTCGACGTGCTGTCGTTGGATCGCTCGGCCGATCTTCTGCTGGTCCTGATCATCGGCGGCACCGGCTATCTGTATGGCGGGCTGATCGGCGCGGTGATCTACAAATTCCTGCAGGATTGGCTGGCGAGCCTGACCCCGCAATACTGGCAGTTCTGGATCGGCCTGGTGCTGGTGACGATCGTGCTGGTCGGCCGCGAGCGCTTCGACGGCGGCATACGCGCGGTGCGCGGCGCGCTAACGCGGTTCGGCACGCGGCTCCTGACGCGGCTGCCGGCGCTGCCGCGCGCCGCGCCGGACGGACGCTGAGACGCCGTCATGCCGATCCTGCAAACCATCGGCCTCGAAAAACGCTTCGGCGGCATCGTCGCGGCGCATGACGTTTCGCTGGCGATCGAACAAGGCGCCCGGCACGCCCTGATCGGGCCGAACGGCGCCGGCAAGACCACGGTGATCAATCTGCTCACCGGCGTGCTGCGGCCAACCGCCGGCCGCATCTTGCTGGACGGGCGCGACATTACCGACGTGGCGCCGCACCAGCGCGTCCGGCTCGGCATGGCGCGCACCTTCCAGATCAACCAATTGTTTCTCGATCTCACGCCGCTCGAAACCATCGGCCTTGCGGTCTCCGAGCGGCTCGGCTCCGGCGGCGACTGGTGGCGGCTGGTCGGCAGCAAGCCCGCGGTGACCGGGGAGATCGTCGAAATCGTCGAACGCTTCCGCCTCGCCGACGTCATGAACGTGCGCACCGCGATCCTGCCGTACGGCAAGCAGCGGCTCCTGGAAATCGCGCTGGCTTTCGCCTGCCGGCCGCGGGTCTTGTTGCTCGACGAGCCGGCCGCCGGCGTGCCGGAGGCCGAGCGGCATGAGCTCTTGGCCACCATCGCGGCGCTGCCGGCCGAAGTCACCGTGCTGCTGATCGAGCACGACATGGATCTGGTGTTCTCGTTCGCCGACCGGATTTCGGTGCTGGTCAACGGCTCGCTGTTCGTCGACGGCGCGCCCGAAGACGTCGCGCGCGATCCGCGGGTGAAAGCGGTTTATCTCGGCGAGGAGCTCGATGCCTGAGCTTCTCGCCGTCGAGCACCTCTCGGCCGGCTACGGCGAGGCCGTCGTGCTGTCGAATGTTTCGGTATCGCTCGCCGAAGGCCAGGCGCTGGCGCTGCTCGGGAGGAACGGCACCGGCAAGACCACGCTGGTCAACACCATCGTCGGCGTCACCCGGTATTTCGGCGGCCGCATCGCGCTCGACGGCGCCGACATCACGCGGCTGCGGCCGGATCAGCGCGCTCATGCCGGCATCGGCTGGGTGCCGCAGGAGCGCAACATTTTCAAATCCCTCACGGTGCATGAAAATCTGACCGCGGTGGCGCGGCCCGGGCCGTGGACCACGGGCAAGATCTATGCGCTGTTTCCCCGGCTCGCGGAACGGCAGGAGAACCTCGGCAACCAGCTGTCCGGCGGCGAGCAGCAGATGCTCGCGGTCGGCCGCGCGCTGGTGCTCAATCCCCGGCTCATGCTGCTCGACGAGCCGCTCGAGGGGCTGGCGCCGATCATCGTCGAGGAGCTGCTGGCGGCGCTCAAGCGCATCATCCGCGACGAGGGCATGTCGGCGATCCTGGTCGAGCAGAACGCCAAGAAGATCCTCGGCGTCACCGACCACGCCATCATCCTCGATCGCGGCGCCGTGGTGCACGCCGCCGACAGCGCGACGCTGGCGGCCGACCGCGCCAGCCTGGAGACCCATTTGGGCGTCACCGATACCGGGCCGCGGCGGATGGGACGGGCAAAGCAGTAGCCACCTTGGTACGCCGGGCAATCCGGCGCGATTTGCGATCCTGGCAGCGCTTGATACCTCCCAGTTGCGGCATTACTGCCGAATAAATGAAAAATTAAATACGTGCAAATTCACGTAAACTTGGCATAAAATTCACCTAACCAGGGTGAAGCGGCCTGAATCCATCGGGCCTCCGCGCGCTTAAGGCACGCGGTGCGAAAGCATGGGCGGAAATGAACCGGCAGACGCGGCGGGCAAACCTCAAGGCGGTCGGCCGCGTCCAGGCATCAGTGGTGGCTGCGTCCTTGGCGCAGCCCTCAAGGGTCGAGGATCTCTACGCCGCGGCGACAGCCCATTTCCGCCGCGCCGAGTTCGCGCCGGCGCAGGCGCTGTGTCGCGCGGTTTTGCAGCGCCAGCCCGACCACGTGCGCAGCCTGGTTTTGCTCGGCGACATGGCCCAGCAAGAGGGCCGCAACAGATCGGCGCTCAAACTGCTCGGCCAGGCGCTCGCCGTGGATGCCGCCGACGCGGCCGCGCACGACACCATCGCCTTGACCTATCAGGCGCTCGGGCGCCGCGACGCCGCCGTCGAGCATTACACCCAAGCGCTGGCGCTGGGGTTCACCGGCGCCGAGACGCTCATCAAGCAAAGCGCCGCAGTCGCAACGATGTTGCAGCGCCTCGCGGCCGTTTGGCCGCGACAATTGCCGCTGCGCGAACTCCTCGGCCCGCAAGGCGCGAGCGCGCTCGCCGCGGAGCCGTTGCTGCGGGCGCTGCTGCAGTCCAAAGCGGTGTTCGACATTGAACTTGAGCGCTTGCTCACGGCAATCCGCCGCGGGCTGCTCCAGCGCGCCATCGACGACGGCACCGAGACTATCGCCGGCGACGGTCTCGAATTCATCTGCGCGTTGGCGCGACAATGCTTCATCAATGAATACGCGTTCGCGCTCGGCGAAACCGAGCGATTGCAATCGCAGCAGCTTACCGGTCGGCTTGATCACGCCCTCGAAGTGAATGCGGACATCGCGCCATCTGATCTCGTCATCACCGCGAGCTACGCGCCGCTGTACAAGCTGCCCTCGGCGGCAGCGCTGCTCGATCGTCGCTGGCCAGACGGCATCGAACAGCTGTTGACCCAACAGGTCCGCGAGCCGTTCGAGGAACTGGCGGATCGCGACCATATCCCGACCCTGACGCCGATCGAGGATGCCACGACGCTGCGGGTGCAGAACCAATACGAAGAAAACCCCTACCCGCGATGGACGGCGGTTGCTCCGGTCCGGCCGACGATCATTGGAGAATTTTTGGCCGACGGGCTCGGCGCCTCGCCGCGGTCATGGCCGAGAACCGCCCAGGGCGTCGACATTCTGATCGCCGGATGCGGCACCGGCCAGCACTCGATCGACACCGCGTTGCGATTGCCAAGATCGCGGATTCTCGCCATCGACGTCAGCCGCGCCAGCCTGGCCTATGCCCGACGAAAAACCCGTGCGCTGGGCCTCACCAATGTGGAGTACGGCCAGGCCGACATTCTCAAACTACACGCCCTCGACCGGCGCTTCGACGTGATCGAGGCGGCGGGGGTATTGCATCACCTGTGCGACCCAGCGGCTGGCTGGCAACTGCTCCTATCGCTGCTGCGGCCGAATGGCCTGATGTTTGTCGGCCTGTACAGCGCATTGGCGCGGCGCTCCGTCACCGCGGCGCGGACCTTGATCGCCGACCGCAATTATCGTGCCAGCGCCGACGATATCCGGGCCTGCCGGCAAGACTTGATCGGGCGCGGCCGCGTGCCGCCATTTCGCGATTTCGCCAGCATCAGCGGCTGCCGCGATCTGTTGTTCCACGTCATGGAACACCAATTCACGATTCCGCAGATTGGAGATTTTCTGCAATCCAACGCCGTGAAATTTCTCGGCTTTACCCAATTCCCGGCCGCCGCCAAGGAGCAATTCCGCGCGCAGTTTTGCGATCCCGCCGCGTGGCACGACCTTGCCGCGTGGCACGCCTTCGAGCGGATGAATCCGATGACGTTTGGCGATATGTATTTCCTCTGGCTGCAGAAATCCGCCTGAATTGTCGACTTCCTGCCCGTCGCCATGATCAGCAAGATCGCCATCTCCGGCTATCGGTCGCTGCGCGACGTCAGGCTCGGCCTTGGCGCGCTCAACGTCGTGACCGGAGCCAACGGCAGCGGCAAATCCAGCCTTTATCGCGCGGTGCGGCTTTTGGCCGACATCGCCCAAGGCCGCGTCATCCAGTCGCTGGCGGCGGAAGGCGGCTTGCGGTCGACGCTGTGGGCCGGGCCGGAAGCATTCTCGCGCGGCATGAAAAAGGGCCAGCAGCCGGTCCAGGGCACCGTGCGCAAAGCGTCGGTCGGCTTGAGGCTCGGCTTTTCGGGGGACGATTACGGCTATGCCATCGATCTCGGCTTGCCGATGCCGTCAAGCTCGCAGTTCTCGCGCGATCCGGAAATCAAGGTGGAGACCCAGTGGACCGGCGAAACGCTGGGCCGCGCCAATGTCTTCGCCATGCGCAACGGGCCGAGCGTGCGCATTCGCGACGACACCGGGGCCTGGAAGCAGGTGCATTATCACCTGGCGCCGTTCGACAGCATGATGACCCATTGCGGCGACCCGCGCGAAGCGCCGGAACTCCTGCTGTTGCGGGAGCGCATGCGCGACTGGCGGTTCTACGACCATTTCGACACCGACCGGAACGCGTCGGCGCGGCGGCCGCAGATCGGCACCTACACGCCAATCCTCGGCAGCGACGGCTCGGATTTGGCGGCTGCGGTGCAGACCATTCGCGAGATCGGCGATGCCGCCGCGCTTGACGGTGCGATCGCCGATGCTTTCCCGGGCTGCGCCGTCGCCATCGCCAACAGCGGCGGCTATTTCGAATTGCAGATGGCGCAGCATGGGCTGCTGCGGCCGCTGCGGGCGGCCGAACTGTCCGACGGGACGCTGCGCTATCTGCTGCTGGTCGCCGCGCTGCTGTCGCCGCGGCCGCCGGCCCTGATGATCCTCAACGAGCCGGAAACCAGCCTGCATCCCGATCTGCTGCCGCCGTTGGCCCGGCTCATCGCGCAAGCCGCGGCGCGGTCGCAGGTCGTGGTGGTCACCCATGCGGCGGCGCTGGTGGCTGAACTCGAAACCGCCGCCGCGGTGAGGCGGATCGTGCTGGAGAAACGTCTCGGCGAGACCCTGATCGAGGACGACCACCGGCCCGGCTGGGCCTGGCCGTCGCGCTAGCACGCTTCTCGTTCTATACTCGCGCCTCGCCGGAATCGGACACCCGCAATGTACAGCGCGACGGTCGGCTCCCGCCGTTATGTGTTTCCCGATCTCAAGGCGCTGTTGGCCAAGGCTTCGCCGTTGCGCAGCGGCGACCAGCTCGCCGGCGTGGCGGCGGAGACCGGCGAGGAGCGCGTCGCCGCGCAATTTGCCTTGGCCGACGTGCCGCTCGCCACGCTGCGCGACGAGACCGTCGTCGCTTACGAGAGCGACGAGGTCACCCGCCTGATCGTCGACGGCCACGACCGCAACGCCTTCACGCCCGTGGCGCACCTGACCGTCGGTGGATTTCGCGACTGGCTGTTGTCCGACGACACCACGACGGCGATGCTCTGCGGCCTGGCGCCCGGCGTCACGCCCGAGATGGCGGCCGCCGTGAGCAAGATCAGCCGGCTGCAGGATCTGATCGTGATGGCGGCGAAATGCTCGGTGGTGACGGCGTTCCGCAACACCGTTGGGCTGCCCGGCCGGCTGTCGGTTCGGCTGCAGCCCAATCATCCAACCGACGACCCCAAAGGCATCGCAGCCAGCATCCTGGACGGGCTCTTACTCGGCGCCGGCGATGCCGTGATCGGCATCAACCCGGCGACCGACAGCCCGGCGAGCGCGCATACCCTGCTCACGATGCTCGACGAGGTGCGCCAGAAGCTCGACATCCCGACGCAAGGCTGCGTGCTTGCCCATGTGACGACCACGCTCGGCCTGATCGAAAACGGCGCGCCGGTCGATCTCGTGTTCCAGTCGATCTCCGGCACCGAGGCGGCCAACTCGAGCTTCGGCATCGATCTGGCGCTGTTGAGGGAAGCGCGCGACGCCGCGCTGTCACTTGGCCGCGGCACCATCGGCGACAACGTCATGTATTTCGAGACCGGCCAGGGCAGCGCGCTCTCCGCCGATGCGCATCACGGCGTCGACCAGCAAACGCTGGAGGCGCGCGCCTATGCGGTGGCGCGGGCGTTCCGGCCGCTCCTGGTCAACAGCGTAGTCGGCTTCATCGGACCGGAATATCTGTTTGACGGCAAACAGATCATGCGCGCCGGACTGGAGGATCATTTCTGCGCCAAGCTGCTCGGCGTGCCGATGGGCGTCGATGTCTGCTACACCAACCATGCCGCAGCCGATCAGGACGACATGGACGCGCTGCTGGCGCTGTTGGTCGCCGCCGGCGTCAACTTCGTGATGGGCGTGCCGGGCGCCGACGACATCATGCTCGGCTATCAGAGCACGTCGTTCCATGACGCGCTGGCGATGCGCGATCTGTTCGGCCGCCGCCCGGCGCCGGAATTCGAGGCTTGGCTTGCCCGCCAGGGCTTGATCGACGCCGCCGGCCGCATCCGGCCGCGGCGTCTGCCGGCGCGCTTTCGCGCGCTGCTCGCCCACGATCCGGGAAGCCTGATCGCATGAGCGACGACCGCGCCGTCGCGCCGTCCGGGACGCCGCCGCAACAAGCGGCGGAGTCCGACGACGTCTGGGCGCCGTTGCGCCGGCTGACCGCGGCGCGGATCGGGCTGGCGCGCAGCGGCGCATCGCTCGCGACCGCGCCGCTCCTTGAGTTCGCGCTCGCCCATGCCCGGGCGCGCGACGCCGTGCGCGAGCCGCTCGATGAACGACGGCTCGCGGCCGACCTCGCCCCGCTCGGCGGCCCGGTCCTCGCGGTCGCCAGCGCCGCTGCGGATCGGCAGACTTATCTGATGCGCCCCGATCTCGGCCGTCGCCTGGCGCCAGGGTGCGAGGCCGCGCTGGCGTCGCACCGCGGCGCCTACGACGTCGCCTTCGTGGTGGCCGACGGGCTGTCGGCGCGCGCCGTGGCGCAACATGCGGCACCGGTTCTGTCGCGCACGCTGCCGGCGCTGCGCGCCGAAGGCTGGCGGATCGCCCCGCTGGTCGTGGTCCGCCATGGCCGGGTCGCGATCGGCGATGCGATTGCGGCGGCGTTGGGCGCCGCCGCAATCGCGGTGCTGATCGGCGAACGTCCGGGACTGTCGGCGCCCGACAGCATGGGCGCGTATCTCACCTTTGGCCCGCACGCGCGCACCACCGATGCGCAGCGCAACTGCATCTCCAATATCCACCCCGCAGGCATCGGCTACGACGCCGCAGCCCTCAAGCTCGCCCATCTGCTGCGCGCGATACGGGCCGCCGGTTTGTCGGGCGTGGCGCTCAAGGACGATTCGGACCGCCTGCCGATCGGCCGATAAGCCGCGAGCTGGCGTTGACAATATATGCCGGGCTGCCGCGCGTCGTGCGACATTGCACCCATGGCGGAAATCCCCTAAACGACGGGCACGAAGCGCCAGCGCGCTGCGTTTCCCCGGCAGCATGGCGGCGGGCTTTAAGTCCGGTGGGAATGCGCGGCGCATGACAACAAGGAGCGCGGAATGACGGGAATGCTGGAACACGAAATGCCCGGGCTCGGCCACAACAAGCCGTCGCCGGAAGACGCCGACGAGATCAAGCACGGCCGCTGGGAGCGCTGGGCCAAGAAGCGCACTTTCGTGCGCGCGCTCGAAGGCACCTACAGCCACCTCTACAAGAAGCTGCTCGAGGAACCGCGGGTCTATTCCTCCAAGGACCATCCCTGGAAGGGCGGGCCGGCGATGTACGGCAAGCACATCATCTCACCGCAGGCGGTCAGCGTCGTGCAGTCGATCGAATCGCACATCGAGTGCTATGCGCCGCTCAACGCCGGACAGAAGCACGGCCATCTCAACAGCGCGGTGTTCTATGTGCTCAAGGGCCACGGCCATGACGTCCACGACGGCCGCTACATGAAGTGGGAAGCCGGCGACGTGATGCTGGTCGAGAACGGCTGCGTGCA